>ERZ779762.206-NODE-206-length-37416-cov-5.088622_pt1 | contig 37416 bp, 39 predicted proteins | sample MGYA00511887_ERZ779762 | MGnify/ENA primary metagenome ERZ779762 (study PRJEB29588, sample SAMEA2163052) | human gut metagenome | biome: human gut; feature: human-associated habitat; material: faeces | place: Denmark | collected 2008/2010 ...
TAAGCCGCAAGGCACAGCAGTCCGGCATTTCATTTTCTAAAGATGACATTTACCTGATTATCAACCAGGTCAAAGACGGTTTAACACCGAAAGAACAGCAGCTTCTGCCGCAACTTTTGATGCTTCTGGAACAGCGCTGATACAACAAGCCGGAAACAGACCGGGATTTTCTCCCGGTTCTGCTCCCGGCTTGTTTCACTTTTTATTTGAAAGACAGTATCACACTTTTATTTACTGTGTGCCACCCGGATTTGTTTTGCCGCCTGCACCATATTGATAAGGCTTGCTTCCGTTTCGGGAATTCCTCTCGTCTTTAAGCCGCAGTCCGGATTGACCCACAGCTTATCCGGTTCAATCTGTGTCAGCATTTTTTCAAGTACCTGCACGATTTCTTCTACAGAAGGAACACGCGGTGAATGAATATCGTAAACGCCCGGTCCGACCTCTGTTTCAAAATGATTTTCACGCAGGGCAGAAAGAATCTGTAAATCCGAACGTGACGCCTCAAATGTGATTACATCGGCATCCATGGCATCAATCGCCGGAATAATATCTGTAAATTCACTGTAGCACATATGGGTGTGAATCTGTGTTTCCGGTCTGACACCGCTGTGTGTCAGTCGGAATGCCGGAATTGCAAAATCCAGATACTCCGTATCCCAGTCCGAGCGGCGAAGCGGCAGTTTTTCCCTTAATGCAGCTTCATCAATCTGGATGACCTGAATGCCATTTGCCTCCAGATCCAGTACCTCATCCCGGATTGCCAGAGCAATCTGTGCAATTGATTCCCGAATGGAAATATCTTCTCTTGGGAAAGACCAGTTGAGTATGGTAACCGGTCCGGTAAGCATTCCCTTCATTGGCTTTTTCGTTAAGGACTGGGCATATACAGACCATGCTACGGTAATCGGATTTTTGCGATATACATCTCCCCAGATAACCGGTGGTTTTACACAACGTGTTCCATAGGACTGTACCCATGCTTTTTCGGTAAACAGAAATCCTCCCAGTGCTTCTCCAAAATACTCTACCATGTCATTTCTTTCATACTCTCCGTGTACCAGCACATCCAGTCCGATTTCTTCCTGCAATGCCACACATTCTGCAATTTTCTTTCTGTTAAAATCTATATATTCCTGTTCAGAAATTTCCCCTTTGCGATATGCCTGGCGGTTTGCCTTTACATCCTTTGTCTGTGGGAAGGAACCAATGGTAGTCGTTGGAAATTCCGGCAGTCCCAATACTTTCTTCTGTAATTTCTGTCGTGTGCTTCGCTCCGGCAGTCTGACATAGTCATTTTCCGTTACTTCAGAAAGTCTCTTCTTTACATCCGCATTTTTACAGTCTCTTTCTTCTGCAAAAAGCTTCTGATTTTCTTTATATGCAGCTTCTTTCGTATAATCCGCTGCATCTGCAAGTATGCTGAGTTCTTTCAGTTCTCCTAACTTTTCTTCCGCAAAAGCAAAATATGCCAGATATTCCTGTGAAATCTTGTGCTCATGTTTTAAGGTATAAGGTACATGAAGCAGGGAACAGGATGTTGATAATACTGCCTTTATTTTCTTATCTTTCAGTGTCTGAAGCACCTTTAAGGTTTTATCAAAATGATTTTTCCAGATATTTTTTCCATTTACCAGTCCGGCAAATAACTGTTTATCCTGTGGAAATCCGTATGTATTTACAAGATTTAAGGTTTCTTTTCCCTCGATAAAATCAAGTCCGATTCCGTCAAAAGGCATCTGAATCAAATCCTGATAAATATCCCTTACATCACCAAAGTATGTCTGTAACAAAATATGACTGTGTTTTTTACAGGATAAGATTCCGTCATAAATCTTATGAACTAATGCGATGTCACTCTCTTCCATATCCCATACAAGTGCCGGCTCATCAAACTGTACCCATGCAATCTGATTCTCCTCACACTTCTTTACCAGATTCTGATACGCACTTATGATATCTTCTACATAATCCAATGCCGGCTTTTTGCCGGTAAATCTGCACAGCCTCAACATGGTATAGGCTCCAATGACAACCGGCTTTGTTTCGATTCCAAGTGCCTTTGCCTCTGCATATTCATCCACCAGTTTATTTCCGGATAACTGAATTACGGTATCATCTTCCACTTCCGGAACGATATAATGGTAATTGGTATTAAACCATTTTTTCATGGCAAGCGCTTTTACATCTCCGGAAGCTCCCTGATAGCCCCGTGCCATTGCAAAATAGGTATCCAGTCCGGACAATTCCAATTCTTTATAGCGCTTTGGAATGATATTCAATAAGACTGCTGTATCCAGAGTCATATCGTAAAAAGAGAAATCATTGCTGGAAATATAATCAATTCCTGCCTCTTTTTGTATGCTCCAATGTGTTTTTCTTAAAGTCTCTGCGATCTGCTGCAGTTCCTCTGCTTCTATTTCTTTTCTGAAATATTTTTCAGAAGCAAATTTTAATTCTCTTAATGTACCGATTCTTGGAAAACCAATTACTGATGTCTGCATCATACCCTCCAAATATATTTTTCTGATTTCCCTCATTATAATTGGAGTGCCTCATTCTGAAAAATACATAAAAATAAGGGTAGTCCATAGTTTCAAGCTATGGTCAGCCCTTATTTTTGATTGCAAAATTACTTTTCTATTCCCCGCACATGCTTTCTTACTTTCTCTTTTATCCCATAAATATCCTGTCCGTCACTGCTGCATTCATTGTAGCGGCCTCTTGATCCCAGGGTTCTCTTTGGATACTGCATTTTCTCTTCTCCCTGCAGGTTTTTCCAGACAAATCTGCCCCGGTCATAAATCATATAGCCGTGCCAGCTCTCTTCCTTGGGAATGGAAACAGAACCGGGATTCATATAGATAAAGTCTTCATGTTCCGTGCATTTTGGGACATGGGTATGTCCGCATAACAGGATATCTCCCTTATGAAGAGGCGGCAGATTCTCTTCATTATAATGGTGACCGTGGGTTGCATAAATCAGCCTTTCTTCATCCGCTACCACGCAATAATCAGAAAGTATTGGAAATTCCAATACCATCTGGTCTACCTCCGTATCGCAGTTTCCACGCACACAGAGAATATCCTGCTTATGCTTATTTAATAATGCAATTATTTTCTTCGGCGCATATTCTTTTGGCAGGTCATTTCTTGGTCCATGATATAAAATATCTCCCAGCAACAGCAGCCGGTCTGCCTTTTCCCTCTTATATGCCATAAGTAACTCGTTACAATAATATGCCGAGCCGTGAATATCCGATGCTATCATCCATTTCATACGCTTTGTTCTCCTGTAATATATTTCTTTAATGCCTCAAGGTATGTTTCCCCCAGCCGGCTTATCATTCCCTTCCGGTGGGTCACATATCCGATTCTCATGTCACCTTCATCTGCCAGCGGCACTGCAATAATATCTTCGCCATTTAATTTCTGGTCAATGATTCCGCTGCACACTGTGTAACCATTTAAACCAATCAGAAGATTAAATAAGGTCGCCCGGTCACTGACGCGGATATTTTTCTTCCGCTCAAAAGAGGAGAAAATCTCTTCCGAGAAATAAAAGGAATTGTGTTCCCCCTGCTCATAGGAAAGGTACGGATAATCTGCCAGTTCCTCATTGGTTATGATTTTCTTTTTTGCCAGCGGATGCTGCCTGCTGATAAAAACATGAGGTTCTGCAACAAATAACAGATGAAATTCCAAATCAGACGATTTCAATATTTTCCTGATTACTTTTTCATTGAAATCATTTAAGAAAAGGATTCCGATTTCACTTCTCATTTGCGCTACATCTTCAATTAACTTATAGGTCTGGGTCTCCCGCAGACTGAAATCATATTCCTCCTGCCCGTATTTTTTCACCAGATCCACAAAGGCATTTACCGCAAAAGAGTAATGCTGGGTTGATACGCAGAACTGCTTTTTCCCGCCACCGTTTTTCTTATATTTATCCTCTAAGATGGTGGTCTGCTCCAATACCTGCCTTGCATATCCTAAGAATTCTTCCCCTTCCCTGGAAATAAAGATTCCCTTATTCGTCCGGTTAAAAATGGTAAGGCCCATCTCCTTTTCCAGCTCATGGATGGCGTTGGTAAGGCTGGGCTGGGAAATGTATAATTTCTTCGCCGCCTCCGTGATGGTTCCGGTATCTGCCACGGTTGTAATATAGCGTAACTGCTGAAGTGTCATATGCTCACCTGCTTTCTAAAATGACTTTTCTTAACTGACGCGCCGCCTCATTTAAAGGATGCTGACTGTCGTATACCATACAGATATTTCTTTTTGGAATCGTCTCCGAAAGAGAAATCTGTACGATTTCATGTTTTTCGATGGCCTCTCTTGCCATCGGTTCCGGGATGAAAGCCAGACCAAGCTCACTCTTTACCAGTGGCAGTATCTGATCTGTGGTTGCTGTCTCTGTATCCGGCTCCAGTGCCAGCCCATAAGACAAAAACAGCTTATTATAAAACTGAAATGTCATGGTTTCTTTTCCCAGACAGATTAACGGATAATCCTTTAAATCCTTTAGGGAAAGCTCCTGACTGCCCAGTGCGGTAAATGTTGTTCCACCCACCAGTACCTCCCGGAATGTCCGCAGATTAACTTTTTTTAGTGGCTGCTCTACTTCTGCCGGTGCAGACACTACTGCAAAATCTATCTGTCCGCTCTTTACTGCATCAATTGCCTGAGGTGTTGAATGATTATAAATTTTCAACCGGATTCCCGGATATTTCATATGGAAATCTTTCAGCTTATCCAAAAGAAATATGTTAAGGGCAGTCTCGCTGGCTCCAATGGAAATGCTTCCATGGGCAAGACCGCTACTGTCTGCCAGTTCCTCTTCTGCCGCCCAAAGATGCGACATGGATGCCGACACATGGGTATACAGCTTCTCCCCTTCCGGTGTCAGCTGTACTCCGCGGTTTGTCCTGACAAAAAGCGTACAGTGAAGCTGCTGCTCCAGTCCGTTCATTGCCCTTGTGATATTAGGCTGACTGTTGCCAAGGGCATTGGCAGCCCTGGTAAAATTACTGTATTTTGCCACATAATAAAAAATCTTATAATATTCAAAATTTATATCCATACATTTTCACCATATCAATTTATTATTTCTGCTATATCAATTATAGCTTTTACTTATTCCCAATGCAATAGTATAATCAAGCCGAAATTAAGGGAAACAACCCCTTTACATTTCTCCACCCAAACCCTACGAGGAGCTGCCACCGGCAGCTCTTTACGAATGCTATAAAGCAGAAAGGAAGCGCATATTTTCTATGAAAAATTCAACATTTTTCCCTCGTGAAGAAAGAGCAGACGTTTTATTTGAAAAGATTTTGCATGACCCTTGGGCCTGCGAAAGACTTCAGGAAACTTTTTGCAATTACTTATTCTGTAATGATGAATTTGATTCTTCTCTTTCTTCACAGGATTTTTCAGAAGCTCTTTTTGATGCTTATCAAAATAAAGATTTATCGGCATTTCTTATGGCTATCTGCCAGAATACCCTATTCGATTTACTGAGGAATTCCTATCTGATTCCCTACCGTTTCAACGCAGATGGAAAAGAAAATCCGATAATTATGACCGATGATACCGGCAGACTTCTGCCAAAGTATTGTGGCGATATTCACAATAAGGATTATCAGCATTTTCTTGAGAGCTACCGCGATTTAGGGGAACCAAAGAATATGTATTTTGCCCAGGCATACCGGTACAGCCACGCTTATACCGGTGAAGATACCATTGGACAGCTTGTCTTAGAACGCAGCCATGGGGTGCTTCTCATCCGGGAGCTTCCGGATACCATAAAACAGAAGGAGACCGAAGCGGAAGCCTACTCTGCAATCTTCGACCTTGTACTGAAATTAGAGAAAGAGCTTCCAATGGCATTTGTCTTCTACGGACAGGATTCTCTTGTGGAACATGATGAAAAATATGATGAAATCGGCATTTTCCTTCCAAATTCCATTTTTTTAAAGAATCTGGAACGGCATATTGCCAAAGCTGAGGCGATTATTTATGAATAAGAGTGCATCTTCCACTACTTCATATATTGATATTATGGAAAAAAATCATATGGAAATACCCTGGCATGATTATGCCAGTGATGACAGCAACGTACTGATTGCCCAGGCGGGACTGATTGAAAAAGCCTCGGTCATCGGACGTGTGGGATTAATCATGTTATCCTGTGGAACCGGAGCCTGGCGTGTCCGTACTTCCATGAATAAGCTGTCAAAGGAACTGGGGGTTACCTGTACGGTAGATGTAGGTCTTATGTCCATCGAATTTAACTGCTTTGATGGAAATGACTGTATCTCCCAGTCCTTAAGCATCGCCAATACCGGCGTCAACACCTCCAAACTTTACCGCATGGAACAATTCGTAGAAAGCTTTCCAAAGGAAGAAGCCCATTTAACCGGCGAGGAAATCCATAAGCGGCTGGATGAAATCGAAAAAATCCACGCCCTTTATTCTCCCGCCAAACTGGGACTTGCGGCAGCCTTAGCCTGCTGCGCATTTACTTTTCTTCTGGGCGGAGGCCCTGTGGAAATGATTCTGGCATTTATTGCAGCCGGTATCGGAAATGTTATCCGGACCAAATTAATCAAACATCATTTTACGCTGTTTTTAAATATTGCGGTCTCTATTTCCGCCGCCTGCCTTATGTATGCCATCTGCTTAAAGGCTGCCGAAATTTTTTTCCATGTTCCGGCAGTCCATGAAGCCGGATACATCTGCTCCATGTTATTTATTATCCCGGGCTTTCCATTTATCACAAGCGGCATTGACCTTGCGAAACTGGATCTTCGTTCCGGACTGGAGCGGCTGACCTATTCCATCATCATTGTTCTTGTGGCTACCATGTTTGCCTGGATTATGGCAATGCTTCTTAGACTTCAGCCTCAGGACTTTACCTCTGTAAATCTCAGTGATGTTTCACGGCTGGTTCTGCGGTTAATTGCAAGCTTCTGCGGCGTATTTGGATTCTCTATTATGTTTAACAGTTCCATTCCCATGGCAGCTACTGCTGCACTGATTGGCTCCGTTGCCAATACCTTACGTCTGGAACTGGTTGACTTTACCGGAATTCCAGCCGTTGCTGCTGCCTTTATCGGTGCACTGACCGCCGGTCTGCTGGCATCCTTTATTAAGAAAAACAATGGATATCCGCGAATCTCTTTAACCGTACCTTCCATTGTAATTATGGTCCCGGGACTATATCTTTACCGCGCCTTCTATAACTTTGGCATTATGTCCTTAACGGAAGCGGTTTCCTGGTTCTCCATTGCCATAATGATTATTATCGCCCTGCCGCTGGGACTTATTTTTGCAAGAATACTTACCGACCGGACTTTCCGGTACTGCACCTGATAAATTTTATACGCTTAAAATTATTTATTTTATACATGATTACAGAAAGGAAGAATCGATATGCTTACAGCCGTAACAGGAATTAACTGGGGAGACGAAGGAAAAGGACGTGTCATTGATCTGCTTGCAGAACATGCAGATGTCGTTGTCCGTTATCAGGGTGGCAACAATGCCGGTCATACCGTTGTAACCAAACAGGAAAAATTTGTCTTAAATCTTCTGCCGTCCGGCATTCTGCATCCCAATGTGGTATGCGTACTGGGGGATGGAATGGTCATTGATTTAGAGCACCTCACCCATGAAATTGAAGATATCGAAAGCCGCGGTATTTCTATTACCCCGGAACATTTAAAACTTTCCAAACGTGCCACCATCTCCATGCCATGGCACAGAATTCAGGATGAACTGGAAGAAACACGTCTTGAGAAATCCGGTGCTGCCTTCGGCTCCACCCGCCGCGGCATTGCTTACGCATACAGCGATAAATACCGGAAGAAAACACTGCGTCTTGGTGATTTGCTTCATTTAAAAGAAGAAAATGTCCAGGTTCGGATAAAAACCATGTTGGAATCCAAAAATCTGGAACTGGCAGGCAGTTATCATCAGGAGCCGATGTCTTATCCGGCATTGCTGTCCTGGTGTGAAAAACAGGCTTCCCTTTTTGCGCCTTATATCTGCGATACCGGAAGCTTCTTGGAAAATGCTCTTGCCAGCCATAAAAAGGTGGTTTTGGAAGCCCAGCTTGGAGCCATGCGTGATATCGATTATGGTATTTTCCCTTACACTTCAAGTTCCTCCACCATTTCCGCCTATGGTCCGATTGGAGCCGGTATCCCGGGTGAATCCCTAGACCATGTTGTGGGTGTCCTAAAAGCATATTCCACCTGTGTGGGAGCCGGACCTTTCGTAGCAGAAAGAGCCATGTCCGAAGACTGGTGCAACATCCTTCGTAAATTTGGAAATGAATACGGTGCTGCCACCGGCCGTCCACGTAGAGTCGGACCTTTTGATGCCGTTGCCAGCCGTTATGGATTGAAATGCCAGCATGCAGATAAAATTGCCTTAACGAAGCTTGATGTTTTAAGCTCCCTGACAGAAATCCCTGTCATTACTGCTTATGAAAGAAATCATAAGACCACAACCGTCTTCGACCCTACCGAAAATATCGATAGCTTCTCTCCGGTTGTAACAATGCTTCCGGGCTGGAAACAGGATATTTCTGCCTGCCGCAAATATGAAGATTTACCGGAAAATGCCAGATTATACATCGAAACATTAGAACGCCTTTTAGACTGCGATATCCAGTTTATTTCCACTGGTGCAGAACGAAATGAATACATGATAAAGGGGGAATGGCTTTGAGACACCTAATCAGTCCACTGGACCTTACGGAAGAAGAAACAACCCGTATTCTGGATCTTGCAGACCGGATTGGTACCCACAAAGAGGCTTATGCCCACCTTGCAGAAAGGAAACAGCTTGCTACACTCTTTTATGAGCCAAGCACCAGAACCCGACTGTCCTTTGAATCCGCCATGTTAAGTCTTGGTGGTCAGACACTGGGATTTGCCGGTGCGGAACAGTCCAGTGCTACCAAAGGAGAAACCGTTGCCGATACCGTCCGGGTAGTAAGCTGCTACGCAGATATTATTGCCATGCGTCATCCAAAAGAAGGAGCACCGCTCTGCGCCTCTATGTATGCAACCATTCCGGTCATTAATGCCGGTGACGGCGGACACTATCACCCAACCCAGACCCTGATTGACTTATTAACCATACGCCAGCGCAAGGGACGGCTTGACCACCTGACGGTAGGCTTCTGTGGTGATTTAAAATTCGGAAGAACCGTTCATTCCCTGGTAAACAGTCTGGTACGCTATCCGGGTAACGAATTCTATTTCATTTCTCCGGAAGAACTCCGCATTCCGGACTATATGATTGAAAGAACCTTAAAGCCTTCCCACAGCACCTATCGGGAAGTCTCTGACTTAGAGGAAACACTTCCAAAGCTGGATATTCTCTATATGACCCGTGTCCAAAAAGAGCGTTTCTTCAACGAGGAAGACTATATCCGGTTAAAAGATACCTACATTTTAAATAAAGAAAAATTAGAACTGGCTCCTTCCGATATGCCGGTTTTACATCCGCTTCCACGAGTCGATGAAATCTCTGTTGATGTGGATTCCGACCCGCGCGCCGCTTATTTCCAACAGGTACAGAACGGAAAATATGTCCGTATGGCACTGATTTTAGCCCTGTTAGAAATCACGGACCCGCTAACCGGAGAAAAGGTTCTCTAATGTTCCAGTAATTTAATCCGTTTTCTCTATTTTCATTCCGAAACGTTTTAAATCTACTTTTCTGTCCACTACTTCTATACCGTCTGCCATCAGGCGGCGTGCCTGTTCATTCTCGCCGCCAAAGGCAAAGGCTCCGGAAAGCCCGCCTTTTGCATTTACCACCCGGTAACATGGTATGTTTTCCGGGTCTTTATTCTTATGCAGTGCATTTCCTACAGCTCTTGACATCCGCTTGTTTCCGGCAAGCTCCGCTACCTGCCCATAGGTTGCCACCTGCCCTTTTGGAATTTTCTTTACTGCTTCATAAATCCGTTTGGTAGGGCTGTCCGTTACTAAATCATAGCTTTCTGCTATCATGCGGCAGATATCTTTATCCGGGATTGTGCCATCCACGATTATGGTATTCCAGTGCTCCTTATTCTGATGATACCCCGGAATGACTGCAGGATAGGCACTCCGCCAGAAATCTCTCCACTGTGGGTCTGCTTTTACATTCAGATTGAGAAATCCATCCCGCATATAAGTCCAGAGAAATGCCTTTTTGCTTTCCCTTACGCGTACCAGCTGCCAGTTCTGGTCATGGAACGGTGCCTCCTGATAGGTGTCCGGGAAAGACAGTCCATATGCTAATATTTCTTCTCTTGTTTTCATGCTCCACTCTATGCTTTTGTCCATATGCAATCCCTTGTAATCTCTGCCAGGCTGTGTACGCCACACATTTTCATGGTATCTTCTAATTCGGTTCCTATCCTGGCAACATAAGACGCTACGCCTTCCCTGCCGCCACCGTAAACCGCTGTCACAAACGGTCTTGCGATAATTACCGCATCTGCACCTAAGGCAATTGCCTTAAATACATCCGTTCCACAGCGGATTCCACCGTCTACGAGAATTTTCATGGAGCCTTTCACTGCATCCGCAATCCCGCCTAAGACTTCTGCTGTTGCCGGGCACTGGTCTAATACCCTGCCACCGTGGTTCGATACCACAATTCCGGCAGCCCCGGCTTCTTTTGCTTTTAAAGCTCCTTTTACCGTCATAATTCCTTTTACAATAAACGGAACCCCAGCAAGCTCTGCCACTTCCCGTAGTTCTTCCACAGTCTTACTGCCTGCCGGCGGCTCTAAATTCTTAAGAAATGGCAAGCCTGCTGCATCTACATCCATGGCTACCGCAAAGGCTTTCGCTTCGTGCACCAGTGCCATTTTTTCTTTGATGATTTCAAGGTTCCACGGCTTTACCGTTGGGATTCCAAGTCCCTGTTCTTTGGCAATTGCCTTTGTAGCTGCCACCATGACATTACTGTCTGTACCATCACCGGTAAAAGCTGCAATTCCGCATTCCGCACAGGACGATACCAGAATATCATTATAGGAAATGTCATTGAGACAGTCTCCGTAATGCAGATTCACCGCTCCTACCGGGCCTGCAAAGAACGGATATTTAAACTCTTTTCCAAATAATTTCAGCGAAGTATCCACCGGAGCATTTTCCACAATGGTATCCATCTGCACACGAATCTCTTTCCATTTATCATAATTACGCATGGCAGTATCGCCGATTCCCTTTGCACCGGGTCCCGGCATCTGATTCCGGCAGGCGCGTCCGTTGCATTCTACACATGCCTTACAATAATTTCCAATCCTTCCTCTTGCCTGTTCGATACATTCTACATAATTCATTTTTCTTTCCACTCTTTTTCTTCTTTGACGTTTACTTATCCACATATCTATCTGCTGCCAAGCACAATCTGTATCAGATTCTTATCCAGCATTATGGTACGGTTCCACGGATTTAAAATGACTCCTTCGATTCCCTCTGCCTGCAATGCTCCTTGAAAAAGCTTTTCTATATCAGCTAAAAATGTGGATTTCACACTTCCGCCGCCTTTTAATTCTTCTTCAAAGCTGCTGAAGGCTGCCCACCAGGTCTTACCATCTGTCTCAATCGCCTGTAGCAGCATCTGGTTTTCACCCTTCGGTGGTTCCACTGCCACAATCACCTGACCGCCTTCCTGCATCCGCCGGCGGATTACCGTCAGTGTATGGGCTAACTGCTCCGGTGTTGCCTCCTGCTGCAAGCCGGCAATCGCCTGTTCGATTTTTTCATTTCCTATCAGTCCCTCATCTATCTTTTCCTTTGCCATATGTGTATTCCTTTCTGCCGGGGCTATTTTTTACTGATTAGCACATTTCCAGCAGTGCCCTCTCGAAAATCAAAGATTTTCCCTGACTGGCACTGCTCATTATAACACACTTTTGCTGGAAATAGTGGCATCTTAAAACTATCTGTATTATAATAGCATGGTATTTCATTTTAGGATTAGGAGATTAGACAACATGACACCAGCTAAAACCAGAAGTTCCAACATTGAATTATTGCGTATTCTGGCTATGTTTATGATTATTATTTTTCATATTTCTGACCACTGCGTGAAGGTACAGTTAACAGACACTGCTTCCATGCTGCGTATGAATAACGGACTGTTCTGTGAACCTGTTTTTTATAAGAAGCTCCTGCTTCTTTCCACCTTTGCTCCAATGGGAAAAATCGGAAATGTTATTTTCATTACGATTTCCGGATACTTTATGGTTTCAAAGGGAAACGGAATTAATCTTGCCAAAATTTCCAAAAAATTGCTGTTACAGCTTGGTTTTGCCGCAGTTTCCCTGACACTGGTATCTTCCTTCTGGTACCGCATGACTGACGGTGTCTTTTTAAAACTGGTCAACATCAATAAATTTAACAGTATGTCCTGGTTTGTGGGCTACTATTTCTTCATTATGGTAATCGCTTACCTCTTTTTAAACAAGTTTCTGGCAAAACTGGACAAGCAGAAATATTTTACCTTTCTGATTGTCTTATTTGCATTTATCCAGTTCCGCTGGACCGGAAGTATGGCAAATTCCCTGGCTAATGGACTCCGGACACTGCTGACCGGTATTTTCTTATATGCCTTGGGCGGTTTTATTCACCTTTACAATCCATTTGGGAAAATCAGAACTTATTGCCTCTATCTGATTATTGCAGTTTCCTTCCTGTTTATTTATATCTCTGCTTATAATGTAACACAGACCAATATTCAGACTTACTTTTTAAATGAAAGCAAAGACATTTTTATCCAGAAGATTCCTTCCTTTTCAGACTATAGCATTATTCCGATTCTTGTGGGACTTTCTCTGTTTGAAATCTTCCGGCGCATCCATATTCCATGCAGCCGCATGATTAATTTTGTGGGAGCTTCCACTTTTATGGTTTATCTTTTACATGATAATGCTTTTGCTTACAGTCTCTGGAATACACAGGACTGGATTACCCTGCTCTATGAGCATCCATATATTTACCTGTTTAAGCATCTGCGCTGGGCAGCTGCCACTTTCCTCATCGGCATCCTTTTCTATATTATTTACCTGTGTCTCGGAAAAGCCCTCAGTAAATGCAGATGGCTGGTGATGAAAGAATAATCTTCCTTATATCTGTTGCATAATTCTTCCTCTTATGCCATGATAGAATTGGTTTAAAAAAATACACGGGAGAAAAAAGAAAATGGAAGAATTTAAAAAGGATTTATTGAAAGTCTGTGGGAAAAACACCGCTGCACTGATTATTTTCTTTGTATTAGGTGGTGTTTTCCTTGCCTTCGGTCTTCTGATGTGGATTACTGCTTATGATCCGTTTGACGCACAGACCGATGGTTACGCAACAATGGAAGTTACTTATGTAATGGGGCCATTTGCGGAGCTTACTTCTGATGGAAAAGATCACACAGAATTCTATATTGCAGAGGATTCTGAAGGTTACTGGAGTATCATTGCTACCAAGGGAGAAACTTCCCTTCCGGTCTATGGTGTAGACGTAGATGACACTGTTCTCGACAGCTTACCTGCTCACACGATCCGGGGAAAAAGCACCAGCATGCCTCCTCAGGCAGCTCATTATCTGGTGGATTATCTTTCTGATACTGGACTGGACATTACTACTTACAACTATGACGAGTACTTTGGTGACCATTATCTGGATACCACACACACAGCCGTTGAAAACAGCATTGTACTCTATGTGATTGCTGCCGTATTTACAGTTCTTGGTATTATTATTTTTTCAGCAGGCGGCAACAAGAAAAAGGCCGTTAAGAAAAAGATTGCTCTCTTGGAACAGAATGGCGGTCTGCAGCGGATTTACTCTGATTTTGCCAACAGCCCACGCATTTTTTCACCAAAGCTTGGCGTTGCTGTTTCCAATCATTTCATATTGGATTACAACAATACAAAGGAAGGCTTCTATGTCACTCCTTTAGACGATATTACGAATGTTTTCAAATGTAATATGTTAAATGGTGACCCGACAACAACCAGCTATATTGCACTGGAAACTGCAGATGGTAAACGTACTCTGGTTGCCGCTCACAGTGGAAAAAGCAAAGATTTTGATCAGGTTCTTAATCAGTTAAAAGCAAATATTCATCAGGGAGGTGTTATGACATGGTAATTATCTACGGTACAAGAACAGTTTTTAAACGGGAAGGCCCGGTTGGCACTTCTGTCTGCCCAAACTGCCGGCATAATGTCATGCATACCCTTTGCAGACAGTTAAATCAGGCAACCCTTTTCTATATTCCGATTTTCAGCCACCAGAAACAGCGTGGCATTATGTGCGAAAGCTGCGGTATGATTACACCGGTCAGTGCACAGGAATACCGGGAACGGAAACAGGCTGCAAAGATGTATTATTAAACAATGTCTTATTGATATAACGTCAGCTCTTGCGGACATCTGGCAACACAAAACCGCCACATACACAGGCAATACGCACATCTGATGATGGCTTTGTCTTATGTATGTGGCGGTATTTTAATACTTACTTCTTCTTAGAATACTACGACTAAAAGCATTTTAAACTGCTCTTTTCCATATACGGCATGTGGATGTCCTGCCGGCATTACGATGGACTGTCCTTCCGTCAGTTGGAATTTCTCACCATCAATGGTTACTTCTCCAACTCCATCCAGACAGGTTACAAAGGCATCTCCGCCGGAAGCGTGTGTGCTGATTTCCTCGCCCTTTGCAAAGGAAAATAAGGTTACGCTTACTGCATCATTCTGTGCCAGTGTCTTACTTACAATCTGTCCATCCTGATATGCTACTTCTTCTTTTAAATTTAAAACTTCTTTCTTGGAAATATTTTTTAATAAATCTCTTATTTTTTATAGTACATTCTTGCTTCATACGGACGAAGCACGGAAGAATCCTCTGTCTCTTTATAGTTGGAAATGAGAAGCTCCATATCCTCTGTCTCTTCCGTCAAAGGCATTTTCACAGTATTGCCGTAGAAATTGCAGACAACAAGCAGTGTCTCATCCGCATTTTTACGCTCATATGCAAAGATATTTTCATCCTCGGCTAACAGTAATTTGAAGCTGCCGTCCACCAAAACAGGATACTCTTTTCTAAAGCTTACCAGCTTCCGGTAGCAGTTGAAAATGGAATCCGGGTCATCTACCTGGCTCTTGGCATTGATGGTTTTATAGTTGTCATTTACTTTTATCCAAGGTGTGCCTGTTGTAAATCCGGCATTTTCCGTATCATCCCACTGCATTGGTGTTCTGGCATTATCACGTCCCTTGGCATAAATGGAATTCATAACATCTTCCTTATCATAGCCTGCTGCGATACGCTCCTTATATACATTCTGGATTTCAACATCCCGGTAATCCTCGATATTATAGCGGACATTTGTCATACCCAGCTCTTCGCCCTCAAAAATGTATGGAGTTCCCTGCATTCCATGTAATAAAATTGCCAGCATTTTTGCAGACTCTACCCGGTACTCCTTATCATTGCCCCAACGGGATACGATACGCGGCAAATCGTGGTTGTTCCAGAAAAGGCTGTTCCAGCCACAGTTATAAAGCTCTGTCTGCCAGCGGTTCATAATCTGTTTTAACTTTAAGAATGGCAGCGGTGCCAGATCCCATTTATCCTTGCCTTCCTGCTGGTCCAGCCCGATGTGCTCAAACTGGAATACCATGGAAAATTCACTTCCATCCGGATTACTGTAAAGCTTTGCCCGCTCCGGGTCTGCACCCCAGGCTTCTCCTACGGTAATCAAATCTCCCTTCTGGAAAGTTTCTTTGCTCATTTCACGGAAATACTCATGAAGTCTTGGACCGTTAATGGTAATTTTCTTATCCGGCTCTTTTGCAATCTGGTCGATTACGTCCAGTCGGAAGCCGCCAACTCCTTTTTCCATCCACCATAAAATCATGTCATATATTTCTTTTCGCACCTGCGGATTTTCCCAGTTCAAATCCGGCTGTTCCGGCAAAAACTGATGGAAATAATACTGCTTTATTTCCGGTACCCATTCCCATGCACTTCCACCGAAAACGGCTTTCATATCGTTTGGCTCTACGCCTTCTTCCCCATCTCTCCACACATAGTAATCATGATATGGGTTGTCCTTACTCTTCTTTGCTTCCTCAAACCATCTGTGTTTATTGGAGGTATGATTTAAAACCAGATCCATAATGATGCGGATGTTGTGTTTCTTTGCTTCTTTAATTAAAGCCTCCATATCTTCCACACTGCCGAACATCGGGTCAATATCCTGATAATCAGAAATGTCATAGCCATTGTCCGCCTGCGGGGATTTGCAGACCGGTGATAACCAGATTGCATCAATACCAAGCTTTCCAAGGTACTCCAGCCGCTCCATAATTCCTCTTAAATCACCGACTCCGTCTCCATTACTGTCCTGAAAACTCTTTGGGTAAATCTGATATACTACTGCACTTTGCCACCATTTCTTTTCTGTTACGTTATTACTCATTTTGTCCTCCTAAACTTTCTTTACTTATTTTTCTTCATAGCAGCCCCAATTTTTCAAATGCATCATACAATCCATTCTGATCCACATCCCCGGTGACATAATCTGCCATAGCCCTTATCTCGTCTCCGCCGCTTCCCATGGCAACACCATAGCCACAGTATTCTAACATAGGAATATCCACTTTGGCATCCCCAAAAGCTATGGTATCTGCCACATCTGCATGAAGATATTCTAACAGATGCGCAATGGCATTGCCCTTGGTGATATTTTTTACACCCAAATCTCCAAATAATGCAATTTCGCCGGCTCCGCCCCAGGTTCCAGCCTGCAAATCCGAAAATTCGGTCACGGCATCTTTATAATCCTGATACTGATTTAAGATAAAGCTTACTTTATTTACATCATCCCGGTACAGCTCTCCATCAAAAATCATTTCCGGAAATGCATCCCGCACCTTTATTTTATCTGCGCCCTCTTTGCCTTTCCGCCTGGAATATTCCTGAATCACAGGTTCTCCAGCCTCTTCAAATCCGGCACTTGCAAACAGTCCTGCATTACTTTCCAGATAAAATTCCAGTCCGCGCTCCTTTAACCAGTCCACAATATGGCGGCACTGCTCCGGCGTAATCATCTGGTGCATAACCACATGTCCATGATCTTCCACATAACTTCCGTTTCCGCCTATCATTCCATCCAGTCCGATTTCCCAGATATTCTCATAGACTTCTGCTTTACTTCTTCCTGTGCAGATATACACTCTGTGTCCGTTTTCTCTTGCCTTCCGCACCGCAAGAACTGCTGATTCCGGCAAACGATTTTCATAATCCACTAAGGTTCCGTCAACATCCAGAAAAATGATTTTTCCCATACTGCCCGTCCTCCTACTCCTTTTCTTCTATCCTACCTGCATTTTTTGAAGAAATCAACATTTTCTTCTAATGTATTTAAATCGATTGGTCGATAAAGTTATTACATGGATGGCATTTTATTTCAAGGGATTGATTGAGATAAAATGTCTTTATTTTTTTCTGATGATTGTAAAAATGTATGGATTGTAAATTTATCAGGATATTCAAAGTGTATCTGGATTTTGACATAAAATACCGCAGCTCTAAGATACATGTTTTTCTTTTGTTTATTAAGCCGGTCTTTCCAATGTTTGACAAATCACAGGACTGTTCGTCGAAGTGCGGATGCATCTTAAAGGCTGTTAGGGGCACTTGGAATTTCGTCTGGCAACAGGCAACGCCGGCACAGGGAAGTGCCGGCGAGGCGCATATGAACACGGATGTGAATTTGCGCCGATTGCCAGACAAAAGATTATCCTGCCGAAATTCTTAGTGCCCCTTGCAGGCTTTATCCTCATCCGTACCCGACGGACAGTACTGCGATTGTGTCAAAGCAACGGAAAGACAGCCTGACAGCAAGAAAAACATGTACCTAAGAACTGCTGGCATTTTACACCAGATAAACCCAGAATGCACTTTGAATCCCTGAAATCTTTACAAGTTACAAATATGCTTTTGCAATCACCAGACAACAACTTCTGAAAGGAGCTCTTATGGCAATTAACTCAATATGGAACAACAACTCCCCAATGGACTACCTCGGTTTTCTGTCCACTGACCCGAATAACAATACTGAGGATAACGAATGGCTGACTCATTTTCAACAGCTTGTACAGGAAAAGCTTTCTGAAATGAATGAGGATAAGGATTCTGCAGCTACGGTAAATCCGGCTGAAGAAATTGCAAAATGGAAAGAAAATATTTATAACAAAATGAAAAATGGTGAAACCGAAGAGAGCTTTCAAATCGGTGGTCAGTCTTTCAGCATGAAGGAATGGGACAAGCTGTTAGACTCCTTTGATAAAGCGGAAGAAGCTTTACAGGAAGCTATTGAAGAGGAAGAAGAAGTTAAGGATAAGGAAATGGCAGAGACAGCAAAGAAAAGCATTGTAAATGATACACCAGCCCAGCCTCTTATCGATATGCTTTTATCCGATACCCTTAAGGTTACGTTTCCGACAGATGCCACAAATGAATCTGACGAAGATGCGGAAGATGTATTTTATATGGTTGCCATGGATGAAAAAGGTATCCGCTGCATCAAAAACGGGTCTGATACTTACGAATGGGAAATTGAATTTGAAGACGATTCCCAGTATGAGGCTGCCCGTGATTTCTTAGGCTGGGCTTCTCCACGAATGGACAATCTTTTATTTGCAGCCCATGACAATTTCTGGATGGATTATCTGAACGGTGACCTTGATGTAGATGCTTTTAAAGACTTCTTAGTGGGCACCAATAACGGCATTCCAAACTATGGCATTGGTGATGAGGAAAATATGTACATTGACGAGACGAAACTTCAGTGGACAAAATATATGAACCCTCTGGGTGCCCACTTTGGTACCCCGGAAGAATTATTTCCGATTCCGGAATTATAGATTAAATACAATAAAACAGGCACTTTTTTCTGTCAAAACGGGCATGTCCAAAGGAAAATGAAATTGGTAAAATAAAATCGTAAACCTTGATTTTGTCGGTTTGAATCTTACTAAAAATCATTAAAGGGAAAGGACGAATTATGGGAAAAAGAAAAAAGTTACTAGGTTTGGTTTTGGTAGTCTGTATGTTGTTTACACTGACACCGATAACTTCCCGGGCAGATGTTACAACAGAGAAATGGACAGATTTTACAGCAGCTGACTTTGCTGGCGGCAGCGGTACAAAGGATGATCCATATCAGATTGCTACGGCAGGACAGCTTGCAAAGCTGGCATCAGAAGTAAATTCTGGAGTACCTGAGCAAACACATTTGGGGGAATATTTTAAGTTGACCGCTCCAATTGATTTGAGCGGAAAGAGATGGATTCCTATCGGTTATGGAAATGCAAGTTCCAAAGCTTTTTCAGGATATTTCGATGGAAATAATCAGGTCATTACAGGCTTATATGTGGATGAACGGGGAAATAACGTCTGTGCCGGCTTGTTTGGTGTCGTAGTAGCTGTATCTGATGAAACAGTACTGAAAATTTCTGTATTAAAAATGCTACCATCTATGCCGGAAATTCCACGGATGCAAATGCCAGTCCGGATATTTACGGTGCCGGAGTGCTGGTAGGTTCGCTTACAACGATGGGTGGTTCCAGAGCTACCTTTGTTGGAGTAGAAAACTGTCAGGGAACCGGACAGGTAGACTCCAAGATGTATGCCGGAGGGCTGATTGGTGATGCAAGCCGTGCCCATGTTTCGGATTGTTCCGCGGATGTTACTGTGACAGGAAGGTGTATCAGTGGTGGATTCATCGGAAATGTTTTCCAGGGCTCCTACAAAAACTGTACCGCCAAAGGCAGCGTATCCGGAGGATGGTCAACCGGCGGGTTTGCCGGATGTGTATTTGAGTCCGACGCCAGTGTGGAAATAGAGCATTGTGCATCTTATGGCAATGTTGAGGCAAATAACTGGAATACCGGCGGTTTTGTCGGATACCTGGAAAAAGGAAAGATTCGTAACAGTGTTTCCTATGGTAATGTAAAGAGTACGGTGGCAGGCTGGGAGCCGAAAACCGGTGGCTTTTCCGGTACAAATACCGAAGGAAATATTCAGAACTGTAATGCTGCAGGTACTGTAACAGGTTCTCATCCAACAATTGCACCGGGTGGATTCATTGGATATGATAATAATGGCACCACTGCTGGCTGCGCTTTTGATAAAAAGAAGAACCCTTCACTCAATGATGTAGGTGCGGATAGTGGAACACCTGGTTCCAACCAGATTAAGGCAGCAGACACAACCTCCCTGCTCTCAAATATCTGCGGCAGTTATCTTGGCGGACATACACTGTCTAAGGTTGACAGAAAAGAAGCAACTCATCTGACAGAGGGAAATATACAATATTGGGTCTGTGCAGATTGCGGTGGTTATTTCAGTGATGCAAATGGAGCAAATATGATTACTGCTTTGGATGTTGTAATCGCAAAAACAGCAGAGCATACAGCAGACCGTACCGGATGGCATTCCGATGCGGATAATCATTGGAATACCTGTGAATGTGGTGAAAAAATAAATCAATCCGGACATAGCTTTACCTGGGTAATCGACAAGGAAGCTACGTCTACGGAAAAAGGTTCTAAGCATGAGCAGTGTACAGTTTGTAATTATGCTAAAACTGCAGTCGAAATCCCGCCGGTAAAAACCGGAACTGAAGAAACCAAAACTTCTTATAAAATTATAGAAGGAACTGAAAGCAGCTATGTCCTGCAGAGTGGCAACAGCCTTACCATCCGGGTGGATGCAGAGTTCTCTAAATTTGCCGGAATCAAAGTAGATGGTGTTCAGATTGGAAAAGATAATTATGATGTGAAGTCCGGTTCAACCATTGTTACTTTGAAGTCCTCTTACCTGAATACACTGACTGCCGGAACACATAACCTGGAAATGTTGTGGACAGATGGTTCTGCAAGTACTACGTTTACCATCCAGGCAAGCGTAAACCAGAATCCAGACAATAAAAATCAGGAAACGGCTACAGCCTCAAATACCCAGCCTGCAACTCAAACTAATACAAAGCAGACTACGGATAAGTCTCCGAAAACAGGGGATTATAATAATCCTTTGGTATGGGCGGCATGGCTGATTGTTTCAGAAATTATTATTGCTGGTACCCTTTATTATCGTAAAAAGAAACATTTGTAAATAAATATTACCCCATAAAAATGCTCTCTATGTAACAAACTGTATCATTTTACAGGAAACGTTATATAGAGAGCATCTTTCATTCCGTCAAAAATGCTCCAATATGGAACCATTGTATTACCAGAAAATGATGGTCATGTTATCAAAAAAGGAGTACCGGGATTGTAGTGTTCATGATTGTGGTGTCAGGAAGAAAAGATGTGCTATATGCCCCACTTGTGATATACTTAAATATATCTGGAATCATTAAAGCAATCAAAAATTGGGATAGGAAAATTTTTCATTGAAAGGAACGGGGATACGATGATATTATCGGACAGAGTCGTACTTCCTTTAACCGGAAGCACATTTGAGCCAGGAAACGCTGAAAAAGTAATTAAAGAAATGGAAGATAAAGAATCAGCACAGATTGCATTAGCAGAATATTATTACTTTTCTGTCAATGCAGAACTGTGTGCAGAGACTGTGAAACCATATTTGTCACATGAAGATATCATGCTTCGTTTATCTGCAGATATGCTCTATACCTTTGCCAATCTGACAATTGGAGATTCCAGAGCGGCACAACAGGCCAGAGAGGATATACAGCGATGCATGGTTCATGGTTCAGGTGGTACAGGAAAATGCAACGATGGAGCAAAAGGCGTCCTGTCTGTTTGCCTATTATCTAACTAATATTTTTCTTCATATTACGCCAGAAAAAAAGGTGCCGCCGTTTCTGCAGTATATCCCATATCTTCCAACCGGACAGAGATTGTTTGCAATCAGCCTTCTGGCACATGAAACTTATTTAAGGCAGGAATATGCCCGGGCAAAGGGGCTTGTCCAGGGAGCTTTTTTGATGGCAGATACGACATATCCCATCCCCATAATATATCTGAAGTGTGTACAGGCAATGTGTCAGATTAATCTGAAAGAACAAAAAGAAGCCATACACTCAGTAAATTCTGCATGGGAAATGGCCAGACCTGATAGATTTTGGGAGCCATTTATTGAGTATCATGGGCTGTTACAGGGATTATTGGAGGTCTGTGTCCGAAAAAAAGAACCAGAGATTTATAAGCAGTTGGCAGGCGGGATAATCTCATTTAGTCGTAGCTGGATGAAAATCCACAATCCTAAGATGCAAAAAACAGTGACGGATCTCCTGTCTCCATTGGAGTTTTCCATTGCAATGCTGGCATGCCGGAACTGGACCAATCAGGAAATTGCAGAATATTTAGGATTTTCAGTGAACACAGTTAAGCATTATATATCAGGAATTCTGGAAAAGTTAGGTATCAATAAACGGGATAAAATAAAAAATTTTGTAAATCAATGATATACGAAAGAGAAGGTTTATGTAAATCCACAGACCGGTGTGAAAACCGTGGTATTTTCCATGCCGGAAAATAACGGTGCGACCTATGAACTGTTTTCCCTTGACGATATTTATAATCAGTATAACTACGGGGATATGTATCAGATTGACAAGACGGTTCTCTTAGGATTTGGTCTGGGACGACAGATTAACGGCTCTTATACCATTGACATCAACGGTCTGAACCCTTCCCATATACAGCCTTTGAACCCCCTTCTTAAGAAAATGTTTTCACGAGTATAAAAACTGCGAGGGACACGTAAATCGTGTCCCTCATTTTTTGTTTATTTCTGGTTTGCCGGTTCCATATTGACGGCTTTCCCCTTTATTTTCGCATGCTTCATGGCATTTAAGACTTCTTTGCCATATTCTCCTGGTACTTCCACAAAGGTATATTTATCAAACATATCAATGGCTCCCACCAGTCTGCCCGGCATACCGGACTCTCCGGCGATGGCGCCAAGAATATCTCCCGGCTTAATCTTGTCTTTCTTTCCAATGTTGATAAACAGTCTTACCATTCCCTCTTCTGCACCGGTATTGGCAAAGTCGTATTCTTCTTTTTCAGAAGAACTCTCCCCTGCACCCATTGCCTGATAGAGGAAAGCTGCTGCAATATCCATGGCAGTATAATCAGCTTCATTTACCTGCTTCTCAATCAGCTCTATCATATCAGAAAGATTCTCTTCCTCAATGATCGTTCCAATCTGTTCCATGATATTTTCAACTTTTATCTGTGCCACATCATCAGTGGATGGAATCGGCTGTGCTAAAATCTTTGTCTTGCAGTAACGCTGGATATCTTTTAATTTATAGACTTCCTTGCCTTTTACAAAAGAAAATGCCTTACCACAACGGCCTGCACGTCCGGTTCTTCCGATTCGATGTACATAATATTCATCATCCTGCGGCAGGTCATAATTAAATACCGCTTCTACATCATCTACGTCAATTCCTCTTGCTGCCACATCCGTTGCAATAAGAATATCCGTCTTTCCTTTCCGGAAATTATTCATGACCCGGTCTCTCTGGGACTGCTTCATATCTCCATGAAGTCCCTCTGCACTATAGCCTCTGCCGGATAATTCCGTTGCCAGTTCATCTACCATTTTCTTGGTATTACAGAATACCAATGAAAGCTTCGGATTATAATAATCCAAAAGTCTCGTAAGGACATCCACTTTATCCTTGCGCTTTACATCATAGTAGTACTGGTCAATGTTGGCTACGGTGAGTTCCTTTTTTACAACCTTGATATTGACTGCATCATGCTGGTATTTTCTTGTAATGTCAAGAATCGGCTTTGGCATGGTTGCAGAAAACAGTACGGTCTGATGCTCTCCCGGAATATATTCTAATACAGTTTCTATGTCCTCACGGAATCCCATATTTAACATTTCATCCGCTTCATCTAAGACGATGGTATGGACAAAATCCGGGCGGATGGTTTTTCTGCGAAGATGGTCCAGCAATCGTCCCGGTGTTCCGATAATAATCTGTACGCCACCCTTTAGGGCTTTAATCTGGCGGGAAATGTCCTGTCCACCATACACTGGCAGCACTTTTACACCGTGCATATATTTTGCCAGCTTACGGATTTCGTCTGCCACCTGAATGGCAAGCTCTCTGGTGGGAGATAAAATCAAAACCTGCGTTTTCCGTAAAGACGGGTCTACTTTCTGTAAAATCGGAATTCCAAAAGCTGCTGTCTTGCCGGTTCCGGTCTGAGCCTGTCCGATAACGTCCACACCTGATAAAACCACCGGGATTGCCTGACTCTGAATCGGTGTTGCCTCTTCAAATCCCATATCCGCAATTCCTCTTAAAATCTGCGGATTTAAATCTAATTCATCAAATCTGATTGTATTCATTCTTTTCCTTCCTGTTGCGGGAACTTTTTCCCATCTGTCAGTAACCTGTTCTCCAGTCACTTTATAAAAAGCCACCGCGGCTAATCATAACAGACTGTTTTTTGCTTGTCAATTTACTGCAACAGATTTTTCTTCGACAAAATCAGCGCATCCTTCTGCTTTCTGGTCAGCTTTTTATAGGCTGCTTCCTTCTGCATGGCCTCCTCCTTCGTCCCGGATTCCTCTAAATACCGCAGCTCCACCGGTCCCCGGTTTCTGGTATACTTTGCTCCTTTTCCACTGTTATGTGCTTCAATCCGCTTGTCAATATCAGTCGTCCAGCCGGTATAGAGGCTCCCATCCCGGCAGAGCACCATATAAGTGTAATTATGTTTCTCTTTCATGTAATCCTTCCTATGTAGACCGGGCACCGCCCAGTCTTATCTCTATATAAAGCAATCGACCAAAAAAGTATCTTACTCATATTCCATAAACTGGTAAAAAAGTATCGATTGCGGATTTTTGGCCGTTACATTTTATCTTATGCAGTTTTCTTATGTATGTTCCATTTACCGACAGCTTCCAATACAGATTCCTCCCCGGTTTTCTTCTTTGACCTGATAGAGTAAATCATCGGCTTTCTGCAAAAAGTTCTTCATCGTTCTGTCCGCATCCGGTATATCATAACAGATTCCCTGGGAAATGGATACATAGCGCTGTGCCTCTGAAAAAGCGTGCTCCATATTAAGGTCACGGATGCTTCGCTTTAATTTTTCTGTAAGAATGACTACGGCTTCCCTGGAATATCCCTCATAAATTAAAATGAATTCATCCCCTCCATACCGTGCACAGAAAATATCATCCTTTTCCGCTAACTTCTGAATTTCCTTTGCTACACGGCAGATACATAAATCACCCTTCTGATGCCCATAGTTATCATTATATTGTTTAAAATAATCGATATCCAGTATTTCCACTGCCACTGGAATTTTCTCTGCTATGGCATGTTCGAATACCTTCTGCGCATGCTGTTCTAACCGATAGCGGTTCGGGATTCCGGTCAGTGCATCGGTCTGGGACTGCTCTAAGAGAATCCTGTTTTCTTTTTCCATCTTCTTTCTGCTGTGGTTCGTCTCTTCCAATGTATAACGCATATCTAAGATGCAGGTCATGATATATTTATTTTCTTTTTCCAGTATCTCGGACAATTCAAAAAACAAACCGCATGCCTGCAGATATTCACGATTCTTTTCCTGCCGCTTATAATAACGGATTTTTAAAGTCAGAATCCGCTTCTGCATATAAATAATCTTAGCTTCCCTTGCCATCTTCTCTAAAAGTTCTACTAATTTCCAGAATTCCTCTTCCTTTCTGGTATCTAACAGCATCTCACAATAAGCATAAAGATCATCAAAAATATCAAGAATCGGCATTCTGGTATCTGATACCTTCTGCACAATTGCTATATTCCGGTCACATTCTTCTTTCTTTCCCATGGCATTACAGAGTCTTGCTTCAAAGCAGGCAAAGGCAATCTGCTCTAACTCTTCCAGATGTCCACTGCACACCTCTTTTGCCCGCAGTGCATATTCCTGTGCCTGCATATACTCTTCCTGATAAAAGCAGCTGTTTCCCAGTCCTATATAGATATTCAGAAGATAACTGTAATATTCCGGTATTTCCTTATTCTTCTGCAATAAATCATATGCCTGCTCTAAATATTTTTCTGCCTGCCGGTATTCCCCAAAATTATTATAAAGCATACCGATATTAATATTGATAATAATGCCAATATCATATAATTTATATTTTTCACAATACATTCTGGCATTCAGATAATAATCCATGGCAAAAGGAGCATTTCCACGATTCATGGACGTAATGGCAAGAATATTATAGGCTCTTGCCAATAAACCATGCTGTCTGGAATGCTCCAGGTATGGCAGGGAACAGGAAAGATTGCAAAACAGTTTATCCACATCATTCAGAAGATAATATGTCTCGCCACTGTAATAATAGGCATAGCCTAACAGTTTCTCATCATCCTGCTCTCTGGCATAATCTCTTATATTTTTACATAGCATCAATGTTTTTTCAGCATCTGTTCCCCGATTCTTCCGGACACCCTCTAACCATTCCAATACTTCGCTGCTGTAAGCATTAAAATCCATCTTTTTGCGCACCCTTTTTCGTATTTTTTAATGTCTTTTATTATATAGGTATGCGGCTCTTTTTTCAAGTATGGCTCTTTTACTCAAAGAAGCTTACCGGGTCTACCGGTTCGCCATCTTTTTGTAAAGCAAAATAAAGATTACTTCCTTCCACGGAATAATATTTCGTCGGTTCCGCAATATAACCTACCAGTTTTCCTTTGCCGACAATGTCGCCCACTTCATACGGCACTTCCTTAAGCTGCCCGTAAATAGCACTATAACCATCTCCTAAATCCATAGTCACGGTACATCCTGTGACAGCACTGTTGGAAATATCCGTTATCTTTCCTTCTGCGGCTGCGGATACCCTGTCATTTACTTCTCCGGCAATAATCACTGCCGGATTATATTTATACTGATCCAGCGTTGCAAAATACACGGTCTGATCCATGCTGTAATTTAAAACTACATTGCCCTGTAATGGCCAGTTTAATCCATCCTCTTCCGCAAAATGCAGTGTTTTTGTGGTGGCTGCTGCCGCCTTTGTCTCAGGCTCATTTTCTGTCTCAGCCGCTGTATTTGTTACATTCTCTTCTTCCGTCTGCCCGCTGTCGGACTGTGCCTGTCCATCAGAATCCTTTGAAGCAACTGCGTTATCCGAAGGTTTTATGATACTGTCTGCTTCTGCCAGTTTCTCCGATGCTTCTTCCTCTGTCTTTGGATTCGTTGCCACAAAATCATCCGAAGTTCCATCTTCTTTCTTATTGCCTTTGTCTTTTCCTGCATCCTTATCTGCAACATTTTCCTGCTGCTTTTTTTCTTCCTTCTGGGAATAATTATATACTGCTGTCATTGCTCCTGCTGCCAGTACCATGACAGCCAGGGCAATCATCCATGATCTTCTTCCTTTCATTTTCTCACCATCCATATCTTATTTTTTATAAGTATGAACAGTTTTTTTATATTTTATTCTTCTTTATATTTCACTTTTTTGTAATTTCAATTCCGGAATAATAATAGCTTAAAATCTCCTGATAAGTTTTTCCCTCTTTTGCCATCTCATTTGCTCCATATATGCTAAGTCCATAACCGTGTCCTAAACCTTTGGTCACAATACGTACCCTGCCATCGATTTCCCTGATATAAAAACAGGCGGAATTTAAGGAAAATGCCTTGCGGAATTCCTCCCCGCTGACACTACTGTTCCCAACCTGTATGGTTTTTACATATCCGCTTTCTTCCCGCTCTGTCACCACCAGCGTATTCACCCAATCCTCCGCTGTAAGTCCTGCTTCCGGAAATGCCTGATTGCAGGTATCCACCAGTTCTCCTGCATCATAGAATTCCACCTTAAGAAAATCCTCTGATGTAATGTCCCATATGGATTCGGCACTTTTGAGATAAGGAAGCTCTGTCCCTCTCGTTTTCTCTGCACTGACTGCAAAATAGGGAGCCTCAATTTCCTGTCCCTGATATGTTAAGACTTCCCCCTCGGTATCTATCAGGCAATTTTCTAATTTCTGATAATATCGATTATAATTTTCATTTCCAAACAATTTGGTCTGCTCTGCAACACTCAGTCCCGTCTCCGGTGCTTTTCCCTGCGACAGGGCATATTCATAATTGGTCCGCACAATAACTGCCTGCGCACGAATCGCTTCTTCTTCATAGGTAACCGGGATATCCCGTGCCAGAATAGACACAAGAGCAGCCATCTTCTCTTCTTCATCGGGATGACTGCTCTTATGTTGTATTTCATTGCTGTCTGTATCCAATAATATCTCATCCCCCTGGAACACCAGGGTCATAAGTATCGGTAATCCTGCAATAATCAGACACAGACACAGCATCATTTTTATTTTTTCTTTCATATCCTGTCCACTCCTGTTCTACATATATATGTAACAGAAATGGATGTATACCAGTAAAATATTACTGTTTCATACGCTGCCCTATCTCATTGGAAAGTTCCGCAAACTGCTCTAAGGACAGTGCCTCTCCACGAATGTTCTCCGGAACTCCAAGGCTTACGATACTTTCCTGTATTACCTCTTTCGGCAAATGTATCTCCGGGGAATTATTCAGTCCGTTTGCCAGTGTCTTTCTGCGCTGGTTAAAGGATGCCCGGATAATACGGAACATCAGTTTCTCATCTTCCACTTCTACCGGCGGCTTCTCATGCCGGGTCAGACGAATGACCGCACTGCCTACATTCGGTCTTGGCATAAAACAGTTCGGTGGTACATTTGCCACGATTTCCGGTTTCGCATAATACTGTACTGCAAGGGAAAGTGCTCCATATTCCTTGCTTCCCGGTTTCTCCTGCATACGCTCTGCCACTTCCTTCTGCACCATAATCGTAATGCTGTCAATTGGCACATGGCTTTCAAACAGTCCCATGATAATCGGTGTGGTAATATAATAAGGCAGATTCGCTACAACCTTGATTGGTTTTCCCTGGTTCTTCTCTTCTGCCAGCTTACAGATATCAAGCTTTAAAATATCTTCATTGATTACTGTTACATTGGAATAATTCTTCAGTGTGTCCGACAAAATCGGAATCAGATTCTTATCTATCTCCACCGCAACCACTTCTCTTGCCCGCTCGCAAAGATACTGTGTCATGGTTCCGATTCCCGGACCAATCTCCAATACAAAATCATCCTCCTTCACTCCGGATGCATCGATAATCTTATCCAGCACATGAGTATCTATCAAAAAATTCTGCCCGAATTTCTTCTGAAAATTAAACCGGTACTTCTGCAGTACCTCTATTGTATTCTGTGGATTTCCTAATTCCGCCATGCCTGCTCCTTTATTTCACCGCTCTTTCTTTTTTCGAATAAATGTTCGTTTTTTTGTTGCCAACTGCATTTTTCTGTGTTACAATCATTTTAGAACAAATGTTCTGATTTGTCCAGTCCTTTTTATGATAACAGAGGAAAATAGTTCTATGCAACTATTATTGGGGATTTCATAAAACTTACAATGGAAGATGGATGGCTGGAAGCCTGTCTTGTCTTTTTCTTATGGAAAAGCGGCACTGTTCATCGAAGGACAGATGCCTGATAAGGGCTGCTAGGGGCACTTGGAATTTCATCTGAAAGCAGGCAATGCTGGTACAAGGATGTACCAGCGAGGCACATATGAACATGGATGTGAATTTGTGCCGGTTGCCGGATAAAACTACATACTACAAAGAAATTCTTAGTGCCCTTTGCAGGCATTATGCGGCATCTGGCGTTTGATGAACAATGCTGCTCTTATCTGATAAATCATTAAAACAGGACAGGCTTCCACCACTACTTCCTTTGCAAGTGCTTCCATATATTTGATAGAAAAGGTGATTGCTTTGAACATAACAGAACACATGTCTTTATTGGAAAAACTGACCATCCTTTCGGATGCCGCCAAATATGATGTTGCCTGTACCTCCAGCGGTGTAGACCGCAAGGGAACCGGCCATGGCATGGGTAATTCCATTGCTCCCGGAATCTGCCATACCTTCTCTGCCGATGGACGCTGTATTTCCCTGCTTAAGATTCTTTTTACCAATGAATGCATTTTCCGCTGTGCCTACTGCCAGAATAACTGCAGCAATGATGTGCCAAGGGCTTCCTTTACACCGGACGAAGTCTGTACCCTTACCATGGAATTTTACCGCAGAAATTATATTGAAGGTCTTTTCTTAAGCTCCGGTATTCTCATCAGCCCGAATTATACTATGGAACTGATTTATCAGACACTTTACCAGCTCCGTGTCCGCCATCATTTTAACGGATATATTCATGTAAAAGCTATTCCCGGTGCCGACCCGGTTCTCATTGAAAAAGTAGGCTTTCTTGCTGACCGTATGAGCATTAATCTGGAGCTTCCGACCGCAGACGGACTGAAGGCTCTTGCACCAAATAAGTCCCGCAAAACCATCTTAAAGCCCATGCGTCTGATTCAAAATGGCATTATGGAAAATCAGAATGAGCTGATGGTTTACCATAAGACCCCGAAATTTGTACCAGCAGGCCAAAGCACCCAGATGATTATCGGTGCCACCCCGGAAAACGATTATCAGATTATGAAGGTAGCAGAAGGCTTATACCAGAATTTCCAGTTGAAACGAGTCTTCTACTCAGCCTTTGTCAATGTAAATCACAATTCCAATCTGCCAACCCTTCCCGGTGGTCCACCCCTTCTGCGGGAACACCGCCTGTATCAGGCAGACTGGCTGCTTCGCTTCTATGGTTTTTCTGCCGGAGAGCTATTAAGCGAAGACCGTCCGGATTTTAATATCTTCTTAGACCCGAAATGCGATTGGGCACTCCGCCACTTAGAAGCCTTTCCGGTAGAGATTAACCGGGCAGATTACAACACCTTACTACGTGTTCCGGGCATTGGTGTGAAATCCGCCAACCGCATTGTAAAAGCCCGCCGGCACAGTCGCCTTGACTTTTCCGATTTAAAGAAAATCGGAGTTGTCTTAAAACGGGCTGCCTACTTTATTACCTGCTCCGGTCGTATGATGTATTCCATTCCACAAAATGAAGATTATATCTGCAGCTGTCTGATGCAGGATAAAACTCAGATTCCGAAGGAAATACGGGATTCCAGTTATAAACAGATTTCCTTCTTCGATGAAGATGCCTTAAGTGATTTTAAACTGACCACCAACGATTTATGCGTCGGATAAACTGCTATAACCATGATTTTTCAGTAAACAGGAAAGGACTTTTTCTTATGCATATATTTCTCTGTGAAGATTCCATCGATGGCATCTTTACCGGCATCTATGATGCCTGGGCCAGCAGATATGGGCACAAAAATATAAAGCTTTGTATCAATGATACGATAACTTACGAACTCTTTTCTGAATATATTACTGTCACACCGGATTCCGAAAAGAGCAAAAAGGTTGGACGCACCATTATTGCCCGTCTTGGCATGGAGGTCTATCAGGATATTCTTCAGGCGGTTCTTGCCCATGATGATAAGAAAAAGAATGAGTATCCGGACAAAGCCGACTGCATTTACCGTACACTCTTATATGGATTTTCTTTACCTGATGGTCATCGGATTTTACAGGCTCTTGGCAATCCTTATATTGCAAGAGTCTTTGAACTGAGCCGTTCCACCGGAAATGAAGCCCACCATCTGCTTGGATTTTTACGTTTTCAGGAACTGGAAAACGGAGTCCTGTTTTCTGCCATCCACCCTAAGAATCAGGTGATTTCCGTTCTGGCAGAACACTTTGCTGACCGCCTTCCGCAGGAACATTTTATGATTTATGACGCAACACACCAGATTGCCGCCATTCACAAAGCCGGCAGTGGATACTTCCTTACGGATGCATCCAATTTAAATCCGGACGTTATCACACGGCTTTCCCCTGCCGAGAAGGAATACCAGAAGCTCTGGTGCGGTTTCTTTGACAGCATTGCCATTGAAGCAAGAAAGAATCCGAAGCTGCAAAGTCAGAATATTCCAAAACGATTCTGGAAAGACACGGTGGAACTGGCATCCGGTAAATAAATGTTTCTATTGTTTTCTGGCAGACTTTACCTGGCAGTCTCTACCCGGCAGACGTTACCCGGCAGCAGAGTACATGCAGATGAAACCATAAACTGGATAATGTCTACTTTGCGCCATATCCTGGAAAAGATTTGTGTCCTGCCGGTATGACAGAAGAAGAACGTACCGATTATGCACTGTTTGAGCTGAATAAATTATTGAAATATGTTGTCTATCCGGAAGATGTTGCCTGCATTTATATGGAACCGGTTATGGGTGAAGGCGGCTATGTCGTTCCTTCCAGGAAATTCGTACAGAGTGTCCGTGAAATTTATGATAAACATGGTATTCTCCTGATTTTCGACGAAATCCAGTGTGGCTACGGACGTACCGGCAAAATGTGGGCAAGCCAGAACTTCGACGTTGTGCCTGATATTATGACAGTTGGTAAAGCCATTGCCGGCGGTCTTCCAATGAGTGCCGTGATTTCCACCCCGGAAATTATGGATAAATGGCCGGTTGGTACCCATGGAACCACTTTTGGTGGAAATCCTTGCATCTCCGATGTCCGTGGTATCGGTCTTATGGTTGCCATTGAATTTTCCCATAAGGATGGCTCCCCGGCACCAGACATCTGGACAAAAGTAAAGAAAGGCTGCTTAGAACACCATATGCTTACCTTAAACTGTGGCGTAAATGGAAATGGTATGCGGTTTGCCACTCCATTAAATGTCAAAAAAGAAGAAATCGATGAGGGACTGTCTGCCTTCCGAGCGTGTTCTTGCAACACAATATGGAGTCAGCCGTAATGTCATCCGGGAAGCTATCAAGATTCTTACCGAGAAAAAACTGGTTACGAATGTAATCGACAAGGGCAATTATGTTACGCTTCCAAATGAAACGGATCTTGTAGATATGGTTGAATCTGCCCTGAACACTTCCGCTTCCTGTCTTCTATCATGACACTGAATAACCTGATCAGTAAATCGATTTATTATGGCGAAGGAAATACCTCTTATGGAAGAATTACTGCACAGCAGGAGCATGAACAAATTTTATTATCCCTTAAGAACCGGGATATGGATGCTTATAAAAAGACCATCCACTTACACTTAGAATTAATCAGGCAGCTACTCCAGTAGGAGTGCTGCCCTTTTTTTGTTCCATACTACTGATATTTTTCCAGTATCCGTTTTGCCTGTCCTTCACCTATCTGCAGTTCTTCCTGCAATAATGACAGAATTTCCGTATCTTCTTTTCCAAGTTTACGGCTGAGTTTTATAATGCCTTCTTCCAGACCTTCTTTCTTACCTTCTTCCAGTCCGGCTTTTCTTCCTTCTTCTTCGCCCTGTCTTCGAATCCTCTCTTCTCTCTCAAAACTCTTCATATATGCAAGACCTACCTCTCCATCCCGCTTGACTGCTGTTACCATCCGGTGTAACTTTTTCAGATTCTCGGTGGAAGCATTCTCTATGGATGAATGCTCCATGTAATGCAGTAGCTGTTTTAATTCCTCCGGCGGGTTTCCTTCCCTTCCTCGTGTATACAAAAATATCGTCTGCGCACCATCCTCATACTCTAATTCCGGCACTTCGATACAACAATTCTTGATAGTATACACCATACGATTCAGTCCAAAGGGGTCATAGGTTGTAATAAAAATTACGATGACATTCCGAAGGCTCCCATAGGTATCCCCTGCAGTCAGATTGCCTGCATCAATCTTCGCATGGTAAAACCGGACTCTCCGTGGCAATGATACAATTTCTTCTTTCCCATCATTCTGGTCCGGTTCTATATCAAAGATTTCTCCGTTCTCCTCATCCAGATATACATCCAGCCGAATGCCGTGGGTTTCCAAATTTTCTCCGCAGAAGAAACGCTGTGGCACTACTGTAAGCTTTCCTATCTGCCGGTGCAGAATACACTCCAAAATGTATCTCGCCGACTGTTCTCCGTATATTTTGTGGCTGGTCAGGCTGTTTACCAGAAAGTCATCCACCAGATTCAGTTCTTCTAAAGTTTTCATGTTTCCTCCTTTTCCCATAATGCAAGGAAAAGCAGGATTACATATCCTGTTCCGATTCTGAAATTCCGCTTATTCAATGCACTATGCGTTCGTAAATTGTAATAAGAATTTAAAAGCATAGAATTCATTGAATTGATACAAGAAATTTAGATTGGCTTTTGCCACTCGAAAATCAGAATATATGCTTTGTGTTGATTGTAACAAATACATATTTATAATACAAGTAAAATATTTATAAAATCTGATTCCCTTCTGACAGGAAGGTCACCTCACTTTTTGAAATAATCTTTTTGCATTTTCCCAGGTAACTGTTTCCACTTCTTCCGGTGTTGTTCCGGTCAGTTCGGCAATGGTTTTTACTACATAAATAAGATTTCTTGAATCGTTCCGGGTGCCACGATGCGGTTCCGGTGCCATATATGGACAGTCAGTTTCCAATACAATGTGAGGCAGTCCGATTTCTGCTACGGTCTCCTTTAACTTCTTTGCATTTTTAAAGGTAACTACACCGCCGACACCAATGTAATATCCCATTTTCACATATTCTTTCGCCATTTCCTTTGAATAAGAATAACAATGTATAACACCCGGAATGCCATCCTTATGCGCCTGCTGCATAATATTCATGGTATCCTCTGCGGCATCTCTGGAATGAATGATAACCGGAAGACTCATCTCTTTTGCCAGCGCAAGCTGACGGCAGAACATTTCCCGCTGTGCCTGCTGCACTGTTGGCTCCTTATCCCAATAATAATCAAGCCCGATTTCTCCGATGGCAACGGTTTTCTCCCAGGAAGCCTTTCCCTTTATCCATGCTAAATTTTCTTCCGTTGCATCTTCGATATTGCTTGGATGAATTCCGATTGCTGCATAAATATAATCGTATTTCTCTGCCAATGCTACGCTATCCACACAGCCGGCAAAGTCTGCACCTACGTTAATTACCCGCCTTATGTTCTGCTCCGGAAGAGAAGAAACAAGCTGTTCTCTGTCCTCTTTGAATTTCTCATCATCATAATGTGCATGTGTCTCAAAAATCATAAAAATCCTCTTTCTTTTTTATAAATGCTGGTAATAAAATACCGCCAGCTGCGTCCGGTCTCTTAGGGACAGCTTTTCCAATATGCTGCTGATATAGTTGCGGACGGTTCCCTCACTTAAAAATAATGCTTCTGCAATTTCTTTATTGCAGCGTCCAAGTGCCACCTGGTGAATGATTTCCTGCTCTTTTTCACTGATATCATAGCTGGCATAGTCAAAGCTTTCCTTATTCTGCATCAGAACCGGAAGCTTATTCACAATTTCCCCACCAAAAACGCTCTGTCCGCTCATGACTGCATTTAACGATGGAACAATTGCTGCAAAATCCTGCTTCAGGCAATAGCCTTTCGCACCGATTCGTAACGCCTCCACAATATATTCATCATCGGAAAATGTGGTCAGAAACAGCATCCAGTCCATTCATAGGCTTCATCTGGATATCCATTAATAAAATGTCCGGCTGAAGCTCTTCATACAATTTTACCGCTTCGCTTCCATCGGTGCCTGTTCCAACTACCTCCACTCCCTTGGCGCAGAGAATGGTCTGCAGGGAAAATACCACATCTTCGTCATCATCTATTATCAGGACTCTCATACTGCCTCCTCTTTCTTTCGAATTGATATAAATATTTTAAAACCTTTTTCGCAGTTTACATGAATGCTTCCGCCCAGCGACTCCACACGTTCCCGCATATTCGAAAGTCCCATGCCTCCGGCTGCACTCTTAAGGTCATCCTTTTCTTCCCGCATCTGCTCCGTTGCTTTTTTCTGCTTTTCCACATCCGTACCATTGTCCTCGATGGTCATCTGATACAGTGCCGGATGTTCCCTGAGAACAATCTCAATCCGGTCACCATTGCTGTATTTGACAATATTTGACATTGCTTCTTTTACGGCTGCGATAAAACAATATTTGACTTTTCGTGGAACATTCTGTGACATATCGTATTCTAAATCCAGATGATAATGCTGCTTCATTTCCCGGGTTGCCTCTAATAATGCCTGCTTTAAATCCACGGAATCATCATGCAGATCATGCACACTTTCCCGGATATTATTCATGGCAAGATTTAAGGTATCATTTACCTTTAAAAGCTGACCATGCAGCGGCTCTTCCTCATATACGGTGCTCAGTGCTCCCATCTGAAGAATTGCCCGGGACAGCATATGTCCCACGTTATCATGGATTTCTCTTGCAATCCGGTTCCGCTCCTTTAGCGTTGCCATATAGATTTCTGTATCCTGTTCCTCTAAAAGCTTGCGGTTCTTCTCCCGCATCACAAAGCTTAACTCCGTGCTGGTATCCCGGAGCCGAATCAGATTCCGCTTTAGCTCCGTTGCCTGTCTGGTGCAATAAGCCAACAGCACCGCTGCCAATGACAAAAAGAGCCAGATGGCTGTCATCCATGGCTGGTACACCGGCAGTGCATAAAAGAATAAAACTGCAAATCCCATACCCCACCACAGGCCAAACCAGAAGCTGTCAAAAAACACCAGCGGCAGCAAAAAGGTAAATCCCGGCTCGATTAGGCACAATACTGCCATTGCTATCAGCAATGCGCCAATGACTTTCCGGTTTTCAATATAAAGAGTCAACGCTGCCACAATCAGATCAATGATGAAGATTACAACTCTGCGGTAGTCTCCCTCTAACTGGAAAATAAGGCAGCTGCACATGGCAAAAAGAAGTAACTTATCCAGTATTCTTAACATTTTTCTTCCCCTTCCTTAGGGTTCTACTGCATTTACTGTATCATTTTTCCTAAGATATGACAAATGTCATTTTATTTCCTGACAGAATGCACTTACCAGTCCTCCGGTCACTCTACTATACTACATTTATAAAACCGCTATTATTTATCTCTATCTACAGGAGGCATAACATGGATGCAATACAGATTTCACACTTGAAAAAATATTATTCCGATATAAAAGCAGTAGATGATATTTCTTTTTCTGTTAAAAAAGGAGATTTATTTGGACTGCTCGGTGTAAATGGTGCCGGAAAATCCACTACAATTCATATTCTTTGTACCTTACTGAAAGCAACTGCAGGAACTGTCAAAATATGTGATTACGATGCTTTAAAAGAAGCCGATGCCATCCGCAATAAAATTGGAGTTGTTTTTCAGAATAATACTTTAGATGATTATCTGACAGTAAAAGAAAATCTTTTGATGAGAGGCTTTCTATATGAAAAAGATTTAAAGACGGTTCAGAGACCGTTTCAAGTTTTGTGTAAACGTTTAAAACTGATATAAGATTTGTGAATA
>ERZ779762.210-NODE-210-length-37157-cov-3.466363_pt1 | contig 37157 bp, 39 predicted proteins | sample MGYA00511887_ERZ779762 | MGnify/ENA primary metagenome ERZ779762 (study PRJEB29588, sample SAMEA2163052) | human gut metagenome | biome: human gut; feature: human-associated habitat; material: faeces | place: Denmark | collected 2008/2010 ...
TTTTTCTATTCCCTGTAATGATTGTGCTTTTTTATCAGCATTTTCAGTAAATGAACTAGATCTATGTCTTCTACACCATCTGAGTCAATCCAGCCATCACCATCTGTATCAAATGTATACTTAAGATACTGTCTAAATACATCGTCCGGAAAATTGGTCTCATTCAATTCCACCATATTCTCCGCCATTACTATCGCCACCCCTTTTTTCTCATAATAATTTTCTTCCTTTATTTGATATTTTTCACTGTCAAACACATATTCATCATATAATAAACAGGGCACCAATTCAAGAATACATGTACTGAGCGACGTGCAAAAGAAAAGCACCTAATACGGTGCTAATCTTCATAGTGAAATTTACAAGAATATATTATGAGATTTTGGTTACTATCAAGGTTATATGTAAGTCTGTGTTCGTCCGTTATCCGTCTACTACATACTTTCCTATGCTTTAACGGTTCAGGCTTACAAATTCCCTCTAATAGTCCATCACGGTCTATGCTCTTTATAAGCTCGTTGATCCGCTTTACAATCTTTTTATCTTCCTTCTGCCAGTCCGTGTACTGCTGCCATGCAGTCGGAGTAAATACTACATTCATTATTCGTATTCTCCTAATTCATCTATTGTCTTTGTGATAAATCCACCGGCCTCAGCTTCAGCCATAGATTTATCCAGCATAGCAAGATATTCGGCATTTCTCTTAGCTTTCATAATCTCATTGTATTCAGCTTCCGACATCATCACTATGTTTTCATTCTTTGGTCTTGAAACAATCAATGTTTCCCCTCTGAAAACCTTATCACATAACGCTTTAAAATTTTCTCTTACATCCATGCTCTTTACTGCTAACATATTTAACACCTCATTTCCGTGCAAAAAATCGTATGCTTTTTCGTACTTTTATTATATGCCATTATTATTTCCTTGTCAACTGATCTTATGCTGGAAAATATTAAAAGTGTATTTTTAACAATTATAAACAGGTTTAATTATATTTACTGTTTGAGAAATTTTCTATAAAAGAGAAAAAGAGTGACCACCGAAGTGATCACTCTTTAGATTAAGTATATAAAATGCATTTGCGTGTTTAAAGAGCTGCCTTTATCTGCTCATATATTCCGTCAGCGTCAAGCTTATACTTCTTGAGAAGCTCCTTTGCAGGACCTGACTCGCCGAAGGTATCTCTTACGCCGATCTTTGTCATCCTGGCAGGGCATTTTTCTGCAAGGACTTCTGCTACTGCACTGCCGAGGCCTCCGATAATGGAATGTTCCTCAATGGTGAATACTCTTCCTGTAGCTGATGCTGCCTTGATGACCAGCTCCTCATCTATTGGCTTAATGGTATGAATGTTGATGAGCTTCGCATCTATTCCATCTGCTGCTTTCTGTTCTCCGCCCCATTTTTATGATTGTTCAGTAATCACCGATCACTCACCGAATACTGCCTTGTAATCCCTCTGGAACTTCTTAATACCCTGATCAGTTAAAGGATGTTTTGTCATCTGTTCAATAACTGAGTATGGAACTGTTGCAATGTCTGCACCTGCAAGAGCACAGTCTGTAACATGGATAGGGTTACGTACTGACGCACAGATGATCTCTGTATCAAGTGCATAATTTTTAAATATTGTTACGATATCCCGGATAAGGTTCACACCTGTTGTGCTGATATCGTCAAGTCTTCCAAGGAATGGTGAAACATATGTTGCACCTGCTCTTGCTGCAAGAAGAGCCTGGTTAGCTGTGAAGATAAGAGTTACATTTGTCTTGATACCCTCTGATGAAAGTACCTTGACAGCCTTAAGTCCTTCAACTGTCATAGGGATCTTAACTACCATGTTAGGATGGATCGCTGCGATCTCTCTTCCTTCCCTGATCATGCCCTCTGCGTCAACAGTTGTAGCCTTAACCTCGCCGCTTATAGGTCCGTCAACGATAGTTGTTATCTCCTTGATAACCTCGTTGAAATCTCTTCCTTCCTTGGCAATAAGGGATGGATTTGTGGTCACTCCACATATAACTCCCATGTCATTTGCCTTTCTGATATCCTCTACATTAGCTGTATCAATAAAAAACTTCATAGTACTTCCCTTCCTTTCTACTGTATTTGTATTTTTGTATCTATATTTGAATGGCCTTGTATAAGGCTCATATCTGACCATAATTATTATTTGCTTCTATTCATTTACCTTTGATCGGTTATCTATGATCTCTTGTCCCTATCTTATTGTCTTTGATCATTTGTCTTTTATGCAAGGGCTTCCTCAACTTCTTTTCTGTATGGAATAGATGGAACTGCACCCTCTCTTGTTACTGCAATGGACGAAGCCTTGGCACTCATCCTTAAGATGTCCGGAATTTTCATTCCGTCTATGATACCTGCAAGGAAATAACCTGTAAATGTGTCTCCTGCTGCAGTTGTATCTACTGCCTTAACCTTGAAGATCGGCTGATGATATCTCTCATCCTTGTCTGCATATATAGCACCGTCACCGCCCAGGGTAAGCACGATCTTAGCTTCCGGATAAAGCTCAACCACCTTATCTATTATTTGCCCCGGATCTGTGTAGCCTGTTATCTGCTCACCTTCAACCTCATTCATCAGGAAATAACTGATCTTGCTCATATCAACTGCGTCAAGCTTCTCGTTAAAAGGTGATGGATTTAATGCTATCTGCATACCCTTCTCATAAGCCTTGTCCACAATGTAAGGAATCATATTCACCTCATTCTGGAGAAGCAGGATATCTCCGGCTTCAAAATTTTCAAGCACCTCGTCAACATACGCCTCCGTAAGCTTGTCATTTGCCCCTGCAAATAAAAGTATGCAGTTCTGGGCGTTCTTGTCGATCTGTATTATGGTGTGTCCTGTCTTACCTTCTACCTTCTTTATATGGTCGTAGTTTACGCCATACTCCTTACAAGCCTCAATAAATGGCTGTCCGTCCTTGCCGATCATACCGCCGTGATAAACTTCTGCACCTGCCTTGGCAAGAGCTATTGACTGGTTCATGCCCTTTCCTCCGAGGAATATGTTCATTCCTGTGGTTGCCTGGGTCTCACCGGGTTTTATGATATGATCTACATTGTATACATAGTCTAAATTCATAGAACCTATATTTAAAACCTTCATACCTTTGCTTACCTCCTTCGGGTCCATAAGCCGGTCTCCCGGCCTATGCCCTATGTCACTATACCCTTTTTATTCACCGTTGTCGATTATTATAAGTGTTACGTTCATTGACGCCAACATTGAAAGTGCTGATTTCCTGAATAAGGATCGTGCAACTTCATTTGGTATGAAACCCATTTCATTTATGTATTCATTATAACATTTAACTAATATATGTTAATTTCTTTTTCGTTGCTTTTCGATTTTTTTGATACTTTTTCAGCATAAACTATAAGTTTCTTTGGGCATTATACACAAAACCACCCGTAGATTTATGTTCCACAGACGGTTTTTCCTATCCGCCTATTGACATTTAAGACAGTATTGGTATAATGTCGAAAGTCGGACGGTATACCAATATTTGTATACCTTGCAAGGTGTTCTGAGGGATCTCAGGATTCCCGGATGGACGTGAATATTCATGAGCCAGATAAGATGTTTCTTATCCGGCTCTTTTTTATTTTAAAGGAGACATACTTATGGATTTACTAAAAGACAACCTGAAAAAACTATATTTCCGCTTTCTTATTCCATCACTGGGAAGTGCTATGGTCATGTCTATATATACACTGACGGACGCCATAGTCATAGGAAAAGGCGTAGGATCTGACGCACTGGCGGCACTCAGCATAACAACGCCGCTGCTGTGTATCCTCATGTCAACAGGTATACTGTTTGGCGTGGGCGGATCGGTGCAGATGAGTGTTCACAGGGGAAGCGGCAACAATGTTAGGGCAAATCAGAGCTTCACCCTGTCCCTGATACTCATCTCCTGCATTACATTGATATTGTGGCTTCTGTACGGAACCGGTATGTCAGGGCTGTTACATTTAATGGGTGCAAATGAAACCCTGTTCCCATATGCCATGTCCTACATGCACTACATCAATATATTCCTGCCGGTGGCTGTATTCTCCAACTTCATAGCCATCTTCATCAGGGCAGACGGCGATCCGAATCGTGCCATGGCAGGGGTTCTTGCCGGTGGAATTGTTAATATCGTTCTGGATATAGTCATGGTATTCCCTCTTCAGATGGGTATAGGTGGTGCAGCTCTCGCTTCGGTTATCGGTATGACCATACAGGTTATTGTGGGCGGAACCCATTTTCTCTCAAAGAAGAACGGCCTTAAACCTGCCAGACCGGAAAAGTGGCTTACCGGCATTAAAAATATTATGATAAGCGGTATCCCAAGCTTCTTTAATGAATTTGCAAATGGATTTATAGTCATGCTCTTTAATATACAGATACTTAAGTACTGTGGGGAAAATGCCCTGTCCATATACAGTGTCATTTCCAACTGTGTAATACTGTTCAACTCACTGTTCACCGGTGTAGGGCAGTCGGTGCAGCCTATAATCTCCACTAACTACGGGGCAGGAAATACAGAACGAATAAAAGCCATCAAAAGGATGGCTTATATCACGGTGATCATAATGGGAGCTGTATTCTCCTTAAGCGGTATACTCTTCCCGGTTACTGTATGTAGGATATTCATAAAGATGGATCCAACCCTTTCAGCCATTGCCGGATATGGCGTAAGAGGATATTTCTTCGCGTTCCTGCCATTTGGCATTAACCTGCTTACCTCCTACTATCTCCAGGCAATATTAAGCTCAGGAAAGAGCCTTTGCATATCACTGCTCAGGAATATCATATTAAGCAGTGTGTGTATCCTGATATTTCCGTTATTTGCAGGGGCGAACAGCCTGTGGTTCGTAATGCCGGTGGTCGAGGTCATTGTATTATGCCTTTGCCTTTACTTCCTCCGCACGCCGCTTGAAGATCCTCGGAAATGATGTAAATATCACTATGGTGGTAATGACTCCCGCCACAAGATCCGCAATGCCTTCTGAGAGATACACGCCCTTAAAGCCCAGGAAATGGGTGAGGGCGAAGCACAGAGGGATGAGGATTATAACCTTTCTTGTAACGGCCAGTATCAGAGCTGATCTTGCCTGCCCCAGGGCAACATTTATATTCTGCAGGGTCATCTGCACGAAGAACATAATAGAACCCATAAGGAACATAGGGCAGTAATGCTTCACAATAGCGGTCACGCTTTCACTGGCGGAGAACAGATGGGCATACATCTCCGGCACTGCCAATGATAATGACCACACAGACAATGCGAATATGAACGCGATTATAGTCACATATCTGATACCCTTTGTAAGTCTCTCGGCATTTCCCCTTCCATAATTATAACTGACAAATGGCTGCATACCGTTTCCCAGTCCGTTTAAGGGCAGTGAGATAAGCTGCAGGGCACTGAGCATAACCGTGAGAGCCGCCGTGTAGTCTTTATTTCCCCCTGTGGCACGATTAAGGTTGATGTTGAACACTATCTGTATGGCACATTCGGTGATGGTCATTACAAAGGGTGTAAATCCAAGGGACACTATGTCAATTATTCTTTCGATCTTCAATCTCATGTCCTCCACCCGGAAGTGGAACAGACTCTTTTCCGTGAAGAAGAACCATATTATACATACACAGGAACAGAACTGTGAGATAACTGTTGCAAGGCTTGAACCGCTTACTCCCATATTAAGGGTGAATATGAATATTGGGTCAAGAACTATATTTATCACTGCTCCAAGAAGCACCGAACCCATGGCTATAAAGGAATATCCCTGGGTCTGGATAAATGGGTTAAGTCCCTGTGCCAGCATAACGAATATGGTGCCTGCCGAATATATCCTGAGATAGGACACGGCAAAGTCCACCGCACTCTCAGGACATCCGAACAACACCACTATCTCCCTTGAGAATATAAGGGTTATGGCACCTATGACTGCGCCCATTATGAACAGCATAACTGACGCTGTGTTAAATATCTTATTTGCCTCAGGGAAATTATCTTCTCCCATCTTAATGCCCTGTCTTGGGGACCCGCCAAGACCTACCAGATTGGCACATGCCTGTATTATCAACGTGATCGGAAGGACTATGCCCAGTGCCGCCAGGGCGTCCATACCCGATTCGGCTATCCTTGACACATACATCCTGTCTACTATGTTATATAAGAAGGTTATGAGCTGTGCGATGACAGCAGGTACAGCCAGACGAAAAACCAAGGGAAGTATCTTTCCCCGGTCTAATTCCTCTGTAATATCCTTCTTTTGTTTATTCTTACTCATCTTGTTACTACTCCTCTACTCCCAGACACCGCTTAAGTGCCAGAAGATAACTGGTTTCAAGCTTGCTGAGCCTGCCCTTTCTGTGGGTTATATATAATTTACAGTCTCCTGAAGTATCTTCTTAAGCTTCTGGGCTGCCACGCTCATAGGTCTTCTTGCGTCATATATCATGCACACATACCGCTCCGGTATCTCATCTGCAAGGTGTATCTGAACTATCTTCTGCTGCCTTAGTGCCGCCTCTGCCATCTCCCCGGGGACAAATGCCAGTCCCAGCTCGCTCTTCACCAGTGAAAGGATCTGCCCTGTGGTGGCAACCTCCATATCCGGTCTCATGGTAACACCCTGAGCTGAAAATAGCTGATGATAGAACTTATATGTGGTGGTCTGCTCTCCGAGACTTATAAACGGATATTTCTCCAGATCCTCAAGGCTCTTCCTGCCATTTGCAAGTCCGTCAAAGGTCCTTCCCCCTACCAGTATGTCCCTAAAAGGCTTAAGCCGCACTTCCTTTAAAGGCTCCTCAAGCTTCACCGGGGTCGTTGCCAGAGCAAAATCCACCTCACCGCTTCTCACAGATCTGATGGCGTCGGGAGTTGAATGACTTGATATTTTAAGCCTTACTCCCGGATAATCCATATGAAATTTCTTAAGCTTGTCAAGAAGGAATATGTTCAATGCCGTCTCGCTTGCACCGATGGATACATTTCCATGTTCAAGCCCAAGACTGTCGGAAAGCTCTTCCTCCGCAAGCTGCAACTGCTTCACAGCAGCGGAAACTCTCACATACAAACGCTCACCCTCAGGAGTCAGATACACTCCACGGTTTGTCCGCACAAACAGAGTACAGTTGATCTCATGCTCAAGACAGTTTATGGCTCTGGTGATATTAGGCTGGCTGTTGTTAAGGGCACGGGCTGCTTTGGTGAAGTTACCATATCTCGCCACATAGTAAAATATTCTGTAGTATTCAAAATTGACGTTCATTATATCCTCTGTTATATCAAAAAACTATAATAGTCATATCAATGATATCTTTTACTTATCTTCAATATAAAATTATAATCATTATGTTGTGAGAATACAACTTAAAGGTAACTTTTAATGGTCTGATTTTTAAGGAGATGATTTTATGTCTTTGGTATTACCAAGAGAAGAAGAGGTTGAAAATATATTTTCAAGAATACTTTCATCTGACAGAAGCTGTGAACGACTTGTAGAAACCTTTTATAATCATCTGTGTGATGATGAACGATATATCGATCCCGACCCGCGTCATTTCGCTGAGGTCATTTTAAATGCCTATAAAAACGGTGATGTAAGTGCCCTGCTCCTTGAGATATGCGGCCGCAGCATGTTTGATCTGTTAAAGGAGGCGTACCTTATCCCAAGGCGTTTCCATGGCAAATCAGGAATAAATCCGGTCCTGCTCACTGACCCGGAGGGCAATCTTTTGGAGGACAAAAAGAGCCTTGCCACCAAGCATGAATTTAAGAAATTCCGGGAAATATATGACTCACATACATCTGTTCCCCGGTCAAATCTCTATCTTGCCGACGGCTACACCCTTGTGCGTTATTACACCACCGGCATGGACATCTGTGAGAAAAAGGAGGACAGGGAACGGGGTATACTTGTGCTCTACGCCCTTCCCGACACCAAGAAGCTCAATCTCACGGAGGCTCAGGCATATGATGTTATATGGTCTACCTTCCATGAGATACAGAAGGAAGCATTTTCAGCCATTGTCTACTACGGACAGGAAACCGGAACGGGCAATGACAAATCCTTTGATGAATTGGGCGTGCTGCTTCCTATACACCAGTTTGAGTCCAAAATGCGTGAACATATCAGTGTAATCGACGGTCTGGTACTGGCATGTCGTGAAAATATGCTGAAAAAAGCCGGTGCAGACAGCTTTGATCTTTAATAGCTTTGAGGTGTTTAATATGAAAGCTGCAAATAACAATAAAACGGATATTAAAAAAAATCATATGGATGTCCTGTGGCATGAATATGCTGACAGATCCGACACCACCCCTATAAGCCGGGCAAGTCTTTCGGCAAAGTCCTCTGTCGTAGGCAGGGTTGGCATAATGATGTTGTCCTGCGGTACAGGAGCCTGGCGAGTCCGAAGCTCCATGAATACCCTGTCAGAACTTATGGGTATGACGTGTACTGTAGATATCGGTCTTATGTCCATTAACTACACCTGTTTTGACGGCAACGACAGCTTCAGCCAGTCCCTTTGCCTTACCAATACCGGTGTAAATACCTCACAGCTTAACCGTCTCGAGAAATTTGTGGGCAAATTCTCCACAAAGGAGATCAGCCAGAGCTGCGAAGCCATACACTCTGCCCTGGATGATATAGAAAAGATACACGGACTTTATACTCCTGTTACCCTTGCCGTTGCCGCCGCCCTGGCGTGTGGTGCATTCACTTTCCTTTTGGGAGGAGGCATTGTGGAGATGTTTTGTGCATTTGCAGGGGCAGGAATAGGTAATTACATACGGTGCAAATTATCCAAGCACCATTTTACACTGTTTCTCTGTATAATCGCATCGGTTTCAGCTGCCTGCCTTACATACACGGCACTGTTAAAGCTGTTGGAGCTGGCCTTCTCGGTGAATTTCCAGCACGAGGCCGGATACATCTGTTCAATGCTGTTTGTGATCCCTGGATTTCCTTTCATCACCAGCGGCATTGACCTTGCCAAGCTGGATATGCGTTCGGGAACAGAGCGTCTTGCCTATTCATTTATAATAGTTACCGTTGCTACCATGACTGCTTGGATACTTGCCATGTTACTGGGATTAAAGCCTATTCCTTTTCTCCCCCTTGACCTTGCCCTGTGGCAGTGGATACTGTTGCGTTTACTGGCAAGCTTCTGTGGCGTGTTCGGATTTTCCATCATGTTTAACAGTCCCGTAAAGCTTGCAACAGCCGCAGGTATCATTGGTGCCGTATCCAATACCCTTCGTCTGGAGCTTATTGATATATCTGCCCTGCCACCGGCTGCCGCCGCATTTATCGGTGCATTTGTTGCAGGAATATCAGCCTCTACCCTTAAGGGCGTGGCAGGTTATCCGAGGATATCCATAACCGTGCCGTCCATTGTAATAATGGTGCCCGGCTTATACCTGTACAAGGGCTTTTATAATCTTGGAATAATGAACCTTACCTCAGCAGCCTCATGGCTTGCGTCGGCACTGCTGATAATACTTGCATTGCCCCTCGGCCTTATATTTGCAAGGATAGCAACAGACAAAACCTTCAGATATTGTACATGATATGGCTGGCTTCCCGGGAAAAATCGTGTATAATGTCTATCAGTAGATCAAAAGATGTTTAATTATTGGAGGAAATATGAGTTTTTCACGTTTTCATTATCACCCAACCAGACAAATGTCAGAATCCCTGCTGACCGCTGCCATACTTTCGGTATCCGGCGGTCTGCAGGATGTGTATACATATGTTTCGAGAGGGCATGTATTCGCAAATGCCCAGACCGGAAATATCGTTCTTATGAGCCAGGATCTGTTCAGCGGAGATTTCAGAAAAGTTATCCACTATTTTGTCCCTGTGCTGTTCTTTTCACTGGGAGTTGCCGCTGCCACATTTATAAGACAGAAATTACAGGACTTTGAGAAGCTTCACTGGAGACAGATCGTAGTTATACTTGAGATTGTCCTGCTCTTCTCTGTGGGCTTCATACCTGAGGAGCTGAACCTTATCGCTAACGCCATGGTTTCATTTTCATGCGCCATGCAGGTTCAGTCCTTTAGAAAAGTAAACAATTATGCATTTGCCAGTACCATGTGTATCGGAAATATCCGAAGCGGCATGGAGGCACTGTGCTCATACCACCAGACCCACAATATACAGACACTGTACAAGTCATTCCATTACTTTGGAATAATACTCCTGTTCGCTTTAGGTGCAGGATTTGGAAGTATCTGTATACCGGTTCTTGGTATGCACACCATATGGATCTCATGCCTCCTCCTGTCCGTCAGCTTCCTTATAATGTTCATACAGGAAGAGGAACAGGAGAAAGACCAGTAAGCTCTGCTTACGAGACTAATGCTCGTAACACAGATTGATCAGATATAATTTTATCGTTTGTCCATAACACATATCTTATTGGAAATATTCTTCACAGCAGGGATATTTCCAATAATTTTATATATAGGTATCATAACCTTCATGCCCTCAACAAGGCTCACATCTTCTATATTTCTAAAGCCTGCGATCACATCCTGAAGAGCCTTTCCGTTCTTTACCCCCCAGGTGAACTTGGCACTGCTGCCCTCTATGGATTCCTCCTTGATATGCTTCACCATGAATGGTGACATGGTTTCCACAAGAACATGAGCAGTAGCGAAATTTTCATGTATGATATCAAACATCTGCTTCACGTCATCCTCGTTAAGGTACATTGTAAGTCCTTCTATTATAACTAACACAGACTCACCATTATACTCTATATCCTCCACATAGGAGCTGTCCATTGCGGACTTGGCGATCTGATATACTGGTCCGTTTTCCTCCATGAACATTTCTCTTACATGCATGGTCTCAGGCAGATCTATGTTATACCATCTGCTATATTTTCCCTTCATGCGATAACATCTGGTGTCAAGGCCGCAGGCAATATTAACCACTATAGCGTTCTTGTTCTTATTTAAGAACTCGCCTACCAGCTTATCAAGGATTATGGTCCTTGCAACAACTCCGCTGCTCATTGCAGTGTCTGTATCTGCCTTGGAAAAATCATAGTCAAGGCTTGCCACTATATCTACTGCTTTCTCATCATAGATATGACGATCCTTTTTCTGTGACTCCTTTGCCCTTGCATATAATGTCTGGAGCATAGTCTCCGGAACTCCCTGTACACTTACCTTTGTCTTCTTGTCCATTTTCATCAAACCTCTCTTACCTTTATGATTTATAATTAATTTTTACTAACATTGGTTTCAAGTATCATCAACTGCCTTATTCGTCAAAGATAACATCTGATATGTTTTGTTATGTTGCAAAAAAAGAGTTCCACAGCTTTTAACCGTGGAACTCATTAAGCTCTTTTATTAACTTTTCTGTTCCGCCTGTGGCATACACCCCAAGCTTCTTCGTCAGATACAAACTATATTCCATGTCATAATTTCCTTTCAGGATCTCCAGACAGCCATCAAGTCTTGTTCTCGCCAGTATCCTGATGAGCTCCTTATCCGGCTCCTCATTCATCCGGCTTCTGTAGAAGGTCGTCACTGCCTGCCCCATCATTGCCTCAATCCTTTTGTGCCAGCCCTCGTAGCAGCTTCCCTGTGCCTTTTCCATTATTATTATGGCTTCCTTCCTGTGTTCCAGGATGAAGCTCATCATAAGCACATCAATATCGGCACCCTTCTCAGGAGCTTCAAGCTCCATGCCCATGTACTCCGCCATGAGGCTTTCATACCGGGCGATCAGTGGTTCAAGGATTGCCTTTAGAAGTGCTTCCTTGTTCTCGTAATGAAAATACAGGGCTCCGGTGGTAACTCCGGCATTTCTGCAGATGGTCCTGAGACTTGCCTTTCCATACCCCTTCTCGTAAAACTCTTCCAGAGCGGCTTCCTTTATTTTTTCTACTGTCTTTTTCTCTTCATCTATCATAACATGTGTTATGTTAGTTTAATCTAACTCTTTTGTCAAGTCTGCAAATGATCTTTTACCCCCAGACTTCCTCTGCGATCTCCTTATCCTTGCTATGCTATAATGTACACGCATCACTGAAATCCCCAACAGTCATTTCCTATTGTATATTCTGTCTTACTCCTCGTAAGGAAGAACTGCTCCGTCATAGGTGTCGTTGATGTACTTCTTCACGTCATCTGACTTAAGAACATCTACAAGAGCCTTTATTGCCTCGTTGTTCTCACTGCCTTCCTTAACTGCGATAACATTTACATATGTCTTTGCTGCCTCAGAATCACTTGTCTCGTATGCAAGTGCGTCCTTGCTTACTGAGAATCCTGCCTGTAATGCATAGTTACCATTTAAGACTACGAATGCTGTCTCATCAACTACTCTTGCAACCTGTGCTGCTTCAAGCTCAACGATCTCTATGTTGTGTGGGTTCTCTTCAATATCATTTACAGTAGCGTTGATACCTGCACCATCCTTAAGCTTGATGATGCCGTTGTCCTGTAACAGAAGGAGTGCTCTTGCCTCGTTTGTTGTATCATTTGGAACTGCGATCGTATCACCATCTGCTATATCATCAAGACTCTTCTTTGTGCCCGGATATATACCGAATGGCTCATAATGGATCTTGCCTGCAATCACAAGGTGTGTTCCCTTTTCCTCGTTAAAGCTGTTAAGGTATGGCTCATGCTGGAAGTAGTTTGCGTCAAACTCTCCACTTTCAACAACCTCATTTGGCTTTACATAGTCATCAAATATTGTAACCTCAAGATCATATCCCTTCTCCTTGAGAGCGGTCTTAGCGTACTCAAGAATTTCTGCGTGTGGTGTTGCAGAAGCTGCTACCTTGATAGTCTTGTTCTCTGCTGAATCCTTCTTGCTGTCACCCTTTGATGAACCGCAGCCTGCAAGCATGCTCACTGATAATGCTCCTACAAGTGCTGCTGCAAATAACTTTCTTAATGTCTTCTTCATTGTTAATACCTCTCTTTCTTCCTCTTAAATTTCTTTTAAATGACCACCGTGTGTGTGATATTATTTGTGGTCATTTATAATTTTTATATTCAGATGTACGCTGTATGAATGGCATCCATCAAAATATTCTGTATCACCTTATCTTCTTCTGTCTAACTTATTTGCGATCAACATTCCTACCGACTGGAATATCTGTACTATAACTATCAGAAGTATGACTGTAACTATCATAATGTCTGTCTGGTATCTGTAATATCCGTATCTGACGGCGATATCTCCAAGACCTCCTCCACCTACGGCTCCTGCCATAGCTGAGTATCCGAGGATCGTACCTATTGCAATGGTAGCTCCGGTGATCAGTGATGTTCTTGCTTCCACAAGAAGCACCTTGAATATGATCCTCATATTTCCGGCTCCCATGGCTGTTGCAGCTTCAATAACTCCACTGTCAACCTCCTTAAGTGATGACTCCACCATTCTTGCTATAAAAGGAATAGCTGCTACAGTAAGCGGAACTATTGTTGCTGTTGATCCGTAGCTCTTACCAAGGATAAATCTTGTAAATGGTATGAGCAGGATAAGCAGGATCAGGAATGGGATACTTCTCACGATATTGGCAATTATATCCAGGATCTTGTAAAGCACTGCATTTGGCTTGAGTCCATCCTTGTCACTGACACACAGCAGTACACCCATAGGCAGTCCGAATATATATCCGCATACTGTTGAGACCACTGTCATATATAAGGTTTCAAGTATTCCGTTTAATATCATCTCTCTGACCTGTTCAGTCCACATGACTACCACCTCCTGCTTCTGTATCACTTATTTCTTCAAGTTCAAGTCCCTTGTCCTTCATGTATGCCTTCATTTCCTCTATATGCTCTGAGCCCTTTGAGAACTCCAGTATCATCTCGCCCTTGGCAACTCCGCCCACATTCTTGGTGGAAGCCTTTAAGATATTTACCGGTTCCCTGAAGGTCAGTATCATATTGGCAATTACAGGTTCAAATGCTGAATTTTCGCTGTAAACTATACGGACTCTTGTGCCGTTCTGTATGCGGTCCGCCACTGCCGGCTGTGCCTGGGAGTCAGAACCGTCATCCTTGCTGAACAGCTCCCTTGCCACCTCTGACTTAGGATGATTGAATATATCTATTGTATTTCCTGACTCTACTACCTGTCCATCTTTCATGATGGCAACTCTGTTACAGATTTCACGGACCACCGCCATCTGATGAGTTATCACCACTATTGTTATTCCAAACCTATTATTAATATCCTTAAGCAGTTCAAGGATCGATGATGTGGTCTGAGGATCAAGTGCACTTGTTGCCTCATCACATAACAGTATCTGTGGATTCGATGCCAGTGCCCTTGCTATGGCTACTCTCTGCTTCTGGCCACCTGAAAGCTGTGACGGATATGCCTTCGCCCTGTCCTTAAGTCCTACTATATCTAAAAGCTCATATGCTTTTTTCTTCGCCTCGGATTTTGATTTTCCCTGGATAAATAACGGAAAGCATACATTATCAAGTACTGACTTCTGCATGAGAAGGTTGAAATGCTGGAATATCATTCCGATATGCTCTCTCTGCTTTCTAAGCTCCTTCTGTGTCAGCTTGCTTAAGTCCTTATCCTGAACTATTACCTTTCCTTCTGTCGGAACCTCAATATGGTTGATACATCTTACCAGTGTACTCTTACCTGCTCCCGACATTCCTATAATGCCGTATATATCTCCGGCTTCTATGTCAAGAGTCACATTCTTAAGTGCTTCTATGACACCACCATCTGTCTGAAATGTTTTTGAAACATTTTCCAACTGAATGATTCCCATGTTTCCTCACCTCTTCTATAACAGATCAGCCTATTGATGCCGCCCGTTTTCCGGGTGCAAATGGCTGATATTCTTCGCGTTTTTATTGCCTACTATTTTGATATGTTTAACATATTGTTGCATTATAAGCACTTTTATATCACCCGTCAATAAGTTTTTAACTTTAACAGGTTATATGCTGAGCCTATAACGTCAAAAAAACAGGCAATCTATCATTATCCTGCCTGTTTTTCTGTTAAAATTTACTATTATATTCACACTTCAACGCAATCACTCACGCCGTCACTCCTCCTCAAATATCTCCTCCATTTCCTGAACAGCCTCATAATATCTGTTCATCCACTCAGCCATCTTATCTATATGTTCGCTGTCAGCCTCCGCCTTTTCTATGTCGTGAGGCCATTCGTCCCCCACATCAATTCCCTGCTGCAGGAGCCAGTTGTCTGCACACTCAAAACGGCACACCCTGCCATCATCACTTTCGATAGTTATCAGTACAAGCAGCGGTTCACCGGGCATACGTTCCTCACAGCCATAATCTGCCTCGTCTATCCTTGTCACTGTCCACATAGTCTTCCTCCGGAATATCTTGCAATATATACTTGGAACGATCACTTCCTTCTATAATTATACCTGAATATGATGCTTAATCAATGTATTTTGACACCCTATTTTTTGAGGAAATTGATTGGCACTTTTGCACAAGTTTTTAATACATGTGTCCTTGAGTTATTGTGCTGTTTAGTATATAATGGGCATGTGTTTGATGAACTGTCAAAAGGTACACCTTTTGACAGTTTTTTTCGTTTAATACCTGACAACAAATGGCTCTCATCTCCATAAAAAAGAGACTTTATCCATCATCGAATGAAGTCTCCTTAACTATATTTGTGCAAATATGTTTACTGTATATCTACTTCCGCGAGTTGTTTTATCTGATCTCTCCTGCTATAAATCACCGCTATAATCTGAACCCGACTATTTTTATCATCTACCCAATAGTAAATAAAAAAATTCTTAACTATTATCTTCCGAACACCTTCACTTCTCCATGGTTCTTCTTCAATAAGTGAATGGCTTTTAGGTAAAAAAGCCAATTTCATTATAGCTTCTTTCAAATCACTTAATAAATGATCCGCTGCACCGGGAGCCACGAGATCGTGTGAAATATAATGCACGATTGAACGCATTTGTTCCAATGCCTGCCTGGTCACTTTTACTTCGTATTCATCATTACCCATACATTATATCTCCATTTTCAGTTGGGCAAATGCCTCATCAATAGATACCGTATCTTCTTCCTTAGCCTGCGTCAGACCTTCCTGCATTATTGCATTGAATTTTTCCTTGGTCAACGTATCTCTTGTAGTAAGTTTATCAGGAATATCCACCGAGAACGGAACTCCGTCTCGCATAATAACCTGTCTGTAAGTCATATCAATAAATACGGATACCGGAATGCCAAGCCTTTCCAGAATTGCTTCTGCCTGTTCTTTTATATTTGGTTGAATACGTGCTGTAACATTTGCTGTTTTTGCTGCCATAATATACACCTCCTCGCTCATAGTGTATCACTATGTGTTGCGTTTTGCAATACATTTTCTAGTGTAATACTTTGCAGACTGTGGTATTCCCAGCAGGAGTAACAAAGAGGATCAGATAACTGTCAAGCTTCACCTTCCCAAAATTAAAACAAAGGAGAGTATGTGTTTTATCACATACCCTCCCCTTATTTTACTTAATTCCCTATTGTCGTGTCTTACTTTACTTTCTTCTGCATTATGCCCTTAACTACATAGTATTTTGAGCCATTGTAATTAACATAGCCGGTGTATGTCCTATCCATCTTGCCGTTCTTTACATAGTACCACTTATTACTATACTTACAGAGGGTTGTGGCTTTATTGTTCCACTTACCATTTTCTACGAAATACCATGTGCTGCCATATTTGCAGAGGGTTCTGGTCTTGTCAACCTTACCGTTGTTCACATAGTACCATGAATTATTGTACTTTACAATTGTCTTCGATTTGTCAATCTTGCCATTGTTCACAAAGTACCATACATTGTTGTATTTACAAAGAGTTCTGGATTTATCCATCACACTATTCTTGACATAATACCATGTTCCATTGTACTTAACGAGAGTTGTTGTCTTCATATCCACAACACCGTTCTTTACATAGTATGGTGTTGTGAAGTTCAATCAACTTTCAGCATCCGATACCCCACGCCAATGTGTGTTTGGATATATTGTGGAGAGTTTGGTTCTTTCTCGATTTTTTTACGAAGTGTTACCATAAACACACGAAGGGAAGCAATATCATTATCCCAACTACTTCCCCAAATGCTTTGCGTAAGGAAAGTATGGGTCAGAACTTTTCCTATATTTCTTGTCAACAGGCAAAGCAACTTATATTCAATAGGTGTTAAATGCAACTCTTCTTCATTCAAATAAGCACAACCTGCAGCATAATCTACACGAAGTTTTCCGTTTACAAAAACAACCGCTTCGGCAGGGGATACTTTTTGCATCATCAATAACCTTCTTTGCGTGACTCGTAGTCTGGCAAGCAGTTCCTCAACAGAAAATGGCTTTGTTAAATAATCATCTGCGCCAGCATCCAACGCATCAATTTTATCGGTATCTTCACTGCGAGCACTGATTACGATAATTGGCATATTTGACCAAGTACGAATTTTTTTAATAATCTCAACACCGTCTATATCAGGAAGTCCTAAATCAAGTAAAACGATGTCAGGATTATGTGAAGAAGTTTCTAAAATTGCCGATTGACCATCGGGTGCCGTCAGATATCGGTATTCGTGCGTTTTTAAGGTTGTTGTAATTAAATTTCTGACAGATGTGTCATCTTCTACAACTAATATTAGTGACTTATTCATATACTTTGACCTCCCCTGCCGGTAATGTAAATGTAAATACTGTTCCGTGCGGCAGATTATCTGAAACAGTAAGTTCTCCGCCGTGGGCGTTAATAATGGACTTGCACAAAGATAATCCGAGTCCTAAACTTCGGCGGCTGTCTGCAATTTGATTTGCACCGCTATAGAACATGTCGAATATCCGTGGCTTTATTTCGTCAGCAATTCCGTTTCCGTCATCCGATATAGATACGATTGCTTGTTTTCCCCGCTTTTCTGTCCGAATAACAATATGAGAGTTTTTAGGTGTATATTTGATAGCATTATCAACAATATTGATGATTACCTGAACAATAAGCTTTGCATCCATTTTTGCAAGAAGAAATTCTTCTTTGCTTTCAACGGAAATATGATGTTCTTCACTCTTTCGGTTAATATGATGTAACGCTTCTGTGATCACGTCATCCATCAAATCTTCCGTTATACGGAGATTCAACCGTCCTTCTTCAATCCTGGTTACAGCCAGCAAGTTTTCTACAAGATTAATCAGCCACATGGAATCATCATAAATATCCATGTACAGCTGCTTTTTTGTATCATTATCAAAGTAATCGCCGTTGGACAAAAGATTGCTGGCATTACCGGAAATGGATGTCAGCGGTGTCCTCAAATCATGTGAAATAGCACGCAGCAGGTTCGCTCGCAACTGTTCATTTTTTGCAAGAATGGCCGCCTCCTGTTTCTCACGGGCATTTTTCTCATTTTCCAAAGCCAGGGCACATTCTCCGAGAATGGATAGTAGAATACTGTTTTCAAATGGATCAAGAGGTATTTCCCCCATCACGATTCCAATAACTCCATATACCATACTGCTGCTGCGAACAGCAAGGTACAGGCATTTTGCATTGGAAAGCGTTCCTGTTGTAGCTCCGGCACGTTTATTGTTTTTCAATACCCAGCCGGCAACGGCCTTTTCATTTTCGGAAATACACGATTCCAAATTTTCTTCAGTTACAGAAAAAATATGCGGCGTATCCAACACTTCTCCATCAGCTAAATAAAAAACGATATCTTTTCTCAAGAGTTTAATGAGCTGATTTGAAGTTGCAGATACAATTTCATTTTTATCTTTTGCCTGTTGCAATAGCTGGTTTGTATCAAATAACACTTTGGTACGGTAAGCAGATTGTGCCGCCTGTTTTGCTTGGTTTTTAATCCGTATAGCAAGAGAACCGGTTAAAAATGCCGCCAACAACATGATAATAAAGGTAACAGGATAACCCTGATCATATGCCTGCAAGGTAAATTGAGGTTCCGTAAACAGGAAACTAAAGACCAAAACACTTACAATCGAGGAAATTAGGCTGTATATCTGATGTTTCGTGATGACAGCGGTGACAAGAACACCTAAGACAAAAACAGTAATGATATTTGCTTCGTCAAATCCAAATTTCTGGAAAATCATTCCGACTAAACTGGATAAAATCAGAATTGCAGTAGATTTTAATGTATCAGTGGCAGAGAATACGATATGATTCTTTTTCCTGCCCCCTCTTAACTGATACACTGCCGCATTAGAAACCGTATCCGGAATAATATGCACATCCAGGTTAGGGGCATAATCAATCAATTTTTCTGTCAGGGTCGGTTTGCTGAGCAAATGCCGTTTTGTAGCAGAACTACGTCCGATCACAATCTTTGACACACCGGACAAACGAGTAAATTCCGCAATCTGAAACGGAACATCTTCTCCGTAAACTGTTTCTATTTTTGCCCCAAGCTGCTCAGCAAGACAAATATTTGAACGCAGGCGTTTTACATTTTCCTCGCTCATCACCGAAAAATCCGGGGTTTCTACAAATAGAGCCGTAAACTCCCCTTTAAAAGCAGAAGCCATTTTTGCGGCGGTACGGATAATTTTCGCATTGGATGGAGAAGAAGATAGACATACAAGAATATGTTCGCCTGTGTGATAATCTCCATGATTTTTTATGCGGGTATTTTCTGTGAGGATATTCACCCGGTCCGCACATCGCCGCAGTGAAATCTCCCGGAGAGCCGTCAAATTTTCTATTGTAAAAAAATTTTCTACTGCCTGTTTTTCCTGTGTCTGTCTGTATACATTTCCTGTATTCAAACGGTTGATCAAATCCTGTGGTTCAATATCTATTAATTCAACCTGATCTGCATTATCAAAAATAGAATCCGGGATGCGTTCCCGTACAACAATTTCCGTAATGGATGCAACTGTATCACAAAGGCTTTCAATATGCTGAACATTGACAGTCGTATAGACATCAATCCCTGCATTCAAAAGTTCCTTAATGTCCTGATACCGTTTTGCATGACGGCATCCTTCGGCATTCGTATGCGCAAGTTCATCTACAAGGATAAGCTGTGGTTTTCTTTTCAACGCCATGCCAATGTCGAATTCGTCCAGTATCATACCATTATAAAAAACTTCTCTTGTAGGAAGAACTTCTAAGCCATTCAAAAGAGCTGCTGTTTTGGGACATGCGTGGGGTTCTACATAACCGACTACCACGTCAATTCCCTGCTGTTTTTCCATATGAGCTGCTTCTAACATGGCGTAGGTTTTACCCACACCAGCTGCATATCCGAAAAAGATTTTCAAATGTCCTTTATTACGTTTTTCTTCATCAGCTTGGATTTTCTTTAATAACTGATCCGGATTGTGTCTGCTTTCACTCATACGGTCATCTCCTTGTGCAAAAACATTATATAGAATAATGCGTAAATTCCAGAAAAGCATTCTAGCACTGACATTAAAATCGCATAAAAATTATACCACCTTTTCTTCTTTTTTTCCATTCGGGCGTGTAGCCGAAAGCAGAAAACGCTGCGAAAAATCACGCAATTTTTCGACAAATAGACCCTTCATACAATTAATGTCATTTTGCCATATCACTCTCGCTGGTTTCTCAATCGTGTTGATGGGATGTACCGCAATGTCTATAGAACCTGGAGTAATGACACTTTGCTTTATTTGAAAGGATAAGGAACAATACTCATCTTTCAAAATATCGTTGGAATTTTCTATGATAAAGCCAAAATCAAGTTTATTATTTTCCAGCCCATTTATTATTTCACTTACAGAACCGTAGAACAGGTTCAGCTCATAGTTTGGGTATTCGCTTGAAAATTGTTCTAATAGATCTGCAATAGAATCTATGATTGCAGGTGTTTCAAATCCAATCCTGAGCTTAGAATCTGAAATAAGTTTTTGGGATTGATTTTTCTTGAGAAATTTATCCAGCTTTTCCATAAGAAAATAACCACAAATAAATGCTACAAATACCACTATAAGTAAAACAAAGTCTTTCATATCACCAACTTCTTTCAAAAATTAAATATGAAAACATTTTTGAATATGTTTCGTCTCCCCAAGAACAAGCATGGTACTGTCCTTTAACAACTGCGTATCGGAACTTATTTTCAAATTCATAATATCATTTGTTTTCAGCGCCATAATATTGATGTTATATTTTTTTCGTATATCCAACTGACCGATAGTTTTTCCTATCCATTCTTCCGGTATAGATATTTCAAAGATTGCATGTTCTTCATCTAGTTCTATGTAATCGAAAATATGATCAGCACTATAACGGATCGCAACCCAATCGGCAAGCTGCCTTTCGGGATAAACAATTTCATCTGCGCCGTTTCGTAAAAGAAATTTTGCATGAACATCACGAGCGGCACGAGACACCACCATTTTTGCACCGAGTTCCTTCAAAAGGGACGTTACTTCCAATGAATTCTGAAAGTTATCTCCGATAGCCACAATACAAACATCAAAATTTCCAACACCAAGCGAACTTAAAAAATCCTCATTAGTCGCATCCCCAATCTGAGCGTTAGTTACAAAGGGAAGTACAGCATCAACTCGAGTATCTTCTTTATCTACCGCCATCACTTGATGATGCAATTCATCTAATTTTATAGCAATGTGCCGTCCGAATCTTCCCAGACCGATAAGTAATATTGATTTCATTTTTTTATTCTCCTTAACCTACTGTAATTTTTTCCTGAGGATATTTTGAACCGTTAGGCTTTTTTTCAGAAATGGTAGCAAAAATCAAGGTCAATCCTCCCACTCTGCCAAAAAACATCAGGCAAATCAAGATTATATGGGAAACAAGCCCCAGGTCAGGAGTTATTCCCAACGATAGCCCTACCGTCCCGATTGCCGACGCCGTCTCAAACAAAGCGGTCATAAGTGGAATATCTTCTGTTCTGCTAATTACCATTCCTCCGACAAGGAATAAAACGATATACATCAAAAAAATCGTAGCTGCATTTCTGATAGTGCCATCCGGAATTCGTCTACCGAAAAAATGGGTGTGTTCCTTTTTTCTAAATACAGATAATGCCGATGAAACGAGAACTGCAAGAGTTGTCGTTTTCATACCACCTGCAGTGGAACCAGGCGAGCCACCGATGAGCATCAGCATAATGATAAGCATTTGCCCAACTTCACTGAGTAAAGTCAAATCTGCCGTATTGAATCCTGCTGTTCTCGGCGTAACGGATTGAAACAAAGAAACCCATACTCTTTCTGTAAGAGGCACATTTGAAAACTCAAAACAAAAAAAATAAAGAGCCGGTAAGAATATCAATATTCCTGTTACCATAAAAATCACCTTGCTTTGCATCCGGTATTTTTTAAAATGCCATTTATGATTCTTTATATCCTCCCAGGTAAGGAATCCAATACCTCCTGCAATAATCAGCATCATAATTACAAGATTTACAATCGGCTGTACAGAATAAGAGGTCAACGAGGAAAAATGGCTTCTTATACCGAATAGATCAAATCCTGCATTGCAAAAAGCAGAAATAGAATGGAACAGTGAATACCATATTCCTTTCCAAAACCCAAGGTCCCTGCAAAAAACAGGGGCTAAAAGAACCGCACCAATGATTTCGATAAGAATAGTAGTCCGAATAATAAATTGCGTTCTCCGCACAATACCACCCACCGTTGGAGCCGAAATTGCCTCTTGCATGGTACTTCGCTGCATCAACCCGATTTTGCGTCCGGAAACAACAGCAATCGCAATAGCAATCGTAATAATTCCCATACCTCCGATTTGAATCAGCAGTAAAATAACTCCTTGGCCAAATAAAGACCAGTAGGTTGCCGTATCATTAATAACCAGTCCCGTCACACAAACCGCAGAAGTTGCGGTAAACAAAGCATCCAAAAAGGAGGTACACCGACCGCTTTTTGTAGCAATCGGCAGCATCAAAAGCAGACTGCCTAAGAGAATCACGGATAAAAACCCTAGACTAATCACTTGAAATGATGTTATATGTCGATGTCTTGATCTGTTTGTCCGTTGCATAACTGTATCCTCATAATCTTAATTTTTTTTTTATATTTCCTTTATTCTATCTTTATTTGTATTAAATGGGCGTAAGTAAGTTTGTTTTGAAATTAAGATTGTGTAAAGATGAGCAAAAGTCTGAAATGCAATACTACTGACACTTCGATGCCGTTCATAATATGCTTTTTCTTGCCCTGTTTGCCTGTGGGTGTGAAACTCATATACCTCGCAAAGTGCCTAAATCTGAGAATTTCTATGAAATTCTCAGATCGCGTACATTCGTCAAATTCCGCATAAACACTGGCTTTACAGCCAGTTGTTTATGCGGAACACTCCTCATTGTCTTCGCGGAAATTAAGGACTTCTACGAATTCACCCGATGTAGACAACACACGACTTCCACATGTGTCGAGACAATACCGTGGATGTCGGGAGTACATGGGAATAAATCATACCCCTGTGTATGAGGGAATAAGTCCACTGCTTTCTAAGGAATCATATTCATAAAACAGATTAACTTTTTTCTTGCTATTCTTTCAGATATAATATCCATTTCCCGATTTTGGGAATTCTGTCAAGCAAATAAGCAATCACGAATGCACCAAAGTTGGATATAAAAAAAAGTGCCATTACTTTAACAGGCAAAAGTACTGCCCATTTTCTAACATAACTTTTAAGAAAAAGCCTAATCAAATAATGAATAAAATATACGCCAAAAGAGTATTTCGCGAACCATTTAACTATGGGATACAAGTAAATATGTTGAATTCTCGAACCCAGTTCAAAAATCGTTACCGTCGCTATAAATATGAATATATTATTATACCAAACATTATACGCATATCCCATATGATAGGAATATAACATAAGAGAAATTATAGCTAAAAAGGATATAATACTGACCATTGTCAGAAATAATGATTTGAAATTCTTTAATATACCTCTTTTGATTACATAGCCCATAATCAAATATATTCCATATGTCCCACCGCTGAAGCCTAAGGACATTTGTAATTGCAGCGGAGAACCTCCGGTCAACACGTTGTAGAGTAAAACTGCAAATGGGTAGCCAAAAGAATACACTATGAAAAAGCTGAGTGGGAATCGTAGCATTTGTAAATCAATCCCTTTTAGTGCTCTAGCCACAAAAGGTATCAGAAGATAAAAACCTAATATCATCGGCATGTACCATATATGCCCCATATTTACCTTATGAACAAAAAGTAAATCCTGGATAAATCCAATAGCGGTAAGTTCCTGCTTTGCATAAAACTTCAAGAATAAATTATATCCCGCAATCCATATCTCGGTACAAACCAACAAGCGCAGCCAATTATTTTTCCAAAATCTAACTATCTTTTCCGGATCATACTCACGATCCAGCAACAAATACCCCGTTATCATCAAAAAAATAGGTACGCCTAGCCGTCCTGCAGCCAAAGCAGTTATAGCAAAAACTTTTGATTGCATGCTGATCGTTTCCATAAATTCTACATTAAATCCATAAATACTTTCCGTCGCATGAACCAATACCACTGCAAAGATTGCTATCACTCGAAGTAAGTCAATCCATTCGACTCGTAAACCTGATTTACTCATAAATGCTTTCCTCCATTTCTTTTCAGGTAACAATTTTACCTATCCGCTCTTGACAGCAGTATAACCGTCTCCACATGGCTGGAATGGCAGAACTGGTCGACTGCCGCCACTTTTTCCAAATCATACCCGTTTTCTCTCAGGTACTTTACGTCCCTTGCAAGGGTGGCAGGGTCACAGCTTACATACACGATCCGCTTTGGTGCCATGGCGACCAAAGTGTCCAATAATACAGCATCGCAGCCCTTTCTTGGTGGGTCCACAACTACCACATCCGCCTTTGCAGCGTCTCCGCCCTGCCTGTACATTCTCGGAACCACTTCTTCTGCCTTGCCAACATAAAATTCCACATTATCAAAACCATTCAGTTTTGCATTATTCTTGGCGTCCTCAATGGCCTGAGGTACTATCTCAACGCCGTACACCTTTCTTGCCTTCTGTGCCAGGAACAGTGAAATAGTGCCGATTCCGCAGTACATGTCCCAGACGATCTCATCCCCGGACAGGTCTGCATATTCAAGAGCCTTGTCATAAAGCACCTTTGTCTGGACAGGATTTACCTGATAGAAGGACAACGGCGAGATATGATACTTAACATTTCCTATATAATCTGTGATATATGACTGCCCCCACAGGGTCACGCACTTGTCCCCAAGTATGCGGTTGGTCTTCTCACGATTTATATTTATGCATATGGATGTCATTCCCTCGATTCCTGCCAGTCTCTCTACCAGCTCATCAACATGTGGGATGTCATTCTTATTTCCATTTATTATAAGGCACACCATTATCTCTCCGGTGGTGAAGCCTACCCTTGTAAGGATGTGTCTCGCAAGTCCCTTGCCTGTTACCTCATCGTAGGTTGACACGTTATATTTCTCTGCAAATGCTCGTGCGATCCTGATGATTTCCTTATTCACAGGAACGCCAATGGCACAATCATCCGTATCGATGATCTGGTGGGTTCTTCCGGCATAAAATCCGATCACTACCTTGCCATCTCTGTCTCTGCCCACTGGAAACTGGGCCTTGTTCCTGTAATGATAGGGATCTTCCATGCCATATATCGGCTCCATGATAGTCTCCGGAGACTCCACTCCCCCTATCCTCTGGAGACAATTCCTTACCTTATCCCATTTGTACTGCTTCTGTCTCTCATAGTAAACGTGCTGCATGACACAGCCACCGCAGCTCCTTGCCTTTGGGCACATCGGTTCCACACGAAATTCCGATGGACGGATAAGATTCACCAGCCTTCCGTAGGCTATGCTTTTCTTCACTTTTATAATTTTAATTAAGACCACATCGCCAATGACAGTATCCTTAACGAATACTGTCATTCCATCGATATGACCTATACCTTCACCATCATTTCCCATATCCTCTATGGTGATCTCATAGTCCCGGTTCTTCACCAGTTCATTTTCTTTTACCGGTTTATTTTCTTTCTTGAAACTCATCTTCAAATTCCCGCTTCCTACTTCGTAGTCCTTCTTATATTGGACTCAAGCATTTTGTTGTATCCAAGCCAGCCACTCTCGTCCTTGGCGTCAAGGGCTTCCATGAAGGTCTGGATCTTGGCGTCCGTATTATCTGCAAATGACAATGCCAGTGCCTCTAAAAGTGCCGGCTTCTTCGGTGAGCCATACTCAAGCTCTCCGTGGTGGGCAAGTATGCAGTGTTCCAGCTCATTTGCAGCCTTGGCAGGGAAATCAGGGATATCCTTGATCCTGTCTCTTATCATCATTGTACCCATGACGATATGTCCCAGAAGCTGTCCTGCGTCTGTGTAGTCATTCTCAGGGAAGCCTGAAAGCTCATATATCTTGCCTATGTCATGGAGAAGTGCTGCGGTAATGAGCAGATCTCTGTTAAGTCTCTTGTAATATGTAGTATAGTAATCGCACATCTTGGCAACTGCCAGTGAGTGCTCAAGAAGTCCGCCGATATATCCGTGATGTATTGTCTTGGCTGCGGAATGTCTCTTAAACTCCGCCGCGGTCTCCTTGTCATCCACAAAGAAGGACTTAAGAAGAGTCTTGTAATATGAGTGCTCAAGGGAATCCACCAGCTTAAGAAGATCAGCGAACATCTCGTCAACATCCTTCTTGGTGCATGGCATGTAGTCATCCTGGGCGTACTCGCCCTCGTCAGCAATCCTTATCTTCTTGACATTTAACTGAAGTGCATTGTTAAATGTTGTGATCTGTCCGTCCACTCTCACATAATTCATGCTGTCAAAATGTCCTATGCCGTTGTTCAGTTCCCATATCTTGGCGTCTATGCTGCCGGTTTTATCCTGAAGCAGAAGTGAATAATATGACTTTCCACTTTTTGTCTTTCCTACTATCTTGTTCTTGCAGAGGTACACCTCTGATACATTTTCACCATCCTGAAGCTGTTCTATATATCTCATGATACTGCCTTTCCTGTCTGTTCATTGAACATTAATTTTCTTTCTCCATTTTATACGAAGTAACTTAATCTTACAACCTGAAACTTAATCTTACAACCTGAAAATAATCTTTTATTAATTGCAGAATTGAGCTATAATTAAGTAGATTGTGCATATATGTAGAAGGAACAGAGAAGCATTATGAATTTAAGAACATTGAGGATCATTGAATACAATAAAATAGTTGAAATGCTGACGGAATACGCCGCCTCTCCAATGGCGAAGCGGAAGTGCCAGCGTATAAAGCCGAGAAAAGACATTGTGATGATAGAGGAACTTCAGCAGGAAACCAGGGACGCCCTCATGCGTCTCAACAAAAAGGGCAACCTGTCATTTGCAGGGTTGAAAGACATCGGAGCGTCCCTTATGCGTCTTGAGATGAAGGGCAGCTTAAGCTCAAAGGAGCTTCTTGACATAGCAAGCGTCCTTGACACCACATTGGCAGCAAGACAGTATGACGATTCCGATCCATCATCCACCAGCCAGGGAAATGCCGAGGAGATCAATGCCGACTGTCTTCACACGAGATTCGCAGAGCTGGTGCCCCTTGAGCACATAAGCCGTGAGATACACAGGTGTATCGTCTCTGAAAATGAAATCGCCGACGACGCCTCCACTACCCTTAAGAACATAAGGCGTAACAAGAAGCTTACAAATGACAGGCTTCACAACCAGTTGTCCAAGATGATCTCGGACCAGAACAACCAAACCATGTTCCAGGATAACCTTATCACCATGAGGAACGGACGTTACTGTATCCCTGTCAAGAACGAATACAAGAACAAGTTTCCGGGCATGATACATGACCAATCCTCCAGCGGTTCCACAGTCTTCATTGAACCAATGGCCATAGTGAACATGAACAATGAGCTTAAGGAGCTGGACAATCAGGAGATCCTTGAGATAGAAAAGATACTTGAAAACCTCTCAGCCATGGCGACAAGGGATATCGAGTATATCAAATACAACTTTAACACACTGGCGGAGCTGGATTTTATATTTGCCAGGGCGAAATTCGCCAGATCCTATAAGGGCTCCGAGCCAATCTTCAACACCGATGGTATCGTGGATATCAGGCAGGGACGCCATCCGCTCCTTGACAGGCACACTGTTGTGCCGGTTGATATCAGGCTTGGAGAGGATTACAACCTTCTTATCATAACCGGTCCGAATACCGGCGGTAAGACCGTATCCTTAAAGACTCTGGGACTCTTCCAGCTAATGGGGCAGTCTGGACTTCACATACCTGCCCTTGACGGCTCAAGGCTTACGGTGTTCGACGATGTATTTGCCGATATTGGTGATGAGCAGAGCATTGAACAAAATCTGTCAACCTTCTCGTCCCACATGAGCAATATCGTGTATATACTTAACCATGTAAATGAGCACTGTCTCTGCCTCTTCGATGAGCTGGGTGGTGGAACGGATCCGGTGGAGGGGGCTGCCCTTGCTATTTCCATATTAAGCCACCTGAACAGCATGGGTGTCCGCTGCATGGCAACAACCCACTACAGCGAGCTTAAGACATTTGCCATGTCAACTCCGGGTGTGGAGAATGCAAGCTGCGAATTTGACGTAGCGACTCTTATGCCAACCTACAGACTTATGATCGGTGTTCCGGGCAAATCAAATGCATTTGCCATAGCCAAGAAGCTGGGAATTTCCGAGGACATAATAAACAACGCCAGGGAAAATATCGACAGCGACACGGTAGACTTTGAATCACTCATTGCTGACCTTGAGCGAAGCAAGGCACAGATTGATAAGGATAAAGAGGAGATTGAGCGGTTCAAAGAGGAAGCCAGACAACTGACGGAGCGTGCCATGGCTAAGGATTCCGAATTAAGCCAGAAGAAATCCGAGATACTGGCAGCCGCCAGAGCCGAGGCCGCAGATATCCTTGCAGAGGCCAAGGATATGGCTGATGCTTCCATCAAGAAGTACAATAAATGGGTGAATAACCCTGTTAAGGCCGACGCCTCCACCATGGAGAAGGAAAGACAGAAGCTCCGTACCAAGATGGACGAGTACAGCCAGATGTCTAACCAGAAGCGAAAGTCACTTAAATCAAATCATATTGCTTCTGATTTTAAGATTGGAGATACAGTTCATGTAATAAGCATGGACACAACCGGTGAGATCACTGCACTGGCAGACTCCAAGGGGAATCTCAAGGTACAGATCGGTATCCTGTCCGCTTCCCTTCCGGTATCGGATCTGGTTATTTTAGATACACCAAAACCTAAGCAAACCAAGGCAACCATCAATAATAAACGTGGCATGAACCGGGCACTTAACATTAAACCGGAGATAAATGTTCTGGGAATGACAGTAGCAGAAGCTACATTTGTAGTTGACAAATATCTTGATGACGCCATGATGGCACATCTCCACAGCGTAAGGATCGTACACGGCAAGGGAACCGGAGCCTTGAGAAAGGGTATACACGACTTCCTTAAGAAGCAGTCCTATGTGAAATCCTTCAGGCTTGGAGAATTTGGCGAGGGTGACGCCGGTGTTACCATCGTAGAGCTTTAAAAGACACCGGCATATTGCATATGAAGATAGTGCCCGGATATAACTAATAAAGGAGGACTTGTATGGACAGAAAACGAATACTCATCGTTGACGATGATGAAAATATAGCAGAGCTTATCTCCCTATATCTTAATAAGGAGTGCTATGACACAGATATTGCAGGAGACGGAGAAACTGCACTGAAGCTGTTTAACGAATTTAAACCGAACCTAATTCTCTTAGATGTAATGCTTCCGGGAATAGACGGTTATCAGATATGCACCGAGATCAGAAAGAATTCAAATGTACCCATAATCATGCTGTCTGCCAAGGGTGAGGTATTTGACAAAGTGCTGGGGCTTAAGATAGGCGCCGACGACTACATCGTGAAGCCATTTGACTCAAATGAACTGGTGGCAAGGGTTGGAGCACTGCTCCGCCGCTGCTCTACCCTGGAGGAGGCATCTCCTAAACCTGAGAAAGTTCAAGCCGACCATGTGGGAACCTATGTTGAGTACGACAACCTTATTGTAAATATTTCAAACTACACGGTAACCTTTGAGGGCAAAAACCTTGAAATGCCGCCGAAGGAGCTGGAACTGCTGTATTTCCTTGCCAGCAGGCCAAATCAGGTATTTACAAGGGAGCAGATCTTGGACAAATTATGGCAGTATGAATATGTAGGCGATACCCGTACCGTTGACGTGCACATAAAGCGTCTCCGCGAGAAGCTCACAGACAAATACAACTGGTCCATCTTCACCGTATGGGGAATCGGATACAAATTTGAAGTTAAATAATTATAATTACAAGGTGATGAATGTAAATGAAGAAATCATTATTTGACAAGATCATTGTGGGATTTGTTTTCCTGGTATTACTTATCTTCTCCGCACTGATATTTGTCACCATCAATACCACAAAAAGACAGATAATGACCGAAACCTCAACAAGGCTTGAATATGAGTGTTCACTCATGGCAGAGCATTCTGTGGCACCCTATGTTACAGGGAGTATAGATTCTACCCAGTTCTACAGCCAGCTGAACAATGCCGCAGCCTTCATAGGTGCATCAATCTGGTATATAGATCAGGATAACCACATACTTACCACCCAGGGAACCCTTGAATGTAAGCTGAACTCCCAGGATATCTCAAGCTATCTGGACAACAAATACCTGAGACAGAAATTCACTCTTAATGGTGATTTCTCAGGCTGCTTTAACACCACTGTACTTTCAGTGGGAGTTCCGGTGTACATTGACGATGTGTATTCGGGAATGCTGATCATCCACTCCCCTATTTCATATGTGGACGAGATAAGCAGCCACATCTTAAGCTCATCCTACATGCCATTTGTAATTCTGGTTTTCCTGGCATTGGTTGCCCTTATGATCATAAGCAACAGTGTACTTAAGCCTATGAACGAGATCATTGCCACCTCCAAGCAATATGCAAACGGTAATTTCAATGCCCGCGTAAATGTCAATACCAACAACGAATTTGGCGAGTTAGCAAGATATATGGAGGAAATGGCTGACGAGCTTAGTCGTTCAAATGAGTACAGGAAATCATTTATCTCTAATATATCCCACGATTTCAGATCACCTCTGACTTCCATAAAGGGATATATCGAGGCAATGCTTGACGGCACTATACCTCTTGAGAAGCACGAAAAGTATCTCACCATAGTTTTAAACGAATCCCAGAGACTTACCAAGCTGACTCAGGGACTCCTTGAGCTTAATAACTTCGATTCATTTGACCTGCAGCTTGATAAATCAAACTTTGATATCAAGAGCATAATTACGCCGACTATTAACACCTTTGAAGGCAGATGTCAGGATAAGGGCATATACCTCCACAGTATCTTCCTTACAGACAATACCATGGTGTATGCTGACAGAACAAAGATCCAGCAGGTTATATACAATCTGGTGGACAATGCCATTAAATTCACCCCGGAGGGACGTTCCATCACGGTTCAGGTCACGGAGAAAAATGATAAGATATACACAAGTGTAAAGGATGAGGGTGTGGGAATACCTAAGGAGTCTTTAAAGAAGGTCTTCGACAGATTTTACAAGACCGATCCAAGCCGTGGCAAGGATAAGACCGGTACAGGTCTCGGTCTTGCCATAACAAAGGAGATCATCAAGGCTCACGGCGAGCACATTACCCTTACCTCTGAGATGGGGGAGGGAAGTGAATTTATCTTCTCATTGCCTAAGCAGAAGGATATGGTCGTGCCGATAAAGCCTGTCCATATAAAAAAGGAGCACCAGGAACCATCCACTGCGGATACCCAGAGCTCCGAAAATCACAGCAAATTTAAGATAAAGCAGAATTAATGAATCAATGTAAATTACCACTCATACCTATGTAGCTGTCCCTGTGTTTCAAGTCCTTTGAAATCATGCTGCCTTAATGCCTCGTACAGGACAATGGCAACGGAATTTGACAGGTTTAAGGAACGTATCTCAGGGTACATAGGTATTCTTACTGCTGTGTCCTTGTAATCAAGTAATATTTCCTCAGGTATCCCGGCACTTTCCTTGCCGAACATTATGAAGCAGTCCTCTTCATAATTCACATCCGTGTACTTCTGCTTAGATTTTGTTGTTGCCATATATATCCTGGCACCCGGATTTTTAGCAAGGAAATCATTGAAGTCGTCGTAAACTGTCACATCAAGCTTATCCCAATAATCCATTCCGGCACGTTTCAGGTGCTTCTCATCTATCTGAAAGCCCAGCGGCTCTATCAGGTGGAGCTTCACTCCTGTTGCCACACAGGTTCTTCCGATATTTCCTGTATTTCCGGGGATCTCCGGTTCATGTAATACAATGTTTATCATATGTCTGTCCTTTCTTTATTGGCACGGCTCACAAAGTAATGTCGTGCTATTTTTTGTAATGATGTCTGCGACATCTCTTTCATATGCTATTTGGCATTATCCCGAACATCAGCCTTGCTTCAAGGCTGCGTTATTTATAATATTGAAATTCTTTAGCCTCTCGGAGTAAGGAATCGTCTCTCTCCGTCATGGGATACGGTACGGTCATGTCCGTCTGTCACCTTTCCGATCACCGCTGCCTCATAGCCTGCTTCATACAGTCTGTCGGAAAGTATCTGCCCATTATTTGTTATGAATAACGCGGCACCGGTTCCGTCTATCAGATATGGATTTACCCCTGCAAATTCACATACCTCTATGGTCTCCTGCACGATTGGTATGTGGTCGTGGCTTATATCTATGCCTATATTTAAGGAGTCCGCCATGTCCCACAGAGCACAGTATACTCCCCCGGAGCCTACATTATAGCCATATACCGCACCACATTCATATGCGATATCCGGTTCTGTCTTAAGTACAAGCATATCCTCAAGCTTAAATATATTGTCTATGTAGCTTCTGCTGTATCTTTCATATAATCCGGCTCTGTGTTCATAGGCAAGCTGCACGGAGCCAAGACATCCGGAATTTCCCGACATGACAATATCCATACCGGCAGTAACCTTATTTCCGTTGTTTGTCTTCCCATTCAAGGCCATATAAGACTTACCGTCAAAGATCCCATACATGGTAAATGTCATCACCGGCTCAGTCACGGCACTTACGATCTGGGTGTGTCCCGAGATCACATCGACACTGTATGCCTCTCCCATGTCGGACAGTTCCATTATCATATGCTTAAGTGTCTGCTCATCCCTTTCCGGCATGAGGATGGTGTCACTTACCGCCACTGGAACAGCACCGCTTATCCTTACGTTGTTGTATGCCTTTATGAAGCCCGTGCGGACAAGCCCCATACCGTCATTCGCCCCTGCCGCCTCAGACACCACCAGGGAATTTTTATCCTGAAAAAACCGGGCATAGTTTCTACCTATCCCGGCTTTCCCGCAACCGCTGAATCTGGTGTTCCTTATATTCTTCATTACGGAACGCTTTATCTGAACCTCGCCAAATCTATCCATATCCATCAACTGTCACCTTTAAATTAAAATGCAGTAACTACGATGGTAATAACCATTGCAAATACCAGCACTCCAACAATTATTCTTGACGCAAGCTTCTTTCCCTTTGCACTACTTAAATCTATCATTTTCATTCTCCTTCCATATAAAACCTAATCCTGCTTACTTCTGTTTTCCAAGCAGATAGTATATAAACTGCTGGGCTGTTCTTCCGGATATACCGCCATGGGAAAGCTCCCATTTATTTGCCTCGGCAGTAAGCTCCTTCTCGTCCATGTCTATACCTGAACGTCTTGCCAGCTTAACAACTATGTCGAAATACTCCTTCTGTGAAGGTCTTGAGTAGTTTATTGTAACACCAAACCTGTTCACCAGTGACAGCTTCTCCTGAATGGTATCGCTGGTGTGCATACCGTTTCTGTTCTCAACATCACTTCTGTCATTCCAGCTCTCCTTAATGAGATGACGTCTGTTTGATGTGGCATATATAAGTACATTATCAGGCTTTATCTCAAGACCGCCCTCGATGACCGCCTTCAGGTACTTGTACTCGATCTCAAAATCCTCAAATGAAAGGTCGTCCATATATATAACGAACTTGTAATTCCTGTTCTTCACCAGTGAGATAACCTCTGACAGATCCTTAAACTGGTGCTTATATATCTCAATGGTTCGAAGGCCTCTGTCGTAGTACTCATTTACAATAGCCTTGATGGTAGTAGACTTTCCTGTACCACTGTCACCGAACAGCAATGCATTGTTGGCTTTCTTGCCATCTACAAATGCCTCTGTGTTGTCAACTATCTTCTGCTTCTGGATCTCATAGCCTATAAGATCATCAAGCCTTACATCCTCAGTGTTGTTTATAGGAATGAACTTAAGCTTGTTGTTCTCATCCCTTGCAATCCTGAATGCCTTGTTAAGACCGAACATTCCGACGCCGTATGCCTTGTAGAAATCAGTTACGATGTTGAAGATATCATCTTCATCTGCGGCTTCCTCAATGGCACGGCTGATCTTCTGTACCTTGTCGCTGACATTCTTGTTGTACATCTGCTCCTTCTTGCCTATAGCCTTATAATTTGTAATTACCGAGAAACAATCTATGCCCAGCTCCTTCTCAATTGTGCTGAAATCATAATCAAATAAATTCTTGAACACCTTGAAGTCGCTCTTGGCAAAGGTATTTACCGTTCCATCGTTTGCGCCTACCTTCTCACAGGTCATGCTGAAGGAATTTTCATTTGTGATAAGTACAAATGCCAGATAATTGTGCCAGAGATTGGTGTCAAAACCATAGCTTGTAGCAAGATCCAGCAGTCTCTTGATCTGATCGTAGATCCTTCTCACCAGCTCCTCCTTGGCATAATCGCCATGATCGAAATCCTCAAAGATCTTTGATAACTTAAGGAGTATGCTGTCCTCCCCAAGATCCCGGTACAATACCAGCTTTGCTATGTCCTTATACATTTAAAATCACCTTTTTTCTTTATATTTTGTCATTTGGTATTTATATGACTTATTATCAATTTTGTTTTTTACTCCGGTATGTTTTATTTATATCCGGTTTTATCCGTATATCCTTATTTTCCGGATTTCTCTTTATTCTTGTCACTTTTTTTCTTATCTGCACTTCGTCCCCGCCGGAACCGTTCAGGGACCACGCAACTTCCGATATACTTTGCCCTTGGTATCCCCTTTTCCTTAAGTCTCACAATGACAAATTCCTGGGCAAGAGCATACACCACAGAGCTTAATGGGACAAATACCAACATTCCCACTATACCGAAGAGATCTCCGCCTACCATTACGGACACCAGCACCCATATGGAGGGAAGTCCCACGGAGCCACCAACCACATGAGGATATATGAAGTTACCCTCTATCTGCTGAACACAGATGAAGAGGATTATATACAATATAAGCTTTGACGGTGTATCCACAAGTACCAGGAATCCGCCCACCACACAGCCTATAAATGCACCAACTATAGGCACAAGAGCTGTTATGGCAATAACTATGCTTATAGTCAGAGCATATGGTATTCCGAATATTGTAATGACTATAAAAAACAACAGCCCCAGTATACATGCCTCAAGGCACTGACCTGAGATAAAGTTACTGAAGGTCTGGTCTGCCATGGCACACACCTTGATGAACCTGTCTGCGTGTCTTTCCTTCATGATAACATACACAAGTCCCTTACACTGCTTCTTCAGAGTCTCCTTCTGTGCAAGCACATAAAACGCAAAGAACAGTCCTACAAATATATTTACAAATACACCTATAACTGATGACGCCATTCCCACAGTCTTGGTAATAAGAAGTGTACCACCATTCTTTACAAAGTCCAGTGCACTTCCCATTATAGTGTTCCAGTCAATACTCTTGAAGTCCAGCTTCTCAGCCATTGCCGGGAATTTTCTGGCCAGTGAGTCAACCCACTTTTTGGCATTATCTATAAAAGCAGGGAACTTCTCACCAATGGAATCTATGGTCTTGGCAATATCAGGTATAACCATTGTAACAGCAAACGCTATAATCAATATTATCACTGCAAATGCTATGACCATGCTCACCGGTCTCTTAAGCTTATAAAATCTACTGTCCTTATTTCTGAAAATAAGATTTTCTATTGCCTTCATAGGGACATTTACAACAAAGGCAATACAAAAACCTATTATAAACGGAAGCATAACACTCATAAGCTTGTCAAATGCCGCCGCCAGTATCTTAAAATTAAATAATGCAAATATAAAAAGTACTATAGAACAGCCTATAAATATGATCTTTTTTATGTTGTTTTTGTTTAATTCCATACTATTTCCTTTTAACGTGGATGTGATTTTATTCCTCAATATTAATATTCTTGAATATATCTCCAAGAGAGTAGGTCATGGTCTGCTTAGGCTTATACACCTCCATTATAGGTGCCATAACCTTCTCGAACTTCTCCTTGTCCTTGGACAAAACGAATACCTCAGCAGTGTTCCTGGCATCCCACAAAGCGTCATGCTCCTTCCCCTGGAAGTCCTCACCAAGGTAGAATACTGCATCAGAAAGGGCCAATCTTCTTCTGGTTCCAAGCATTTTGGCAAATTCCTTCTGAAAATCCTTCCATCTTGATACGATCACATTTACTCTGTCATGGGTATAGTTCTTTATACGTCTCTCTTTGTTGAACTGTCTCAGGTCATTCTCGCTCCATGCATAGATAACATCTGCATCGCCGCACCAATCAATAAAACTGTCTATGGCACTGTCAAAATCCGGTGCATCCTCAACCATCTCAGTGGTAATGCCAGTAAGCCTTACTATCCTGCTATTTAGCGGTAACACCACCGGTCTTACATATGTTTTAAAATAGTTAATTTCCTTATATGTATCATCCAGCTTCACTGCACCTATCTCTATTATCTCATTTTTGCAGATTTTAAATTCATTCTGTGCTGCATTATCTATCTGATTCATCTCAAAATCAATAAAAACGTATTCCATACCCTGTGACCCGACCTCACTACTCTATTGTAATCCTTGACTTTAAGAATAACATTGTAT
>ERZ779762.225-NODE-225-length-36232-cov-2.736684_pt1 | contig 36232 bp, 28 predicted proteins | sample MGYA00511887_ERZ779762 | MGnify/ENA primary metagenome ERZ779762 (study PRJEB29588, sample SAMEA2163052) | human gut metagenome | biome: human gut; feature: human-associated habitat; material: faeces | place: Denmark | collected 2008/2010 ...
CCCGCCGATGTTTCCACCGGTGGAGGTAGAGGCCTTGCCCCACTCTTCCCAAACAATCTTCGTATTCACCATGCTACGGGTAGTCACTTGACGGCCACTATTACGCTCCACTTCGGGTAGGAAACGAACGCGCACTCCGTTAATCAGCGAAGCGCTTACCTCCGCAGCCGTCGGCACTCCTCTTTTAGTAGAGGTGGCAGTATAGTAGAAGGTGCCTACACCGTCTATCTTCACAGTACGTCCCTGCCCCATGAAATTGCTCAATACACGCCCCAAGTTCTCCATCACCGCATACGTGTCACCACGGGTCACGGTAGAAAGAACAGACAGCTCGTCTGCCACTTCACGGGTAGTAACCGCCTTGCCCCAGGTTACTGATTGAGGATACCACAAATCGTTTACTTTCTTCTGAATTCTTCTAAAAAATGCCATAATCGTAATGTTTTAAATGATTAATAATAGGTATATTCTGTTTCTCTTGTCTCACCCGAGAAGCAGAAGTTTTCATCGTGAGGCCTCAACGATTCAGCCGTCTGCTTTTCTCAAATTCGATGTTGCAAAGTTAGGGTGGGAAACAAGGGAAAACAAGAAAATGGCATCTACAACCAATTTACATAAATCACTAAAATACAAACAATTACAAAAACAACATCTCTACAAGAAGAAGGGGAAATAAAGCTGAAATAAGAAGAATAAGGTGATAATCTCTACAAGCTATACACGCAAACTTCTGATAATGAAGGCACCTATATCTTCCGGTCTCTACAAGATAGTTACTATAAGCTATTCTTTGCAATATGACATCATTTAGAGTTTATGCCAGTGAAAAGAAAGAATGCACACATAGAGAGAATGTGCCTCTCTACGTGTTTGGCTGATTTTACTTTGTTACTGCATTATACAAATCCTGGTAGGTTTTCACCACACTATACGCCACATCGCCAGTGCTGATAGCTGCAAAATGGCGACGGGCGCACTCTATCTTGGCATCCTCGGCACGGCGAAGTTGTGATACTTCGATGTCGTTGCCTTTGGTTTCTGCCACGAAATAGACGTGCTTCACGGAATCTTCTCGAAAAGCTACAGCCCAGTCGGGATTATATTTGCCCATCGGAGTGTTGATGTAGAATCCACCGGGCAGTTTGCTATATACCACCACATCATCCTCAGCTTCCAGCGACTCGGCAAAACTCTTTTCGATACCTTCACTATCTACCACTACAAGATCGTAAAGCGACTTGGTACTTTCGATAGCATTCTTGCCAAGTGTACCACGCAGCGTAGCTTCCTCAAAGATGCCAGTACCAAAAGTTCCAGCACATTTCTCATACTGAATGTGTTGGATGAGCGAGATAGCCTTACAATCGTTGATGATGCGACCGGCTTTGATGATGAACTCTTCTGGATTCAGCTTGAACTGATGGAAAGTCGCATGATTAACGCCTTTCAGCATTTCTACAATGGTGCGGCGAGTTAGACCGGTGGATTGCACGAGTTCACCTACCAAGTCGTAAGTTACTTCTGCTCCAATAACTTCCGTTACCCGAATGGTTTTCACTGTAGCGGCACTCATGGCTGCTCCGGCTTCCAATTCTTCGCGGTCACGGATGCTTTCCATGCCGCCACTCTCCACTACAATACGGATTTCTGTCACATTCAGGTGCTTGTCGAGTGCATCAATGGCACTCTTGATGAGTTTTGGCGTTTCAAAACTCACGTTATAGTAGGTACGTGTATTAATGCGCCGCCACAACTCTTGCCACTCTTTTTTGTTGAAGTTGTCTTTAACTAAGTGAGCCTCCGTTTTATTACGTCCATTGGCTGGTTTGAAGGCATCGGGATTGAACACTTTATCCAACTGTTTGATGATAAACGAATGTAGATTTTCCACCTCACCAAACTGGAGCGAATCGGCTTTCTTTTCGTCAAAGTACTTTTGCGTGAGCTTGCCCTTCTTGATGTAACCCTGGACTATCAGTTCTTCGTGGATTTCCACGGCTTGTTCGGTCGTAATCTTTATGCTGTGTCCATCTTGTGTCTGTGCCAGTTGGTCGGCAAACAGTGTGGCTGTCACCACTACCGGACGGCTGGCACAGGCTTCTGCCATATCGGTTTGCAGCTTCTTGGCAAAGTCGTCATAGCTCTCGCTGGCAATAACGGTCAGGATATTGGTGTCGAACACATGGTCACCCAATACGTCGGCATCTTGACGTTCGCCCTTATCGTTGACGCATAGGCGCATACCACGACCCACCTCCTGACGTTTCTTGATTTCGTTGGAGGTGTCTTTCAACGTACAAATCTGGAACACATTAGGATTGTCCCAACCTTCCTTCAAGGCCGAGTGAGAGAAGATGAAGCGAATGGGGCAACTTTGGCTAAGTAAGCGCTCCTTATCCTTCATGATAAGGTCGAAACCACGTTCTTCGTTTTCGCCTTCCTTATTCTTCGATTCCACGTTCTTCCCTTTTTTATCGATAGAGAAGTAACCATCGTGAATGTTTTCGGGCGCATTCTTCGGATTGGAAAGGAAGCGAGTGTAGGCGGTATCCTTAAAGGTAGACATAAGCTCTTGCAAGGCACGTTGGTATTCCTCTTCAAACATCCGTGCAAATTTCCCCTTCTCTGCCGTGTCCTTACCGTAGATGCGGTAACTATCCACATGATCGATAAAGAAGAGCGAAAGCACCTTGATGCCGCGAGCAAAAAGTTGGCGTTCACGTTCCAAATGAGTCTTGATGGTTTCACGTATCTGGTGGCGACGGAGAATATCCTCATTCACACTGCCCACCACCTCACCGGGATGAAGCGTCAGTCCGTTGAGAAAATGCACGGTATTGGTCAATCCGTCTATACATTCCACTTTAAAGTTATTGGCATACTCCTGCAAACCACCGCTTTGCTCTTTAAGATCGAACCCTTCGCCGACCAAGCGAATGGTCTGGCGTGTGCCTTTGGCAGTCTTGACATCGAAGCCCAATCGAGCTTGTGGATTGCCTTTGCTAATGACGATTTCATCCAGATAGACATAGCTATTGGTAGCTGTAGAACCCACTTGATGCACACTGCGTACCTCTATTTTTTTCACCAGCTTCTTGTTGTAAGCGTCGATGGCATCGAGGCGATATACTTGGTTGAATATTTCACGGTGCGTGGCACTATAAAGTAAGGTAAAGAGCGGGTTAAACAGTTTGATACCTTTTCGTGTGGCATTGCCTTTGTCCGTACCCAACACGCTTTGCGGCTCGTCAATAATTAGGATGGGATTCGTTTTTGCCAAGATGTCAATAGGCTTTCGCGAACCGAACTCATCACGGCGTGAGAAGATGATACGGGCTGCGGAATCACCTGCGCGACCTTCCTTGTTTTTATCCTCGTTAAGCGAAGCATTGAAAGCCTGCGTATTGATAATCATTGCATGAATGCCGTTATCCGAAGCAAAGGCATCAATCTTAGCGAGCTGCTTCGAGTTGTAGATGAAGTATTGCATGCGCTTACCATATTCTCCAGCAAAGTGCTCTGCCATACTTTCAAAACTCTTGAACACGCCTTCGCGGATGGCAATACTGGGCACTACAATCACAAATTTCGACCAGCCATAACGGGCGTTCAGCTCATACATGGTCTTGATGTAGGTATAGGTCTTACCCGTACCTGTTTCCATCTCGATGGTAAAGGTACGTCCGTCTCCCTCCAGATGCTCCACGGGATTCAATCCTTCTGCCATCTGTATGCCACGCACATTCTCGCAAATGCTTTCATTGTCAAGTACAAGGGGAAAATTGCCGAAACCGTCGAAGTTGAGCGCACCAAACTTGTTCAAGAAGGTGCGGCTACCATCGTGTTTGGGTTGCCCCTGAAACACATCGCTCACGCATTTGGCGGCTTCCGCTTGAAAGCGTTGATGTTTATATCTTATTTTCACTTTTTGCCTCCTTTCTTACTTTTGTCACTAATCGCCTTGATAGCGTTCAAATAGTCTTGCTCCACATCGCTGAGTGTGCGTTGTTTATATTTACGATACTCAGTAGCGGCATGATCCATCGCTTCTTGATGGGATACTAGGCCTCCATCCAGTAGGAGTTGTTCTCCAGTTGAGGTGAGTATGCGATCCAGATAGTTTGCCCAATCGTTCATGGTCATGGGTTGCTCTTTCTCGGCTTGGCTTTCTGCGAAATCAAGTAAAGCGATAATCATGTCAAGATTATAGAAGGTTGTCATGTATGACTTACCATCTGTGGCAGTTGTTCGGCATTTCCGAACAACTGAGTCCTCTTGTAGTTCGCCTTCTTCGAAAATGTGCTTAATATACTCACTTACATTCGATTTACTCGTCTGATACAGCTCGCACATCTGCGTTTGAGTAAGCCATAAAGTATCTTCCTCAAATTTCACATCTATCTTTGTCAGACCGTCATTGTCTGTATAGATTGGTATTTTGTTGTTCTCTTCCATGGACACATCAAATTACTCTGATATTATTAAACGCATCATTATCCGACCAATCCAAGGATTGCTTGAACTGCTCATAAATATTGATTTTCTGAGCATCTTCCTTGAAGCAGGCATCACGGAAAAGTACACGCAAGGGACTCTTGTCGGCCATCGCAGTTACTACCTTATCGGTAATGCCCTCGGAAAAGCAAGCCACAAGTTCGCCTTCGTTGACAGTGTAGATGGTACAACCGTCCATGGTTTCTGTCTGCAAGGGCAAGTCCAAGCGAACACCCCATGCCAACATCGAACCATAGAGTAGGTCGAGGTCAGTACGATCGCGCTTGATATTATAGGCAAAGAGGTCAAGCTGGTCTTGCTTGTATTCCTTGGGTGAAAGTGATACTTTCTCGTAGTTGCTTTCGTCAAGGCGGTAGACACGGAAACCAGTGTCGAGGTTTTGGGTAGTAAGCGAGGAATCTGCTTTTATTTTTGCACCGGAACGACGGATGCGTTCTTTGGCTATCTCAGGGATAGTGGCGTAGCCTGCCTTACGTGCTTCGCTATCTTCTGGCGTTTCTTCGGGAAGCTGAACGCAGATATATCTTCTGTTACCTCCGTCTTCGGCGTTGAGTTGCATTACAGCATGAGCAGTGGTGGCAGAGCCTGAGAAGAAATCGAGGATAAGTGCATCTTTATCAAAATGAGTCATCATCTTGAGCATCCTTATCAAGAGATTTATACTTTTGGGATTGTCGAATGCTTTGCAGCCCATTAATTTCTGAAGATATGAAGTTGCGGAAGAAGTTAAGAAATCTGTATCCCACCAAGTCGTAACTTTTTTTCTTGATTGTCGAGCCTGATCTTCGTAATACTTCTTCTGGAGATTGTTCTCTGTGACAATAAGCAGTCCATTATCATACAGTTTCTGCATGGTCTCTTTTGAATATCTCCAATATCCTTCAACGCCCATAAATTCGTAAAAAGGATTACCTTTCTTTGCTCCACCAGGACCATCTACAGGTGCCAATTTATATTTTCCCTTATCGTCTTCTCGATCAAATCCGTCTAATACAGGGTCTTCTCCTATATTCTTTTGTTGAGCAAACACCTCATTTATTTCTTTGGCATAAAACGCAATGTGATTGTGATTCTCAGATATGATTCTATCATTAGAAACAGAGGCTCTATGCTTATGGCAAATATCAGCAATGAAATTATGCTCGCCAAAGACTTCATCACATATTTTGATGAGATTTGCATTCTCATCATCACCTATCGAAATAAAGATAACTCCATCCTCCGTGAGCAGAGAACGAGCCACCAGCAGACGACTATAAATCATACTGCACCAATCCGAATGAAACTTACCATTCGTATCGGAATTCTTCCTGAAGCGATAGCCCAACTCGTCCACATTGCCGGCTTTGAAATCCTCTTCGGCAGCAGTGAGAGCAAAGTCGTCGTGATACACAAAGTCATTGCCAGTATTATAGGGTGGGTCGATATAAATCATCTTCACCTTACCCACATATGAGCGTTGCAAGAGTTTGAGCACTTCCAGGTTATCACCTTCGATATAGATATTCTTCGTATTGTCCCAATCCACGGAATCTTCCACCACCGGGCGTAATGTCTTATCGGTTGGTTTGGCAGCCTCCGCACGAGCGGCATTCTTACCTACCCATGTAAACTGATACATCTCGCCATCGCCGTCTGTGACATAGTCGCCAAGCAACCGGCGAAGCACCTCGAAGTTTACCTTTCGGGAGATTTCACCAGTCTTGTCATCACGTACTTCGGTAAACGCCGAAGGTGCTATCTGATAGAGCGCATCAAGATTGAGTTGCGTTCCGTCTGCGGAGTTCAAATCCAAATGTTTTAATATGTCAGTCATATATCTTGTTTCTTAATTGTTTTCTAATGTTTTAAGTTTCTCTTTCTTTGATTTGTCCTTGATGAAAGTAGGAGATGTGAAAATGAAACGCAATTGTTCCACTTGCTCCAATTCTTCTTTCAATGCTTCGTAGGCATAGATGGAGAATAAAGCCGCAGCAATAGACACAAAAGTACCTTTGGATAACCGTCCTTTGATGTCATCCACTACACGCTCGTTTATATTGTTTATTAATTTGGAATGTTCCATCCTCGTTTTATTAGACCTTAGTTCCGCGGCACTTTACAAAACAATTATTTAAAGTACTGAGTAATAAAATATTGCCCAGTACTTTGCCATGTCAGAAGATTCACTTAAATTAGTGTTGCAAAAAAGCACAAGAAATCTTCAACAAGCATGACAAAAATAAGCATAAAATCCGGTAAACTCACTTCTTTTGGAGGGATATTTTTAATTATGGAGCAATTTGATTCTATGCTCTCATCCGTAATCAATTCAACACAGCAGTCCGATAGAGAGCGAACTATTGAAATAACAAGGAATAACAATATTTTTTAAGTCACCAATCAGTTTCTTATTTCATTTTGTAACAACATTTCAAATCCCAAAAACATCCGTTTCAAGCCATCAAACCGTCACAGTCCATCCCCTCCCAGAACACCTTCTGAAGTGGGGTAATTCAGTATACGACTAAATAGGATTCAATATACGACTGAATGGCATTCAGTATAAGACTGAATAGGGTTCAGTATAAGACCGAGGTTATATTAGTAGCAAAACAGAATTGAGAACAGAGGAAATCACCGACTTTTTGTCCTAATAAATCAACACAAATTGGCTATATTCCTAAAATAATCATATAAAAATATCGGCATTACTTCCGAGGTTATTCTCTATGGTTTCTTCCATAGGAAACTGTTGCTTGTCTATGCAAAAAGAACCATTCTTCCGTTCAAAAACCCAATTATCGTCCACCCGAAGCGAGTCGGACACTAATATACCACCGGCATTTTTAGAATAGACATAGACAACTATCCCGTTCTCAAACCTAAATGTATATTCGAACCCGACTACTCCCTCTTTCTTTCCGGCATAAATAAAATTCACACAATAATCTATCTTCTTCCATTGGGGCGACAAATGGTTCTCAATATCGAATAAGGCCAAACTGAAGTTTGTTTTACCCGATTCGTTCGGTCCATATACAATACCATTTTTTATGATACCGTCTTTGATAGCGTTTTTATGAACTCATAATTAGCCGGACTTGACAAATCCCACTTGAAGATACGGAAAAGGATTTCCGTAAAGAAATTACGGGCCCAATTTATCTTAATGCCACCTAATAGTTTCATACCCTTGTCACTGTTGTCTTGCAATCCGAAATTTCAGACATGGCACACTACTGTATCCAGCGTCTCTCCATCAGCAAACAGTCCACCATCTGCCTGCATCATCCGTTTCTTCAGGCGGAACTTCTGCTGGGACACGGAAGCGGGAGATACGGCAATGAGCGTGGCAATCTGTGCATTGCTGAAGTGCAGGCGGATAAGCATGCAAAGCTGGCTGTCGGCAGGCGTAAGCTGGGGAAAGCGCATGACAAGGCGTTTGGAAGCACCCTTGTATACTCTGTCAGTAAGCTTCTGCAAGTAGTTCCACTGGCTGTCCGCAAGGAATTTGGGCTGGATGCGCAACTGCTTCACCACTTCGTCTGCATCTATCATGGCGGAAGCAAGCGCCTGCACCTGCCCGTCGAGCATCCGGACACGCTCGCCCTCTTTCCTCAACAGTTCCAGTTCGCGGGGCACGGGGTTGTCTTCATACTCCTTGAGACGGGCGCGGAGTGACTCGTTTTCCTTATCCAGACGGCTGCCATGTTCCATGAGGTTTGTCAGCGAGCTATGCACTTCTTCGCGCTCTTCGTCGGTCAGCGACATCTCCTTCAGGCATTCTTCCAGTTCCTCGCGCTCGCGTTCATTGTTGCGCAAGCGCTGTTCGTTTTCACTCAGGGTGACAAGATAGTTACGGTGACTACGTTCTTTCTTGAAACGGATAAGGCTGAACAGCATAGCACCGGAAATGCTGAACATAATCACAGAAAACACTCCCCAGAAAAAACGTTCGTAACCACTGACCGGCTTCAGCCGCACATGCCTGCCATCGGAAAGCTCCTTTATCTGATTATACTCACGGTGCAAACCGGAAATCAGGCGGACGGCCCGGGCACTGTCGACAGCACCGCATTGCACCAACGAGTCAGCATGAGAAAGGGACTGTTCGTAGTTCATCAAAGTTCTATCGGCAGGTTTCGAGCAGGCTGTCAGCCCCAGAAGGAGAATCAGCAGGAGAAAAAGGAAGGTATGTTTCATCTTGAAATTTTGTGTTTATAATAAGTAAGGTGTAAAATCGGTAAGGAACGAGCTTACTTCAACAGTTTTCATAATCAATGCATATTAATCGTTGCAGAAACAAAGGTAACACTTTCTTCCCACAATAAATAAAGAGGTACAAAGTTTTTCATTACTTTGTACCTCCTCTTTTTCTTCGACTTGCATCATTTATAGCCGTGAGTCAGCAAAAATCGTATAGCTTAGAACTCGCTCGTAAAATGGAACTTGATATGCTTGAAGTCCATCTGCGCCATCTGCAACACATATCCGCTGTCCGCCAGGAACACATCCCTACCCTCGCGGTCTTTCGCCATGTACTGGTATTTGCGCTTCTTGAAGGCTTCCAGTTCAGCCGCATCATCGCTCTCAATCCAGCAGGCTTTATACAGACTGAGCGGCTCCCAACGGCACTTCGCACTGTATTCGTTCTCCAGACGATACTGGATGACCTCGAACTGCAACTGCCCCACCGTACCGATAATCTTACGCCCGTTGAACTGGTTGACGAACAACTGCGCCACACCTTCGTCCATCAACTGGTCGATACCCTTGGCAAGCTGTTTCTGCTTCATCGGGTCGGCATTCTCAATGTACTTGAACATCTCCGGAGAGAAACTCGGAAGCCCCTTGAAGTGAAGCGCCTCGCCTTCGGTCAGCGTATCGCCAATCTTAAACGTACCGTTATCCGGCAAACCGATAATGTCTCCCGCCCAAGCCTCATCGACAGTTGTCTTGCGCTGCGCCATGAACTGCGTAGGCGACGAGAAACGCATCGTCTTGCCATGACGTACATGCAAGTACGGGGCATTGCGTACAAACTTCCCGGAGCAGATTTTGCAGAAAGCGATACATGAACGGTGATTCGGGTCGATATTGGCGGTTATCTTGAAGATGAATCCGGTAAATTTAGGTTCTTCCGGCTCCACCTCACGTTCTTCCGCCTTCACGGGACGGGGACTGGGAGCAATCTCCACAAAGCAATCCAGCAGTTCCTGCACACCGAAATTATTCAGTGCCGAACCGAAGAACACAGGAGCCAGCTCACCCTTCAGATATTCCTCCTTATCGAATTCGGGATAAACACCGTCTATCAGTTCCAGTTCGCCACGCAGCTTATCGGCCAGCTGGGCACCAATCCGGTTGTCCAATTCCTCGGTATGGATGTCCACTTCCACCTTCTCCGTCACTACCTGCTTGCTGGGCTGGTAGAGGTTGAGGTTATGCTCGTAGATATTGTAGACACCCTTGAAACGGACACCGCTCTCGATAGGCCACGTCAAGGGACGCACGTGGATGTGCAGTTCCTCCTCCAGCTCGTCCAACAGGTCGAACGGGTCTTTGGCTTCACGGTCCATCTTGTTGATGAAGATAATCACCGGCGTATTACGCATACGGCAGACCTCCATCAGCTTGCGTGTCTGCGTTTCCACACCTTTCGCACCGTCCACCACGATGATAACGCTATCCACGGCCGTCAGTGTGCGGTAGGTATCTTCGGCAAAGTCCTGGTGACCCGGAGTATCGAGGATATTCACCTTGTAGTCGTGGTAGTCGAACTCCATTACAGAAGTGGTAACAGAAATACCGCGCTGTTTCTCAATATCCATCCAGTCCGACGTTGCCGTCTTCTTTATCTTATTGCTCTTTACGGCACCCGCCACCTGGATTTGTCCACCAAAAAGCAACAGCTTCTCGGTCAATGACGTCTTACCGGCATCCGGATGCGCGATAATCGCGAATGTTCTTCTTCTTTCTATCTCTTGATTTGCCATATATCAATTAGTCAGTAATAATCACTCTTCCAAATTCTTCATGCAGACGGCAAGGCTCGCCTCCCAATGGGGTATATCGATGCCGAATGTCTTCTTTATCTTTGTCTTGTCCAACACGGAATAATGCGGACGCGGCGCCTTGGCAGGAAACTCATCCGTATGCAACGGGCTTACCTTGCAGGTCTTTATGCCGGCCAGGCGATGGATAGCCAACGTGAAATCATACCAAGAGCACACTCCCTCGTTGCTGAAATGATAGACACCGGGAACAATCCCCCGGTTGACAGCCGCAAAAATGGCACGTGCCAAATCATTGGCATATGTCGGCGTGCCTATCTGGTCGAAAACAACCCCCAGTGTCTCGCGTTCACGTCCCAGACGAAGCATCGTCTTCACAAAATTATTTCCATAAATGGAATAGAGCCACGCCGTACGGATAATCATGGCACGACTGCAATACTTCATCACCGCCTGCTCACCCGCCAGTTTGGTAAAACCATATACTGAATTGGGACAAGTAGCCGCCTCTTCCGTATAGGGGGTGTGTCCGGTTCCGTCGAAGACATAGTCGGTGGACACTTGTATCAATGCAGCACCGCAAGCTTCGGCAGCAGCAGCCAGATAGCCCGGCGCGACATGATTCAGCTTGTCGCAAAGCTCCTGATTGTCTTCCGCCTTGTCTACAGCCGTATAAGCGGCGCAATTCACGATTACATCTATCCGGTTGTCCTTCACAAACCCGTGCACAGCTTGTTCGTCGCAAATGTCCAATTCCTGCACGTCAGTGAAAAAATAAGCATGTTGTCCGTTTTCTTTCGACAACACTCGCATTTCATTGCCAAGTTGACCGTTGGCACCAGTTATCAGAATATTCATTTAATAAAGTTACACTTATATATAGAATGTTACGATGAACAATATTTTCCTCCATAATTATCAATTATCCATCAACTCCAATTCTCCCCGCTTCTCCTTGTCATAATAGTTGGCAAGCAACGAGACGAAACCGCTGATGGCCTCCATAGCCTTTGCCGTGCCCTGACTGATTTCCTTCTTCTGCAAGCGCAACAGCAGCACTCCATAAAGCGCCTCGAAACAAGTGTCTACCTCAGGCTCCTCTTTCCGGCCGCTCTTCTGGCGCAGCTCCACGATAAAAGGCAGTGCCTTGAAATAAGCCGCATTATAGAACGGATATTTCGTAGAAGCCAGCAATTCGCCATGCAGCTCCGTCAGGTTCAGAATGACATTCCGGTTGATTTGCAGATGTCCTTTTTCCGTTACGCCTTCCGCACGCATCATATCTGCCAGATTTCCATACCATTCTTCCAACGCAGGCCGTTCCTCCTCCGGATAGCGCAAAATGATGTTCTGGCGTATCCGGTCTATGTCACAGCCGTTGGCACGGAGCAAATCCTCCACCTGCCACATATATATAAGGTATTCGGCTATATTCTTTTCTTTCAGTTGTTGCGCAATCTTCACGATAAAATGTATGAATTATGATTTTTCACCTTCCCACTCAATACAGCGATTCACCCATCAGCGTAAACACCAATCCCACCACAGACACCACAATGACAATGCTCCCGATAATACGGTTCAGCATCCAGATGCCACGCAAGTTGAATTGTGTACGGACTTTATTGACAAAAAAGGTAATGCCAAACCACCATGCCAAAGCGCCCAATGCGATGGCCAAGTATCCGGTAACGGCCTCGAATACCAGCACTCCCTCACTTACAAAAGCGAAGCGGGCGAAAAGGCCTACAAAAAGGAATATAATCAGAGGATTGGAAAGCGTAACGGCAAACGCCGTTATGAAGTTATGAAAATAGGAACCCTTGTTGATGGATACCGGACGGATGGACTGTACCGGATTGCTGCGGAACGTATAAACGCCAAACGCCAACAGAAGAATGCTTCCGAAAAGTTGCAGGTAAAAGATGTTCTTGTTGACATAATCAAAAACGAAACTCATCCCGTAGCCCGTCAGCAAAGCATATGCAATATCGCTTAGCGAAGCTCCTATCCCCGTTACGAAACCATACCACCGTCCTTTATTCAAAGTACGCTGAATACACAATACTCCTACAGGACCCAATGGCGCGGACACAATGACGCCGATAATGAACCCCTTCCACAATATGTCAAATATGGTCTCTATCTGAATCATGGCTGCAAATATCGGACTTTTTTATGAGACGAACGAATAGTGTTAACGTTTTTTCGACGGAAAAGGATTTTAAGAAGTAAAGATTATCCATTTTACATATTATTCCGTATATTTACCTCCGAACTTAACAATACCCCCTTATGAAACGAATAAAAAAAACTCTAACACTCGTTTCCATGGCCGTCTTACTACTGACGGCATGCGAAGCCCCCAAGGAACTCGGTGTGGTTCCATATCCGCAGTATGCCCAAACAACGTCAAAAACAGTCGAACTGCCATCTACGGTAACCTTCTCGACCAATCTGGCGAAATCCGACATGAATGACCTGCTGGCCTATCTGCCGGACTTTGCCATCCCCATGAAGCTTGTCGACAAGAACCCTTTTGTAACGATAGAAATAACGGACGCAACGGATAATCCAATCGCTGCCGAAGGCTACAACCTGACAGTCAGCAAACAAGGTGTAAACATTCAGGCCTCCTCCGCAGCAGGTGCCTTCTATGGACTGCAAACCCTGGCACAACTTGCCCGTAACGGGAAGAAACTGCCAGTCACGACCATCAAGGACGAACCCAGATTCCCCTATCGTGGGCTGCACCTGGATGTTTCAAGACACTTCTTTAACACGGACTATGTCAAGAAACAAATAGACCTGGTAGCCACCTACAAAATCAACCGCCTGCATTGGCATCTGACCGACGGTGCCGGATGGCGGCTGGAGATTCCGGGCTATCCCCGCCTGACAGAATTCGCAGCCTGGAGAAAAGCTGCCAATCTGCAGGATTGGGGGAAATATGACCACCACTTCTGCGAGAAGGATGAAGAAGGAGCCTATGGAGGCTACTATACGGAAGCGGATGTACGTGAGGTTCTGGAATATGCCCGCTTGAGGCATGTCACCGTTATCCCCGAAATAGAAATGCCGGGACACTCGGGAGAAGTACTGGCAGCCTATCCACAGCTGTCCTGTACCGGCAAGCCTTATACATCCGGTGAAGTCTGTATCGGAAACGAAGAGACCTTCAAGTTCTTCGAAGATGTGCTGGATGAAGTGATACGGCTGTTCCCTTCCCGGTATATCCATATTGGAGGTGATGAAGCCAGCAGACGCCACTGGAAGGCATGCCCCAAATGCCAGAAGCGCATGAAGGAAGAAGGGCTCAAAGATGAAAGTGAGCTGCAAAGCTATATGATAGCCCGCATAGAGAAGTACCTCAACGACAAAGGGCGTGAAATCATCGGCTGGGACGAGATACTGGATGGAGGCCTGGCCCCCAACGCAACCGTCATGTCGTGGCGGGGTACGGAGGGTGGCATTGCCGCCGCCCGCATGGGGCATTACGCCATCATGACACCGGAGAGCCACTGCTATCTGGACCACTACCAGGATGACCCTGAGACACAGCCGCTGGCGTTTGGCGCCTGCATCCCCATCGGACAGACCTATTCCTACGACCCGGCTCCCGATTCATTGGGAAGTGATATCTGCAAATACATATTAGGCGTGCAAGGCAATGTATGGGCTGAATATCTGCCCACTTACGAACATGCCGAATATATGATATACCCACGCATCATCGCTCTGGCAGAAGTAGGCTGGACTCCCATGGAGAACAAGCATCCGGAGAGTTTCAAGAGACGTATCAACAACGAAATACGATACATCCGGACGAAAGGGTACAACCCGTTCACCTTGTCGGAACAAGTGCAGGCCAGCCAGACCGTTGACTATGCCAAGAAAAAAATCATGCTGTCCCTCACCTCCGAAAAACATCCGATTGACATCCGCTACACAACGGACGGCTCCGAACCGACTGTATCTTCCAAGTTATACAAGAAACCGTTTGCCGTAAAAGACTCCATATTGCTGACCGCACGCCTTTTCGACGGAGAAAAGCCTATCGGGAAAAGCCTTCACCTGCGCACCGACTACCACAAGGGCATAGGCAAAAAGATAACCTATGCACCGGGCGGCGGATACTATCAGCATAAAGAAGTATACAAAGGCGGGGTGACGCCGGTCTCCTCGACGGACTTCGCGGCGGCAAAAGCTACATGGACGGACGATGGCAGGGCTTCTGCCCCAATGATTTGGATGCCATTATCGACCTGGGCGAAGTGACCGCCATACATCGGGTCATGGCCAACTTCATGCAAATCCGTACCCCACAAGTATTTCTCCCTGCCAAAGTGGAAGTATGGGCATCTGTCGACGGCAAGAACTTCACCCTGCTGAGCAGTGATATCTGCAGCGAGGAAGAGGCCGGAAAGGACGTGATATTCCGTGATTTCGGCTGGATTGGCACCCCCACTGAGACACGATATGTACGCTTCCATGCCATACAAGGGAAGAAGCAATTCTTATTTACGGATGAAATCGTCATACAATAACACACATCCGGTTTTTATGAAACAGAACAAAAAACGCATACGAGTAAAATTGCATGCGTTTTTTGTTTTCCTTTTTTTCTCCTCCCCACCGATTTTACGTATCTTTGCCCCCAAGAAGAAAAGATGAAGATACTCAAAGAAGTAACTTCAATCGTAAAATCGTAAATCGTAAAATCGTAAATATAACTATGATTCTTTTTTTCAGAACCCCATCCAAGAGTGTGATTGCCGTAGAATGTAATCATGAACTCCCCCAGGCAGACAGCGACAAACTCTGCTGGCTTTTTGGAGAAGCCACCCCCGAAAGTGAAGACAACCTGAAAGGACATTTCGTCGGCCCGCGCCGTGAGATGATTACTCCTTGGAGTACAAACGCCGTAGAAATCACCCAGAATATGGGGCTGGACGGCATCATACGCATCGAAGAGTACTTCCCCGTAAAAGATGAGAACGCAGACCACGACCCGATGCTGCAACGTATGTACAAGGGGCTGGACCAGAATGTATTTACAACCAACCGGCAGCCGGAACCGATTGTACACATCGAAGACCTGGAGGCATACAATGAAAAGGAAGGTCTGGCACTTTCCAAAGAGGAAATGGATTACCTCAAGAAGGTAGAGAAAGACCTCGGGCGCCCTCTGACAGACTCCGAAGTATTCGGCTTCGCGCAAATCAACTCCGAGCACTGCCGTCACAAAATCTTCGGCGGAACATTCATCATCGATGGAGTGGAACAGGAATCTTCACTCTTCCAAATGATAAAGAAGACCACACAAGAGAATCCCAACAAGATTATCTCTGCCTACAAAGACAATGTGGCCTTTGCCGAAGGTCCGGTTATCGAACAGTTTGCTCCGGCAGACCACTCCAAGCCCGACTATTTCCAAGTAAAAGACATCAAGAGTGTCATCTCCCTGAAAGCGGAAACACATAACTTTCCCACAACAGTAGAACCGTTCAACGGTGCGTCTACCGGTACGGGCGGTGAGATTCGCGACCGTATGGGCGGCGGTAAGGGCTCTTGGCCGATTGCCGGAACAGCCGTTTACATGACCTCCTACCCCCGTACGGAAGAAGGACGTCCCTGGGAAGAGATTCTGCCGGTACGCAAATGGCTGTATCAAACTCCCGAACAAATACTAATCAAAGCCTCCAATGGTGCCAGTGATTTCGGGAACAAATTCGGCCAACCGCTAATCTGCGGTTCCGTGCTCACTTTCGAACATAAGGAAAAAGATGAAGTCTATGGTTACGACAAAGTGATTATGCTTGCCGGAGGCGTAGGCTACGGTACCCAGCGTGACTGTTTGAAAGGTACACCGGAAGCCGGCAACAAAGTGGTTGTCATCGGTGGAGACAATTATCGCATCGGTTTGGGCGGCGGCTCCGTATCTTCCGTAGATACCGGACGCTACAGCAGTGGCATCGAGCTGAATGCCGTGCAACGCGCCAACGCCGAAATGCAGAAACGCGCCTACAACGTGGTACGCGCACTTTGTGAGGAAGAGACCAATCCGGTGGTTTCCATCCACGACCACGGCTCTGCCGGACATGTAAACTGTCTGTCTGAATTGGTAGAGGAATGCGGCGGTTTAATTGACATGAGCAAGTTGCCCATCGGTGACACGACTCTGTCTGCCAAGGAAATCATTGCCAACGAAAGCCAGGAACGCATGGGCTTGCTGATTCAGGAAGAGGCCATCGAACATGTACGCAAGGTAGCCGAACGTGAGCGTGCCCCGATGTACGTAGTCGGTGAAACGACCGGCGACCATCGCTTTGCCTTCCAGCAAGCTGACGGTGTACGTCCGTTCGACCTCGCCGTAGAACAGATGTTCGGCTCTTCCCCCAAGACCTATATGGTGGACAAGACCGTAGAACGTCACTACGAAATGCCCCAATACGAAGTTTCCCAACTACACGAATACCTCACCAATGTGCTCCAACTGGAAGCTGTGGCTTGTAAAGACTGGTTAACAAACAAGGTGGACCGTTCTGTAACAGGCAAAATTGCTCGCCAACAGTGCCAGGGTGAATTGCAGTTGCCTCTGAGCGATTGTGGTGTGGTAGCTTTGGACTATCGCGGCGAAAAGGGTATCGCAACCTCTTTGGGCCATGCTCCCCAGGCGGCACTTGCCGACCCTGCAGCCGGCTCCGTTCTTTCCGTCAGTGAAGCATTGACCAACTTGGTTTGGGCACCGCTTGCCGAAGGTCTGGACAGCGTTTCCCTTTCTGCCAACTGGATGTGGCCTTGCCGTTCGCAAGAAGGTGAAGATGCCCGTCTGTACACGGCAGTAAAGGCCTTGAGTGACTTCTGCTGTTCCCTGCAAATCAATGTACCGACCGGTAAAGACTCTCTTTCCATGACACAGAAATACCCCGACGGCAGCAAAGTAATTTCTCCGGGCACGGTAATTGTTTCTGCCGGTGGAGAAGTTTCCGACGTCAAGAAAGTCGTATCTCCGGTGCTGGTTAACAATGAAAAGACTACCATTTATCATATAGACTTCAGTTTCGACAACCTGAAACTCGGCGGTTCTGCCTTTGCTCAGACCCTGGGCAAGGTAGGTGACGAAGTTCCCAGCGTGCAGGATGCCGAATACTTCCGCGATGCTTTCCTTGCCGTGCAGGAACTGGTCAACAAGGGACTGATTCTTGCCGGACATGATATTTCCGCCGGTGGTCTTATCACTACACTGCTTGAAATGTGCTTTGCCAATGTGGAAGGCGGTATGGAAATCAACCTGGATAAAATCAAGGAGCAAGACCTTATCAAGATTCTGTTTGCAGAAAACCCGGGTATCGTTATCCAGGTGAGCGACAAGCACAAGGAAGCTGTAAAGCAAATCCTGGAAGATGCAGGCGTAGGTTACGTGAAGCTCGGCAAACCGACAGACGAACGCCATATTCTTGTATCAAAAGGCGATGCTACTTATCAGTTTGGCATCGACTATATGCGTGATGTATGGTACTCTACTTCTTATCTCCTTGACCGTAAGCAGTCCATGAACGGCTGCGCCAAGAAGCGTTTCGAAAACTACAAGATGCAACCGGTGGAATTCGCCTTCATGCCGGACTTCAAAGGCAAGTTCTCACAATACGGCATCGACCCGGACCGTCGCACACCGTCAGGTATACGCGCCGCCATCATCCGTGAAAAAGGAACCAACGGCGAACGCGAAATGGCCTACTCACTCTATCTGGCAGGCTTCGATGTGAAGGATGTTACAATGACCGACCTTATCAGCGGCCGCGAGACGCTGGAAGATGTAAACATGATTGTTTACTGCGGTGGTTTCTCCAACTCCGACGTTCTTGGTTCTGCTAAGGGTTGGGCAGGTGCTTTCCTCTTCAATCCGAAAGCAAAAGAAGCGCTCGACAAATATTATGCACGCGAGGATACGCTTTCACTGGGTGTCTGCAACGGCTGCCAGCTCATGATGGAACTTAATCTTATCAATCCCGAGCACAAGAAAAACGGCAAGATGCTTCATAATGACTCACACAAGTTTGAATCCAGATTCCTCGGTGTTACCGTCCCCACCAACCGCAGCGTAATGCTCGGCTCACTGAGTGGCAGCAAACTGGGTATCTGGGTAGCTCACGGTGAAGGAAAATTCTCCTTGCCATACGACGAGGACAAATACAACGTCGTGCTGAAATACTCATACGACGAATATCCTTCCAACCCCAACGGCTCAGATTATTCCATAGCCGGATTGGCAAGTGCCGACGGACGTCATCTGGCCATGATGCCTCACTTGGAACGTGCCATCTTCCCCTGGCAGAACGGTTGCTACCCCGCAGACCGCGTAAACAGCGACCAAATCACTCCTTGGGTAGAAGCATTTGTCAATGCACGCAAGTGGGTGGAAGCCAATAAAAAATGAGCTGAACTTCCTTTTTTATAGAAATGTAACAAGCGCGGGTTATGAATAATCCCGCGCTTGTTACATTTCTATTCTTCGCTTTCTTTTTGTTTTTCTCAAACAAAAGCATTATTTTTGTGTTTATTTTCAACTCTCCCTCAGTACAACATTCAAAAAACCGTTCGACAATTATGAAAAAGTACTTCTTTTTCTACATACTACTATTATTGCCAATTATAGGCATTGCACAAACATACAAATACATCGGTGTGGAAGACGGTTTGAGCAACAGACGGGTATATGCAATTCAAAAGGGACCTAAAGGTTACATGTGGTTTCTTACCCACGACGGCATCGACCGATACAACGGAAAGGACTTCAAGCCGTACAAATTGATGGATGGAGATGAAGAAGTGAATTCCATGATGAACCTGAATTGGCTCTATGTTGACCCCAAAGGCACCATATGGGAAATAGGCAAAAAAGGACGTGTGTTCCGCTATGATACAAAACACGATCGCTTTGTCCTGGTATACAAGCTACCCGAAAGCGAAGTGAAAGGACGTCCAACCCCTATCAGTTACGGTTTTGTGGATGCCAACAGCGTAATATGGCTTTGCAATGAAGATGCCCTATATCTGTACGACAGCAATACCCAGAAGGTAACATTCATTCAAAACGAAATAGGAGAACGAATTACGGATATCGCACAGATTGATTCGACCCACTTCTTCATCGGAACCGACATCGGCATACACTATGCTGAACTGGCCAATAACATCCTCACCCTCAGCCCCTGCAACCAGTTGGATACCTTGAAGATACAAATCAACGAACTATACTATCACAAACCATCCCACAAGGTTTTTATCGGTACTTTCCAGCGGGGAATATTCTCCTATGACCTAAACAAGCACAAGGTCATGCATATACCATCCGGACTGATGGACATCAGCATCAACTGTATCCGTGCCTTCAATGACAATGAGATTCTCATCGCAACGGACGGAGCCGGTGTCTACAAGATGAATACCGATACCTATGCATCCGAACCGTATATCGTTGCCGACTACAATCGGTACAACTCAATGAACGGAAATACTATCAATGACATTTACATCGACAGCGAGCAGCGTATCTGGATGGCCAATTATCCCATCGGCATAACTGTACGCAACAACCGATATACCGATTACCAATGGATAAAACACTCTATCGGCAATAAACAATCACTCATCAATGACCAGGTAAACGCCATCATCGAGGACCATGACGGAGATTTATGGTTTGCCACGAACAACGGAATCAGCCTCTATTACAGCAAGACGAAACAATGGCATTCTTTTCTCAGCACCTTCGACTCCGAAAGCCATAGCAAAAATCACACCTTCATCTCACTATGCGAGGTGGAGCCCGGCATCATCTGGGCCGGAGGATATAGTTCCGGCATCTACCAGATCAACAAGAAACTACTGTCCACAGAGTTCTTTACTCCGTCTTTATTCAGTAATCTGAATATCCGGCCGGACAAGTATATCCGTTCCATTATGAAAGATTCTTCAGGAAACATCTGGTCCGGAGGGTATTATAACTTAAAAGAAATAGATTATTCCAGAAAAAACATACGGCACTTCCCGGGCTTGAATGGTATCACTGCCATCATAGAGAAAGACTCCACACATATGTGGATAGGCACTTCCACCGGCTTGTACCTGTTGGAAAAAGCAACCGGTAAGTATACCTATATCCAGATGCCGGTAGAATCCTACTACATCTACTCCCTATGCCAAGCTTCCGACGGAATGCTGTATATCGGTACCAACAATGCCGGTTTACTGGTATATGATACGACCAAAAACACATTCAGACATTATCATAGAGACAACTGCGCCTTGATTTCCAATAATATCTATACACTATTGTCCGATGGTAAAGGAAATATCTTCCTGAGTACAGAACACGGTCTGTCCACCTTCTATCCTGCCGAAGAGACATTCCATAACTGGACCAAAGAACAAGGACTGAAGTCTGACCATTTCAACGCAGCCTCAGGCACCTTGAGGAAAAACGGCAATTTCATTTTCGGCAGTACGGATGGAGCCATAGAGTTCGACAAGGACATGGTCCTGCCTCGCGACTATAAGTTCAAAATGGTATTCAGTGACCTGCGGGTATTCTATCAGACCGTTTATCCCAAGGATGAAGGTTCTCCACTTATTCTGGATATTGACGAGACAAAAACCTTGCGTTTGAAGTACAACCAGAACATCTTCTCATTGCAGGTCTCAGACATCAACTATGACTATCCTTCCCTAATTCTGTACTCCTGGAAACTGGAAGGCTTCTATGAGGGTTGGAGCCGTCCGGGAGAGGAAAACGTCATCCGTTTTACCAACCTGAGTCCGGGCAACTATACCCTCCGCGTACGTGCCATCTCCAACGAAGACCGTCGTATTGTCCTGGAGGAACGCAGTATGGACATCATTATCGAGCAACCCCTCTGGCTCAGTTTCTGGGCGCTGATACTCTATGCAGTAATTATCATATCCATTGCAAGCATCACTCTACGAATAATAGTCTTGAGAAAACAGCGGAAAGAATCCGATGAGAAAATACGCTTCTTCGTCAATACGGCGCATGATATACGTACTCCACTGACGCTCATCAAAGCACCCTTGGAAGAAATCACCGAACGCGAGCAACTGACTTCCAGCGGACAGAGCAACATCAATACAGCCCTGCGAAACGTAAATGCCTTGTTGCGCCTGACCACCAACCTTATTAATTTCGAGCGCGCAGACACCTATTCCGGAAGTCTATACGTATCCGAATACGAACTGAGTACATATATGGAAGAGACGATCGATGCTTTCCGTTCATACGCAAACATAAAACACATCAACCTAACCTACGAAAGCAGCTTCCGTTATCTGAACGTATGGTTAGATAAGGACAAGATGGATTCCATTTTGAAAAATATCATATCCAACGCACTGAAATATACACCGGACGGCGGCAATGTACATGTCTTTACTTCCGAGACAGAAGATACCTGGAGTATTGAGGTGAAAGATACCGGTATCGGAATTCCGGCTTCAGAACAGAAAAAGCTGTTCAAGATGCATTTCCGTGGCAGTAATGCTATCAATTCCAAAGTTACCGGCAGCGGCATCGGACTACTTCTGGTAGGGAAACTTGTACACTTACATAAAGGAAAGCTCAACTTCAGCAGCATGGAAGGGAAAGGCTCTTGCATCAAAATAACGTTCCCCAAAGGGAACAAGCATTTCCGCAAGGCAATCCAACGCCCTCAGCCCCAAAACGAACGTATTGTTTATTCGGCTTCCGGAGTGCCTATCAATGCCTCCGCCACATCGTCCCCTGCTTCCAGCGACATCTACGACAAGACGCAGCAACAGTCGCAAAACAACAGTAGCCACCAGAAAATTCTCATTGTAGAGGACAATGACGAACTAAGGGAATATCTGCGCAGAACATTGTCTGAACAGTACAACATACAAGTATGCTCCAACGGAAAAGAGGCACTGACCATTGTCAAGGAGTATATGCCCAACCTCGTCATTTCAGACATCATGATGCCGGAAATGAGAGGAGACGAATTGTGTCATATCCTGAAGAACGACATCGAGACATCACATATCCCCATCATCCTGCTCACAGCACTGAATACCGACAAGAATATCATCGAGGGACTGCAAAGCGGAGCGGATGAATATATTGTGAAACCCTTCAATATCGGTATATTGCGGGCAAACATTGCCAACCTGCTGACTAACCGGGCACTGTTGCGCCACAAATATGCCAGCCTGGACCTGAACGACGAGAAGAACAATACGGATTGCATCAACTGCTCCAACGACTTGGACTGGAAATTCATTGCAACCGTCAAAAAGAGCGTCGAAGACAATATGGACAACCCAAGCTTCAACGTCGACGTGCTCTGCAACCTGCTGAATATGAGCAGGACCAGCTTCTACAATAAGATAAAGGCACTGACCGACCAAGCTCCGGCTGACTACATCCGGCTGATTCGACTGAAACATGCCGCCCAACTTCTGAAAGGACAAAAGCATACCATCACCGAGATTTCAGAACTGACCGGTTTCAGTGATGCGAAATATTTCCGTGAAGTATTCAAGAAACATTTCAATATGAGCCCAAGCCAGTATGCCAAGAGAGGGAAAGAAGGGAAAGATGATGAAGAAATAAAGTAAATTACAACATTTTGAATATGAATATATATCTTGAAGCATTCTCCATTTTCTTTAAGATAGGAGCCTTTACCATCGGCGGCGGTTATGCCATGGTACCACTGATAGAAAACGAAATCGTAACCAAACGAAGCTGGATAGCCAAAGAAGATTTCATTGACCTGCTTGCTATATCACAGTCCGCTCCGGGCATCCTTGCCGTCAATATATCCATTTTTATAGGGTACCGGCTACGGGGAATACGAGGGAGCATAATCACTGCATTGGGAACCATACTTCCTTCGTTTCTCATCATCCTCGCCATAGCGTTGTTTTTCCACAACTTCAAGGACAATACCATTGTAGAACGCATATTCAAAGGCATCCGCCCGGCAGTAGTCGCACTGATTGCCGCCCCTACATTCAGCATGGCTAAATCGGCCCGGATAAACCGATACAACATATGGATACCGGTGGTTTCAGCACTGCTCATCTGGCTGTTGGGCTTCTCTCCCGTCTGGATTATCATTGCGGCAGGTGTAGGAGGATACTTCTTCGGACGTTTTCAACGTCCGAAGAAGTAAAAATTAAAGAATTAAAAAGGATAGCAACATTAATCATTAATCACTAACCATTTATCATTAATTACTAATCATGGTTTTCTTACAGTTATTCTATACATTCTTTAAGATTGGGCTTTTCGGCTTTGGTGGCGGATATGCCATGTTGTCTATGATACAAGGTGAAGTAGTTACCCGTTACGGTTGGCTTACAGCGCAGGAATTTACTGATATTGTGGCAATCAGCCAGATGACACCCGGTCCGATAGGAATCAATTCGGCAACTTATGTGGGTTATACTACGATAGCTGATTGCTACGGTACAAGCTATGGTATTTTAGGTTCTATTATTGCTACGTTTGCCGTGGTGCTTCCTTCTTTCCTACTGATGCTGACCATCAGCAAATTCTTTCTGAAATACCAGAAACATCCTTCCGTGGAAGCGGTATTCAGTGGGCTCCGCCCGGCAGTAGTCGGTCTGCTGGCCTCAGCCGCGCTGGTATTGATGAATTCGGAAAACTTCAGTTCTCCCAAAGAAGACATATATTCCTTCGTCATCAGCTGCCTCATCTTCCTCGTGACATTTATAGGCACAAAGAAATATAAACTGAACCCGATAGGAATGATTGTAGCTTGTGGAATAGCAGGATTGATACTTTATTAGGGATTAAGGATTAAACGTTAATGATTAATCCCTAATCCTTAATCCCTAATTTTTAAAGTTTAATCTTCTTTCCAACGGATTTCGATTCATTATGCAGACGGTCCAAGGCTGTCACCACATAGCGGTACTTTGTCTTTCCGTCTTCATAAGGAAGTTTATAGAAATTATCGCGCGTGATGGCTACAATATGGGAAGGGTCATCTATATTCACTTTCTCTTTGTCATTAAAGCGATAGACCACATATTGGACGGCACGGTTCATTTCCTCTTTATACTTGGGAGCTGTCCAGAAAAGAATATATCCGTCTTCCGTCCACACCGGTTTCATCTTACGTACCTTTGCCGGGGCTTCGTTATCCATGAAATCGAAAACGGGAGGCAGCGCCGGATACTTATGATATTCGGCAATCAGGGCATCGCGATACTTGCCTGCATTCTCTACAACCGCACTGGCAGGCCACTGGCAACTGCCACCGATGGTCTGATAGGCCCGTTGCAAGGCCATTTTGCGAGGAAGCTGATTTATCGACGGGTTCTTGGGGTCGGCATTCTGCACGGTGTTCATCACGGACTGGCCAATAAACAAGGGGCGGTTTTCCGTATTCCTGGCCCACCACTTCACCAGTGTCTCATAGTCGGCAACCGGATGTCCTATATGCCAATAAATCTGCGGAATATTATAGTCTATCCAACCTTCACGGGCCCACAGCAACACGTCCGCATAAAGGTCATCGTAGTTTTGCAGGCCTTTGGTCTTACTGCCAAGCGGGTCACTGCTTTCATTCCGGTAAATGCCAAACGGAGAAACCCCGAACTTCACCCACGGCTTGATTTCACGAATTGTTTCATGCAGTTTCTTAATCAGCACATTCACGTTGCTCCGGCGCCAGTCTCCTTTATTGCTGAAACCTCCGCCAAAACGTGCAAAACTTGCATCGTCAGGGAAATCCTTTCCCTTAATAGGATAAGGATAAAAGTAATCGTCCATATGAATGGCATCCACATCATAGCGGGAAACGATGTCGCTCACCACCATGCAGATGTGCCGGCGGCTCTCAGGCAGTGCCGGGTCAAAATACAACTGGTCGCCATAAGTGACAAACCATTCCGGATGGATATTGTACACATGATTGGGAGCCAACTCACTCTTCAAGGTCGTCTTCGTGCGATACGGATTAATCCATGCATGAAACTCCATACCACGCTTATGGCATTCATCAATCATAAACTGCATAGGGTCCCAATAGGGTTCGGGCGCTTTACCCTGCACTCCGGTAAGGAAACGACTCCACGGTTCCAGTCTGGAAGCATACAGAGCATCCGCTTCGGGACGTACCTGGAAAATTATGGCGTTGATTCCCGCCTTCTGCAAGGAATTCAACTGCCCGATCAGATTCTGCTTCAGTTTTTCGGTCGGCATTCCACGGAACTGTCCGTTTACTGACTGTATCCATGCTGCACGAAATTCACGTTTAGGATAGGCAGACCCGGTCTGCACTTGCGCAAATACTCCTCCCGCCATTAGCAGCAAGAAGAATACACATAAAAGGGATTTTACTCTCATTCTCTAATTACAGCTTTTTAATACTTAAAATAGTTTATAATTAAGGTTTGTCCTTCATCGGCCATTCCACAATAAAGCGGCATCCTCCGCAATAGGTGTCATCCAGATAAATCCGGCCTCCCACCAACTCCATTATCTCATTGGCTATGGCAAGCCCCAATCCGGACCCTTTGGTAAACGTGTCCACTTTATAAAAACGTTCGAAAATACGGTCCGATTCGTCCGGCCTGATGCCTATACCGGTATCCTCTATCACGAAGCGCAATACATGTCGGGACTTATCTTCCTCGCAGGAAACGCGTATATGACCTTCTTCCGTAAACTTCACCGCATTATCCAACAAAGACACCAGCACCATTTTCAGCCATTGCCGGGCTGCATAAAAGGCCATAATGCCGGAAGCAGGCACATATTCCAGTTCAACTCCCGGCTTCAGTTCCGGACGGAAGCCCTCAATACATTCCTTGCAACACGCATCCACTTCTATCTCCTCCCGCGGCATCTCCCACACTCGCGAATCCATATCCGCAATATTGAGTATGTTCTCCATCAGACTCAACAGATATGTATTGTTGCCCTCCACTTGTTCAACATACTCGCGTTTCTCCACATCATCCAGTTTCTCTTGAGCCAGCAAGGTAGAAAAGCCGACGATGGAATTCAACGGAGTACGGATTTCATGGGTGATATGCTGTATAAAGGAACTTTTGACCTGGCTCATTTTTTCCACCGCCCTGCGTGCAGCTTCCAACTTGCGGTTCATGGAGAGGGTGCGGATATACAGATAAGTAATGAGCAGCAAAAGCAACAATACCAGTCCGCCAACGGCCAAGGCTATCATCAGTCGTTCCTTGTTCAATCTGGCACTCAGCTCCAGCTTCTCCATCTTCAACCGGTCCACCTCAAACTGTGCCGTATATTTGCTTAGCTTGTCATCCATTTCTGCCGTACGCACGGAGTCACTCACGGCGGCATATCTGGCATAACTGCGGCAAGCCGCACGATAATCGCCCAACTGTTCCTGCAGTTCTCCTTTCATATAATGGTTATAAGGATAGCAAAGCCCCAGTGAATGCTGATAATCCATGAGTGAATCCACGTAAGCAATGTTACCTTTCAAATCACCGAGGATACGGCAACACATTATCTTATAGCCAAACCATGCTTCGGGCGTCGAGCTCTCCGGATGTTGACGGTAGAAGCGGTCAGTCTCCTCAATATAAGGCTCAGCAGCCTTTCTGCCTTCATTGGCCAATAAGCCTATAACCCTGAATTCACAGAAACGCAGGTGCAGGGAAGGGTCTACGCCGACTTGTTTACGGTTCAGTTCATCCTCCAGTTGCGACAATTTACTCAGATACTCGCCGGCTTCTGCATACTCACTGCGTGAAAGATAAGTCTGGATAATATTAAGCAACACCACGTATGCGTCACGATAGTAGCTGCCTTCCTCGAAAAGTTTCAGTGCATTGTTGTAATTCTCTATACACAGTTTTACATTGTTTCCAAAGACCCGATGGTTATACCCGATGCACATTTCGCCACAAGCCAATCCGTATTTGTCCCGGGCTTGCTCGGCATCCTGGTGGAGCCTGACGGTTTCAGCCATCGCCTCCTCTTGCATACCTTTCTCTGTCATGCGCTGAATGTACTGCCGCCACGCCATATACCGGTCTCGTGTCCGTTGGTATTTCCGGCACCAGTCCATATATTCATAGGTTGCGGCTTTCAGGTGGTCAATGTCCCCCAACTGATAATAATGAGAAATCAGGTTGTTGTGGGCATCGCTAATCTGTACCGTATCGTTCAGTTCGCGGGCAAGTTTCATCCACCGGGCATTGACGGAAGGCAGCCGGTCTTGTCCCAACACTTTCCGCGCACTATCTGCCAGAGCTTTCATCTCTCCATAAGGGTCTTCGGCATACAAGATTGAGGGGTATAAACCTAATACCAGCACAACAAGAAGCCATTTTATATTACGCTTTACCATGTTCGGACATTAAAAGGAGTCGGATGCGAATTTAGTGCTTTTATTTAATGTAAATTAGCAGTCATCCTAAAGTATAACAAATCTTAACCTTGCCTGTCTGATACGATTTTTCCAGCAGGTTCGTTTTATTCTACCCCGGTTTGCATTATCTTTGCAAATCCTAAATCACATAAGTGACTTTTATATGGCAGAAAATACATCGATTATCATAAAGGGAGCCCGTGTCAATAACCTCAAGAACATTGACGTAGAGATTCCCCGTAACAAACTCGTAGTCATCACCGGACTGTCCGGTTCCGGAAAATCCTCACTTGCTTTCGATACATTATATGCCGAGGGGCAGCGCCGCTACGTGGAGAGCTTGAGTAGTTATGCCCGCCAGTTTTTGGGAAATATGGAGAAACCTGATGTGGACTCGATTGATGGTTTGAGTCCTGCTATCTCCATTGACCAGAAAACAACAAGCAAAAACCCTCGTTCGACGGTCGGAACGGCAACAGAGATTAATGACTATCTTCGTCTTCTGTATGCGCGTGTGGGTGTCCCTTATTGTCCTAATGGTCATGGAGCCATTCAGTCGTCCTCTGTGGAACAGATTGTGGACGAGGTTCTAGCTCTTCCTGAGCGTACACGTATGCAAATTTTAGCGCCGATTGTTCGTCGTAGAAAAGGGCAACACAAGGCCGTTTTTGAGCGTGTACAAAAGGACGGTTATGTTCGTGTTCGTGTAGATGGTGAGATTTACGATGTCACAGAAGTGCCAGAGTTGTCTAAGTCTAAGATGCATAATATCGAAGTGGTTGTGGACCGCTTGGTGAATAAGGATGGTATCCGTAGTCGTCTCTTTGATTCGGTTGAGGCGGCCCTACGTTTAGCAGATGGCTACTTGATTGTGGATACTATGGATGATAATGAGCTGCTTTACTCAGAACATTATTCTTGTCCGGTTTGTGGCTTCACAGTGCCAGAGTTGGAGCCTCGTCTCTTTTCATTCAATGCGCCATTTGGCTCTTGTCCGACCTGTGATGGTTTGGGTAATAAACTAGAAGTTGATATGGATTTGGTTATCCCTGATGCTAGTAAGACCTTACGTGAAGGTGCTCTGGCGCCTTGGAATCCTATTTCGTCCAACTATTATCCAGCCATGCTTGAGCAGGCTATGGAGCAGTTCGGCGTGGATATGGATACGCCATTTGAAGATCTTAAAAAAGAAGAACAAGATTTGATTCTCTACGGATCTGGGGATCGTGAATTCCATTTCCATTATGTTAATGATTTTGGTGGGGTGCGTGATATTGACATTCCTTTTGAAGGGGTTGTGACTAATATCAATCGTCGCTATCACGAGACCAATAGTGATTTCACTCGCAATGTCATGCGAGGTTATATGAATGAGCTGTCATGTCCAACTTGTCATGGCTATCGTCTTAACGAAGCAGCACTCTCAGTTCGTGTTGGTGGTGAGAATGGTCTCAATATTGGTCAAATCTCTGATTTGTCTATTTCAGATCATCTTAAGGAAATCGATAACCTTGAATTAGGTGAAAACGAGGGAGTGATCGCTCGTCCAATTGTTAAGGAAATCAAGGATCGCTTGACTTTCTTAAATAATGTCGGCCTTAATTATTTGACTCTCTCTCGTATGGCTGGAACTCTTTCAGGTGGTGAGAGTCAGCGTATCCGTTTGGCGACACAGATTGGCTCTAACCTTTCTGGAGTCCTATATGTTTTGGATGAGCCTTCTATTGGGCTTCATCAGCGTGACAATGATCGCTTGATTTCAAGTCTTAAAAAGATGCGTGACCTGGGCAACACCTTGATTGTGGTGGAGCATGATGAAGATACCATGCGTGAGGCTGACTGGCTTATCGATGTGGGACCTGGTGCTGGTGCTTTTGGTGGTCAAATCATGGCCTCTGGAACCCCAGAGGAAGTGGCTAAGAACAAGAAGTCAATCACTGGGCAATATCTGTCAGGTGCCAAATCAATTCCTGTACCGACGGAACGTAGGTAATGGTCGTTTTATCGAGGTTACAGGAGCTAGCGAAAATAACCTTAAGAATGTGTCTGTTAAGTTTCCACTTGGAAAGTTGATTGCAGTCACAGGTGTTTCTGGTTCAGGAAAATCGACTTTGGTTAACGGAATTCTCAAGAAAAAAATTGCCCAAGAGCTCAATCGCAATAGTGAGAAGCCAGGTAAACACAAATCAGTGACAGGAATCGAGCATATCGAGCGTTTGATTGATATTGACCAAAGTCCAATTGGGCGTACACCTCGTTCTAATCCAGCGACTTACACAGGCGTCTTTGACGATATTCGTGATCTTTTTGCCCAAACCAATGAGGCCAAGATTCGAGGTTACAAGAAGGGGCGTTTCTCTTTCAATGTCAAGGGTGGCCGTTGTGAAGCCTGCTCTGGTGATGGTATTATCAAGATTGAGATGCACTTTTTGCCTGATGTTTATGTCCCTTGTGAGGTTTGTCATGGCACACGCTATAATTCTGAGACCCTAGAGGTTCGTTATAAAGGGAAAAATATCGCGGAGATTCTGGATATGACAGTTGATGACGCAGTTGACTTCTTTGCGGCTATTCCTAAGATTGCTCGTAAGGTGCAGACGATCAAGGATGTGGGGCTTGGGTATGTGACCTTGGGACAACCAGCAACAACCCTCTCAGGTGGTGAAGCACAACGTATGAAACTGGCTAGTGAGTTGCACAAACGCTCTACTGGGAAGTCCTTCTACATTCTGGATGAACCGACGACTGGTCTCCATACAGATGACATTGCACGTCTTTTGAAGGTGCTTCAGCGTTTTGCGGATGATGGCAACACTGTTCTCGTGATTGAGCACAATCTGGATGTTATCAAGACCGCAGACCATATCATTGATTTGGGTCCTGAAGGCGGTGTCGGTGGAGGTACCATCGTAGCTACAGGGACTCCAGAAGAGGTAGCAGCTGTTCCAGAAAGCTACACAGGACAATATCTGAAAGAAAAATTGATATAAAGGAAAAAGGCTCTTTGAGTCTTTTTTTTGCTTTAGGCTGGTTTAAGTTGAGTTTGGTATTCTCTTGTTAAGAAAAAAACATACAGGAGTCAGACTATGGTTAAAAAGCGTTTTTTTATAGGCTTCAATGGTATTCTTCTAGCCCTATTTCTAGATGTTTGTCTTTTGATTAGCATCCGTACAGTGGATTATCACGGCCATTTTCAATCAGCAACAGATAAATGGGAAACTTTGCTTTACGTTTTAGGACTTTATTTTACTTTTCTCCTTTTTGAGGTTATTTTTTCTCTTATTCTGAAACACCGTAGAAATAAACAAGTTTTGGAACAGGTCTTATAAAGGCCTGGATTTTTGTGTTCAGTGATAGTGACATTTATGTCACTATTTTTTTGAAAAGAGAGAACTTATAATGGCCTTATACCCAAACCTACTAGGTTACCAAGACGACTAGTTTTTTGAATAGTCCAAGTGGTTATTGCTGTATTTATTTTTGAAAAGAAAGGAGAAATAAGAATGCGAACTAAGGTATATGGCGAAGAGCTCACTGCTGAAACGTTAGAAAATGTCACAGGGGGTGATTTTGTATCTAGACCTCAAACCTTACCTGAACGATTGGGTTGGAACAAATGGTGGTTGAAAAGAAAATACCCTTATGGTGATTAAAAGTTACCATGAGCACCAAGTATGGGAAAGAGAAATATGGATAAACAGAAGAATAATCTTATTAGAAGTTTAAGCATTGTTATCGTGATCGTCTGGCTATTTATTGTGATGATAAATGCTACGCTAAGTTTCACCGAAGGCGATGCCTTTATTGACCATTGTCTCGTCTGGTCAACACTTTCGCTAGCTTTTTCTTTGTTTGCGCTTATGGTAGCGGGTAGGGACAAGGAGAAATGATTTTCTCTGTTGATTGCTATAGTCTCAGGTTGAGCTTGCTTGCTTAGCCTTTTCTTTTTGTCTTTAATCTTATGGAATGGTGACATTTATGTCACTATTTTTTATTTCGTTAAGCTCTTATAATGAAGACATAGCTTGGACTTAGTGGCTAAAGTATTAATATAAATAGAAAAAGGAGAGAAACATGGTGATTAGTGTTATGGTACCCTTGCTATTGTTAATGGGTAAAAAGTAAGATGTCACACAGTAAACAAATAAGGAGAACACATGAAGAAAATACAATTTATTTTGATGGCGAGTTTTGTTTTAGGTACTTGCCAGTTAGCAGTGCTTAGTGGAGCAGCGGACGAGTTAGATGTTAAGGAATCTACAATCGAATTATCCAATAATTTTGTTGAGAATAGTCAGGTAGATAATGTACAGAATTCTTCCGAAACAGCCTCCGAACAAGTGGTTGAGAAGGCTGAATCTAATAGTGAGGCAAAGGAAAATTATCTTCTTCCGTCATCACAGACAGGAGTGGCTGAGACAGAAGTGAGGTCCGAAGAGGTTTCGGTTGAAACTTATGAAAAGAATCTTGAAAACCTGAAGCAAGTCTCTTACAGTGATGTCACAAATATGTTGACTGAAGATGGTGGGGACCATATCCTTTATGTTGGCCGGCCAACCTGCTATTATTGTCGTCAAAATTCTCCGGTTTTGAAGGATTTCAATACCCTGATTGATGGTCAGCTTCTTTATTACAATACAGATTCGGATCAGTTGGACCGTGAGTCTCGTAAAATACTATTTGATAAGCTAGGTATTCCAGGGACTCCAAGTGTGATTCGTCTCAAAAATGGTCAATTGGTTTCAGGCTATCTTGGCAGTGCCCCGGATGCCCAAGCTATTTATCAGGCTGTTTTCAAGGAAGAAACTGAGAAAACAGAGACACCAGAGGGAACAGAGGTAGTAGAGAAGGCGGAAAATCCCTTACCTGAATCCCCCTCTGAGGATACTATCAAGGATGGTGGCGAGAATACAGTTAATCATACAGACCAGTCTGTTAATAGCCTAATGTTTCAAATTAAGCAAGTTTTTAGGAATCTAACAGACCTGCTTATAAGTCTTTTAGGGAAATTTATCTAACAGACTACTTTCTACGTCGAGAAATAAAAGAATTTATCAAATATGATTACCAACTATCTACGAAAAGCGAGCCTTTGTATAATGCTAATAAAGTCAGAGTTTCATCTGGCTTTTTCTTTATGACATCAAAAACTCTAAGCAGGCTTAGCCTGCTAACTCATGACAGAAAAGAAAGTTCGGCTTATAATGAAGGTGAACAATACCAATCCGTTGTCTTTAATAGGGCTTTGCCTAGCCTGTATCAAAAACTGGATGAACAAGAGTCATGAGATAACTCGAATATGCCTTGAGCATGAAAATAAAATTACTAATAGCCTCTTGTTCTATTGTTCAATAGTTAACAGGAGGTTTTTGTAATGGAAGTTATGATTGAAACTTGTTGTGGAATTGATGTCCACCAAAAGTCTATCGTTTGTTGTATTCTAGATGGTCCACTAGAAAGCAATAAACCTAAAAAGATTCAGAAAAAATTTGGTACAACAACTATAGCTCTCCAAAACGCCTTAGATTGGTTATTGGAAAATCACGTCACACATGTCTTTTTTGAAAGCACTGGCCAATATTGGGTACCACTCTTTAATATATTCTCAGACTCAGAACTCAATTTGATATTAGCTAACCCCCAACATATTAAGAATGTGCCTGGTCGAAAAACAGACATGAAAGATGCCGAATGGATTGCACAGCTCGGACGTTGTGGACTTATTGAGCCATCTTACATTCCAAGCCCTGAAGTGATGCAGTTACGTTTACTCACTCGTAGGTTACGTTCTTACAAACAACGTCAAACTCAAATAAAGAATGAGATTCATAACCTCTTACAACGTGCTAATATCAAACTAACCAGCTATCTTTCTGATATCTTCTCTAAGACAGGACAGTCTCTTTTAACGCTCTTTATCAATGGGGAACTCATTGATTATGACAATGTGACAGCTTGTATTCACAAGCATGTCAAAGCAAGTCCCGAAGAATTAATGGAGGCCATGAATGGGAAGTTGTCACTGGAGGATCGATTTCTCTTGGAGCAAAGCCTAGAAGAATATCAATTGTATCAAAAACTCATGAATAAATTAAGGAGTGAAATAATAGCTTATATCGAAAAGGAGTTTCCCTGAAGAAAATAGATTACTTCAAATGATTCCTGGTGTGAGTGAAACTTGTGCAGCCACAATTTTAGCTGAGATTGGACCAGATGTGAAGGCTTTTCAATCAGACGCACACTTAGCTTCTTGGGCTGGGCTCTGCCCAGGATCTTATGAAAGTGCTGGCATTAAAAAATCCTCACATATCACGCAAGGAAATCGATATATCAAGCAGGCTTTGACCATGTCGGGATTGATTGCGGCTCACTCTAAAGACAATGCGTTTTCATCTTTTTATAGCAAAATTTCCCAAAGAGGAAGTAAGATGAAAGCCGTCATTGCTTGCGCACATAAGCTACTTCGTATCATTTACAAAATTCTCGCAACACACCAAGAATACGACAAAGAAAAAGTGCTAGGACTGAGGCAACAGTTCTAACACCAAAAATTTAAAAAATCTCAATTACAGTATAGCACAAGAAGAGTTTTTTGCGCTATTTTTAATGTTTTTTTCAAATAAAAAAGCAGGGCAAACCTGCTTTCTGTTATTTTGTTTAGATTAGTCACCCAAACCGATGCGTTCGAAGATTTCATCAACACGTTTAGTGTAGTAAACTGGGTTGAAGATTTCGTCGATTTCTTCTTGAGTGAGACGAGATGTTACCTCTGGATCTGATTCAAGAAGTGGCTTGAAGTCTACTTGGTTATCCCATGATTGGGCAGTCTTTGGTTGAACAAGATCGTAAGCTTGCTCACGTGTCATGCCTTTTTCAATCAAAGTAAGCATAGCACGTTGGCTGAAGATAAGACCAAATGTAGAGTTCATATTGCGGATCATGTTTTCTGGGAAGACTGTCAAGTTCTTAACGATGTTTCCGAAACGGTTGAGCATGTAGTCAATCAAGATTGTTGTGTCTGGTGCGATAATACGCTCAGCTGATGAGTGAGAGATATCACGTTCGTGCCAAAGGGCTACGTTTTCATAAGCTGTCACCATGTGACCACGGATGACACGCGCAAGACCTGTCATGTTTTCAGAACCGATTGGGTTACGTTTGTGAGGCATTGCTGAAGACCCTTTTTGACCTTTGGCAAAGAACTCTTCCACTTCACGTTGTTCAGATTTTTGAAGACCACGGATTTCAGTTGCCATACGCTCGATAGAAGTTGCAATGCTAGCAAGAACTGCAAAGTACTCAGCGTGAAGGTCACGAGGAAGCACCTGTGTAGAGATTTCTTGAGCACGGATACCCAATTTATCGCAGACGTATTTTTCAACGAATGGTGGAATGTTGGCAAAGTTACCTACCGCACCAGAAATCTTACCAGCTTCCACGCCAGCAGCCGCATGCTCGAAACGCTCGATGTTACGTTTCATTTCGCTGTACCAAGTGGCCAATTTAAGACCAAAAGTTGTAGGTTCAGCGTGCACACCGTGCGTACGACCCATCATGATCGTGAACTTGTGTTCTTTCGCTTTGTCAGCGATGATGTTAAGGAAGTTTTCAAGGTCCTTGCGGATGATGTCGTTGGCTTGTTTGTAGAGGTAACCATAGGCAGTATCTACCACGTCAGTAGAAGTCAAACCATAGTGAACCCACTTACGCTCTTCACCAAGAGTCTCAGAAACCGCACGTGTGAAGGCAACCACATCGTGACGTGTTTGCTGCTCGATTTCAAGAATACGGTCGATGTCAAAGTCCGCTTTTTCGCGAATCAAAGCCACATCTTCCTTAGGAATTTCTCCCAACTCAGCCCATGCTTCGTCAGCCAAGATTTCCACCTCAAGCCAAGCACGGTATTTATTTTCTTCAGTCCAAATGTTCGCCATCTCAGGGCGTGAATAACGTTCGATCATAATTAAGATATTAAGGGCGTTAAGCGGACACAGTCAAAATAGGAGTTTAGACGAAGAAGCGTCAGCTTCTAGGAAAAACTATCTTTTTGACCAAGTCCGTAGCCCGTATTCAGTTTTTGTGAATACGAGTACCCTTGTTCCTTTCTTTTTATTTATATTTTGTTTAAATTATATAACTAATATAGCCATTATTAGTAGTACACAAACAATTGTTCCTATAGCAAAATAAAACCTTTGTTTTAAAGAATAATTGTTTTTTTCTCTATCAGTAGTAATACTGTTTGTTGTCTGAGACTTCCAATCACTTGGTTCTCCCATACCTAGAACTCCC
>ERZ779762.231-NODE-231-length-35904-cov-3.616307_pt1 | contig 35904 bp, 17 predicted proteins | sample MGYA00511887_ERZ779762 | MGnify/ENA primary metagenome ERZ779762 (study PRJEB29588, sample SAMEA2163052) | human gut metagenome | biome: human gut; feature: human-associated habitat; material: faeces | place: Denmark | collected 2008/2010 ...
ATACCGGAACCATAAGTCCGGTAGAAAAGCTGTCCTGTTCACTGACTCTTGTATACCTTAAAACAACCCTATTTATGTTATAGTTTGTATATGTCCCATCCTTAGGAGAATTTCCATCTATAGGATTATTATTCTGTGCACAGCTTACAGTTATCATCTTCTCAAAAATACCTTTAATCTCATCAAAGCTCTTTATGCTGCTGTCCTCGACAACTGTATCTGTCAGTTCCAATGGCGACTCATATTCAAAACCCACAACCCCATCATCATTTACATAAACTCTTATTTTTTCCTCTGACCAGGTTTTAAGATTATACTCTCCCCCTGTCCAGCCATCGCTCTCCATATAGCCTCCGCTATTGTCAACCATAACACCATCAAACTGTCGGTTATACTCCAACACATATACCATTCTGTATCCATCAAGTCCCTCTGGTCTGTTATAGCATAGCTTCGCACTGTCACAGGAAAAATCAGCAATCTCCATCTTATCCATCAACTCCTGCGCCATATTTTTTGCTTCATCAACGGAGATATTTGCCCCAGCTTCCCTAGACAGTTCCTTGATTTCATCCAAGCCCAAATATTGTTTCATCTCTGCCAAAGACTCAGTCACGCTATAATCGTCATACACATCACCAATCACCGAATCAACCCGTATTTCTCCTGTATTGCTGACCATATATCTGAACAGATTACCACGTTCCTCATTCTCCTGAATATACACTGTTACATATCTTCCACCAACGCCACTGTTAGTCCCTCTGAACAGCTTTGTCGTACCCAGATCACTTTCCCATGTATAAAATTTGTCATCAGGATTATTTTCCAGTTCTTCAGACACATCTACCATTTTGGGTTCGACCACATGTGGCTCAAGAATTTCAGCTGTTATTGTCTCTGGTGCTGTTTCATATCCTTCCTTAAGAGAATTCAGATCAGCATTTGCCTGTTCAATACGGCTGTCAATATCATCAGTTTCTTCTTCACCATTTTGTTTCTTGTCTTCCAGGTAATCGACTTCTTCCTTCTTTACACTGATCAATCTCTCGTAATCAGCCTTCGTATATATAGTATCAGCAGCAAATTTAGTATCTGGTTCACAGATATTTAAAAATCTGCTCAGGAAATCATCCCCCAAAGTTTTCTGCCTTACCCTTACTACTGACAGCTTATCTACGTCCGGAACCTCAACCCTGGCATTAACATTTACATTTATCTTAAAACTGTCATCTGTAATAGTTGTAATATAGTTTTCATATTTCTGTGTAGTATCCTGTATTATTACATCTGCCTTACTACTGTCTTCACCTGTTTCCTCAGCTTTACTTATCATATTTTCCAGATCTTTGTTCTGTACTATTGGTGTATCCGGATTTTTCTGGCATCCTGCCAATATCGCAGTCACAATAATCGCTACCAGTACCTTATTTATTCTTTTCCCCATGTGCTTCGCCCTTCCCCTTAAAAAGCAGCCTCCAAAATTTGCCTTTGCTGTATAAAATATCTTCTTCATAACCCATGTATCTGTATCACTAATATTATCAGTAAATGTAATCCGTAAATTTAATCTGCGAATTTAATATCCCACTGTACGGTCTATGATGGTGCCGTCTATGGCATTGATGGTGAGGACTACTGAATTTTTTTCTGCCTCCAGCTTCGATGCATCTCCCTCATAGCTTACACTGCCGATAAAATCCCATACCGGAACCATAAGTCCGGTAGAAAAGCTGTCCTGTTCACTGACTCTTGTATATCGGAGCACCACCTTATCTACAGTTACATTCGTACTCAGATTAGTATCATCATCACTGCTGGTATCTGATGCATAATTTGCAACGATCATGCTTTCAAAGGTCTTCTTTATATCATCAAAGCTCTTTATGCTGCTGTCCTCAACCACGGCTTCCGTAAGTTCAAGAGGTGTTTCATAGTCAAATCCCACTATTCCATCGTCATTTACATATACCCTTACATTCTCACCAGACCACACCTTCTTCACGTAGTCATCACCCGACCAGTCATCAACCATCATATCCCCGCTGTTATTATCTACAAACACACCATCAAACTGTCTGAGATACTGAATAACGTAAACCTTACGATATCCCTGGCTGGCTGCCGAATCTCTGAACTCAGGGACTTCATAATACAGATCTGCATCGCTGCATGCAAAATCAGTAAGCCCCAGTTCATCTATAAGCTCCTGTGCCTTGCTCTTGGCATCCTCCAGAGATATGGTGGCATCAGCTTCCCCCGTGAGCTCAGGGAACCCGGAGGCCCCATCCATATAACTGTCAAGCTCCTGCTTTGTCTTTCCGTGTCCCTCCAGTCCGCTTGCCACAACAGATTTCACATATATTTCATCTGTATTGCTCACCCTGTACCTGAACAGATTGCCATAATCAGCATTATTCTGAAGATATACTGATACATATCTTCCACCTACTCCACTGTTGCTTCCATAGAAAAGGCTGTTTGTGCCAAGCTCCGATTCCCACTGATAGAAATCATCATCAGGATTATCGGACAGCTTATCTGCCACGCTGACCAGCTTTGTATCCTCCTTTTTTGCTTCAACATCTTCTGCAGTCACTTCTTCCGGAGCATTTTCATAGATACTCTGCCAGGAATCAATGTTCTTCTGGAGATCCTCTATCACTGTCTGTTTCTCTTCATCAGAAATGCCAGCATTTCCATTTTCAACATCATTTATCTGGCTTCTTATCTGTGATATATTATCCTCACACTCTGATCTGCTGTATATTCTGTCTGAAGCGAACACAGTATCCGGCTCACATACGCTGAGAAACTTCGCCAGAAATTCATCGTCTAATTCTTTCTGCTTCACTCTCACTACCGACAGCTTGTCTACCTTAGGGACTTCAACCTGGGCATTTACCTTTACATTTACCTTAAAGGCCTCATCTGAAATATCCTTAACATAGGATTCGTAATTCTCAGCCGTTTCCTGTATCACAGCATCTGCTTTTTTGCTGTCTGTTCCATCTCCGCTTGCTTCACTGACCATATTATCCAGATCCTTATTCTGAACTATAGGAGTCTCCGGACTCTTCTGACATCCTGCAAGCAACAGGGATGCTGCGGTTAATATAAATAGTGTTTTTATCTTTTTCATGTTAAACTCCTTTCAAGCCTTGAACATCATCCTATTGGAATTTGCCTTCGGCAGGTTCTTTTATTCTGCTGTAGCATTTTAACGCTGTGGAACATTTCTTAATATCCTGATGCTCTGTCTACTATACTTCCATCCACAGCATTTATGGTAAATACAACCACGTTAGTATCTTTTCCTGACTGTCCAGTTATGGTGCCATACTCTATATCTCCTATAAAATCCCACACCGGAACCATAAGCCCATTCTTAAAATCACTTTTCTCGCTTAATCTTGTGTATCTGAGGATCACTTTATTAACAGTAATATTTGTATATGTTGCATCTTCATCGTCAATGTACTCAGAGTAGTCCACCGCTTCTCCATCTGCAGTTTCCAGATTTTCCATACCCGAATTAAAGAATGAAGTAACCCCACTCTCGAATATTGTTTTTATTTCGTCGAAGCTTTTAAGGCTGCTGGCCTCAGTCACGGTTTCTCCCAGCTCCAATGGTGACAGATAATCAAATCCTACAATACCATCATCATTTACATAAACATTTATCTGTTCGCCATCCCATATCTTTTTGTCACGATCATCATCCAACAACATGTATCCGCCTTCATTGTCCACGGAAACACCATTAAATGTCCTTACATATTTCATGACATATACCATCCTGTATCCATCACCTTTATCATAACCTCTAAAATCCGGGATCTCATAACAAAGCTCTGCACTTTTACATTCAAAATCCGTAAGTTCCAGCTTATCCATCAAATTCTGTGCCTGAGTCTTTGCCTCATCGGCAGAAATAGCTGCGTCTGCTTCATTAGGAAGAGCTGGGTAATTCTCTGCTCCCGAACAGTAATCCTTCAGATCTGCCTTCTTTCTTCTCTGAATCCCACCGGTGTCTCCCACAACAGCCTTTACAAATATCTCCCAGGATCTTGATACTCTGTATCTGAACAAGCTTCCGTAATTATCGTTATTCTGCATATATACCGTGACGTATCTTCCGCCAAGTCCGCTATTTGTTCCATAAAAGGCTTCTTTTGTTCCAAGTCCCCGCTCCCACTGATAAAACTCACTGTCCGGATCTTTGCTTAATTCATCTGCCACATTAAAAAGCTGCGGCGTCACTGCATACTTCTCAACAGCTTCCTTAGTTATCTTGTCTGACGCCATATCATAGCTTCTCTGCCACTTTTCTTTATCTTTGTTTAATAAATATATTTGTTCTGTGGTCTCTATGGAAACTTCTCCTTTTTGACTCTCCTCCTTGTCTGCCTCATCCTGTTCTTCCTTTAATTTGCTTTCGATCTTTGCCAGTTCTTCTTGGCAATGCTCTTTTGTATAGATGGTCTCCGATGTGAATACTGTATCCGGCTCACATATGCTCAGGAATTTGTTCAGGAAATCATTATCCATTTCCTTCTGACTTACTCTCACCACCGACAGCTTGTCCACATCAGGAATCTCAACCTGAGCCTGAACCTTCACGTTCACCTTAAGCTTGTCATCATTTATGGTTCTTACATACTCAGCATTGCCATTGACGTTTTCCTCCACCGATTCCTGGCTCGTCTCGGAGGTACTACCTTTACTGTCAGTACTGCTGTCACCGCTTGTGCCGACCACGTCATTTACAAATGCGTCCATATTATCATTTACCGGCTTATCCGGTTTCTTCTGACAGCCTGCAAGCACCAATCCTGCTACAGTTAATATAAATAGTGTCTTTATCTTTTTCATATTTGTCCTCTTTTCTCTCATACCTGCACAAGTAGAGCAGCAACCATTTAAAATTGCCTACAGCAAGGGTTGCTGCAGCGTAACGATGTCAGAGACATCATTACAATAAACAAAAAATCACATGTTAGGTTCATTCTAACATGTGATCTTTCATCAAGTATTCATCAATATTTAAACAAAATGTAAATTCATGGATGTACCCTCTCCAAGAGTACTGTCTATATCAAGAGTTGCATTGTGTCTTTCAAGGATAAGCTTGACAATGGCAAGTCCAAGCCCTGCACCGCCGCCTTTCCTGCTTCTTGATTTATCAACCATATAAAAGGGCTCAAGGATCTTGTGAAGCTCCTCCTCAGGTATTCCCCTTCCGCTGTCGGTGACACTTATACTCTTATCCTTTGCTGTAATAAATATCTCCGCACCTTCAGGGCTTGCCTTTATTGCATTATCTATAAGATTGACCAGCACCTCTGTCATAAGATCCTCTTCGACCATGAAGCTCTCACCATTTTCCCTGCATACCAGCCGGATTTTTTTTGCTTCTGCTATACTGTCGCAGATCCCGCATGCATTTGCAAATAATTTAGCTGCGGTTACCTCCTTAAGCACCAGCTCCTGCTCCTGATCAAGGGACAACAGCTTCATCATCTTGCCGGATAACCTGCTTAATCTTCCACACTCCGACTGCATATACATGAGGGCAGTCTCTCTGTCCTCATCTGAGAGTCTGGCATTAAGAAGAAGCTCAGCATATCCCGACATAGACGTCATTGGTGTTCTCAGCTCATGGGAGAGATTTGCCATCAGAAGGGTCTTTCTGTGTTCGGACTCCGACAGCTCCTCCTCACGAAGCTTTATCTTTTCTGCCATGGTATCAAAGGTTCTTGACAGATCACCGATCTCGTCCTTCGAGGTTATCTCTATACCCGTATCATATACTCCCTCGGACAGCTTTATTGCCCTCTCCTTTAAGCTGGCTATAGGATCAAGGAGTCTCTTTGTCAGTCTTATGATGATAAACAGCACAACTGCAAATACTGCCAATGTAACACCCACTATAACAAGCGCTGTCCTCCAGGTCTTTCCAAATGCCGATGTCACATCGCAGAGATAATAAAATCTCAGATTTATGTATTTCGCAGTTATCGGGGCATAAACCTTGTCCCCATATCTAAGATATACATTATTTTTTTTATAATTTACAGAGCCATAAAAATCATATCCGTATAAGGTGTGGTTATAGACCTTTTCTCCATAGTCCTCATCTGTTCCACTGGTCTTATAGCAGACAAGATAGTAATCCTCCTGCCTCTTCAGATAGAATTTCAGAGTCTCCAGATCACCATTTGCTGCATATTTGCTGCCCAGACCCGTGACGATCTCGTCAAGATCCCTCTGATACCTCTCACTTACATCAGCAACATTGTTTCTGTACACAAGAAGGATCGTGACCATATCACACAGAACAAAAGCAATAAGCATGGATATGACATTTATCAATATAATTCGTTTCTTTAACACAGCCTACCTCATGTCCTGCTAATTCTCTTCAAATCTGTACCCAAGCTTGGATACGGTCTTTATGTTGTCATACAGGTCAAGCTTCTTCCTCAGTTGTCCGATATGCACATCCACAGTTCTTGTCTCACCGGCGAAATCAATTCCCCATACCATAGACAAAAGCTTCTCTCTTGATATGGCAATATTCTTATTCTTGACAAGCACCAACAGCAGTTCAAATTCCATAGGCTTCAGGGACACCTCCCTGCCATTTTTCTTGACAGTGTGTTCATCAGCATTTATCACAAGTCCCGCCACCTCAATGGTGCTGTCTATCTTATGATTTCTCACCAGCACCTTCTCTATCCTTACAAGCAGTTCAAGAATCTCAAAGGGCTTGGTTATATAATCCTCCGCACCTCCTGTAAGTCCCGTGAGCTTAGAATTAAGATCGTCTCTGGCACTTACATATATAACCGGTATATCGTACTTTCTCATCTCAGGCATAAGCTCAAAGCCGTCCATGCCGGGAACCATTACATCAAGCAGTGCCAGATCGTAATTACTGTCCTCCGGAAGAGCTTCGTATGCTTCCAGCCCATCTAAAAAAATCCTTGTATCATAGCCGGCCACCTTAAGGTTCATCGCTACCATTCTGGCTATGGCTTCATCATCCTCTACAATGAGAATCCTGTTCTTTCTCATATTCCCTCCAAGTATTACGCATTGGCATTCTTAACATCTTCAATACAGTGCAGCACAATTTTTGCACATGCATTTATTGTCGTCACATCTTTCATAATATAACACTACCCATATGCTAACACTTTTTTCAGAGAATATCAGTAGTTATCTTATCTTTTTACAAATAAATTACATTATCTTAGTGTAGTCGGCGATCAGTCTGGCAGTCTTGTCAACTCCCAGCTTCACCGCATCTATGCAGAGGTCGTAGTTCCCGGCGCTTCCCCACTCTTCACCGGTATAATACTTATGATATCCACGTCTCTTCTCATCTGTCTTATCTACCGTAAGCCTTGCCTTCCGCTCTGAGACACCATGCTTATTTGCAATATTTTTCACTCTTTCTGCCCTGTCTCCACAGAGAAATATCCTTGCTGTACCGGGCTCATTCCTATAGGCATAATTTGATGCCCTTCCAATTACTATAGCGTCCCTGTCCCCAAGCAGAACCTTAAGCGCCTTATGGGGAATCTCATAAGCCTTTGATGCACAGAAATCATCTGCCACAGAGCTTACCATGGCGTTAACCGGCTCCTCACCAAAATAAAATGGATACTTCTCGTATATCTTTTTTTCCCTTGCCAATCCTATAAGATCCTTCTTGGTATAAAAAGGTATGTTAAGCAGCTTTGACAGCTTTCTTCCAACATCGTCACCCGAACATCCGCATTGTCTTCCAATTGTAATGATCATTTTCCCACCTGCTTTCTTCAACATTGATAATTTAACCTGACACCACATATCAAGTTTTTATAAAACTTGACACAGGTCATGAACATCAACATGTTTAAATTTTTAGTTATCCTCCACAAGCCCGTCTATAAAATCATAGTGCCTGTCTATGGCATTCATTACCTGATCCTTGTTCTTATCCACCAGTCCCTTATACATGTTAAAATGCACTTCATACAGCATATCCTTCTGCCTTGCGTCTGTCTTCACCAACGCTCTGTCTATCCACTCTCTGTAGATCTTCGTCAAGGACTGCATAATAGTGATAAATATATTATTCTCCGTTGCCCTCACAAGTATTTCATGAAAACTCTTATCCGGCTCCACAGGAAGCTCCTGCTCCACCTTCATATTGGCCAGTATCCTTTCAATGGTATCCCTGTAATCCTCTGAAAGTCCCTTGTTAAGCAATATACCGCATATTGATTTGTCAATTACACGACGGAACTCGCATATATCCTTCTTTGTTATACTGCCAAGTGCCAACATCATCTGAATTATCTGCTGTATAGCAGATCCCACATCACCGGAAATATAATTGCCCGACCCCTGGACACGTCTTATGATCCCCATACCACTTAATGTAGACAATGCCTCTCTTATGGAATTACGTCCAATGTCAAGTTCCTCTGCAATAGCCCGCTCCGTAGGAAGCTTGCTTCCAATCATGAGACTACCATCCTGCATACGTCCGTATATATATTGTATTACCTTTTCGTATTCCTGATTTACCCCTGTTAGCTTTTTTTCTTCTCCCATTTTCAACTTCCTTTTTTTTGAACATCAGCCCATTTAAAATTTGCCTTCGGCAAAGGGCTGAAGCTACATGTCAGGTTTTTTTAAAACCTGACACATCCATTGAACATCAGCCCATTTAAAATTTGCCTTCGACACTTGGTGCTTCCTCCGGCAAAGGGCTGAAGCTACATGTTTAATAGATATATCGTTTTCTTCTACTTCTTATACAGTATCAATGCCACTGTTGTGTTATCCTGACTTTTCACCGTAAGTTCTGTTGCCTTTGATGTAAGCCTTGTGGCTGCAAGTTTAAGATCTGCTCCCGAATTATCAAGCACATCCAATATGATATCCTCACTCACTTTTCTGTACAAACCATCACTGGCAAGCAATATTATATCTCCATCCTCAAGGATATAAGGATCATTATTTATATCCATAAGACTTATATTTCCTATTCCTATAAAGCTTGTAAGGGCTGCCCCCCGCTTCATCTCCGTGCTGTAGATCTCCATGTCTATCTGACCTGCCATAAGAAGCTTATTGAGCTTTGTTTCATAATTGTGTTCTTCGTTCACAACCATGATCTGCTCGTTTCTGATAATATATATCCTGCTGTCGCCAACGCTCAACCAATACAGCCTGCCGCCATCTATAGCAACGGCAACCATTGTGGAACCGCACTCCAGTCGCTCTCCCTGTTCATCTGTTAGAGAATGTACTATATTGTCAATTTTAACCGCTTCATTATAAAAAAATTCCGGGTAATTCTCTATAGACCGGGCACCCTTGTAGTCCTCAAGTAAAGTACTTACAGTGGTGTTACTGGCCACCTCTCCCTTATTCAATCCACCCATGCCATCACAAAGTACCGCCATGCAGCGATCATCTTCACAGTCAAATATGACAGCGTCCTCCTGGTTATCTCTGGTTCCCAGAACACTGTCTGTTCCTATCAGTATATGTTTATGGGCATCGGACATCATCTCTTTATAGTAATCATAAAGCTCTGATTGTTCAACCTGTTCTACCTTTTCAACCTTTTCATCTTTATCCATTCCAAATAACCTTTCATACACGGACTTGTGCCTCTCCATATCACTCATCTATATGGCTTATTATCCGCTTATCCGTATTTCCTGCCTTTCTATATTATCATCATAAAAGATAATTTTTTTACAGAAAAACCCATCTATAAGTTTATATGTTTTTTTACAGTATGGCAAGCAAAAAAAGCGGAACAGGAAAAAATCCGTGTTCCGCTTTTTATTAAATATTATAAACCTGATAACCGATATTCCAATGTAGAATTTATCTCTTCTTAAGGAAATCAGGGATCTTTATTCCATCATTATTAGGCTGGACTGTAGGTCTTACCGGCTGTGTTACGGCAGGCTTGGCAGCTACTGTCTGTGGAGCAGTTGTCTGTGCAGGCTTAACTGCTGCCTGTGATGTTGCAGTATCTGTCATAAACGATGGCTTTGTAATGCCTGAGCCAAGTCTCTGACCGTTGTATGTAGGTGCAGGACTTACTGTCTCAGCAGCCTTGTGTGCAGGCTCTACATATGTCTGGGCAACCGATACAGGAATAGATGATGAAGATCTCTCAAGACCTGTGGCAATAATTGTAATGCTGATCTCCTCACCCATGTTATCATTATCAACTGTACCGAAGATGATATTAACTCCGTCTCCTGCCTGTTCTGTAAGATATGTAACAGCGTCATAGGCTTCAACAATACCAATGTTACCTGAGAAGTTGACAATGATATCTGAAGCACCTGAAACAGTTGTCTCAAGTAATGGTGAATCCATGGCTTCCTTGATAGCATCAACAGCCTTGTTCTCACCACTGGCCGAACCGATACCGATATGGGCAATACCCTTATCTCTCATTACTGTCTGGATATCAGCAAAGTCAAGGTTGATAAGACCAGGCTTGTTAATAAGGTCTGTAACACCCTGGACACCCTGCTGAAGAACCTGATCTGCCTTCTTAAGGGCTTCAGGAATGCTTGTTCTCTTATCACAAATCTGAAGAAGCTTATCGTTAGGGATAACAATAAGTGTATCTACATTCTGCTTAAGTCTCTCTATACCTTCGAGAGCATTCTTCATACGAGGCTTACCTTCAAAGCTGAAAGGCTTTGTTACAACACCGACTGTAAGTATACCAAGATTTCTTGCCATCTCTGCAACTACAGGAGCAGCACCTGTGCCGGTACCACCGCCCATACCGCATGTTACAAATACCATGTTGGCATCCTTGATAATGTCTGAAATCTCTTCTCTATTTTCTTCCACTGCACTGGCACCAATCTCAGGCTTTGCGCCGGCACCAAGACCCTTTGTAAGCTTCTCGCCTATCTGGATCTTTGTTGTAGCTCTACTTAATGAAAGCGCCTGCTTATCTGTATTGATGGCAATAAGCTCCACACCTTCAACATTTTCATCAATCATTCTGTTAACCGCATTATTTCCAGCTCCTCCAACTCCTATGACAAGAATTCTTGCTGGTGTTTTTTCATCGTTTGATTTTATTTCGAGCAAGGTTACGTCCTCCTTAATTAATTTATTATTTTACTTTTACTATAATTACTTTCTTTTTTCCATCACTGGTCTTTACAGTAATTTTACATTTACCTTTTTTCAATGCCTTAATAACACCTTTTTTTGTTACTTTGGCAATCCTCTTATTGGAAGAGCGATACATAATCTTAGCAGTAGAAGATGCCGGAATCTTCTTGGCTTGTATTTTATATTTCTTTCCCTTCTTTAAAGTAACTTTTGTTTTCTTCACTTTTAAAGACTTTGTTTTTATTGTTTTCTTAACTGTAGAACCTGAAGCTGGCTTCGTCTCTGGCTTCTTTTCGGATGTTCCCGGCTTCGTATTTGGCTTATTCTCGGATGCTCCCGGCTTTGTGTCTGGCTTATCTTCAGAGCTGCCTGGTTTCGTATTATCCTCTTCATCAGAACCATTTACTTCTATCACATACTTGCTCACATCTGGAACTTTTGTAATACTTGACCAGTACAACTCAGAAATTGTTCCATAGTTATCCTTGATTTCCTTGCCGTTTAGTAATGTCCGATTGGATGTCTTAGCAAGCGTTACCCCATCTGCGATTGCTTTTCCCGCAGTAGAACCTGTTTTTGGTATACTGCTGCAGCCACCTTGTGCATAAACATTTTTTACAGAAACAGTACCATTACCGCTGATAGCATCTGCGCCATCATCATATGTACCGTTACCGCCAAATGCAATTAATGTTCCCTCACCGGAAATACTTCCATTATCTAAAATAATTCCGCTGCCGCCAACAGATGTTGTTGCGATATATCCTCCACCAAATACCGCTACTACGGAATCTTTTTTAATATCTAAGGAACCATTCTCAATACGGATCGCCGGCTGACCGGAAAGACTTTTTCCTGTTGTTTCATCCTGTCCGGTTGCTGCTTCATCTCCCTTTACAAATACCTGCCCATCTACGGTAACCTTTCCTTTTACAACAATAACAGGATTCGTATTCTGTCTAATCATATGTCCATTTGATATAAAATTGGTGTTAGAATAAATAGATGAATTTTCTAAAATTGCTCCATCATTTAAAATCAACTGTCCATTAATTGAAGAACCTGTGAGAAACTGACTGCCATAATCATCATAGTTTGATGAGAACTTACCGCCATTTTTCACTTCAATATTTCCATGAATAGAAGAATCACGAAGAACAAGCTTGCCACCATTCTCTACAACAATATTTACGCTGCTGAAAACTTTCATATTTACAAGAGTAAGATTACAGCCATCTGGAACAATCAATGTCTGTACTGGACTACCATCTACAGCATAACCAAGTTCTCCATAAGTTCCACTTGTATGAGAACCGTACCATGCCTTAATATCCTTTGGTACCGTAACTGTTTCGTTCTCTCCGCCAAAAGAAGCAATTGCCCATGGCTCCATATCATACATATACTTTCCATCCGCTGTCTGCTTACAATTCTCAAGTTTAAGCTGCTTTGCAAGTACTTCTGTACGAGTATAAACTTTAAAATTCAGCTCATTACTTGTCGCAGTACGACCGCTCTCATCCGTTACTGTTACACTAATTGGATAAGAACCGGCTTTTAATGGTTCCCCTGATAAAGAAAGAGAACTGTCGTGGACAGAATAAACACCTTCCATTCCGCAGGCTTCTGTATCAATATTTATCTTTGTTCTGTTCTTATTTACTGTGATTACTTCACTTAACGGCTTCCAGTCGCTGTTCTTCGGCTCCTGTCCATCAGGAAGAACTGCTGCTTCAACAATCACATCACTATTTTTATTTGTCGTAACAGAAGTAGAAGCTCCACTGATTGCATCATATTTCTTCTGTCCTTCCTGTCCTAACAAAGTCGGAGCAAAAGAAATACCATCAAAATAATCCATGTCTTTTTTCTTGTTAGTGTACTTCTTCACATAATTCTTCACACCTGCCAAGTCACAAAATGTAGGCATCAAGTCATAGAAAGCTAACTGATGATCATTAACCGTTCCTTCGGGTACTTTACCCGGCCAACGCACAATGAACGGAATACGAATCCCCCCTTCATAACATTGACGTTTCAATCCACGAAGTTTGCCATCACGACCAAAGAAGGTAGGGTCAGCTCCCCCTTCTTCATGGGGGCCGTTATCACTGGTAAAAATCACAATGGTATTTTCGTCCAGTCCTTTCTCCTTTAATTTGTTCAAAACTTCTCCTACATAATAATCCAAGCGAGTAATCATGCCGGCAAACTGCGCATGGGTGTGTACCGACGGATTATATCTTGATCCTTCCTGTCCACCCCAAGTTTTATCTTCAAAAAACTTCTTTTGATAACCTGTCAGAATAGAATCTTCGGGCTGCGCCAGCTCTGCATGAGGAAGCGTATAAGTAAAAATACCAAAGAAAGGTTGCTTGCCATCCTGTTTATCCAACCATTTCATTGCTTCTTCATGGATCATATCCGCAGAATATTGCGGACGTTTGAAATAGTCCTTACCAAACATAGGATAGTTGATATTCTCATCCATCACTACACGAACCACTGCCGTATCACCAGCCGATTTACTATACCGGTTCAGGAAATTCGGATAATATAAATGAGCCTGAAACTGACAAATATAACCATAATATTCATCAATACCCCGTTTGTCCGGCGTAGACACAGATCCCTCATAGCCCCCTGCCCATTTACCAAACATACCGGTAGTATAACCGTTATCTTTCATTATTTCAGGTATAATCACATGACCGGGATCGTATGGATGTTGCCCCACCACGGCATATTCCTTATTATTTCCATACATCACAACAGGGGCATCGCGCCAGTACTCTTTGTTCCCACGTACTTCACAATGTCCGGAATGTTGTCCGGTCATAAATGACGCACGTGATGGAGCACTCACCGGACTACCGGCATACGCTTGTGTAAAACGCATACCTTCTTTAGCCATATTATCAATATTCGGTGTACTGATGTAGGACTGACCATAACACCCTAAATCACCATAACCCATATCATCACACATAATATAAATGATATTCGGTTTAGGAGTTTTCTGAGCATAAGCGCCTAATAGAGGAAATGCTAATCCACTGGTTAAAAGAAAGAGGTTTCGATTTTTCATATATTCTGTTTTTTACTGAATTTAATAATTACTACTCCTGCTATAAACATCGGCAATTTAGAGAAAATATCCTAGGCTGCAAAGCTATAGAAGAAAAAAATATCATTCACCTACTCTCGATAATAAGGATTCAATTTCACAGGAATAGGAGCATGAGTTTCTTGAATCCACTTCATCAGTTTCTGATAAAGTTCTCCTCGCTTTACAGGATTTGAACCTGATAGATCTTGTGATTCTCCCAGATCATTCTTCAAATTAAACAGTTCCATAGACTTATCTTCATAATGATATATCAATTTCCAATCACCTGAACGAATACTGGAATAAGGTTTTGCACGGAAATCTCTTCCCCCGTTTAAATAAGACTCCAAATAAGCCGGAAAATGCCAGAAAAGATCACGTTCCGTCTCATTATTATTTATAAGCGTAAAAATATCTTTTCCATCTAAGTTAGCAGGAATCTTACCCTGTGCCAAAGTAACAAAAGTTGGATAAAAATCAACTCCTGTTATTGGAACAGATGAACGGATGCCTCCTTCTATTTTACCAGTCCACCTTATAATCAACGGCACACGGCTCCCACCTTCATAAGGCATTCCCTTTCCTCCATTTAACGGATAATTGTCTGTCACTGGTTCCGAACCTCCATTATCTGAATAAAAAATGACTATTGTACGATCTGCTATTCCTAATGTCTTAATAACTTGGCATATCCTACCAACACTATCATCTAGTTTTTCAATCATTGCAGCATATATAGGATTCTTATGATATTTACCGGGAGTTTTATTACGATATTTATTTATCAATGAATCAGGTGCTTGCAAAACCGTATGTACGGCATGATGGGACAAATGTAAGAAAAAAGGACCTTCACTATGAGATTTTATAAAAGAAACAGCTTCTTCAGTCAACCGATCAGTAAGATATTCACCCAATATACCTTCTTCTAATCCCACATGACATTTACTTTTATCAGGCAGACAATAGGGATAAAAATAAGAATAGGGAGCTCCTGCTCTATTACCGCCCACATTCCATATAAATCCCTGTGACAAGGGTCCTGTACCGTCCTCATCATCCCCCAAATGCCACTTCCCGATATGACCACACTGATAACCCTGTTCTTGCAAAGCCTCGGCCATAGTCACAAAGTCGGCACAGACATCTTCTACATTGGGAATAGCTATATATTTACGTTTGGTACGATCACCACGGTCGGGAGGACTAACTGTATATACTCCATGGCGTGGCGTGTACATTCCTGTCATCATACAAGCACGGCTAGGTGCTGAATTGGCGGCTGCAGCGTAAGCATTGTCAAACAATATTCCTTCTGTAGCAAGACGGTCTATATTAGGAGTTTCATAATAATCACTGCCCATTACACCCAAATCCGTCCAACCTAAATCATCAGCCAAAATAAACACGATATTAGGTTTTTCTTTTGTAACTATATCGATAGAAAAGCTCTGTTGTATTCCTACGGTACACAACACTACAGTAGTCAATCCTATTTTCTGAAATCTCATTTTATTTCGATTTTTCTAAGTTTAAAAACCAAACAAGACCGTCTCCATACGTTATTCCGCATTTGAGACAGCCTCATTCGTATCACACTATAAATTACCAACCAGGATTCTGTTCCAGTTCTGGGTTCAATAATATTTCGGTAGTCGGTACTTGATACAAATAATATTTATCTAACCAACCTTTACCTTCTTTTAGAGGATCATTGAAAAGATACAAATTACCTTCCGTCAATGAACCGTCAGTTCCATCAGAATAACCAGTTTCAGGATTATATAAAGTCATATTATTTTTCATTGCCTCTTCTTTACTCATCCAAAGACCAGTTGCAGGTTTATTGAGGAACCACGGAGCCATACGCCAACGACGGATATCATAAATACCAAATCCCTCACCCATCAATTCTATAATACGTTCGCGACGAATTTCCCATAAGACAGGATCAACCAAAATACCACTTTCATTACCTTTAGGATAGTATTTTCCACGGTTAGGATCAAAACTATCATTAATGTCAGCAACCACCATTTTGACTACACCGGCACGATCACGCAACTTATTGATTGTTTTGTCTGCAACCCCTTGGTCAAATACTCCCAATTCAAATTTGGCTTCAGCTTCATTCAACAGGACTTCTTCAATTTTAAAAATAGGTTTGTCAGCTGTATTCAAATTACCATTATTAAAGCTGGTTTCCCAGTTATCCCAATTCTTCCATACATAGTAGCCTGAACGGCAAGTCACAAATGCTCCAGTACCTAATCTTGGTATTTCAGGTACAAGTGATGCACTCCAGTTCTGCCCAGGCAAACGTTTCATACCAACACCCGGGTTACTGCAACTTTCATTTGCTCCCATAATATCAATATATTCACGGTCTGCCGGATTGTCTGTATACGACCAGATAGGATAGTCGCCTTTTCCAGATTTTACTTTATAAGGAGGTATAACCGTGTGATACAAACGCGGGTCACGGTCACGAAATACCGCATACATGTCCTTATTTCCATGGTAGCCCGATCCGTCAGCCAAAATCGGCTTGCCATTCTTCATCAAATAAAGATCTACCGTATTCTGGTTCATCTCCACATAGTGTGAAGAAGTATGTTCAATATAACTCATGCCCATAGGATTTATATCCTTCACATAAGATTTATAGAGAATGATACCTGGAACTTGTCCCAAATCCTCTGTTGTCCACATTTCACCATATCCGGCACCGGGTTGACCGTCTGTTCCTGTGTAAAGAGTAGGATAAGCGGCCATTAATAACTCGGATGCGCGTACACACTCTTGCAGATATTTTTCAGCATCACCCAATTCATGATATTTCCTCCATGTACCTTCACGTAATCCGAAACGCGAAATAACGGCACGTACACAATCTTGGTTAATCGTATTGTCCCCATCCTGTGATGTGAAATTTCCAATATTCTGTTCCGCCCATTGCAGACGTTCCAATACCTTGTCGGCTACGGTTTTTCTATCCACACGAGGTCCATAAGCTTCGGGAGAATCTTCCTGCAATACCTGGTCCACCCAAGGCACATCGCCAAAACGATCTATCAATTCCATATACCAAAAAGAATGAAAAAAATATCCTACTGCACGCCAGTGATCTTTCTGAGCCTCTGTCATACTAGAATTATCAATGTGTGAAAGCATAATATTGACACGGCGGATAAATGATTTAAAATCCCAGCCATTACCGGATGCTACACTGGCAACCGTCTGATAAGCAAATTCATTGTAGCCACTTTCATATTTTTGCTGAAAGTATCCTGCTGCCATATCGCCCTTATACTGTCCGTCTTGTCCGAATCCTTGTAAGGAAGTGCGAATAGTATTATTTGTAAACATCTCATAACAAGGCCACATAAAAGCCTTGAAGTTATCGTAGGAATTGAATGCATTATTCTCCGTCAAGTCTGTAACAGGAGTCTTTTCCAAGAAACTATCATTACAACTAGAGAGGCTGATTCCTGCGAGAATTGCTAAATTTATAAATAATCTTTTCATATACTCGTACTAATTTAAGGTTTATAATGTAAGATTAAGCCCAAAGGATACTGTGCGGAATGCGGGATAATCCCATTTCAGCGTTTCCGGGTCAATACCCTTTGGCAATGATGAGAACGTTGCCAGATTTTCTACACTGACAAAAGCACGTAACTGCGACAAAGATATTTTGGTAATCCATGCTTTAGGGAATGTATATGACAAAGTAACATTCTTGATACGCAGATAAGAAGCATCGGACAAGTACTTGTCTGACTGGCGGTAATTAGAGCCTTGGTTACCATAGTTGCCATAAATACGTGGGAACTCAGCATTAGGATTAACTGCTGTGTAATCACCATTGGCAGCATCTACCGGTTGCCAGTAATCACCCAAACCTTTATATAAAGGAATAAACTTAAAGTCAGAATATAATGGGAAAGTCAATGTATTGTCAATCCATTTATCACGTTTACCAGTTCCTTGCAAAAAGACACTCAAATCAAAACCTTTATAGTTTAATCCTAAATTAATACCATAAAGATAACGAGGAGTTTCATTACCAATCACTTTACGGTCGCCCGGATTATTCAACGTATTGTTGCCGCTGGAAATCATATTTGTTCCTCTTTCATCATCCATTAAGTTCTTGAACTTCACATCACCCGGACGAGGATTATAGCCATCTATGCTTGGAACGCCATCCTTTAATTTCCATGAAGAAGTATCGACAAAATCGTCTACGGTATAATAACCATCTGTTTCATATCCCCAGATTTCGCCTAATTCCTTACCTTTATAAAACTCCCAAAATGTATATGTTCCACCCGTCAGCGCATTCGTCTTTTGGCTGCTTAATATGTAGGATGAGTTACTGTCATACTTCACAATCTTTGACTTGCTGTCGGACAGGTTAAAACCGACTCGGTAGCTCACCTTTCCAATCTGGTCGCGCCAATTGAAACTCAGTTCCCAGCCACGTGTACGCATATCTGCCGTATTCTGATAAGGAGCATCCGCACCTACTACAGCAGGCAATTGCACACCCGGAGCAAGCATGCCGTTCGTATTACGCTGATACCAGTCAAAAGTACCTGTGAAGCGATTACTGAACATAGAGAAATCAATACCGATGTCTAATGTCCCTACCTTTTCCCAAGTAAAGTTACGACTTACCAATGAAGGAATAGAAGTAATAGCGGTTACATAATTACCATTGGATATCCAACCATTGTATTTATTATTCACCGCCATAGTTGGAATAAACGAATAAGCAGGCACGTTCTGGTTACCAATCATACCATAAGAAGCACGTAGCTTCAAAGAACCTAACCAATTCTGAGTACTTTCCATGAATTTTTCCTGTGCAATGTTCCAACCGGCCGAAACAGAGGGGAAGAAACCGTAACGTGATTCTTTAGGAAACTTAGAAGAACCGTCATAGCGTCCGTTTACTTCCAGTAAATATTTATCCTGATAGTTGTAATTCACACGGAAGAATCCGCCGCGAACAGAAAACTCATTATACTTGTCCGTAGCTTTCAATGTAGATGTACCCGAACCCAATGAAGGCACCTCAATAACAGCTTGTCCATAGGATAAAGCCTCCATTGTTTCCTGATAACTGGATTCCTGATTGAAACCTGCCATTACCTTAAACTTATGATTACCCAATGAGAAATCATAAGTACCATACAAGTTGATTGAGTTATAGTCGGTATATCTTTTCTTTTTTTGTAGATAGTCATTGGTCGGAGTCGTGTCTTTACCACCTTGCACAGTAGTATATACCACACTTCCCGTATACCAGCTATAATCATATATATTCTTGTCGAAAGTATATTCAAATGCTATTTCAAATCCCTTTAATGGCTTCAATATAGACTTCAGGAAAATACGAGGATTGTCATACAATGTTTTTTCTGGATTGGACCAACGTATCTGATTGGACGGAGTAAAGAAAGGTAATCCATCGCCTGCAGCAGAAATACCTTCCGGCATATTGCCTTCCGGATAGAAAGAAGCAAGACGAGTACTGTAAACAGCGCCCAAAGCAGACTTTGGCTCCATTCTTTTACTATGTGCATAGCTAAAAGTGGCTTCCTGAGTAAACCATTTTGTAACATTGGCAGATATAAATCCACTGACATTCATTCGTCTGTATTTATCCTTGTCAGTAATCAGCACACCGTCATTATCAATAAATCCGGCAGAAAGACGATAACGGAGCTTATTAGTACCACCTGTCATTGATATATTATGTGTATGCTGGAAACTAGTCTCAAGCATGTTCTTCACCAAGTCCTTTTCATTCATATAATAAACAGCCCCATCCGTATCTTTAAAGATACCATCGCCGACAGTAGGAATAGAAGACGGATTATTACGATATTGCTCCAAATATCCCATCCATTTGCTTACACTAGGCGAACCCATTGTCCAGAATTGATCTCCGGCAGCATCAGAATAGGCCTGCAAATATTCCATCAACGGTGCCTGTTCTGGCAAATTCATGGCAGTTGCAAAGGCAAAGTTATTATTATAATTCAGTTGGAAAGAAGTTTCTCCTTTCGGACGTTTGGTAGTAACCAAAATTACACCACCGGCAGCACGGGCACCATAAATGGCAGCTGAAGCAGCATCTTTCAACACTGTAACCGTTTCAATATCCTCAGGATTAACCATATCCAAGTCTCCTTCCACATTGTCAATCAAAATCAAAGGCTTGATAGCACTACCATAAGAACCATCATCATTTTTAATACCTACAGAATAAGCGCCACGAATCTGGAATGACTTACTTTTACCTGGAGCATTGCCATCACTAGACACAAACAAGCCGGGAACCGTACCTTGCAATGCATCAGCAGCTTGTGACAAAGGACGATTGCCTATCACTTCATCCATTTTGACCGAGGCAACGGCTCCTGTCAGGTTTGCTTTTTTCTGCGAGCCGTATCCCACTACCACCACTTCATCTAAAGTTTCAGTGTCCTCACGTAATACCACCTGAATAGTTTTTGTATCACGTACAGTTACCTCTTGAGATTTATAACCAATATAACTGATTTGTAACTTCACAGGAAATTCAGAAACTTCTAAAGAAAATTTTCCATCAAAATCTGTGATACACCCGTTAGTAGATCCCATTACCACAACAGAAGCACCAATAACTGGTTCTTTTGCCACATCCATAACCAATCCGGTAATTGCATTTTGTCTTGATTGCTGGGGTTTATAAACAGAAATATGCTCCCCTTCCACTTTATAACGGATATTTTTCCCTACAAACAACATCTCAAGCACCTCTTCCACACTTTTATTTTTAACATCAATAGATACTTTCTCATTCATATTAATATCATTATTACGAACAAGGAAAGAGTAGCCGGTCTGTTTTTCAATCTCATAAAAAACCCGACTCAAAGCCACTGAACGCTGTTGTATAGAAAGTTTTGCCTCCTGAATAGGCAATGCGGCCATAGTGACATTTCCCCATAGTAGAAATGAAACTATCCATACAAGAGAGAGGCAATGCCCCCTACGAACTTTACAAAAGTTTTTTTTCATACTTAGAATTTTTAGTTAACAATTATTTAAGCATGTACTTTTCACAGTACTTTTTATCTATCAGTTACCGGTCTGTAATAACTATTGTTTTTCCTTTCTTTCTCCACATAAACTTATTATCCACATCTAAATAAGAAAGAATTTCATCCAAAGTCAGATTCGTATCTATACTTCCTGAAAAATATTCAGTATACACTTTCCGAGACTGCACAAGTATCTGTACATCATATTTTTTCCCGATTGTTTTCAAAATATCAAATAACTTTTCATTAACAAATACCAATCTTCCTGTAGTCCATGCTGCTTGAGATACCGCATCTATCTTTCTCATAGACAATATCTTATCATTTTTATTATAAACAGCTTGCTCATCAGGAGAAAGAAGAATATTCTTTTTAGCATCTGAAGTAGTGTAAACATTAACACTACCTTCCACAAGGCTCACTTTTATTTCCGCATCATCAGGATAAGAAGCCACATTAAATGTTGTACCTAATACTTTTATATTCAATTCCCCTGTATGAACAATAAAAGGCTTGCGCATATTTCTAGCAACTTTGAAATAAGCCTCACCTGAAAGAAAAACTTTCCGGTCAGTCCGCTGCTGCAAAGAAACATCATACTTTAAAACCGTCCCCCCATTCAGAAAAACAATGGTACTATCAGGCAATAATAATTTCGAACTGGCCCCCTGGGGAACCTCAATCTGACAATAAGAAGGAGTAAGAACTTCTGGACTAGGCGAATGATATAAATAAAAGAATGTTATACTACAACCAATCAGTAAAGTCCATATAGCAACGCTTCTCCAAACGCTTATTTTACGGAAAAAAGAATGTTTACGAGAAGAATAGAAATTCAATGTATCACACAATTGCTCAAAGTTTTGCTCTTTCCTGCGTGCAAACCAAGAAGAGGATGCCAATGCATAAGAACGGGCTATTTCACGATATTTTTCGCGACAAGCATTCTCTCTTTTCAGTAATATAATTAGTTTCTGCATATCTTCAGACGAGATTTCGCCTTTCAGATAATCCAGCATTATTCGTTCAAATTCATCTATTTGGCTGTTCATTTTATATCTTTGGAATTATCTACTATAGATAATACACAAGCAACAGACAAAACATTTAAGCCAAAAACAGATTTTTTTCATTCTTTTTTTAGAAAAGAAAAAATAATAGAATCCCTACTCTAGATCCCACCTTTTCTCTTATTTTATCCATGGCATTTTTTACATGTACTCTGACTGTATTGACTGAAATATTATTTTTATCTGCAATCTCTTGAGGAGTCAGATTGGAATAAAGATATTGCTCAAAAATGAACCTGCATTTATCAGGCAAGGAAGACACTATATTTTGGACTGATTTTTCCAAATCAGCTAATTCCATTTCTTGCAAAGGCGAACACTCGGAAGCACAAAATTCTTCTTGATACTCAAGTAATGCTTCACGGTATTCATCTATAATTCTTTCACGACTGTGAAGCGAACGGAGGTAATTCAAACACCCGTTCTGAATAGCACGTATCAAATAAGCATGAATAGGAAAAGATAACTCACCACGCCATATTTTAGCAAAAGTCTCATTAACTATATCTTGCGCTTCCACAGGGTTAAAGATATAAGAATTAGCACAAGCACAGAGATAGACAAAATAGCTATTATATAAAACCTCAAAAGCTTTTTCTTCTCCTTTGTTTATTCTTTCAATCAAATCTTTATCTACTATACTTGCATCCATCTTTATTAAGACTATTAATATTGCAAATATAGCATTTCTTAAAAATATCATGCCAATAAAACTATTTCTTATTAAAAAACTCTAGTAATAATCAACTGAAAAAAGAAATAAGTTCCAGCTCATAATCTGAAGAATAATACATAACTTTGTTTCCGACGAAAATCAAACCCTAAATAAAATGAATAAAAAGCTATTATTCTCCCTGTTACTGGCAGGGACAGCTTTCACCGGACATGCCGATGAGGCTAGATTACTCCGTTTCCCCGCTACCAATGGCTCCGACATTGTCTTTTCTTACGCCGGAGATCTGTACAAAGCACCTTTGAATGGAGGAGAAGCGCAAAAGCTGACTTCCCATATCGGTTATGAAATGTTCGCACGTTTTTCTCCGGATGGAAAATCAATTGCTTTCACCGGTCAATATGACGGTAACACTGAAGTATATCTGATTCCAACTGACGGAGGCGAACCCCAACGACTTACCTACACAGCAACAAACAGCCGGGATGACTTAGGAGATCGAATGGGTCCTAATAACATAGTAATGACTTGGACGCCAGATGGAAAAAACATAGTCTACCGCAATCGTATCAGTGACGGTTTTGATGGCAAACTATGGAGCATATCGAAAAACGGAGGAATGTCCGAAGTAATTCCATTACCCGAAGGAGGTTTTTGCAGCTATTCCCCCGATGGGAAAAAGCTGGCTTACAACCGGGTTATGAGAGAGTTCCGTAATTGGAAATATTATCGCGGTGGCATGGCAGATGACATTTGGATTTATGATCCGGCTACTAAGAAAGTAGAGAATATCACCAATAACATTGCACAAGATATTATCCCTATGTGGATAGGAGAGGAAATCTACTTTATTTCCGACCGGGACCGCACCATGAATATCTTTGTTTATAACACCCGGACTAAACAAACTGAAAAAGTAACCAACTATACGGATTATGATGTAAAATTCCCCAACAGTAACGGACAAATTATTGTCTATGAACGTGGAGGATACCTCTATAAACTGGATCCTAAAACGCGCAAATCAGAAAAAATCTCCATTACGCTGACTTCAGACAATATCTATGCCCGTAAAGAAATGAAACGGGTAGCAGATAACCTGACTGCCGCCAGCCTTTCACCGGATGGCCACCGCCTGGCAGTAACTGCTCGCGGAGAGGTATTTGATGTCCCTGCCGAAAAAGGGGTAACCCGTGATATCACCCGCACTCCGGGAGCCAATGAACGGGAAGGAGAATGGAGTCCGAACGGTAAACAAATAGCCTATATCAGTGACCGTACCGGTGAAACTGAAATCTGGCTACAATCTGTCGAAGGGGGCGATCCCATCCAACTGACCCAAAACAATGATACTTATATCCGCCAACTGATGTGGAGCCCGGACAGCAAGAAAGTACTTTATACCGACCGTAAAAACCGTATCGTAGAAGTTGATATTGCCTCAAAAGCGAAACGGACTGTCATGCAGAATCCGGAAGGAGAGTTCTATGAAGTAAACTATTCACCAGACAGCCAGTGGATTACCTATACTAAATCCGGAGCTAATAACATGAGTGTCATTTATGTATACCATCTAACTTCAGGTAAGGAATATCCGGTGACCGAAAAATGGTACAGTTCTTCTTCACCTGTCTTCAGCACGGATGGAAAATACCTCATATTCAGTTCCGAAAGAGATTTTAATCCCATCTACAGCCAGACAGAATGGAATCATGCCTATAATCGTATGGGAGGAGTCTATATGGCCATGCTCGCCAATGACACACCGTCACCTTTATTACCTTCGGATGAAATGGTCAGCATAGAACAACAGACTACCGATGCGGCCAATAAAAAACCGGAAGCCACAAATAATGCAGTTAAAATAGATCCGGAAGGCTTGCCCGGAAGACTGATTAAGCTACCTTTACAAGCAGGTAACTACGATAATTTTTATTCAGACGGAAAAAAAGTGTGGTATGCCAGTGGCAGAAGTACTAAAGTATATGATTTAGCCGAACAAAAAGAAGAAACCGTAGCCGAAGGAGCATATATGGATGTAGCTGCCAATCATAAGAAAGCATTGTTCTTTAAAGGAAATAATCTGTATATCTGTGATTTTCCATGCACTAAAGCCTCATTGGAAGAGAATATTAACTTGAGCGATATGGTTGCTCCCATTGATTACAGTCAAGAATGGGCTCAGATATTCGATGAAACATGGCGGGCTTTCCGTGACGGATTCTATCTGGAAAATATGCATGGAGCAGACTGGAATGCGATTAAAGAAAAATATGCTGTATTAGTTCCTCATGCAAAAACCCGTCTGGACTTGAACTATATCATCGGTGAGATGATTGCCGAGCTGGCTTGCGGACACGCTTATGTGAATCCGGGTGAAATAAAAGGTCCCGAACGTATTCCAATGGGATTACTGGGAGCTGAACTGAGCCGTGACAAAAGTGGTTTTTATCGTATTAACAAAATTCTACCGGGGGCAGTCTACAGTCAAAAACTGCGTTCACCACTTACAGAACCGGGTATTGGAGTAAAAGAAGGGGATTATATCACAGCAATTGATGGTATTTCAACAGCTACCGTTGATAACATTTACAGTCTGCTGGCAGGCAAAGCCAATGTCTTGACTGAACTAAGCATAAACTGTACCGCATCAAGTAAAGGAGCACGTAAAGTGGTCATTAAACCATTAGACAATGAATACCCATTGTATCATTATAACTGGGTACAGAATAATATCAAAAAAGTGGAAGAAGCAACTAATGGCCGTGTAGGTTACGTCTATATTCCCGATATGGGACCGGACGGTCTGAATGAATTCGCCCGCTACTTCTATCCCCAACTCGATAAAGAAGCCTTGATTATTGATGACCGTGCCAATGGAGGTGGTAATGTATCTCCAATGATTATCGAACGTTTGCTTCGTGATCCCTATCGCCTGACCATGCGTCGCGGATCAACTAAAATAGAAACTATTCCCGATGCCACATTGGTGGGCCCGAAGGTATTGCTGATCAATAAATACTCAGCTTCAGACGGTGACTTGTTCCCATGGAGTTTTAAGGCAAATAAAATCGGTAAAGTTATCGGTACTCGTACATGGGGTGGCATTATCGGTATCAGTGGCCCGTTGCCTTATATGGATGGTACGGATGTACGTGTTCCATTCTTTACCAATTATGATGCAAAGACCGGTCAATGGATAGTGGAGAACCATGGAGTAGATCCCGATATTCTGATTGATAATGACCCGGTAAAAGAACAGTTAGGTGAAGACCAACAGTTGAATAAAGCCATTGAGGTAATTCTACAAGAGTTGAAGGATCGCAAACCGTTACCTCCCGTTCCGGCTCCGAGAACTTATAAAGATTTGGGAGTGGAATAAAAAATCATTCTTTTTTAATAAAGCCCGTAGCCATCATTAGGCTACGGGCTTATCTATGATTTTTTAATATAATGGATTTTGTATCAATAAATCATTTTTCTGCATTTCATCCAAATAAATAGGGAGTAAATAAGACTTATCATTCCATTTCCTCTCCTGCACATCAATAATGGAATAATTAGGCTCTGTAACTCCATAAGGATAGCGAATATCTATTCCTTGAACATTCTTAATCACTTCAGGTGCAATCATCCAACGGCGGATATCAAAATAACGATGTTGTTCATAAGCTAATTCTATTTTACGTTCATTACGATAATGTTCTTTCAAGACATCTCCCATTTCAGAATCTGGTATGTCAGGCATTCCTGCTCTTTTACGAATCATATTGATATACTTACGGGCTTCAACATCTTCACCTAATTCTATGCATGCTTCAGCATAATTCAACAAAACTTCAGCATAACGTATCTGACGCCAAGGATAAGGTTGTTTATCATACTGATGATTAACTGAAGGATCTAAAAACTTACGCATATAATATCCTGTATAAGAACCATTCCAATCTTCAATAGGGCCTTGGCGAGTGTCTAAACCTGGTGTATAGCTTCCATCTGACTGCTGATAATAAGCAGTTTGTACTATTCCTTCAGGATCACTACCTACTGTATCATCCGGACGTTGACGCCAATAAGAACCATTATACATAATAGAAGCATAGAAGCGAGGATCTCGGTTTTGATAAGGGTAAGCTGCTTGTTGTGGATTATCCCAGCTAAATTTGCTGCCATCTGCCATTTCATAAGAATCAACTAATTGTCCGGTAGGAGTATTTCCGCCCCAACCATGAAAACCATTGGGACTATTGAACAAACCAACACGAGGCAATTGAAAATCACTGCTATTATGATTTACATAATCATAATATTGTACCATAATATCTTCATCCGAATTATGACATAAGAAAATATCAGCATAGTTTTGAGTAGCTTCCTCTCTATTTTTCCATCCTCCATTTTCACCATACAGATGATATATACCTAAATCCATAACAGCTTTAGCAGCCTTTTTGGCCCGTTGCCAACGTTCCGTACGATCACCTCCCACATACCCTATAAGTTCAGGATGCTCATAACCGGATGCCCATAAAGACTGAGAAACAAATAAGTCACTAGCCGCATAAAGCAGGACACGGGCCTTCAAAGCCATAGCAGCACCTTTCGTTGCACGGGCTTTATCTCCGTTCAAAGGCAAAATAGAAGCTGCTTCATCTAAATCTTTCACAATAAAATCTACCGTTTCTTCAAACGTATTACGAGCTACGAGTAAATCATCAGAAGGAGTAAAAGACTTCTCAATCAAAGGGATACCACCCCATTGGCTCAACAACCAATAATAAAAATAAGCACGTAAATAATGTACTTCACCCTTCAGTTTATCGACAACATCTCCTTCTAAAGCATATTTTTCTGCATTTTCAAAAAAGATATTACAGGCACGAATATTTTTATAAAGATTGGTCCAAGTTATATTATGGAAGGTTATAATCCAAAAATTAGGGGCAAGAATACCTTGATAGCTCGGACTCAATTCACTCATCACTACCGGCTGGCTTTCCCATGCCCAAACCTCCATTGATTCATCACACAAAGAAGAAAGCATTACGGTATGAAATCCCCATTTCTGTCCCTCATAAATATTATTAACAAAAGAGGTTATTAATGACTCATCCGTCCAGACAACTGCATCTGAATAACGGTCTACCGGATCCACATCCAAAAAATCATCATTGCATGCTGTTAGCATAAAACATAGCAATACAAGTAATCCATATAAACGTTTCATATTTTTCATTTTATTTAAAAAGTAAGGTTTACTCCAAAATTTATCACTTTATTCAACGGATAATTATATCCCGATCCACTTGTATTTTCGGGATCATAATCCTTCATATCAGGACTGAATGTCAGCAAGTTATAAGCATTAATATAAATACGTAAATATTCCACACCTATTTTCTTACTCCATATAGATGGTACAGTATATCCCAATTCTATATTCTTCAGACGTATATAATCAGTTTTATACAACCAGAATGTATTCTGCTGATTTATAAAATATTCATTACTTCGATTATAGGTACGGGGAGAATCAGCATCAGGGTTTTCCTCTGTCCAACGGTTATCATAAAAACTCTTTAAGAAATTGGCAAAATCACCCGATTCTGTCGTTTGATAGAAAACTCCCCCCATAGCACCTTGCAGCAAAAATGAGAGATCAAAATCCTTATATCCTAAATCTACATTCAACCCACCTGTAAATCGTGGAGTACGACTCTTGTCATTACGAACACGGTCATTGCCATCTATCACATCGTCCCCATTTACATCTTTGAAAATAATATCCCCCGGACGTGCACCGGCCCAATGAGGATACGCATCTACAGCTGCCTGATCTTTAAATATGCCGATAGCTTCGTAATAAAGTCCCGAATCGATAGGTTTGCCTGTGGACTTCTGCCATTCTGGAGTACCAGGTGCCTCATCCCAAAAAAGAATTTTGTTTTTAGCATAAACCCCATTCAAGTTTATACCCAACCGAAAATCTTTGAAATTTCTACGATAATCAATATTAAAATCCACCCCTTGATTTTGTACTTTACCTAAGTTTTCATCAGGAAGTACTAATCCGGAAGTGCCCGGAACAGAAGCATTTCGTTTCCATAAAATATCACTGCGTTTATTATGAAAATAGTCAACGGTAAATGCCAAATCTCCATTCAAAAATTGTAAATCAAGACCTATATTCTTTTGTGTAGCTGTTTCCCAAGTCACATTTTGATTAGGAGCTACTCCTTCTTTCAATGCTTGGTTCATCGTTGCACCATTATTAGTCAAATACATCAAATCATTGAAAGTATAGGAAGCCAAATACTGATAAGGATCAATCAAATCATTTCCTGTCTGTCCCCATGATGCCCGTACTTTGGCAAAACTAATAAAGGGCAATTTCTTTTTGAAAAAATCTTCTTCAGATATTACATATCCTAATGAAATACCTGGAAAGAATCCGAATTTATTAGAACGATCAAAAATATAGGAACCTTGATAACGCCAAACAAACTCTGCCAAATATTTAGACTTATAAGCATAGTTCACACGACCAAAATAATTTAAACGGGCTTCCTCATACCCTGTACCTGTATTATTCATTTCATCCTGACCACCAGCAAAAAGCTGGTCAATAGCGGCAGAAAGAAAATAACGACGATAAGCTTCAAATGAATCCCCCTTATCCGTGATACGTTCTACACCTGCTAGAATATTTACATCATGATCTTGAGCAAATGTATGGCTATAACTAGCGATACCACTCAATAATACCCCCAAATTATCTTCCATTGATTCTGTCAGACGAGGATCACTAAACCCTTTCTTTCCTTCCACCAATAGGGGCTGGCCATTTTCATCCATCGAAGTCCCATCCCATGAATACAAATACCAAGGTTTTTGCCATATTTTACGAAAGCGGAACGTCTTATCAAGTGACGCAGTAGCCTTCAAAGTCAATCCCTCCACATAAGGCACCTTGATATTAACTCCGAAATCCCCATTTAACACATAACACTTATCACGTTCATAACCAGTTTGATTGGTACATATAACTACCGGATTATCACCAAATTCAATGTCGGGTCCCGGACGGCCGTCAGGCCAATAAGCCGGTGAATTAGGTTTAGATCGCATCAGCATACGGAAAATATTCTCTGCAGAACGGGTTGGATATTTCCGATCTTCCATTCTTCCTGTTACATTGACATAAGTATCAACATATTTATTAATTTTCATATCAAGATTCATCTTCAAGTCATACTGATGGTAATTTGACCCACTATGACGATAAAATGCATCTTGTCCTTTGGCTGATACGCTAACAAAATATTTCACATTCTCTGTACCACCATCAATAGTAGCATTGGCATAAGTTTGTGGAGACCATGATTTCAATGTTTCATTAAACCAGTCCGTATCCGGATGTCCCCAAGGATCGGAACCATCAGCATATAATCTAAGATCATCTACCGTATAGCGGCCCTTATTACCGGCATACTTATCTATTTCATTCATCAAAGTAGCATATTCCACAGCATTGGTCATTTCCGGTATTACAGTAGGAGCAGCTATTCCATAATTATAAGTAAAACCTACTCTCGGCTTGCCTGCTTTTCCTCGTTTTGTTGTAATTAAAATAACTCCATTGGCAGCTTGAGCACCATAAATAGCTGCTGAAGCATCTTTTAATACAGACATCGTTTCAATAGTACTTGGATCAATACGCTCCAAAGAACGTCCGGGTACTCCATCAACAACTACTAACGGATCAGCTTTTCCAAAGGTATTAACCCCACGAACAGTAATAGTAGCACCATCATATCCTGGTTCTGAAGTGTTGGAAACAGCGACCACGCCCGGTAAACGTCCGGCTAATCCTTGTGATACATTCGTCACTGGAGTTTTTGCCAGCTTCTCACCACCTACACTCGTTACAGAGCCGGATAATGTAGCTTTCTTTTGGGCCCCATACCCCACAATCACCACCTCATCTAATAATTCAGTATCTTCCTTCAAAAATATATCCAGATATGTTTTTCCATTTATCGGAACTTCCTGAACTAAATATCCCACATAAGAAATACGCAATACAACTCCTTTAGGAACAGAAAGCGTAAAGTTACCATCCAAATCAGTTACAGTACCATTTGAAGTACCTATTTCCAAAATAGAAACCCCCATAAGAGGTTCTTTTAATTTAGAGTCCATCACCCTACCTTTTACAGTCTGGTTTTGCGCCCAAGCTGTATTGGATATACTCAATACCAAAAACAGCAATAAAACAAAACGAAATGTTTTCATACTATTATATTTAGAATTAAACAAAGGTTATTATTATTTACTTGTACGAATGGATACAGTAGCCGGAACCAATCCGGGAGAAGTCACTTTCAACATTATCTTACCTTCTTTCCGTGTACTTTTTACTACCACTATAGCACGCCCTTTCCATGCTTTCCGCTGATAACCGATATAGCTATCCGTGTCTTTCAAATCAGCATTTCCCACAGCCACTATAGTACCTGCCCCTTTCACTTCAAAAGTTAATTGATTATCAGCATTCGGCTCCAGAATGCCTTCCTTATCTAATATTTCTACTGTGATAAAACTCAAATCCTGACCATTTGCCTTTATTTTTGTACGATCGGCCGTTAATTGAATTTTCACAGGTTTTCCGGCAGTCTGTAGGATCGTTTTCTCTATTTCTATCTCGGATTCCACACCTACCGCCTTCAATATTCCTGGCTCGTATGAAACAGGAAAGACTGCTTTGAATTGCTGTTCCTTCCCTGTGAATTTCTCGCCTATCAGCTTATCATTCAAATACAGACGTACTTTGGGATATCGGGAATAAATCTCCACCTCTATTTCTTTTCCTTCATGTCCCGGCCAATTCCAGCTTTCCCAAGTAGGCCAGACAGACCATAAGGTTTCCTTCACCTTACCATAATAATTATCCGGCTCTTTTACAGCCAAGTAAAGTTTCTTATCAGGATTATACAACAAGTCACGATAATGTGATATAGGTTTCCTCCAACCTGTCAAATCAATATCTCCACAATAGGCCCCATGCCAAGGATAATGGTTACGTTGATAGTGTTCACCTTCCGACTCACCTACATAATAAAATCGCCCGATACCCGATTCACCTAAATAATCAATAGCCGTCCAAACAAAATCACCAATAATATAATCATGACCATTTACCAACGACCAATTGGCAAAAGCATCTCGTGGATAAGATTCGGTTTGCATAATGACACGGGAAGGTACACGCTGATGATCAACCGGCGCTCGATGCAGCAAATAATTATAGCCCACTATTTCATGTACGGCAGCCAATGGATCATATATTTCCCAGTCATTATCCCAAGCAGCTAAAGCAGAAGTTACCGGACGACTGGGATCAAACTTATGTACATAGTCGGCCAACTTCCGAGCTGTAGTGACCACTTCCAATTTTTTACGCTCAATTACTTCATTGCCAATACTCCAACAAAAAATAGAAGGATGATTGCGGTCACGAAGAACCATGGATTCGATATCCCGTTGCCACCATTGATCAAAAAGAATAGAATAGTCATATTGATTCTTACTGTCACGCCAACCGTCAAAGGTTTCATCTATAACCAATAATCCGAGACGATCACAGGCATGGAGGAACTCTTCTGAAGGAATATTATGCGAAGTACGTACCGCATTAAATCCCGCAGCCTTCATTAATTCTACTTTCCGTTCTTCGGCACGATCATAAGCCGCTGCCCCCAGACAACCGTTGTCATGATGTAAACATCCACCATTTAAAATAATTCTCTTGCCATTCAAGAATAATCCTTGTTCAGCCGAATAAGTAACCGTCCGAATACCAAAAGATTCCGTTGTACTATCTATTACATCACTCGCTTCAGTCACTAGAAAGTGTGCATTATATAAATGAGGGGTCTCAGGACTCCACAAAGCAGGATACAACACAAAAATTTTTTGTGTTATTTCCTTTATTCCATTGGCAGGCAAATCCACTTTTATTTCTCCTTTTCCGGCTTCATCATTTCCTTTAGTCAACTTTGTTGTCAAGGTAATCTGTCTGTCAGAAGAAGTTTCATTTCTCAAAATAGTTTTTATTTGTACAACAGCTCTCTCCTCACTTACCTCAGGAGTAGTTATAGCTATCCCCCAATGCTCTATATGAACAGCATTCATCGCTGTCAGCCACACATGCCGATAGATACCTGTACCGGTGTACCAGCGACAATTTTTCTGCTGCGAATTATCCACTCGTACAGCAATAATATTCTTATCATCATAACGTAGATAAGGAGTCAGATCATAATAAAAGGATGAATATCCATAAGGACGGATTCCTACGGATTTTCCATTAATAAAGACCTCTGAATTCATATAAACTCCTTCAAAGTAAATACCCACTTTCTTGCCTTTATGCTTAGAAGGTATTTCAAATGACTTACGATACCATCCCGTCCCTGCCGGAAAATAACCTCCATCATTCCCCATCGGATTTTCCGGATCAAGGGTTCCTTCTATACTCCAGTCATGAGGTAAATCAAGTATCCTCCAATCAGCATCATCGTATGTATTCAATGAAGCGTCAGGATAATCCCCCAACTTGAATTTCCAATCATAATCAAAAAGTTGTTTTCGATATTCACTTCCCGGATACGCATCTGCTCCGAAACAAACTCCCCATAACAGGAAAAGTGCGGTTAGTAATTTGATACTATCCCAACAGACTAATGGTAACTTCTTTTTCTTCATGCTTTATTATTTAAGAATCATGAAACAAAAGAAGCCATATCCTGGAAAAATAGGGTATTGAAACCCTTTACAGAAGGTATAAAATCCTTTCATGAAACGTTTCAATACCCTAATGACAGAAATTTATCCCCTCTTTCTTTTATCAGGCCTTGATATGTGACTGCTGATACTCGGTAGGCGTCACGCCAAATTCCTCTTTAAAACATTTCGTAAAATACTTAGGATTACTGAAACCTACAGCGTATGCCACTTCAGATATGGTCTGAGTACGCGCAAGCAACATCATACAGGCACGCTTCATCTTTATATTGCGTACAAAGTCCAAAGGTGTCAATCCGGTCATAGATTTTATTTTACGGTATAAAGTAGATTTGGACATGTTCATTTCTCCGGAAAGTCTTTCCAAATCAAATTCAGACTCTTCCAGATGTTGTTCTATGCTTTCAATTATAGACTGCAGAAACAACTTGTCGGCAGACGGATAAGCTAAAGTTTCCAAATTGACGTCTTCTTCTTTACGAAAAGCCGCCTGACGCATCTTAAACGATCTGATAAGATTATCCACACGGGCAAAAAGTACTTTCATTTCAAATGGCTTTGCAATATAACCATCCGCTCCGGCATCATAACTGGCTATCCGGTCATCAATGCCGTTCTTCGCAGTAAGTATGACCACCGGAATATGATTAAAACGCAAATCCGACTTAATACGAGTGCAAAGCTCCCAACCATTGATATCAGGCAACATCACATCACAAATAATCATATCCACTTCATGGTTGCTTAGTTTATCCCAAGCTTGCTGTCCGTCTGCCGCAGTCCATACACTATACTTTTCCTTAAATATTTCTTTCATGATATAGAGTAATTCTGCATTATCATCTATCAACAGAAGAGTAGATTTATCCGTATCTCCATCAGATGAAACATCATCCTCTGCCACAATTACACATTCGGTGATATCCATTGCCACACTTTCCAACTCGTCCACTATTTCATCATGCTTATACCCCGTTCTGTCAATGGGAAGTTCTACCGTAAAACAGGTACCTTTACCTAATTCACTGTCTACTGTGATAGTTCCATGATGAAGATTCACCAACTCTTTCGTCAAAGAAAGCCCGATACCATTCGATTCGATTCCCACCTGTTTCTTACTACTATAAAAACGAGTAAAAATATAATTGATTTCTTTGGATGAGATACCTATTCCCTCATCCTTTATTTTGATAACCAAGACCTTATTTCCTTCCTTATTTATAAGGTATACGTTTACTTTGATACATTTATATTCGGGAGTGTATTTTACGGCATTCGATAACAGGTTATATATTATTTTGTCTAACTTATCAAAATCCAGATAACCTTTAATTTCCAATGGTTCTACGTCAATCTCTAAAATTATGCCTTTCTTTTGAGCAAGAGGAAGAAAATTCGTCTTGCAAATATTCTGTATAAACTCACTGATATTTCCTTCGGACACATTCAGATTCATTTTTCCCACATCCATCTTTCTAAAGTCCAAAATCTGCTGTATTAACCGTTTCAGTTTGTCGGCATTGGATTTCAGTATTACAGACTGTTGTCGGATAGCAGGAACTTTTTGTTCCAAATGGTCAGTAATACAAGAAATGACTGTCAGCGGAGTTAGTAATTCATGAGAGATATTTGTAAAATAGTTCAATTTTGTCCGTGCCAGCTCTTCTTTTAGTTTCACTTCATTTTTGATTTTAATACGCTTTATAAATATGAAACAGTGATCGGGGATACCACGATCGCTGAAAACCGGGATGACTGCAGCTTCATCTGGGAAAACTACTATCATGAGGAAGAGCACATCAACGAGTATGACCTGACGATCTTTGCAAGGGAGAAGAAAAACAGGGAATCCTTCCGCAGATTTCAGGAGACCCATTACCAGAGGGGATATACCCTGGAAGAAATGAAGAGCTTTGTGGAAAACAGCGGACTTTCCCTGATCCTTGTAATGGATGCGGAAACCCACAGGGAACCTACAGA
>ERZ779762.244-NODE-244-length-35243-cov-3.167784_pt1 | contig 35243 bp, 23 predicted proteins | sample MGYA00511887_ERZ779762 | MGnify/ENA primary metagenome ERZ779762 (study PRJEB29588, sample SAMEA2163052) | human gut metagenome | biome: human gut; feature: human-associated habitat; material: faeces | place: Denmark | collected 2008/2010 ...
ATATTAGAAGAATAAAACCACTCATTATTCTAATTATGATTCCCAAGGAGAAAGAATTAAAACTTATAAAACTATATATGTATATCTGTGATGTTTACGAGTCTTCACTCAAGTTCTACTGCCAGAGGTTCAGTAACAACAATCATCCAATTTTTACCGATCAGGAACTGCTTACTGTATATCTGTTCTGCGGAGCTTATCAGCAATACTTTAAAATCAAAGACATATATACCTTTACCAAGGAATACCTGCTTTCATGGTTCCCTGACTTGCCTTCTTACCAAACATTCAATTATAGATTGAATTTGATGACGGAAGCAATCAGCGAACTTGTCAGGCAGTTAATCCATTCATTCAAACCTCAAGATTGTGGCAGTATGAAATCATTAGTTGACTCAATGTCTATCATTACTTGCGCGGGAAAGAACAAAGTAGGCAAGGTCGCCACTGAGATTACTTCCAAAGGATATTGTTCGACAAAGAACATGTATTATTTCGGAATAAAACTCCATGCAGTGGCTTTCCGTAGAAAAGGAACTATACCTTTTCCTGAAATGCTCATACTTTCCGCTGCGGATGAAAATGACTCAACTGTATTCAAAAGAGAATGTGTGGGAAATCTGAACAATAGAGAAATATATGCAGATAAAATATATTCGGATATACCATTCTATAAAGAGACGAAAGAATCCAAAAAACTCGAGCTATTTACTCCTGTAAAAGCTATCAAAGGAGAATCACCTGAAATAACAAAAAGGGAGAAAGCGGCAAGAGACTTGTTTTCAACGGCAGTCTCAAAAGTTAGACAACCCATTGAATCATTATTCAACTGGTTGAATGAAAAAACAAATATTCAAAGAGCGATGAAAGTCAGATCTACATCTGGACTTCTGGTACATACGATGGGAAAAATTGCCATCGCATTAATTAATCTAATTTTTAACTAAGGAATCAAATACTGATTCGCATTATTAATACATATCTTTCCCATACTGGTAAAACTCAACACAAAAGCAGGAACAATGAAAGCTCCTACAACTCCTAATTGAGTGTCAATAGCCGTTGATAGCACACCAATGATGTACTTTTGAATTTTTCGGACTGTATATTCAGCTTCTTTTGTTCCTCTTCATAAGAGGGGGAGTTTCCGCATAGAAACTTCCCGATTCCCTCTACGACTTTTTCCCTATGAATTGTAGAATGACTAGAGCTTTCGTCAAATTTTTCTGTATGAGAAGCACTGTCTGACAGTTGTTTATCTACTGATTTTAAGTAATTGTTATCAGTTGCTTTTAATAAAGTACGTATGATTTCTTGTTGGTAATTATCTAGGTTTACTGTTAATTCTGTTGGCTCAAGTTGAGTAAAATCCTCTATAGTCATAATCGCTATTGTAACATTTGTAATATGTATTCTACAGAAACTGCGTGTGTGGCTTGATGTAATGTATGAGGATTTAATAACTTCTAAATGTTCTGATACATTTATATCATCTGTTATTCCTATGCGCAAAGAACTGTATCGGATTTTAAAATGTAAATATCACGTATTGGATTGATTTTTTCAATCTTAACTTTTATATAAGTCACTCTTGTTTCTGATGTATCTTGATAAGTATTTATGTTTGTATTAGGATTAAGGGCAACGGCTAGGCTGTTATCGTCATTATTTGTAAAACATGAGCAGCCGTTGCTTTTCTTTTCTCGTGTGATTGCAATACTTGTAAGAATATTGTGGGCTATAATTTGTTTATTATTGAAATAAGTCGTTACTTTGCACAAATTTTAAAGCAACGATGCAACAACACGGGAAAAGAGATACATATAATCTGCATTCGAATGAATTTCATTCGTTAGTCGATGATTTCTCTTTCTCTGAGAAGATATTGTTAGTTCTTTGGTAATGCGTTAATCCTTTGTTGGGTAACGCATTTTTTTTTGTGCCCGAATGTATAGAAAGAAACTTAATAGACAACAAGAGAATATATGGAAAAGAATTTGAAGAAAGTGTTGGTCTTGGGCTCAGGTGCACTCAAGATCGGTCAGGCCGGGGAGTTCGACTATTCCGGTTCGCAAGCATTGAAAGCTTTGCGTGAAGAAGGTATCAGTTCAGTATTGGTAAACCCGAACATTGCGACTATCCAGACTTCGGAAGGTATCGCAGATAAGGTTTATTTCCTGCCTGTAACTACTTATTTCGTAGAAGAAATCATCAAGAAGGAACAACCTGATGGTATCCTGTTGGCTTTCGGTGGTCAGACTGCCTTGAACTGCGGTGCTGAGTTGTACACAAGTGGTATCCTGAACAAATATGGTGTACGCGTATTGGGTACTTCGGTAGAAGCTATCATGTATACGGAAGACCGTGACCTCTTCGTGAAGAAACTGGACGAGATCGAGATGAAGACTCCTGTCAGCCAGGCTGTAGAGAGCATGGAAGATGCTATTGCGGCTGCTGAACGCATTGGCTTCCCGGTTATGGTTCGATCTGCTTACGCACTGGGTGGTTTGGGCAGCGGTATCTGTCAGGATAAGGAAGAGTTCCTGAAACTGGCTGAAAGCTCCTTCGCTTTCTCTAAACAAATTCTGGTAGAAGAGTCTCTGAAAGGTTGGAAAGAAATTGAGTTCGAGGTAATCCGTGATGCAAATGACCACTGCTTTACAGTGGCAAGCATGGAAAACTTCGACCCGCTGGGTATCCATACGGGAGAGTCTATCGTAGTAGCTCCGACTTGTTCACTGACTGACGAACAGGTGAAGATGTTGCAAGACCTCTCTACAAAGTGTATCCGTCACTTGGGTATCGTGGGTGAATGTAACATTCAGTATGCATTCAATGCTGAAACAAACGACTACCGTGTGATCGAGGTAAATGCTCGTCTGTCCCGTTCTTCGGCTTTGGCTTCTAAGGCTACAGGATATCCGTTGGCATTCGTTGCCGCTAAGATTGCATTGGGCTATACGCTCGACCAGATTGGTGAAATGGGAACTCCGAATTCTGCATACGTGGCTCCGCAACTGGATTACCTGATTTGTAAAATCCCTCGTTGGGACTTGACGAAGTTCGTTGGTGTATCTCGCGAAATCGGTTCCAGCATGAAGTCTGTTGGTGAAATCATGTCTATCGGACGCTCTTTCGAAGAAATTATCCAGAAGGGGTTGCGTATGATCGGTCAAGGTATGCATGGATTTGTAGGCAACGACCTGCACTTTGATGATCTGGACCGCGAACTTTCACGTCCTACGGACTTGCGTGTGTTCGCTATTGCTGAAGCTTTGGAAAATGGCTATACAATAGACCGTATCTTCGACCTGACGAAGATCGATCCCTGGTTCCTTGGCAAATTGAAGAACATTGTTGACTATAAGTTGAAACTTTCTCAATATAATAAGGTGGAAGATATTCCGGCAGATGTATTGCGTCAAGCAAAAGTGCTGGGCTTCTCTGACTTCCAGATTGCACGTTTTGTACTCGATCCGCAAGGTAATATGGAGAAGGAAAACCTGATGGTGCGTGCCCGTCGTAAAGAGTTGGGTATTCTGCCGGCAGTGAAGCGTATCAATACCGTAGCTTCCGAGCATCCGGAACTGACTAACTACCTGTACATGACATATGCCGTTGAAGGGTATGATGTGAACTATTATAAGAATGAAAAATCAGTAGTTGTACTGGGTTCCGGTGCTTACCGTATCGGTTCTTCCGTAGAGTTCGACTGGTGTTCGGTAAATGCAGTGCAGACAGCACGCAAGTTGGGTTATAAGTCTATTATGATCAATTACAACCCCGAAACTGTATCTACTGACTACGATATGTGCGACCGTCTTTACTTCGACGAACTTTCTTTCGAACGTGTACTCGATGTTATCGACTTGGAACAGCCTCGTGGTGTAATTGTATCTGTAGGCGGACAGATTCCGAACAATCTGGCAATGAAGCTGCACCGTCAGTCAGTACCCATCCTGGGAACTTCTCCTATCTCTATCGACCGTGCTGAAAACCGTAACAAGTTCTCTGCAATGCTCGACCAACTGGGTATTGACCAGCCGGCTTGGCAGGAACTTACCAGTCTGGAAGATGTGAAAGGTTTCGTAGAAAAGGTCGGTTATCCGGTATTGGTTCGTCCGTCTTATGTGCTTTCGGGTGCTGCGATGAACGTATGCTATGATGAAGAAGAATTGGAAAACTTCTTGAAGATGGCTGCTGAGGTATCAAAGGAATATCCGGTAGTAATCTCTCAATTCTTGCAGAATACAAAAGAAATCGAATTTGATGCTGTAGCACAGAATGGTGAAGTGGTGGAATATGCTATTTCCGAGCATGTGGAATTTGCGGGTGTGCACTCTGGTGATGCTACGTTGGTATTCCCGGCACAGAAGATTTACTTTGCTACGGCACGTCGCATTAAGAAGATCAGCCGTCAGATTGCGAAGGAACTCAATATCTCCGGTCCGTTCAACATCCAGTTCCTGGCACGTAACAATGAAGTGAAGGTAATCGAGTGTAACCTTCGTGCTTCCCGTAGCTTCCCGTTTGTTTCTAAAGTGCTGAAACGCAATTTTATAGAAACGGCTACCCGTATCATGCTGGATGCTCCTTATACACGTCCTGATAAATCAGCATTCGATATTGATTGGATCGGTGTGAAAGCTTCTCAGTTCTCCTTCTCTCGTTTGCACAAGGCAGACCCGGTACTGGGTGTGGATATGTCTTCTACGGGTGAAGTTGGTTGTATTGGTGATGACTTCTCAGAAGCATTGCTGAGTGCAATGATTGCTACAGGTTTCCAGATACCTCAAAAAGGTGTTATGTTCTCTTCCGGTGCAATGAAATCAAAAGTAGATTTGTTGGAGTCCAGTCGTGTACTTTTCGATAAAGGCTACAAGATTTATGCAACGGCAGGTACGGCTGCGTTCTTGAATGCTCATGGTGTATCTACCGAAGCCGTTTACTGGCCGGATGAACGCCCTGATGCTGAGAACAACGTAATGAAGATGATAGCTGAACACAAGTTCGACTTGATCGTTAACATTCCGAAGAACCATACGAAGCGTGAATTGACGAACGGTTACCGTATTCGTCGTGGTGCTATCGACCATAACATTCCGTTGATTACGAATGCTCGTCTGGCAAGTGCCTTTATCGAAGCATTCTGCGAATTGAAGCTGGAAGATATTGCTATCAAGAGTTGGCAAGAATATAAGTAATCAGGTATTTACCTGAAGTTAAAAAAAGAGATGCTAAATTGGCATCTCTTTTTTTTATGCTTATCTTTGTGGGTAAGATAAGGTTTAGTTATTGTTTAACCAGAATGCGTTCTTAAACCATGAAAAAAATCCCCCATTTCTTTATTGTTTTAGTTTGTATATTGGCTGCTGTACAATTAAAGGCAGCAGATGATTTCCTTCCTCAATCCAAATGGATTGGTAGTGAACATTGTCAAAGTACTCCGAATACCTGGCTTTGTTTTCGTAAAACGGTGCATCTGCCCGGCGTTCCGGGTGAGATGATTGCAAATATCGCTGTGGATTCTAAGTATTGGCTATGGATTAACGGCAAGATGGTGGTGTTTGAAGGCGGATTGAAACGGGGGCCTGCTCCCGGAGCGACTTATTATGATCAGGTGGATATTGCCCCTTATCTGGAGAAGGGGGAGAATACCATTGCTCTGCTGGTGTGGCATTTCGGGAAAAACGGATTCAGTCATGTGAATAGTGGAACGGCAGCTTTGTTGTTTTGTGCCCAAGGGGCAAATTTATCCATTGTCAGTGATAAGAGCTGGCAATGTAGTGTGTATCGGGCTTATCAGAATACAGAAGCCCCATTCCCCAATTATCGTTTATCCGAAAGTAATATCCGCTTTGATGCCCGTAAGGAATTGGCAGGTTGGAATATGCCGGATTTCAGTGGAAAGCTGGGAGCATCTATCGAAATTGTGGCTCCGAACGAAATGCCGTTTGGAAAATTGGTAGCCCGTCCCATTCCGATGTGGAAGAATGGTGGGTTAACGGATTATCCGGAAGTAGTCAAAAATGAAAAAGGGGATACTATTCGGTGCCGTTTGCCCTATAATTGTCAGATAACTCCTTATCTGCATGTAAAGGCTCCTGCCGGATTGGTGGTTGGCATGCTGACCGATAATTATACGGGAGGAAGTGCTAATAATGTGAGAGCTGAATACATTACTCGTGAGGGTGAGCAGGAATATGAAAGTTTCGGCTGGATGAATGGTCATGAGGTGCTTTATGTTGTTCCTGCCGGCGTGGAAGTGCTGGGCGTTAAATACCGGGAAACGGGTTATAATGCGGATATGAAAGGTTCTTTCGCATGCGATGATGATTTCTATAATGAATTGTGGAAGCGAAGTGCGCGTACTTTATATATTACCATGCGCGATAATTACATGGACTGTCCTGATCGTGAGCGTGCTCAATGGTGGGGAGATGAAGTAAATGAGTTGGGTGAAGCTTTCTATGTACTTGATCCGCGCGGTTGGCAGTTGGCCGCAAAAGGTATCTATGAATTGATGAACTGGCAACGTCCGGAAGGCGTTATTGCTTCTCCTGTTCCATCGTTGAACTGGTGTAAGGAACTTCCTTTGCAGATGCTTGCGTCTGTAGGCTGGTATGGATTCTACACGCAAGCGTTCTATAGTGACGATTATTCTTTTGTTCCGCATATTTACGACGGCCTGAAGAAGTATTTGCATGAAGTCTGGCAGGTTGATGGCCAAGGTATGCCTGTGGTTCGTCAGGGTGATTGGAGTTGGGGCGATTGGGGAACGGATGTTGATATGGAGGTTCTTACTACCTGTTGGTATTATCTGGCTCTTAAGGCTGAAAAAGAGTTTGCCCTTCATCTGCGTAAACTGTATGATGCCAATCAGATCGGTGAAATGATGAAACGTATCTCTGCGGTTTTTGACGCCCGCTATTGGAATGGTAAGGCTTATCGTTCCAAATTGCATAATGGGGAGACGGATGACCGTGCGCAGGCAATGGCTGTAGTGAGTGGATTGGCACCGGTCGGTAGATATAAAGCTTTGCTAAAGGTTTTCAAGAAGGAATATCATGCCAGTCCTTATATGGAAAAGTATGTAATGGAAGCCTTGTTTATGATGGGCGAACCGGAGTTTGCATTGAAACGTATGCGCGACCGTTATGCTAAAATGATGTCATATCCTTATACCACCTTATTTGAAGGGTGGGGGATAGGCGCCGAAGGTTTTGGTGGAGGCACTATAAATCATGCATGGAGTGGTGGTCCGCTGACTATATTGAGTCAAAAACTGTGTGGAATAGAACCACTTGCTCCCGGATTTAAGCAATTCCGTGTTGCTCCGCAACTGGGTTCGTTGAATAAAGCTTCGGCGGTGGTGCCTACTCTTTATGGTGACATCAGGGTTGATATAAGGCAGCAAGATCATAAACTCGGTATTCAAGTGGTTGTTCCGCAAGGCACCACGGCAGTAGTGGCATTGCCTGGCAGTAAGGAAAAAGTGCTTTCACCGGGTACTCATATTCTTCCGTAAGGCGAAGAATCGGTTTATAGCGATTATGTTGGTGAAATGTCTCAGAAAAAAGTTACTTATTTAAAATGCTGAAATTCAATAAGTATATATCTTTCTGTATAAATTTCTTAGAAAATAGTTCGCAATTGTTTTGGTAATATCAAAATAAGCTGTACCTTTGCATCGCTTTTGAAACGAAAGTGTATGGGCGTTTAGCTCAGCTGGTTCAGAGCATCTGCCTTACAAGCAGAGGGTCGGCGGTTCGAATCCGTCAACGCCCACTATCCCAAAAACAACTATATATGTCCGCACTTGTAAGAATCAGTCTTGCAGGTGTTTTTTGTTTTATGGCAAAGCCTACTCTTTACCATATACAGAAGATGCAGCCTACCATTTGCATATTAGGCAAAAATGGGTCAGTAAAAATTTAGTGAGGATTATTCTTGTATATTCTCTCCCATATATAGCTAACACAGTTCTCCGTAATACTACGGGATATAGGGGGAGGGAGATACATCACTCTGTTCCTGTTATCGAATTTTTACAAAAAAGCGCCTGCATTTCTGCAAGCGCTTCTGTGACCCCGGAGGGACTCGAACCCTCGACCCAATGATTAAGAGTCATTTGCTCTACCAACTGAGCTACGGAGTCGACTTCTTAGACGGAACGGGTGCAAAGGTAACTCTTTTCGAGAAACCGGCAAACGATTATTCAAAAAAATTTCTCGCAACCACTATTTTTGACACTCCGGCAAACGATCCGGCTATCCAAGACAATCATCTTCTCCCGAAACCGCACTTTCCCAATCCATTTTTTCCGACTCTTCAAACGTATAAAGCTCCGATGGGTGATTACGGGTAAGTGCCACCAACTCCACATCTTTACCCACTCGTATGCCTTCCTCGTAAAGTCGGTTTTCCACCGTCTTATAAGCCAGTTCAGGGTGATTGTTATCCCCGCTGAGATGACATAGAAAAATATTTCGCAAAGCCGGCGTATAGATTCGAGCCAAATATTCGGCCGTACGGGCATTGTCCATATGGCCGCTATCGGCAAGGATACGTCTCTGCAAATGAAGAGGATAAGAACCGTTACGCAACATCGCCTCATCGTAATTCGATTCGATGACCAGATAATTAGCCTGCCGCAAATATTTATCTGCAGTAGGGGTGATATGCCCCAAATCGGTCGCAAAAGCAAAATACAAATTCCCGTAAGAAATAAAAAAGCCTACGTTGTCGCTCCCGTCATGGGGTACTTCGAAGGCTGTAATCGTAAAATCCTTGATCTTGAACGGAATCTCTTTTACAATAGGCCGATGAGCGCTGTAAATTTTATCGACCATACAATAATTACGATTCATTCCGTTCTTGATGGCCTCGGTGGTATAAATGGGTATACCGTATTTTTCGCCTAATGTCCCTGCCGCCTTGATATGGTCGGCATGGTCGTGGGTAATGCACAGAGCAACGATTTTTTCAAAAGGGATACCATACTCTTTCAAAACCTTCTTGATCGTCCGCACACCCTTGCCGGCATCGATCAGTATGCCATACTCCTCGTTTCCCAGATAATAACAATTGCCGCTACTGCCGCTGGCAAGGCTTAGAAATTGTAAGCTCATATCCTTTTTTCTCCTCGGGGCACAAAGATAGCTTTTTAACGGCACAATTGAAAATTATCGAAGGTAAGATATTTAGAATCCGTTTAAATTTCTTCGATCTCCAACGAAGCATAAAGGCAAAAAAAACGATTCTGCCAGTAAAGATTGTCCTTCAACTTCACCCCAACCGTGTCTTGTAGCATTACAGGGTGTTTTACAACGCAAAATATAGAGGAGGTGTCCGCAAGACGGAGGGGTTAAATCTATAATTAAAAAATTCTATGCTATTCTTCTTAACCCCTCTCCTCAGAAACTACTGTTTCTTCGGTGTCTCCCCTATATGGCCAACGCCACACAGGGGAGAAGGGTTAATACAATCCATCTCATTCTCCAAAATAATGCGGCAGAGGGGCATTAAAATTCCTCCCCTGCTATGTGTAGTATTACGTTCCCATAAAGGAATATAAGGGGAATGCCCGAAGGGCGAGGGGTTAAACTCTATAATCAAAGGGAAAAAACCTACTTATAAAGTAAAAAAATGGCAGGGGTTTTCTGATAATCATACTTCGTCTTCGCCCACTCGCCCAACGAGAGCGTACGAATACTTTCATCAGGACAAGAAATATCCGCCGCCACGCACAACCTCGTATGAGGACGACAGGAACGCACCAAATCCTCTATCATCTTATGATTACGATAAGGCGTTTCGATAAATATCTGCGTCTGCCCCTCGGCATATACCCGTTGTTCGAGCTGCTTGATTCTCTTTATCCGTTCTCCCGCCTCGATAGGCAGATAACCCTGAAAAGCGAAACTCTGCCCGTTGAATCCCGAAGCCATCAGCGACATCAATATTGACGAAGGGCCCACCAATGGAACCACAGGCAAATGTTCCCGCTGGGCAATCGCCACCACATCGGCCCCCGGGTCGGCCACAGCCGGGCAACCGGCCTCCGAAATCACGCCTGTCGCATATCCCTGCCGCAACGGTTCGAGAAATCCCGACACCTCCGTCGCCTCCGTGTGACGGTTCAATTCATAAAACGTCAAGTCGTCGATACAAATATCGGGATTCGATTTTTTGAGAAACCGTCGGGCCGAACGCACATTCTCTACGATAAAGTGACGTATCCCGGCTATTACTTCGCGGTTATAAGAAGGCAGCACCTGCTCGACTGGTGTATCGCCCAGAGGAACAGGAATCAGATATAATGCGGTTTTGAGCATACAAATTCGATTTATCGGCAAAACCCATTTTCACCGTTCGACAAAAATAGGTATTTTTGCCCAAAGAGAAAAACAGAAACTGTTATGACAGACCTGCCTGCCCCATTTATCGAACGTACCCGCCGATTACTCGGCGACGACTATCCCCGCTTTGCCGAGTCGCTCGAATCGGAATCTCCGACAAGCATACGGCTCAACCCTTCGAAAAGCACTCCGACAGGCACGATAGGCGATCCGGTTCTCTGGGCTCGACATGGGTTCTATCTCTCTTCCCGGCCAACGTTTACCTTCGACCCTCGGCTTCACGCCGGAGCCTATTACGTACAAGAAGCGGCATCGATGTTCCTCAATCGGGTAATCCGGCAATACGTTCATGAGCCGGTCCGTTATCTCGACCTTTGTGCCGCACCCGGCGGAAAATCGACCGATGCCGTTGCGTCGCTCCCGGTCGGCAGTTTAATCGTCAGCAACGAAGTCATACCCAACCGGGCGCATATCCTCACCGAAAACATTGTCAAATGGGGATCGCCCTATTGCATAGTCACCCGCAACGAAGCCTCGGCATTCGGCGCACTCGAAGAATACTTCGACATCATTGCCGCCGATGTCCCTTGTTCGGGAGAAGGCATGTTCCGCAAAGACCCCGCCGCCATCACCGAGTGGTCTGCGGCGAATGTGGCGCATTGCGCCGAACGACAGCGCGCCATTCTCACCGATGTGTGGAATGCCCTTCGACCCGGCGGATTGTTCATTTACAGCACCTGTACCTACAACACCGAAGAAAACGAGGAGATGATCGGTTTCCTCCGAAAAAAGTTCGGAGCCATACCTCTCACAGTCGATATCGCCCCAGCTTGGAACATAACGCCTGCACTCGTTGGCGATCTGCCCGCCTATCGCTTCATGCCCCACCGTACCCGGGGCGAAGGTCTCTTTATGGCAATCCTTCGGAAACCGGGCGAACCCGGTGAAACTCGACGAGAGGCTCTCCTCTCGACAGCCGAAAAGACAGAGAAACGCAACAAAAAAAATAAAACACCCCGAATAGCTATACCCGATGAATGGAGGCTTCTCGTTGCCAACCCCGACCGCTATACATTCATATCCGACGAAGAGAAAATTATCGCTATCCCGGCCGAATATACAACCGATTATAAACTCCTCGACCGACATCTCGACCTGTTGCATACCGGTATCACCGTAGCCACGCTCAAAGGAAAAGACTACGTGCCGCATATCTCGCTGGCCCTCTCCACAGCCTTCGATACGAACCAAGTCGTCCACTACGAGGCCTCCCTCGACACAGCCCTTGCCTACCTCCGACGAGAAAGCCTCTTCCTGCCCACCGACTTACCCCGAGGATATATACTTGTCACCTATGAAGGATTTCCTCTCGGCTGGGCAAAACATCTCGGCAACCGAACCAACAACCTCTACCCGCAAGAGTGGAGAATCCGTAGCGGATATACGCCCGATACTCCGTTCGAATTGAACATCGCACCGAAATAACGACATAAATCTTCTCTCGGACTTCCCCTCCGGCACTGCGTGCCACCTCCCCTATTGCTGACGCCACAAAGAGGAGGAGGAAAACACATACCTCTCTGTTCCTGTTATCAAAAGTATTAACACTTCTCCCCTGTGTTTTGCACAGTAAAATATAGGGGAGAGACAGAGGAGCGGTAGCGACGATGAGAGGGGTTAGAAATACTACATCATTCTTGCTTATGGTATTGAAAAACGACATCTCATCAGTCTGCTTATATCGGACATATCCCTTCCTCCCTACTTTTACCCGATACCGATCGGGTAAAAAAATTCAATCATGCCATAAAATGCGAATGCCCCGACCATACATTTGCCTCAAAAAAAGTATGGAAACACAAGAACAGAAATTCACCCGGGAACTGGCAAATAGCCGTATGCAAATAGAACTGTTACGCAATCAAGTATTGCTGCGTTATTACGCACAATTGCTCGAACTCGATATTATGCAGCATCCCAAAGAAGTGAAAACGCTCATGAGCAGCATTAACACCCTCGAACGTTATGCTCGCAAATACACCCCCAAAGACTCTGCCGAAGTTACTCCCGTCTCTAACGAAATCCAACCGATGACAAACGGGAAAGAAACGGCAACAAACACAGTTCCACACTAAGGAGAAAAAACCGAAACTATTGAACCGAAAAAAATACAGAATACGGCTGTCACAAAACCCACCCCACATACGCCGGGCGAACCGCCACACCTCTCATCAGTGACAAATTTCCCCGAAGGAATAAAGATAAAGAAAGTTGTCCATCGAAGTAAAACACACCGAAAATAACCTCCGGGGGAAAACACAAAGTCGATTTTTCGACCACACGGTCGTCTCCGGCATAAATTTTCATATATTTAAACTTACCGAATACAAAAAGCACATTCGATATAAAAATAAATAAACTTGTTTGTTCTGCGCTCGACTTTCATTATATTTGCACGTGATGCAAAGGAAATCGAGCCCAGCCGTGCAAAAAATTTTCACATCGGGTCATTTGTTTTTTCTTTGTACAGAAACAACGGGCAGAAGCAGTAACTGCATCGCTCTTTATATTCCTCCTTAAAATACAGCCCTATGAAAACTCTGAAACTGATAAAAAACGACCCGTGGCTGGCTCCCTATAAACAGGCTATCGAAGGCCGGCACAATCGTGCCGTGGAAAAAATTTCGGAACTAACCGGAGGAACAGGAAACCTTTCCGATTTTGCCGACGGCTATCTTTACTTCGGATTACATAAAGAAAACGGCCACTGGGTATTTCGGGAGTGGGCGCCCAATGCCAATGCTATCTATTTGATAGGAAACTTCTCGAACTGGAAAGAACGCCCCGAATATCGGTTATTGGCCATCGGCAGAGGAGTATGGGAAATAAAACTTCCACTCGATACGTTACACCATCTCGACTTTTACAAACTATCTGTACACTGGCCCGGAGGACAAGGAGAACGCATTCCGGCATGGGCCACGAGAGTCGTGCAAGACCCCGAAACATATATCTTCTCGGCACAAATTTGGGATCCCGAAAAGCCTTTCGTTTTTTCAAAAAAGCCGTTTCGCCCCCAAACCTCCCCGCTACTAATTTACGAATGTCACATCGGTATGGCGCAACAGGAAGAAAAAGTTGGCAGTTATACCGAATTTAAAGAAAAGATACTTCCCCGCATTGTTGCCGACGGATACAACGCCATACAAATCATGGCTATACAAGAGCACCCCTATTACGGTTCTTTCGGGTATCACGTATCCAGTTTCTTCGCCCCGTCGTCCCGCTTCGGGACACCCGACGAATTGAAATCGCTCATCGACGAAGCTCATAAAATGGGAACAGCCGTCATTATGGACATCGTACACTCTCATGCCGTCAAGAACGAAGTCGAAGGGTTAGGTCGATTCGATGGCTCGTACAACCAATACTTTTACGGCGACCACCGGCGAGAGCACCCCGCTTGGGACTCTTTGTGTTTCGACTATGGAAAAAACGATGTAATCCACTTCTTGCTCTCCAACTGCAAATACTGGCTCGACGAATTCAGGTTCGACGGGTTCCGGTTCGACGGCGTTACCTCGATGCTCTATTACAACCACGGTTTGGGACAGGCTTTCGGTTCGTACGACGACTATTACAACGGAGGGCAGGACGACAACGCCATCGTTTATCTCACTCTGGCCAATGAACTCATTCACCAAGTAAATCCTCGGGCGATAACCATCGCCGAAGAAATGAGCGGAATGCCGGGATTAGCAGCGAAATTCAACGACGGAGGAATAGGGTTCGATTACCGAATGGCTATGGGAATACCCGATTTCTGGATAAAGACCATTAAAGAGAAAAAAGACGAAGACTGGAAACCCACGGCCATATTTTGGGAACTGACCAATCGGCGTTCCGATGAAAAGACCATCAATTATGCCGAGAGCCACGACCAAGCACTGGTCGGCGATAAAACCATTATCTTCCGGCTCATCGACGACGTCATGTATTGGCACATGAGCAAGGGAGATACCAATCTGATCGTAGATCGAGGCATGGCCCTGCATAAAATGATACGGCTGGTAACCCTATCGACCATCAACGGTGGTTACCTCAACTTCATGGGAAATGAATTCGGCCACCCCGAATGGATCGATTTTCCACGTCAAGGAAACGGCTGGTCCTATAAATACGCTCGTCGGCAATGGGACCTCGTAGATCGAAATGATTTGAAATATCAATACCTCGGAGCTTTCGACGAAGCCATGATTCACGTCGTAAGCCAAAAGAAAAAATTTGAACGAACCCCTATCGTTAAACTCTGTGAAAACGACGGAGACCAAGTACTCGCATTCCTGCGATCTGCTTTTCGTATTCAACTTCCACCCGTTCAAATCCTTCAACGGATACGGCATTTTGGCCCCGACAGGAGAATACGAGCATATACTCAGTAGCGACGATCCCGAATTCGGAGGATACGGACTCATCGATATGAAAGTGAAACACCTCACCCGACACGACCCGTTATTCGAAAAAGACAACAAAGAATGGCTCATGCTCTACCTCCCGGCACGGACAGCTCAGATTTTAAAATGGAAAAAGCCCGAACCCAGAGAAACAAAGAATGCAAGTAAATCGAAAAAATCGGCAGATTCAATAAAGAAAGAGAATAAAAGCAAAAAGAAATAGTCTATCGACAATCCGTTTAGATGTGGAAAAGCGTAATAAATGCAAAGTTCGAAATGCAGTAATTCACACAATTGGCATTTATTAAGTAGTAATCTTTCATTCGGAAGCTCATGAAAAAAATTCTTGGAACGCTACTGATACTCACAAATATCGTGATATTCTCTGGTTGTATTCTTAACGAAGATGAAAAATTCAATCCGGTCGCTTTGAAAATCGAGAGTACAGATTTGACACAAACGACCTGTGACGAATATACGATACCGGCGGGAGGAGGGCAGCTAACTGTTTATAGTACAGAAGAAAAGAATCCTTTTTGCTTCGTCAACTGGTTAGAAGTAAACGGTATAGAATGCTATCTGGACAGCGTAGAAAATGACCTATACAACGACAGGGCAGACTATTCCTACGACTGGGGAGAAATTATCATCTCATCGGCCACTCTACCGGTCAAAAACAATATTACAATTCGTCCGAATCTTTCTGAGAAAGAGAGAAAAATTCGCATAGGATTCAATTGTTTCAGATACGATTATAGGATTCTGGATATAATCCAACGTTCTAATGAAAGTAAACCTTGACGAGCTTTACAAAATCGAGTTACGATGAAGATAGTCTATTGAGAAAGCCATGATACCGAAAGTAATCGAACAATTACCGAGGACATTTTTGCCTCTTACAGAATCTCCTGCTCGAATTTCCGGCACTCCACCGACGAAAATCGAAGAAAAGAAACAAGATAGATACATGTTTGTAACGCTTCTGTAACATCAATATCGTTTCTTTGCGAGTGAAAAAACATGCAAATTGGACATTATGGAAACGTTCTATCTGATCATCGTTATTTTTATCTTTCTCATCGCCATTTTCGATTTATCGGTGGGAGTCAGTAACGATGCCGTCAACTTCCTTAATTCGGCTATCGGGGCAAAAGCAGCCCCCTTCAAAGTAATTATGGCGGTCGCCGCAATAGGAATCTTTGTAGGAGCCTCCATGTCGAACGGTATGATGGATATCGCACGACATGGAATATATCAGCCCCAATATTTCTACATGAACGAAATCATGAGTATCTTGTTGGCGGTCATGCTCACAGATGTAGTTTTACTCGACATATTCAATACGATGGGACTCCCCACATCGACCACCGTATCGATGATATTCGCATTGTTAGGCGGCACATTTGCTTTGGCTATCGTGAAAACGATAAATAGCGCAGGAGCCTTGCAAATGGGAGACCTCATCAATACAGACAAAGCTCTGCAAGTAATCGTAGCCATTTTCGTATCCGTAGCCATCGCCTTCTTCTTTGGTGTTTTGGTACAATACATCGCCCGCTTGATTTTCAAATTCAATTACCGGAAACAGTTAAAATACTTCGGTGCGCTGTTCGGCGGATTCGCGGCTACCTCCATCATCTATTTCATACTTATCAAGGGATTAAAAGAGTCCACGCTGATGACTCCCGAAAACCGCCAATGGATTCACGACAACACACAAATACTTTTAGGCTGTTGCTTCCTATGCACGACAATACTCATGCAGGTACTCATGTGGTGTCGCATAAACATTTTGAAAATAGTCGTCTTGTTGGGAACTTTTGCTCTGGCATTAGCTTTTGCGGGAAATGACTTAGTCAACTTTATCGGTATGCCTTTGGCCGGTTATTCGACCTACCACGACTACATCGCCAACAGCAACGGCGTCAGTCCCGATCAGTACTTGATGACCTCTCTTCTCGATTCGGCTTCAACGCCTTCCATATTCCTCATCGGTTCAGGTATAATTATGGTTGTCGCCCTGCTCACCTCCAAAAAAGCACATAACGTAATCAAAACCTCTCTCGACCTATCCCGCCAAGAAGCCGGAGAAGAAAGTTTCGGGACTTCTCCCATCGCTCGTAAATTGGTGCGCATGACAACAAATACATCTTCTTTTATTGTCAATAACATACCGCCCAAAGCCAGAACTTGGCTCAACGCCCGATTCGACAAAGACGAAGTCATACTCGAACACGGTGCGGCATTCGACTTAATTAGAGCCTCGGTAAATTTGGTGCTTGCCAGCTTGTTGATCGCACTGGGAACCTCGTTGAAACTACCCCTATCCACTACCTATGTCACCTTTATGGTTGCTATGGGTACATCTCTTGCCGACAGAGCTTGGGGACGCGATAGTGCCGTTTACCGTATCACCGGAGTCATCTCCGTTATCGGAGGTTGGTTTCTCACGGCCGGAGCCGCTTTTTTGATTTGTTTTACAGTGACGATGATTGTCTATTTCGGAGGTAGTATCGCTATTATCCTGTTGGGAGCATTAGCCGCTTATATGCTCATACACAGCCAAATATCATACAATAAAAAACTAAAACAAGAAAAAAACAGCTCGCTGGCACAACAGATGGTCGCCAACAAAGACAAGCAAGAAGCACTTGTCTTATTGAGAAAATTCAGCCGGGAAGAATTCGCCAAAGTCCTCGAATGGAGTGCTGACCTATATCATCGAGTCACCACCGGTTTCCTCAACGAAAGTTACAGAACCCTGCGCAAAGCGATGGGCGATATAGAAACGGAACGGCGATACTTCAAACAAGTAAAACGTTTGGGAACCATAGGAGTCTCCCACTTGAATGACAAAGTAGGATTAGAAAAAGGTCTCTATTATTTTCAAGGGAACGATTTCTCTTACGACATTATCCACTCCATAAAAAGAACCTGCGAACCTTGTTTGGAACATACCGACAATAATTTCAATCCTTTGGAGCAAAGCCAGAAAGACAGCTTTGGAGAGATAGCGCAATCGATCGTATCGTTCTTGGAGGAAAGCCGGCAATCGATCGAAAAAGATGCGTTCGGAGATCTTGCCGCCCTCTACAATCAAGGGAATATACTCATCAATCAATTAGGTGTACTCAAACGGGAAGAAATACGTCACATGCGGGAACAAGTCTCCTACATCAAAGTAGGAATCGTTTACCTCACTGTCATTCAAGAATCCCAAAATGTAGTAGCTTATACAATAAACCTGTTGAAAATGAATCAAAAATTTCAGGAAGGAAATTAATAATCACATAAAGTCTCAATTTGCATCTTTTAATTTTTGAGAACTTGGGTTGCCTTTTGCGGGAGTAAAGGGCAACTCTCTTTTTATAGACAAAAATAGGGCTTATCATTTCTGAATATGCCCTATCGGTTATAATGACTTAGTCGATAATTTAGCAAAGATATGACTCCGTGGAAAATCAGAAGGAATTGTGTTTTTACACATCTAACCCCTCTCCTCAGAAACCATCGATTCTTCGGTGTCTTCCCTATATCGCTAACGCAACTCACCGTAATGCTACGGAACACGGCAAGGGAGAAGGGTAAATGCAATCCTTCTCTTTCGATAAAATAATGTGGCAGAAAGGTATTAAACCTCCTCCTCTGTGTGGAGCAGCCATATAGGGAAGGTAGCACACAGTGACGGAGAGGTTAAAAAATATCCGCAACAGAGGAAACGTATCAACCTCATCGATTAGTCCGAAATGTGATTATTTACAAAGAATTCATCTCTAAAATTCAAGCCTATCCCCCACGGATTTTCTACCGAATCGTTGTGCTTCGATTTTGTATTATTTTTCTTCATGAGGAACGATACGAATCCCCACGTCGGAAATTCCTCTGATACGATCGTCCCGCATAGCTTGTTGCACAGTGAAGACATGTTCCTTCTCGCCCGAAAAGCGGAAATCGTCATTCAGCAAAACCTCCTGCTGATAATAAGAGCCCCAACCTCCGCCCGACCATCGTCCGAACTCATCGGCCAATTCACAATTTACCGTATCGGTTTTCAAAACTCCGCCCTCGTCGTTGTAAGAAACGAAAAGCCACAAATTTCTATACGTATAATCTCCGTTATGCCGCAGAGACAAATAGACATCATACCGGTTCACAGTATCGGGAACTTCCGGTGTAAAGCGTTGTACGTCCCGTTTGAACCAGCCGTTTTTAGGAAGGGTATTAAACTCGTTATACACATCGGTTCGCCCGCAAGAGACCGTGCCTCCCAACAAAAGACAAACGATACCTGTATTTACCAAGTTCCTCCACATACGCCCATCTATTCTTTCTTATCGGAAGCGGCAGGTTTAGACGAATTGTTTTCACTACCGTTGCGAGCAGCAGCCGTATGGTTGCCATTGTCATTTCCGCCCTTTTTATTTCCATCGCGGGAAGACTTATTCTGATTCCGATTGTTATTATTAGAACGGTTATTGCGCTCGCCCGACTGTTGACGACGATTGTTATTACCTCCGTTATTATTCCGTTTCTTATTTTTCTTCGCCTTATCGAAGCGAGTCAAACTATCTTGTCCCACCACGTCTTCGAAATCACGACGTTCGGGAGCACGAGCTCCGGCTTCCGACTCCAATGTATCGGGCTTTATTCCTTTCTTATTCAAAGCGATTACCTCGAATACCCTATCGGCAGAAATCGTTACCAAATTGGCGACAATAGACTTATCGGTCGAATAAGTCATCTCACGTTTGAAAATATCGGTTTTGAAGTGATAATAGGTATTCATCTTCGTTTCCAATGGAATCTCTCGCGATGGTAACCGCTTCTGGGCTTCCACGTATGCATCGGCCTCATAATTCAAGCAACATTTCAATTTGGCACATTGTCCGGCCAACTTTTGAGGATTGAGGGCTATATCTTGGAAACGGGCAGCACTGGTCGCTACCGAGACAAAGTTGGTCATCCAACCCGAACAGCACAATTGACGACCACAGGGTCCCAAGCCCCCGATACGTCCGGCCTCCTGACGCGCCCCGATCTGCTTCATCTCAATACGCACCCTGAACGCTTCGGCCAACACTTTAATCAACTGGCGAAAATCGACCCGCTCGTCGGCAATGTAATAGAAGATAGCCTTATTACCGTCTCCCTGATATTCGACATCGCCGATCTTCATATTCAAATGCAAATCTTCGGCAATCTTGCGGGCTCGAATCATCGTATCATGCTCTTTCGCCTTAGCTTCTTCGAATTTTTCCAAGTCATTGGGTTTGGCTTTCCGATAGACACGCTTTAACTCAGGATTATCGATCTTTACATTGTTCTTTTTCATCTGTATCAAGACCAAACGCCCGGTGAGAGTAACCTCACCGATATCATGACCGGGCGAAGCCTCGACAGCGACCAAATCGCCGGGAGCGAGTTTGATATGAGTTGTATTACGGTAATATCCTTTTCGGGTATTTTTGAAACGCACCTCGACCAAATCGGTATCGTCGTGCGATTCGGGAACATCGGACAGCCAGTCGTAGACTTCCAATTTCGCACCTTTCCGACGACAAGCGCACGGGTCGAGCTGTGTTTTTTCCGACGGATTTATCGTATTGTTATCGTTTGTATTATCCATTTTGAATTTGTCGTTAACAAGAACAAAGCCATAGATCGTACACGAATTTCATTCGGGTAACGCCCTACGGCCTCGTCATTCGTTTTTAAAGTGGAGCGGTATGGCGTCTCCTTGTTATTTGGCGAAACTTACAGCCCGAGTTTCCCGGATAACGGTAATCTTCACCTGACCGGGATAAGTCATCTCGTCTTGAATACGTTTTGCAATTTCAGTCGACAAGTTTTCGGTTTCAGCATCGCCTATCTTGTCAGCTCCGACAATCACTCGCAATTCTCGGCCGGCCTGTATGGCATAAGTCTTCAACACGCCCGGATAAGACAGAGCCAACTGTTCGAGATCGTTCAACCGTTTAATGTAGGCCTCGACGATTTCGCGACGGGCGCCGGGACGAGCTCCCGAAATAGCGTCGCACACTTGTACGATAGGAGCCAACAGACTGGTCATTTCGGTTTCGTCGTGGTGAGCTCCGATAGCATTACAAATATCGGGCTTTTCCTTATATTTCTCCGCCAACTTCATGCCTAACAATGCATGCGGCAATTCGGGTTCCTCATCGGGCACTTTACCTATATCGTGCAACAAACCGGCTCGACGGGCTTTCTTGGGATTCAAACCGAGTTCCGAAGCCATAACGGCACAAAGGTTCGCCGTTTCACGAGAGTGTTGCAGCAAGTTCTGCCCGTAGGAAGAACGGTATTTCATTTTACCCACCAAACGAATCAATTCGGGATGCAGACCGTGCACGCCTAAATCAATGGCAGTGCGTTTACCGGTCTCGATGATTTCTTCCTCGATCTGTTTACGCACTTTGGCAACCACTTCTTCGATACGTGCCGGGTGGATTCGTCCGTCGGTTACCAACTGATGCAAGGCCAGACGGGCGATTTCACGGCGAACGGGATCAAAAGCCGAAAGCACAATGGCTTCGGGGGTATCGTCCACGATAATTTCCACCCCGGTAGCCGCTTCGAGAGCTCGGATATTACGACCTTCACGCCCGATAATACGACCCTTGATTTCATCGGATTCGATGTGGAATACCGTAACCGAGTTTTCGATAGCCGTTTCGGTCGCTACCCGTTGGATACTTTGTATCACGATACGTTTCGCTTCCTTGTTGGCCGTCATTTTGGCATCGTCCATGATGTCGTTGATATAAGAGGCTGCCTGCGTCTTGGCTTCTTCCTTCAAAGATTCTACCAAACGTTCTTTCGCTTCTTCGGCAGAGATTCCCGAAAGGTGTTCGAGCCGTTCCACTTCGGACTTATGGAGTTTTTCCAGTTCTTGTTTTTTCTTCTCTACCATTTCGAGCTGAGTATCGAGGTTGGCGCGAATGGCATCGGTCTCACTTTTTTTCTTTTGCAGGTCTTGTTGCTGCTGAGAAAGCTGCATTTCCCGTTGTTTCAGTTTAGCCTCGGCCGACTGTATCTTAGCATTGCGGGCATTCGCCTGCTTTTCCATTTCGGCTTTCATGTGGATAAACTTCTCTTTCACTTCGAGCAGCTTGTTTTTCTTAATTACTTCGGCTTCTTTTTCGGCCTCTTCCAAAATCGTTTTCGACCGAGTCGCCAGCAGATAGCGGTTCACCAGAAAGACAACAAGCCCCCCTATGACCAAACCGCCAATTACTGAAAAAATCAATAGTATGTAATTCATCTTTTCTAAATTATAGTTATAAAAAAAGCACTACCAACCTGTCCTTTCGAAGGACCTGTCGCAGTGCAGGAATTATCTCTCTTTTCCGTACCGTTATTCTCCGGTATGTCCGTCTAATATCTTCGCAGCCTCGGCTTCAAGTTTTCTTAAATCGGCCAGCAAGGTTTTACGGTCTTGTACCATTTCACAGTACAATCGAGCCATCTCTACCGCCACCATCGCCATCATAGATTCCGAATCCATCAATCCGTCTTTATACTTGTCCTTATAAAAAGCCCAACGCTTGTTGAACAAGTCGGCAGCATCTCTCCAATATTTTTCGTCCGCTCCATAATCGACCCGCAAGGCTAACGGGGTTTTCAGATCGGCGATCCTCAGAGTTATTTTTAATTTATCATCGTTCATAGCATCTATTCATTCAAGAGTGAGATGCATTTATCGATTTCCCGCACTAATCTGGCAAACCTGACTTTTGTTTCTTCGGTACTCGAACCATCTTGCCCCACAACCGTCTTCGAGAGTTTCAAATTTCCATATCTTTTCTCCAACTCTTCGTACTTACTTTGCAAAGCTTGCATCTCTTGTTTCTGATGCATCAACTGCTCTTTCAAAATACCGTTTTCGTTCTCGAAAGCCTTACATAAATCACTCATAGCATGAAACTTAGCAATCAGTGAATCTATTATGTCTTTCGAACTTCCGGCCATTATCCCACCAAATTTCTATACAAATATAGGTATTTCCCGCCAAAAGCTGTAACATCGACCCAATTATTTCTTTTTTTCTCTCTTTTATTACAAATTTTAATCTTATTTAGTACCTTATTTACTATAAAGCCATAGGGGAAAAACCTTCAACTCCGCTATCCTTAATCGAATTTGAAAATTTCAAACAGATTACCCGCTCGAAAACTCAAACTACACCGGTCGGCTCGGACACAACGTTGCACCACCTATCGCAAAAACTACTGTCTACCTGTGACTTCGAGGGATGCAAAATCAGGTTTATCAGCGTCTGAGTAAGCAGTTCACCCGAAGACAGTCTCGACGGGGTTCAACTGCAACTTCCCTTAGACGACCCTCCTTAAAAATCCTGACTATATCCAATTACCACGCGACTTTCTGCACGATACGCCCACCGCGATTGTCGGTGAGAGTTACCACATAGATACCCGAAGCGAGGCCGGTGGTGGGAATAATCACCTCGCCCGGTTCACCGTCAAGGTATTCGCACCACACCAAGCGGCCGGTAGTGTCGATGAGTTCGGCCAGGCGGTAACCGTCGCCCGGCAGGGTCACGACCAAGGCATCGGGCGTGCGGGCGATGCGCAGGGCTGCTACACGGGTCTCGCCTACGGCCAGTATGCAGTTGCCGTCGTCCAGAGGAGTTCCGTTGTGGTTATCCTGTAAATAGATATATTCTCCGTTCTCCCGCAGATAATAAAGAAAATAATTATCGTCGTCACATGGTCTGTCTGGATATGGACAGCCTTCATGATCATCGAAAGTCCATAGGGTTCCCTGATTCATATCGCCGATGCCTTCCATCCAGTAGCCTATATAATAGCCATAACTATTTTTGAAGTAGATGCACTTGCGTTCTTTCCCGGCAAATTCGACGGTTTTTACATCGTATACGGTTATATTTATATCAGTATCTAAGGAATTGTGCATGTTGCTCAAGATAATACCATCGCCTTTGGTCAGGTTGAAATCATAGCCTATCTCTTCTTCCGTACCTCGGAAATATACTTGTCGATTCTCTTCCCTGATTTGTTTGGCCAAGGGGATTCTATCCCAGTCGGGACATTCGCCCGTGAGAGAGATGTTCTTGTATGCCTTGCCGTTGATGGTTGTGTCGCCTGCTATGCGGTAATGGACATAATTGCCCGTTAAGTCGCCGCCGTGGTAATAGTAATCGGCCTCGTAATAGCCGTATTCACAGTCTCTGACAAACGGTTCGTACGATCGGCCAAACTCGCACTCGTCGCGCAGCGTGTTGACTGTCCCTTTATATTCATAGTCGCCGGTCTCCATATTCTTTATGTATCCGAGCCGGTTGTGAGGGTCCCCGATTTCTTCTGTCGTAGCTTCGAAGGGGAAGAAGAATCCCCGACAGGGTTCGAGGCTCCCGAACCCTTCGATATAACTGCCCGACGACAGTTTGATGCGTCGCCGCAGTTGGTCGTTATTCACGGCTATGGTGTCGATATGAATCACCGGCTCGCCTTCGGGATTGAGCCGGGTAGGCACCCGGTCGCCGGGCTTCTCGACGCTGAAGTCGTAGAGTACCGTCTCCTGTTCGTCGCCGGGACGCAGGCAATAGACACCCGATCGTCCTCGCGAGCCAGGCCATAGAGTGTCTGCCCCTCTTCGAAGGGGCAGCTCTCGCTCACATAGCATTTCTTGTACGACACCCCGCCGACTACCGTATCGCCCTCGAAACGATAGCATTCGTCATATCCCCACTTTACCCCTTCACGCACGAAAGGCACATATTCATAGGTGCCCCATCTGGACCACTCGGGTTGGTAGATAAGGCGGTTCTCTATATTTTCAAAGGACTCTAACCGGTCGAGATATTTTGTCCCCGCTTCGGTGTCGGGATTGCAAAAGGGATAATAGAGATTATTACGCTTGCCGGTATAGCCTATACCCTCGATGCAGACTCCATCGACATCCTTCAGTTTGATTCGTCTCCTGTATGTGTTGTTGACGAGTATCGTGTCAATCCACTCGACCTCCATGCCGAAATAGGGCGGGTCGTTGTGCCAGGCCCACATGGTATCGCCAGCCTGCTCTACATTGAAGTCGTAGATGGGAATTTCGGATTTCTGGGGAACCGTATCGAAATGATCTATATTTACATCCACTTGATAGACGACTTTATTCTCTTCACGCAGGAATATCAAAATCTTTGCCCTGTACGAAAAGTCGGGCATATAGGCATAGGCATAGAGTTGCCCATTCACATATCGGTTATCCGGCAAAATAGTCATCGTCTGTCCATCACTAAATGTATATCGAACATTCTCCCGCACAATGGGCACATATTCATACTCCTGCGCCTGACTGGCGATGCAGCCGAGACATATCAGCGCGAAACTCCAAAGTAGTGATTGTGTTTTCATATCTGTGAGTTTTATTTAAATTCGACATTTGCTCCTGCTTTTGCTTCAAAGCCAGGCTGTATCTCTATTTCTTCGCCGGCTTCAATTTGCAGGGTACCGCCCCCTTCGACAAGTCCGCCGGAAAGAATGGCTTTACCAGTGTTTTTGATAATCAATGTAGCTCCACCCTTTATGATGAGTCCGTCGCCAATCCATACATCGCCGTTCGATTCGAAAGTCAGTACGCCTGATTCTATAACCACATTCCCTTCGGTGCGGTTCGTATCTACCGCTTTACCGATATGAATGTCGTTCACCTGGAAATATTGCGAAGCGTCTAACGTGTCGTTTTGCAGATACAACGGTGCCACATAAGGTATGGCATTGCTTTTATATACTGTTACGATGCTGCTGGGTGAGGCATTGGCAAATGTGATATTTGTACTTGTCGCCTCTTTTACCTCGGGCAGTTGATTGACTCCCGACGTAATGGCGATCTTGCTGCCTGTTATTCCTGCACCGGATACGGTAATCGAGTGGTCGGTTCGAGTTACCGATATATCGCTGTAAACCGATGGAATATCGGTCCACATGGAGAATTCGGGACAGCCAATTAGATGGTGAGCCAAAATAACTTTATGAGCAAGATCTGTATTAACTTCATTAACAGAATCTTTATTCTCATTTAAATACGCCTTCGAAAGAGCCTCCGCTGCTCCAATGCAATTACCCGCCTTGATTAAGTTGACAAATTCTTCTTCCAATGTGGCCGAAGCATAATTTTTATAATAGCCTTCACGTGTATTTCCCAAAAAGGCAGGGCCACCATATAACCCAGCCACAGTAAAGGAACTCCCTATATTGTATGGAATATTATAACTGCCATAAATATCAAATGGTGTTGTTGTACAGGCTATTGAATAGGCTATGGCCGGATAATCGTGATTGGTCAAGCAATCCAATCCGTGACCGCTTTCTTGGATAAAACCTTCTGGACTAACATTTTGGAATGCTGTAATCACGCGGTTGCTATCAACATGAGCACTATTACTTACCACTATATGTGAAGGGGCTCCATGTCCATGCCAGCTTAAAAAGCCATATCGATTGTTCATCTCGTCGATTACCTGCTTCCCGGTTGGGCCGGTGGTTTCATTGGCATCGAAAGAGGGCTCTTCTTGCATGATTTTATGCTCGATAAAGGTCGTCCCCCAAGCTCTTTTTATTATCTCGGCTTCATTATTTTCTTGTAATTGGTCGCTTTGACAGTAAAAGGCTTTCTTCAAATAGCTGAAATCTCCATTACCGGGATTGCGCTCATATCGCAACAATTTCTCGGTATAATTCTCAACTTCTTGTGAGGTGGTACACAACAGCCTTCCTACAAAAATTTCGGGATAATGATCTATTTGATCGGCATTAGGCTCTCCATAACAACGATTTCTGTTTGAGTCCCAATCCCCATTAAAATCGCTAAAATATAAGTCTGTAGGTATCATTTTATCGATGTTGTCAGGTTGGCTCATTATATCATAATCTTTCCTATAACCATACCTGATTGGGAGTATGCGATAATCTCCGGCCAACAGAGCATATTGGAGGGAACCTAATTTGTAGGCATGTTCCAGATAAGCCCGTAGCTTACCGGCATCGTCGTTGATATGGGATAGGGTATCCCCTTGTTGAAACTCTTGGCATGCCAGAATATCTTCAATACAGACTACTCCCGCCGAAAGGCCTTTTTGCCGTTTCCACCCTAATAGGCGATCAAAAGCCGGTGCCAATGCTCTACTTGTGACAACCGTGTATTCATAGCTGGGTAAAACCGTCGCTTCGTTAAGGGGTACCGTTGCATGCGCTATGGTTATTGGTGCAAATCCATCGACCTGCGAAGGGTTGACTACCAGCCGTTTGGTTTGTTCCCGACCCCATCGATGAACCCTTCGTGAATTTTGGCGGGTAATAGCCCAAAGTATCGGTGTTGGGGCAGAAGCCAGTGTCGTATTTCCATTCCTTAATGTATAGTCGAGCCGAATTGTCACAGAATTGCGAAACATCATCTCCCCGTTGGCCGGAGCATAGCTTATCGGCCATACGGCTATGGTGACGATGTGGTTATCGCCATCGAGAAAACCTTCATTGACAACCTGTACCGGAGATATTGGGCAATATCGGCTACTGTTGTATACAACACTATCTGGAAAAACAAACGGGATATCGGCGGAGTCAATCGGTTGTACTGGCTGAACGGGATAAACAGGTAATGTGTAATGTTCTGTAACGGTATTCTGTTCTGTGATGGTTACCGTAAAATCGACAGCATTGTAAGGGACCGAAAAACGCAGGTAGTGAACCGGCAATTCGGGGGATCCGATGCTACCCTCTCCCCATAAATCGAGATATTTAATTTTCAAGTACGAAACACTATCCACCACGGTTGTGTCGATACTTAGAAGATTGCGATCGAAAGTCACCGTGTGCGTCAGTTGGGCATTTAGGAGTTGAGCCAAGCAAAGGCATGATAGAGAAACGGCTATATGCCGAAACCGCATAATAATCGGATTCATACACTCACCTCCTTTCCCTTATTTAGTCAATACCATACGTTTGCTGTCTATCTCTTTCCCATCGGCTATGAGCGAGTAAATATACATACCGGCCGAGAGCTCGGAACCTTGTAAAGTTACACAACTTTTACCTCGGTCGACAATTTCAATCCGACGTATTTGAGTACCTTGCATATCGTAAATATACAAGTCTGCCTGTACCGTTTCATAAGGTAAAGCAAACCGTATGAATGTGGTAGCGCTAAACGGATTAGGATTGTTTTGGTAAAGTGCAGGAACGATAGTGTTCTCCGACTCGATAGAGGCCGTATTCCGTTCGGATCGACGGAGCGGTGATACGGGTTCTCCACCCTTGTGCTTCAATTCAACCAACTCCTGCTGTAATTGGGCAATGACAGTTTCTTGAGAATCGACTTTGGCTTGAATTTCGTTTAAAGCATTCACAATCAGAGGAACCATACCCATATAATCGACATACATATAGCCCAACGAATCGATTCGCACCAATTCAGGATAAACCTCTTTTACCTCCTGAGCCAAAAAACCAAATCGGGTACGGTTATCGCCTTTAACATTTATCTTACGATTTTGGGCAGAATCAGAAGGGGCACTTACGTTTAAGCGAAAACTAACGCCTGTAAGTTGCTCTAATCCGGACAGGGTATTGGAGAGAGGAGTTATATTACCCTTGAATCGACTGTCGGAAAGGGTATAAAAATTGCCGATGACATCAGAAGAAAAATAGACTTGGTCTCCGTAAGTGTCGGCATCATATTGCATAATCGAACCCGCATCGGTGGTCATCTCTACACCCGATGCCCCGTGCAGATGCAATCGAGGCGATTCTCGTCCATCAGTTCTATCGGGATAACGCCCCACAAAGACATCGAGGTCAGATTGATTTTCGGTATATCTCGAGTTGAAAGAAACTCGGGTAATCCCTGACGTATTACTGGGGTAAAGACTTATCGCAGCATTACCGATCGTGTTTTCTCCATAGTTGCCGACTAAGATATTTCCTTCACCATTTTCAATTTTCATTTGCCCCATTACACTTACAGATAGACAACATGCTACAACTAAGATAGATAACCCGGTTTTCATAATCGAGTAAAATTTTAATTTCGTTTTTTAGAATATTAAGGTTCCTAATCGCTTGCTTCTCGATAGTTCCCAACAGTTATATCGTGGTATGTTACAGCTCCAAAAACGTATTGGTTTGGAATCGATCTACACAGATCGACACTTTTCAAAGGTAATAAAAACTTTTAATAAATCTATAATTATGAAAGAGGAAAATGTACCTATCCGACGGCTTTTTCTAAACTCTCCCGATAGAGAACAAACAGGCATTCCTACCCTTCACTTGATAAAAGAATTACCATAATCTAAAACTGGGAGTAAATGAAAGGAACCAGTTCGCTCGAACGCACCTGCAAAACAAAGAAGAGTACCAGCGCCAGAATAGCTGCCTTAACTACCAGCGGCGACCACGAAAGCTCGCGTTGCAGCCACTGCGACCAGCGATGCGGGGCAAAATGGAGCAGATAACCGACTATCAAAGCCACGAATATAACGGCGTATCCCGATACGAAGGCGGGAATGGCTTCGGGACGGAAGTTGGTGAATATCTGGGTAAATATCTGTCCGGCAACATCAAGAGAAGGTGACCGAAAGAATATCCAGCCGGCGGCCACAACATGGAACGTGAGCAAAACATGAAAAAAATGGCGGATAATACCCGGGCGATCGTCTTTCGCCACAGGGAATATACGCCGATAAACTTTATGGACAATCAACAAAACGCCATGCCAAGCACCCCATATCACAAAAAGCCACGAAGCTCCATGCCAAAGCCCACCCAGCACCATAGTTATGAACAAATTGAAATAGGTGCGGATTTTGCCTCGACGATTCCCGCCCAAAGATATATAGAGATAGTCTCGCAACCAACTCGACAAAGAGATATGCCAGCGACGCCAGAACTCGGTAATAGAACCCGACTTATAGGGAGAATCGAAATTGATTTTAAAACGATACCCCATAAGCAAGGCTATGCCGATAGCCATATCGGAATAACCCGAAAAATCACAGTATATCTGCAAGGTATAGCCATAGACACCCATAAGATTCTCGAATCCGGTATAGAGCATGGGATTGTCGAAAATGCGGTCTACGAAATTGACACTAATGTAGTCGGAGATAACCACCTTTTTAATCAATCCGCACATGACGAGAAAAAGACCTTCACCCAACAGCATAGGTGTAATCTCCAACGGACGGTGTATCTGAGGGACAAAGTCTTTCGCCCGAACTACGGGACCCGCCGCCAACGGAGGGAAGAACGAGAGGTAAAAAACATAATCTCTCAAATTCGTCACCGGGGACATTTGCCGCCGATACACATCTATAATATAGCTCAACGAACGGAAAGTGAAAAAAGAGATACCGATGGGCAACACAATATCCAACGGCTCGAAAGGCTCACGGGTGAAATCGGCAATCGTACCCAGTAACAAGTTGGTGTATTTGAAATAACAGAGCATGCCCAAATTGACCGCCATGCTCATCAAAACGAAAAATCGACGCATCCATTTCCACGAAACCCAACCTAAAAGCCGCCCCAACGAATAGTCCGAAAGGGCGACGAAAAGCAACAACAGGAAACACAGCCCACTCGATTTATAATAGAAATAGAGAGAAAAAAGTATTACGAAGTAGATACGCAAAGTATCGCGCCTCGCCAACAACCTGTATATCCAGATAAATCCGACGAAAAGAAACAGAAACAATCCGGTATTGAACATGAGCGGATTCTGCCCGTCATAAACGAATAAATCCACGACTTTCGATACGTCGATACTTTCCCAAAAGGAGATCGCACCGTTTTTTATATTATTGAGCCACTCTATCCACATATTCCTGATAAGCTTTCATAAGAGCACGATACAACATTTCGCCCTGCACCCGATAGCCCGTCTCGGTGCAATGGGTACGGTCATAGGCCATGAACCCGGCCTTCCGCCATTGCGAGGACGAACCTTCGCCTCCGGCAATTTCGTACCAATCCCAACAAGCCAACCGATGTTCCACCGCATAGGAACGAATCGTTTCCCGAACGAGCTTCACCCGAGCATTCGGCGTATAATAAACTCTACGTTTTTTGTTTACGCGACGCACCCGACGCCGTGCACATTCGGCCGGAGTAGTCAGTAAAATTTGAGCTTGCGGACAATTTTTTCGCAAAGACGAAACGACAGTATTGATCTGTTTATATAACTCGTCGCGGGTCAAAGAGGTGGAAAACGACTCATTCGTACCCAACGACAAAACAATAAGCGACGGCGAGAGTGCTGCCACCTGCTCGGAAAAACCGGGAATGGCAGCATAACTACTGTAAAAAGCCCCGTTGTTGCCGATAGTGTGGTAAAGAATTCCGCTCTCACCGGTTTCAAGGCTCGCTCCATAAATGGCCAAAGGCGTCTCTTTCGAGACGGCTTCTCCCGTAAGATGAACGCTACACACGGACTCCTCCCACGAAAAATGGGTCAAAAAAGGTAATCGGGTTTCACCCTCGACCAAAAAGGGTTCTGAAATTACTCCCGGGAAAGAGTCGACCGGCGCATGGAACAAACGAACTTTCTTGAAACCGGCACAGTCATCGGTCTTACTAAGCGTGGAAACCGTCAAATCAATGCGACCGTTACGGGGTACAATAGCTATACCACCTACTCCCGGTGTATAGTTACTATACTTCCGCCCTACACAACGGGAAAAATTCCAACTTCCGTCCGCCACGACCGAATAATCTCTCGGTTCATTGGTCTTCGCTAACTTCAAAGGAACGACCAACCCACGCCCCGCATCCCCGAACCTTCGCTGCAACGGTAATCGGACAGCCTCGGTGAGAAACCCTGCCTGAACATGCGAATCGCCAATATGAACCATCGCCACTACCCGAGGAACAGTATCCGTGTCGTTCTGCAACCGTACCATTCCATCGAACAGCGCCGACCAATCGGCATCGTTAAACTCGATAACGTTTTTCTCTTTTTTCAAAAAAGAGGGTACAGTAACCGTGTCGCCTGTCAGCTGTGCACAAAGTTGCACTGCCAGCACTGCGACAACGAAGAAAAACCCTATTACCGACAAACGAAATTTCATAAGCCTTCCCGATTCATTTCATACTCCAACGACTTGACAAACTCGGCCGCCAATCGTTTACCGCCTTTATGGTTAATGTGCGTATAGTCTTTATTCGCCTGTCCGTTAGCGACATAATCGAGCATTCCGTTGTGCCCTCCCATCGCCTCGTATGTATCCCAAAAAACGACACCAGCACTTCGTGCCGCACGACGTTGCGCTTCGGAAAGAGCGACTACCGCCGGCATCGTAACGAAAGCCCCGTTCGCTTTGCGACTGCGATCACCTACTCCCATCAATATAATATCGGTATGCGGATAACACTCCCGCAAGTGACGAACAACCTCTGTCATCTTACGGGCATAAGACCCGTAATGCAAAATTTCGGGAGTCATCACATTCAGTCCGTATTGCAACACAATGGCATCGTAGGGAACGATACTGTCCATCTGAACCGCCCTTTCTCGGGACAACGCCCCGAGCGAAAGACCCGAATAACCACGAGTCGATATATTATCGACAGCAATGCCCTGCACATCGTCCAGCCACACGCCTATGGCTGCAAATCCCGGCGTATTTCCCACCCTTACTTGAAAACGTGGGGTTTGCCCCTCTACCACCAAAGATTGAATCTCATGAGAACCCGCAACGGGAAAAACCTTCCATTCGCCATCGGCTATTTTCAACTCGACCGAGCAATCCTGCCGGGCAACAAATACGAACCGAGACAGTGCCCAACTATCGGCATGTTCTATTTTCGTAGTTCCTCTGTATTGAGCCGTAGCACCCTCCAACGGTACGAAATACTGCTGCTGCAAAGTCATGACATTCCAATCGACTTCTTTGGGTTTCAATACACTATGCACTTCCCAACCTTCGCCCGACTGTATGACCGACCGACGAAATCCGGGAAAATCGGAATGCATAGACACGTATCCCACACCACTCCCACCATACCGGGATTGCAACAAACTTCGCACGTCTTGCGTGAATATATCGGCCTCGATAAACGAATCGCCCAAAAATGCCAAACGCACGGGACGTCCCAATGAGGCTCGTTCCTTCAAGGACGAGAGAAGATGAGACAAACCATTTTTCCCCGGCGAGAAATCTTCGAACAAAACCACATCGCCGTCCCGTCGGGGAAGATTCCCGACCTCTGCCGTATCGGACGAAATATTCGTTACGAGAAGAGTGTCGGCTGTTTCTTGTACCCTTATCGTATCGGGCACGACTTGCCGATCCTGCGGCTCATCTTTCTCCACAGAGGAAAGAGAATCCACCCCCTCGTTCAACCACTCCGTTCCCTCCTCCTGCCACTCTGCATCGCCCGGCAAATCCAAATCTTGCTCATCGACACGGATATCGGAAAAGAGATCGACAGGTTTCGTCGCGAATCCACCCCACTCCAAAACAGGCAACTGAGTCAGGAGAAACAGAAAAACGAGAGAGAGCACCAACAGAGCAACCACATGCCCGTCTTTGTATTTAGAGGAATTATTCCCTTGCTTTTTATTCTTCACTTCGGCTATTCAAATGAGACTACAAAAATAGAGAAAGGAGAGTGGAGAAAAAAGAACTCGCCCTATTTTTCTACCGAGCTACCTCCCATTTTCGCATTTCACACAAAAATAGGGAAAGATTTAGAAGCTGTTTTAAATTTATTGAGAAATAATATTATCATTGCAAGCAGGTATGTTCCGGCCATATTGAGCCCCTGTCTCGCATCTCGGACTCCAATCTGCTTCAACATGGGTCTCAATCTGTCTCGGAATAAATTTAAAACAACTTCTAAGAAAAAGGACAAGAGCTACTATGTGGGGAATATTGTCAGGATTGTATGAGAAATGATAGTGTTTCCCACAAGGCTTATGAGAAGATATGGTCGATAGAGCAAAGGACGAACGGTTTATGAGAATGGCCTTGCAGGAGGCAAAAGAGGCATTCGATGCCGATGAGATACCGGTGGGAGCTGTCATCGTTTGTAAAGATAGGGTTGTGGCTCGGGCACATAATTTGACCGAATGTCTGGGCGATGTGACGGCTCATGCCGAAATGCAAGCGATTACTTCGGCTGCGGCTTCGCTCGGCGGTAAGTATTTGACCGACTGTACCCTGTATGTGACATTGGAGCCGTGTGTGATGTGTGCCGGTGCGATAGGGTGGGCTCAGCTCGCTCGGGTCGTATTTGGAGCCGGCGATGAGAAACGAGGTTACCGGCGTTTCGCTCCTCAGGTATTGCATCCTAAAACAGAGGTCGAGTGTGGTGTTTTGGCCGGGGAGTGTATCGCTTTGATGAAAGATTTTTTTGCGAAAAAACGATAGAATCAGAGTCCGAAACAACGGCGGATAAGTTTGTTGGGAATCTTCTCTACGATTTTTGCTATGAAAACAGGCAGGTAAATCCCTAATAGAATACTAATGATATAGAGACTCCAATAGGACAATTCGTTTTGTGGTATCTTGGAGTAGAGTATTCTGATGGCTATTTGTGGAAAAATTCCTAATAGAAAAATTTGAAACGTATAGTCTCGGAAGGAGGAGAATAGTCCCGATACTATCGGGGTTAAGTTCAGACACAATGAGACGGAAAAGATTATTCCGGTGAGGTTTAACAGTAAAATCGGGCAGTCGGGAATCAGGTTCAGTGCGATGAAAAGAAGGAGCGAAAGTAGGAGACTCCCGGAATGACTCAAAAAACGTTGTATATCGAATTTGCAGAAAAGTATGCCTAAGCAGAAAAAAAGGAACATATATGCCACGTTGGAAAGGCAAAGCAAGAATATATCGGGAGGGAAAAATAAGTTGAGTACGACACTTCCGATAATTAATACCGCGATTTTGAAATACCCCGTTATCATATATTTCAGCAAAGGATAAGATAACATGATGATAAAGAGCGTGGCGACGAACCACATTTCGCTCAACGGGTTGGAGCCGGGATATAGAAAACTGTCGGTAAATTGCCGTAAAGACAATTCTACCGGGCGTTTCATGAATGATGAGAATATAAACTTGACGGCGAAGGTGAAAAAGGTGAAGAACAAATAGGGGAGGCCCAACCGTTTGAGCTTATCGAGCACAACTTCTTTATAGGCTAAGTCTCGGCTGATTTTTGTGAAATAAAAAAGGAAACCGGAGATAAACATGAAAAGAGGCATGTGAAAACTGTATATGACACGCTCTATCGTCGCGCTCACCGGAGTTTGAGGATTCTCGAAAATACCGGTTAAGGTAACATGTCCTATTACGACCAATAACATACTCCAACCTTGGAGTATTTGCAACCATGTTATCTTTTGTCTGTTCATGGGTGGGTATATATTC
>ERZ779762.258-NODE-258-length-34545-cov-5.891244_pt1 | contig 34545 bp, 29 predicted proteins | sample MGYA00511887_ERZ779762 | MGnify/ENA primary metagenome ERZ779762 (study PRJEB29588, sample SAMEA2163052) | human gut metagenome | biome: human gut; feature: human-associated habitat; material: faeces | place: Denmark | collected 2008/2010 ...
GGCGGATCGCCAGCGAGGATGATGCGCTTGCGGGCCTTCTGGATATCAGGATCGGGAACCGGCACGGCAGACAGCAGCGACTGCGTGTACGGATGGTGAGGCTCGCTGTAGAGCGTCTTCCAGTCCGAAAACTCAACCATCTTACCCAGATACATAACGGCAACGCGATCGGAAATGTGCTGCACGACGGACAGGTCGTGAGCGATAAACAGATACGCGGTACCGAACTTGTCCTGGAGCTCCTTAAGAAGGTTCAGAACCTGGGCCTGAATGGATACGTCCAGAGCGGATACCGGCTCATCGGCAATGATGAACTCCGGCTCCACGATGAGGGCGCGGGCAATGCCGATGCGCTGGCGCTGGCCGCCGGAGAACTGGTGGGGATAGCGCTCGGCATGTTCGGGCGCAAGGCCCACCTTGGCCAGAATTTTCTCCACCTTTTCGCGGCGCTCTTCGCGGGTCTTGTACATGTGGTGGATGTCCAGACCCTCGCCGATGATATCCTCCACCTTTTTGCGGGGGTTCAGGGACGCCATGGGGTCCTGAAAGATCATCTGCATCTGGGTGCGCAGGGTGTTGTTCTGGCTGTGGTTCAGCTTGCCACTGATATCCTGCCCATCAAAGGTGATCTTGCCGGCAGTGGGGTCATACAGGCGGATGACGCTGCGGCCGATGGTGGACTTGCCGGAACCGGACTCGCCCACCAGACCATAGGTCTCGCCGGGATAGATCTCAAAGCTGACATTGTCCACAGCCTTGACGGTATAGCTCTTGCTCACGCGGAAATACTGCTTCAGGCCCTCGACCTTCAGCAGCGGAGCAGCATTCTGTCCTGCCATTTATTCCGCCTCCTTGATCTTTTCTGCCTCGGCACGCATGCGGGCAATGCGCTGAGCAAGCTCAGGCGGCATGTCTACCTTGGGTGCGCGGGGGTCCAGCAGCCATGTAGCTGCATAGTGGGTGTCGCTGATCTTGAACATGGGCGGGTCCACTTCGTCGTCGATGTTCAGGGCAAAGTGGTTGCGCGGCGCAAAGGCATCGCCCTGCTTCTCATGCAGCAGGTTCGGCGGCGAACCCGGAATGGTGTACAGACGGTCGTCTGCGGTGTCCAGATCGGGCATGGCGGAAAGCAGGCCCCATGTGTAGGGGTGGCGCGGCTCGTAGAAGATCTCATCGATGGTGCCGGTCTCCACGATCTTGCCTGCGTACATCACGTCCACATAATCGGCCACCTTTGCCACAACGCCCAGATCGTGGGTGATGTAAATGACAGAGATGCCGCGCTCACGCTGGATGCTGCGGATCAGCTCCAGGATCTTGGCCTGAATGGTCACATCCAGTGCCGTGGTGGGCTCGTCGCAGATCAGCAGGTCGGGGTCGCAGGCCAGTGCAATGGCAATGACCACGCGCTGGCGCATACCGCCGGACAGCTGGTGCGGGTAGCTCTTCATGCGCTTTTCGGCATCGGTGATGCCCACCTCTTCCAGCAGCTGCACAGCTTTTTTGTAGGCGGCATCCTTGGGCATCTTGTAGTGCCACAGCATGCCCTCCATGATCTGCTTGCCGATGGGCATGGTGGGGTCAAGGCTGGTCATGGGGTCCTGAAACACCATGGCGATGCGCTTGCCGTTGATGTGGCGGCGGATCCACTTTTTGTCCTTCTGCAGCAGGTCCACCGTCTCGGGGCTGCCGTCGGCGTGATGGTAGCTGAACTGGATGGAGCCGCTGTTCACAATGGCGTTCTGTGCCAGAATGCCCATGGCGGCCTTCATGGTAACGGACTTGCCGGAACCGGATTCGCCCACCAGAGCCACCGTTTCGCCCTTGTACAGGTCGATGTTCACGCCGCGGATGGCGTGCACCGGGCCTGCGGTGGTCTTAAAGGTGATATCAAGGTCTCGCACCGACAAGACCTGTTCTTTTTTGTTTTCAGGCATGGGGTGTTCCTCCTTACATACTCTTCATCTTGGGGTCCAGCGCCTCGCGCAGGCCGTCGGCCACGAGGTTGAAGCTCATCATCAGCAGACTCATGACCACCATCGGCGGGATGATCTGATAAGGATGGGTGGTAAAGCTGTTGTACAGCTCGCTGATCAGAGAACCCAGCGAGCACTGCGGCACCGGGATGCCCAGACCCACAAAGGACAGGAATGCTTCGGTGAAAATTGCGGTGGGGATGCTGAACATGACCTGCGTGATGATGGGTCCGATGATGTTGGGCAGCACTTCCTTGAAGATGATGAAGAAGCTGCCTGCGCCAAGCGTGCGGGAGGCCAGCACGAACTCCTGATCCTTCAGCTTGAGCATCTCAGCGCGGGCAATGCGGCTCATGCCCACCCACTCGGTGAGCATCAGAGCAAAGATAATGGTGATCATGCCGGGCTTGAGCACCAGCAGAAGCAGCGTGACGATTACCAGACGGGGGATGCCGTTGGCAACTTCCAGAAAACGCTGCATCATCATATCCACCTTGCCGCCAAAGTAGCCGGAGATCAGGCCGTAGCTCATGCCGATGACCATATCGATGATGGCGGCGGCAACCGCGATGATCAGGGACACGCGGGCACCCTCCCAGGTGCGGGTCCAGATATCGCGGCCATAGGTGTCGCTGCCGAACCAGTAGTAGACATCCTCCTTGCCCTTTTCCACATAGGCATTCACTGTCTTGGAACCGGTGGTGGTGCTCATTTTCTCGTCACCGTTGAAGATGCCGAAGTTTTCCAGCACCTGCACGCGGGGCGCAAAGTTTTTCTGGCTCAGCTCCTGACCGGAGTAGGTATACTCGTTCATGCCGGGGCCAAATGCCGCCAGCAGCACGATAAAGACAACGAGGATCAGGCCGAGCACCGCGCTCTTTTTGCGGAAGAAGCGCACCCGCACATCCTTCCAGAAGCTCTGTGCGGCAAAGTTCGAGTCCATTGCGATCTCTGCGTCGTTATGCTTGAGCACAAAGTCCTTCTCGTTGAAGGTGTGCTCGGAATACATGGTATCCACTGCGCTGACAATGGCATCAGCCGTGGCTTCGCCGCCCAGGCGAATCGCTTTTTCTGCCATATCAGTCGTCCCCCTTTGCCAAGCGGATGCGCGGGTCGATGATGCCGTACAGCAGGTCAACGACCAGCATGATGCCAATGTACATGGCACTGTAGATGAAGCTCAGGCTGATGACCACATTGTAGTCGTTGGACTGGATGGCCGTCACCAGCAGGCTGCCCACACCGGGAATGGCGAAGATCTTCTCCACCACCAGCGAGCCGGTCATCAGGTCCACGATCAGCGGGGCCAGCACGGTGATAATGGGGATCAGCGCATTGCGCAGCGCGTGGCGGAAGATCAGCGCCGGGCCGGAAATGCCCTTGCTCTCGGCCAGCAGCATATAATCGGAGTCCAGAACTTCGATCATTTCACTGCGGGTAAAGCGGGCAATGGAAGCCATGGTGAACATGGACAGTGAGATGCTGGGCAGCACGCTGGAGCCGAACACGTCCTTTGCGGAGAACAGCATGGGGAACCACTTGAGCTTGAAACCAAAGGTATAGCTCAGGGCCAGTGCGATCACGTAAGACGGCACCGACACGCCGATGACCGAGATGATGGTGGCCAGAGTGTCGAAGATGGTGTCCCGCTTGAGGGCTGCAATGATGCCGAGCACAAGGCCCACGATGGCACCCAGTGTAACAGCCATGCCGCCCACACGGATGGAAATGGGCAGACGGGACTGGATCAGCTGGGAGATGGGCGTGTTCTTGGAGATATTGTAGCTGACGCCGAAGTCACCGCGCAGCATGTTGGTCACATAGCGGAAGAACTGCACATAGATCGGCTGATCCAGACCGTACTTTGCGTACAGGGATGCGCGCATTTCCGGCGTCAGCTTTTCATCGTTGAAGGGCGAACCGGGCATCAGCTGCATGAGGATGAACAACACCAGCAGGATGGCCAGCAGCGTAAACAACGAAGTGATAATACGCTTGAGCGTGTATTTTTTCACGTTGGGTAGACCCCCTTAAAGTTTCTTCTTCTCCCTGCTCAAGACAGGGCGGCTTTTTCTGCCGCGGTCATCCGTGCGCCGGACGCGGACAGTGCAAAAGCCAAAAAGTCGCACAGCGGCAATCACGCTGCCACTGTGCGGCATTTCAGTTCTCGATCAGGATCAGACGCTCTTCTTTGCGTCCTTGAAGACGCGGTTCAGAGCAACCGGGTGGAAGTCCACGCCGGTCACGGCAGAAGAGATCATCTCGGCGTTGCACTGACCATACAGCGGGAAGATGGCGGCCTGCTCCAGCACGATGGACTCAGCGTCATACATGGCTTCCCAGCGACCCTCGGGATCGGTGCACAGATCGCCGGTGGTGCACTCTGCGATGACGGCATCGTAGTCAGCATCGCTCCACAGACCGTAGTTGTTGGAGTTGCCGGTGACCCACATGCCCAGATAGGTCATGGGATCGGCGTAGTCGGGGCCCCAGCGGGTCAGGCCGATCTCAAAGTTGCCGTCCTGCATATCCTGCACGCGCTGCTTCTTGGGCTCCACCTTCAGCTCCAGAGTAAAGCCGGGCAGAGTGGTCTGCAGCTGCTCCTGAACGACCTGAGCGACCTTCTGAGGAGCATCGTCGGCATCGACGACCATGGTGAAGGAGAAGGAATCCTTGCCCAGCTCAGCCTTGGCCTGCTCGTAGTACTCTGCAGCCTTGTCGGGATCGTATGCGCAGAACTCTGCAAACTTGGTCTGGTCGGCGCTGAAATCGCTGCCATCCGGGCCGGTGGCGAACTGTGCGGGCACTGCGGTGTAGGCGGGAGAAGAGCCGTCCTTCAGCACGTCATTGGTGATGGAATCACGATCCAGTGCAAAGGTGATAGCACGGCGCAGGTTCAGGTTTGCCAGCTCCGGCACAGCGTCCATGTTGGGGCTGATGTACCACAGGTAGCCGGCACCCACGCTGGTGAACTCGGGGTCGTCCTTGACCTGCTCGACCTGCTCGCCGTTCAGCAGGGTGATATCCAGATCGCCGTTCTGATAGCTCATCAGAGCCTGTTGGCTGTCCTTGATGACCTGATAGTTCAGACCGTCCAGAGCAATGCGGTCAGCATCGTAGTAGTCGGCGTTCTTCACCAGCTCAAAAGCGGTGGCAGCCGGCTCATAGCTGGTCAGCACGAATGCACCGTTGGACAGCACGGTGTCTGCGCTGGTGCCGTAGGTATCGCCGCAGCTCTCAAAGAACTTCTGGTTCATGGGGTAGAAGGTGGGGAAGTACATCAGGCTCAGGAAGTAGCTGACCGGAACGTTCAGCTCCACCTTCAGGGTCTTGTCATCCACAGCGGTGATGCCCAGATCGGTGACGGGCTTGCTGCCTGCAATGATCTCGGCGGCGTTGACCACCTGACCGATATCGCTCAGCATGTAGGCATACTCGGATGCGTTTGCGGGGTCAACAGCACGCTGCCAGCCAAACACGAAGTCGGCTGCGGTAACGGCATCGCCATTGGACCACTTTGCATCCTTCAGGTGGAAGGTGTAGGTCTTGCCGTCCTCGCTCAGCTCATAGCTCTCTGCCAGAGCCTCCACGGCTGCACCGTTCGCATCCATCTGCATCAGGCCGTCGGTGTAGTTGGCGATGACCTCAAAGGAGGTGCCGTCGGTAGCCAGCTGGGGGTCCAGAGACTGGACTTCGGTCTCCAGCATGACGTTCAGCACACCGCCCTCAGCAGAGGCGGCTGCACCAGAAGCAGCGGTGGAGCCGGAAGCTGCGGTGCTGGAAGAGCCGCCGCAGGCAGTCAGAGCCAGTGCAGCAGCCGATACGCCTGCAGCAGCCAGGAAGCTGCGGCGAGAAATACGACGATCGAATTTCATATTTTTTCCCTCTCTCTTACCTCAATGCTTTATTGAGGTAAAGCATTGAATGGTGAAAAATGCACAAAGGCTTTTTGCTCCTTCTCTGGAGCGCTGCACACCTTTGTGCGATATCCGCATTATACGCTGTTCCGCCTGAAAAGGAAAGGCTTCCGGCTGTTTTTCTGTGCTTTGACCAATGGTCAGCAAAAATTTTGTTTTTGTTTTTGTGCAGTTTTGAAGATATACTGTAGTTGCTCAAAATACAGTTTCACGAAAACATGAGTTTTTTGTATTTTTCAGGGGAACAGATGAAGAGATTTCACCTGCGTATTTTCATTTTTTGTGCATAAGTCGTACTTTCAACCTGTTTTTGTGCACATACCAGACACAAAAAATCCCTGCTGAAAACGCACCGTTCTCAGCAGGGAAACACCGTTTTTTCGGTTTTTAGGCAAACATAGCCACTACGTAAGTCTCGCCGCCGTATTCAATGAACACCGCGCCCATCTGTGTGCGGCCTGCCGCATAGCTGCGCAGTGCACTGCCCGCCTCGCTCAGCGGCGGAGCATATAAGTAGCCGGTAAAGCCCCATTCGTTGTTCATTGCAAGGCCGATCACCACGCCTCTGGGCAGGAACAGAAAGCTGGTGGAATGATCGATAAAATCGTACACATTCGTATCCAGCATGGCACCGGAGCCGGTGGTCATGGGCACCTTGCGTGTCAGCAGGCCGGACTGGGTGGTCAGCTGGGTGGAGTCCTCCACCAGCCAGTCTGCCAGACGGCTGGCTGCATCTTCCAGATCGGTATTATAGGTCAGGCTGGGGGCTACCTCTTTCATCAGGGCCTTGGCCTGTTCTGTATCCTTCTGCACCGTGCCGCCCATCAGTGCACTGCATCCGGTCAGCACCGCCAGTGCCAGTGCACCCGCCAGCAGGCAAGCCAGCCATTTTCTTGCATGTTTCATATTGTGGTTCTCCCCTTTCGGTCTGTTTTTCTCCATGATACCTTTTTTGCTGCCGGATTACAAGCAGAAAAAAGCTGCTGTGCATCTGCACGGCAGCTTTTTGGGCAAAACTTTATTTTGCGTACTCCACAGCGCGGCTTTCGCGGATCACATTGACCTTGATCTGGCCGGGGTAATCCAGCGTGTCCTCGATCTTCTTGGCAATGGAGCGTGCCAGCAGGATCACCTGATCGTCGCTGATGACATCGGGCTTGACCATGATGCGCACTTCGCGGCCTGCCTGCACGGCAAAGGCCTGCTCCACGCCCTCGAAGCTGGAAGAGATCTCCTCCAGATTTTCCAGACGCTTGACGTAGCTTTCCACGTTCTCGCGGCGGGCACCCGGGCGTGCAGCGCTGATGGCGTCGGCAGCCTGAATGATGAAGGCCAGCGGGGTCTTGGGTTCCACGTCGCCGTGGTGGGCCTCAATGGCATGGATGATCTGGGTATTTTCCTTATACTTGCGGCAGATGTCCACACCGATCTGCACATGGCTGCCCTCGATCTCGTGGTCCAGTGCCTTGCCGATATCATGCAGCAGACCGGCACGGCGTGCCATGGTCACATTCACACCCATCTCGCCTGCCAGCAGACCGGCCACCCATGCCACCTCCATGCTGTGGGTCAGGGCGTTCTGGCCAAAGCTGGTGCGGTACTTCAACCGGCCGATCAGCTTGATGAGGTCCGGGTGCAGGCCATGGATGCCCAGCTCCATCACGGCACGCTCGCCCTCGCGCTTCATCTGCAGCTCCAGCTCGTGGCGGCACTTTTCCACCGTCTCCTCGATGCGGGCGGGGTGGATGCGGCCATCGCCGATCAGGCGTTCCAGCGTCATGCGGGCCACCTCGCGGCGGGTCTGGTCGAAGGAGGACAGGGTGATGGCCTCCGGGGTATCGTCGATGATCAGGTCCACGCCGGTAGCAGTTTCCAGCGCGCGGATGTTGCGGCCCTCGCGGCCGATGATGCGGCCCTTCATTTCATCACTGGGCAGCGGCACCACGCTGACGGTGGTCTCGCTGCAGTGGTCGGCAGCGCAGCGGCTGACGGCCTGACCGATCAGGTTGCGTGCGATGTTGTCGCAGTTTTCCTTCAGGTCGGTCTCGTAGGCGGCAACGCGCACGGCCTTTTCGTGGGTCAGCTCCTCGTCCACCTTGTGCAGCAGCACCTCGCGGGCGTCCTCCTGACTCAGACCGGCCAGCGTTTCCAGCCGCTCCATCTCCTTGGCGCGCAGGGCCTCGATCTCGGCCAGACGCTCCTCGGCCTCAGCGGCGCGCTTTTTCAGCTCCTCTTCCTTCTTTTCCAGTACCTCGGTCTTGCGGTCGAGGGCGGTTTCCTTCTGGTCGATGCGGTTCTCCTGACGGCTGATCTCCGCACGGCGCTGCTTGATCTCCTTATCGGCTTCTGCCTTCTGGGCATCCACCTCGGCCTTCAGCTTGAAGGCCTCGTCCTTTGCTTCCAGAACCGCTTCCTTGCGTTTCTGTTCTGCGGTCTTGATCGCTTCGTTCACCAGACGGGTGGCCTCGGCTTCTGCGCTGCCGATCTGGGCTTCGGCGGTCTTTTTACGGTTGTTGTAACCAATAAAATAGCCTGCACCGATGCCCGCAGCAAGCGCGACGATCAAGATCACGATCCAGATGATCGTGGACATCGCATTTCACTCTCCTTTGTTAAAATTCAAAATTCTGAATCATAAGCAGGAGACGCTGTAGGGCAGGTGTAGGCTGCAAACATTTTTATAAGTGAGCTTTCAATGCAAAAAGTGGCAACAAGACCACACGCACGGCAAATGCCGCACGAACAGGCTGCAAGCTTTTCTATCTACAGTTCTATCTTATATAAAAACAGGCAGGCTCTGCCTGTAAGGGACACGGGTCACGGGAACGACCTGCACACAGCGTCTTTTATTCCATACTACTAATTATAGTACGAAACAATTGCCCGCTTGTCAAGAGGAAAACCCTGCCCCGCAGAACATTTTGTGCAGAAAACAGGGACAGTATCCGCACCGGATGCCGTCCCCGTTCCCGTTTATTCCAGATACATCCTGCGCAGCCGCATCAGGCGCGCAGGGGTCAGGCCGTATTCGGCTTCCAGATAGTTCTCGGCGCTGCCGTATTTTGCGCGGATGGTGCGCAGCACAAAGGGTGCGGTTGCCGGGTCCACGCCCGCCTTGCGGTAATAGCGCATCCGGCAGGCCGGGTTTGCCGCGATCTCTTCGGCGTGCTCCGCCAGCACTGCGTCGATCTCAGCCTTGCGGCAGAGGTTCGTGCGCTCATAGTCCGCACAGATCGTCTCATCCGAAGCGCCCAGTGCCAGCAGAATGAGCATGGCCGCCACGCCGGTGCGGTCCTTGCCGGCCGAGCAGTGGAACAGGATGGGGGTCTCGCCTGCTTCCAGCGCACGGAACAGCTCCTTGAACGCCTTGTTGCCAAACAGCATCCGCTCGTACATAGCCTGCACGAAGGTGCTGCCGTCGGCGCTTTCTTCATAGCCCTTCATCAGGGCGGCGATATCATCCGGCGCAAAGGAGATCTCGTGGCCGTCCTCGGCGCACAGGCCGCAGATCTGCACCAGACGTGCACCGTCCGGTACGTAGTCCGGTTCTTTCTGCACTTCCCCGCTGCTGCGCAGATCAAGGATCAGGCGCAGGCCCAGCGCGTCCAGCTTCGCGCGGTCGGCCTCACCGGTGAGCTTGCAGGTAGGGATGCCGCGCCAGATCTGGCCCCACTTGATATGTTTGCCCTCGTCGGCTTCGTAACCGCCCAGCTCCCGGAAGTTGGTGCCGCCGGCAAAATCCAGCTGGGTGCCGGGCACCGGGTGGGCCGGTGCAGCCTTTGCCGCAGCGCTGGACAGCACCGGAAAATTGTAGAACGGCTTTGCGGGCCGTCCGCGGCGGGGCGGCAGGCTGGCCGAACCGCCCAGCACCTCCATCAGGTAGCTGCGCAGCAGGTCGATGTAGGCAGAGGAATGATCCCGCCGCTGCACCAGTGAGACGCACAGCGGGGGCAGATCTTCCAGCAGCACATCCCGCACACGGTCCAGTTCCCGTCTGGCCCCCGGTTCATAGCGGGTCAGACAGGTGCAAAGCTGCTCCTGCACAAGATAATAGGCCTGATAAAAGCTGGGGCCGATCTCCGCATTCGGCGCAAAGCCCAACCGGGCGCAGGCCGACCACAGCGGGCTGAACAGATCCTGCCGCAAGCTGGGCAGCAGCACCCGCTGACCGCGCAGCTCTGCCAGCGGGATGCTCTCCTTATCCCAGAACGCGTGCCCCCGAGGCACCAGCAGGCAGGCAGGGTCTGCCCGCAGGGTGGTGCGGGCCAGTACCGGCGCAGCACAGCCCAGATCGATGACCAGACCCGCGTCCAGCTCCCCCTGCTCCACATCGTCCGCCACCGCATCGTTGTCCATCATGCGGAAGCGCATCTCCACATGGGGATACTGCTGGCGGAACTTGTCCAGCTGGGTCTCCAATCCGGGCAGGTAGTCCGGCACCAGCGACACGCTGATGCCGATGCGCACCGGCTGCGCCGACTGGATCTCGGCCCGCAGGGATGCCTGCATCTGCTGGAACTGCTCCACTACCGGCGCGGCATGGCGCTGCAGGCTCATGCCGCGGTCGGTAAGGGTGAGCTTGTGGTGGGCGCTGAGGAACAGCGGCCCGCACAGCTCGGCTTCCAGCGCAGAGATGCTCTGCCGCAGTGCCTGCCGTGACAAAAACAGCCGCTGTGCCGCGCGGCTGTAATTCATTTCATCGCACAATACCAGAAAGTAGTGCAGCTGGCGGATATCCATGGTTTCCTCCCTGAGAAAAGTATCGTATAAAGAATACCGCCTTTTTGCGCGATTGTAAAGCCGTTGGCAGCAAAAAACTGCCGCACGGCATTGCACCGTGCGGCAGTCAGAGCGCGGAACGATCAGATCAGGCTCAGAGCTTCCTCGTCGCCCACCAGCGTGAAGTCCGGATGCATCTGCAGGATGCTTGCGGGCACCTCCGGAGTGACGGGGCCGAAGAATGCCTTCTTGATGATCTCGGCCTTGCCTGCGCCGTTTGCCACCATGAGCACCTTGCGTGCCTGCATGATAGTCTTGATGCCCATGGTATAAGCCTGCTTGGGCACCAGATCCACATTGCCGTCAAAGAAGCGCTTGTTTGCCTCAATGGTCTCGGCGGTCAGGTTCACACAGTGGGTCTCCAGCTCAAAGGCTTCGCCCGGCTCATTGAAGCCGATGTGGCCGTCGTGGCCGATGCCCAGCAGCTGCAGGTCGATGCCGCCCACAGCGTGGATGATCTGGTTGTACTTTGCGCAGGCATCCTCTGCATCGGGGTTGGTGCCGTCCGGCAGGTTGATCTTTGCAGGGTCGATGTTCACCTTGTCGAACAGGTTGCGGTGCATGAAGCTCCAGTAGCTTTCCGGGTGCTCCTTGGGCAGGCCGCGGTACTCGTCCAGATTGACGGTGGTCACCTCAGAAAAATCAATGTCGCCCTTGTTGTACCAGTCCACCAGCTGTGCATACGCGCCCACGGGGGTGCCGCCGGTCGCCAGACCCAGCACGCAGTTGGGCTTCATAATGACCTGTGCCGAAATGATATTGGCTGCCTTGCGGGACATATCCGCATAATCTTTTGCACGAATGATCTTCATTACAAACGACCTCACTTATCATCTTTTTTGCCGCTCTGCACGGGCTGCGCAGAGCACTTCTGCGTTTAGTTTATCACATTTCGCAGACAAGCGCCAGTCATCCCGGCCATCTTTTCGGTGTGTTTGCACAAAAAGATGCAAAGCCCCGCCGTTTGGGCCGGCATTTCCGGTCACGAACGCGCAAAAACGCCGCCGGGCGTTTCCACACCGGCGGCGCTGCATGTTGAAAGATCAGTTCCCGCTGCACAGGCCGCAGGCGGCACAGGCGGCGGGGGTGGCGGCACAGCCGCCAAGGGCGGTCTCGCGCAGCTCGGCAGGCAGGCGCTTGCCCACGGCGTACATGGCGTCCAGCATCTGGTCGAAGGGGATCAGCTGGCGGATGCCGCTCAGGGACAGTTCTGCTGCAATGAGGGCGTTGGCCACACCGGCAGCGTTGCGGTTCTGGCAGGGGTACTCCACCAGCCCGCCCACGGGGTCGCACACAAGGCCCAGCATGTTCATCAGCACGGTGGAAGCTGCATCCAGACACTGCTGCGGGTTGCCGCCCATCAGCTCCACGGCGGCAGAAGCAGCCATGGCAGACGCAATGCCCACCTCGGCCTGACAGCCGCCCACGGCACCGGCCACGGTGGCGTTGCGCATGGCAAGATAGCCCACGGCACCGGCGTTGAACAGGGCATCCACGATGCGCTGGTCGGAGATACGGTAGCACTCCTGCAGGGCCAGCATCATGCCCGGCACCACGCCTGCAGAGCCTGCGGTGGGTGCAGCCACGATCAGGCCCATGGAAGCGTTCACTTCCAGCACGGCCATGGCGTAGGTCATGGCCTTCTGCAGCACATCGCCGCAGATGTTTTTCTTCTTATTATAATGTGTTTCCAGCTTTTTGGCCTCGCCGCCGATCAGGCCGCCCATGGATTTGATGGGCTTTTTCAGCGGCTGGGTGGCAGAAGCGTGCATGATCTCCCATGCCTTTGCCATGCGGTGATCCACAGCATCCCGGGGCGTTTCGCCCAGCAGGCATTCCCGCTGGCGCATCACTTCCGAAATGGGCAGTTGGTTTTCCTCACACAGGTCCAGCAGCTCCTTGGCGGACTTGAAATCCATGTTCATCGCTTGTCCCTCCTTACGGCTGCACGACCATTACATCGTTGATGTTCGGGTTTGCCAGCAGCAGCTGATCCACACCCTCGGGCAGGCGCTCATCCGACTCCACGATGGTGTAAGCCGTGTGCCCCTTTTCCTCGCGGAACAGACGCATGAACGCGATGTTCACGCTGCGGTCGCTGAGGATCTTGGTGATGTGGGCCACCACGCCGGGCTTGTCCTTCTGCACCACGATGAGGGCATTGTACTCGCCGGTAAAATCCACCTCCACGCCGTTGATCCGCACGATGCGCACCTTGCCGCCGCCAAGCGATTCACCGCGCACGGTCATCACCTGACCGGCCGCATTCTCCATGCGGATATCCACCGTGTTGGGGTGGATGTCGGTCTCCACCTCATTGGGGGTGAAGCTGTAGCCAAGGCCGCGGTCGGTGGCAATGGCAAAGGAATCCCGGATGCGGGTATCATCGGCCGAAAAGCCCATGATGCCGCCCAGCAGGGCGCGGTCGGTACCGTGGCCGTGGTAGGTCTTGGCAAAGGAACCGTAGAGGGTAAAGTCCGCCCGCTTCAGCGGCGGGGCGATCATCTTCTGTGCCAGAAAGGCGATGATCTCCGCGCCTGCGGTGTGGGAGCTGGAGGGGCCGATCATGTTCGGGCCCAGAACATCAAAAACACTGATAAATGCCATGGGGTGTCACTCCTGTCAGGTCAAGAACCGCGCCGCGCATCAGACGCTTGCGCTGCTCTTGTTGATGAACTTCTGGTAGATGGTCTCCACGATCACGCCGATGGCGTTGTCGCCGGAGACGTTGCAGGCAGTGCCGAAGGAATCCTGAGTGATGTACAGAGCAACCATGATGGCGCAGATGGGGCCATTGGGGTCACCGGCCTCAGCGCCAAAGATCATGTACAGGAAGGGCAGAGCGGTCATGATGGAGCCGCCGGGAGCACCGGGAGAAGCCACCATGGCAACGCCCAGCGTCATGATGAAGGGCACCACGGTAGCAAGGCTGATGGGCAGCTGGTTCATCAGGCAGACGGCAGTTGCGCAGGCAGTAATGGTGATCATAGAGCCTGCCATGTGGATGTTGGCGCACAGAGGCACTACGAAGTTGCGGATCTGCTCGCTCACGCCGTCAGCCGCAGCGCACTGCAGGTTGACCGGGATGGTGGCTGCAGAGGACTGAGTGCCCAGAGCGGTGGTGTAGCCGGGGATCTGGTTGCGGATCATCTTGAAGGGGCTCTTGTGGCTCACAGCGCCTGCAACGCAGAACTGCAGGAAGATGCAGACCAGATGCATGATGATGACCACCAGGAACACCTTCCACAGGATGCCCAGAATGGCGTAGGTCTTGCCGGACTTGGTCATGTCGATGAAGGTACCGCAGACGTACAGGGGCAGCAGCGGGATGATGACGCTGTGCAGCACCTGATCGATGATGCCGGAGAAGTCCTTCATGCCATTATAAAGTGTATCACCGATGGTCTTGCCGCGCAAGGTGGACATGCACAGGCCCAGCACGAAGGCCAGCACCACGGCAGACAGGGTGTCCAGCAGCGGAGGGATGGAGATGGAGATGTAGCTGACCAGAGAGTTGTCAGCCGTGGCGGCGATCTGTTCCAGAGCGCCTTCGCTCATGAAGCTGGGGAACAGGCTTGCGGACACCAGATAGGATGCCGAGCCTGCGATCAGGGTGGAGCCGTAGGCCAGAGCCACCGTGATGAGCAGCAGCTTGCCTGCGCCGCTCTTCAGGTCGGCAATGCCCATGGTGACGTAGGCCACGATCATCAGCGGGATGATGAACTTCAGGAACGAGCTGAAGATGCTGGATGCCGTGACGACGACCCGGCAGAACCACACCGGGAAGAACTGGCCGATGATGATGCCCAGCACGATGGCGATGAGCAGCTTCGGCAGCAGTCCGAGCTTGAATTTTTTCTTTTCCATAAGAATAAAATCCTCCTTTTCCTATTCTGACCTTTGTGCAGCACCTGACAGCGCTCTCTCCGCCGCAGCCCGCACGGCCAGCCTTTCACGAAACGTCAAATTTTCACTTGACGTGTTGACATATTTAGTTTAACATAGACATATGCATGATTCAAATTCATAAAACTAAAGTTATGGTTTAAAAATCTTAATAGCAAAGGAGCTTCGCCATGGAAGTGCGCCAGCTGAACACCCTGATCCGTGCCGCCCAGTTCCAGAGCTTTTCCAAGGCAGCGGAAAGTCTGGGCTATTCCCAGTCTGCCGTTACCGTGCAGATCAAAGCGCTGGAAGAAGAGCTGGGTGTGCGCCTGTTCGACCGCATGGGCAAGCGGGTGATCCTGACCGCACAGGGTCAGTGCTTTCTGGAATACGCCAACAGCATTCTGGATACCATCCACAACGCCCGCCGCGCCCTGAGCGAGGATGCCGAGCTGGAGGGCTGCCTGCACATCGGCACGCTGGAATCCCTCTGCTTTTTCCGTCTGCCCGGCCTGATGCATCAGTTCCGGGTGGAACACCCCAAAGTCAGCCTTCGGGTCACTACCGGCTCCCCGGAAGAGCTGATCGAAAAGATGGAGCGCGGCGAGGTGGACCTCATCTGCATTCTGGACGAGCCCCGCTACTCCAACAGCTGGCACAAATGCAACGAGATCCCGGAGGAGGTGGTGTTCGTGGCTTCCCCGGACATCGATCTGGGCCACCCCGGCCCGTACCGGGTGGCAGAGCTTCTGGACAAGCCCTTCTTCCTCACCGAACGCAACGCCAACTACCGCCGCACCTTTGACCGGTTTCTGGCTTCCCGCCAGATCGAGCTGACCCCCAGCCTTGAGATCAGCGATACCTCCTTTATCATCAAGATGCTGGAGCGCTCCTCCGGCATTTCCCTGCTGCCGCGCTTCGCTGTGGCCGAGCCTGCGTCCAGAGGAGATCTGCGCATTCTGGAGGTGTCAGACTTCCGGCTGACCATGTACCGCCAGATGTTCTACCACAAGGATAAATGCTGCACCCGGGAAATGGACGCCTTCATCCAGCTGGCCTCCGGGCCGGATCTTCCGCTTTTATAATACAGACAATATAGAAAGCAGCAGACCCCCGGACGGTAAACCGCCCGGGGGTCTGCTGTGCTGAGGAGATTTCAGGAATTTGCAAAGCATTGCGCAGACTGTGTGCAGGCACAGCCCCGCAGAGGAGGATGATTAAGCAAAGAAGGAGATGATGAGTGCTACCAGGAAGCCCACACCGCCAACCAGAGTTTCCATGATGGTCCAGGTCTTGAGGGTGGTCTTTTCGTCCATGCCCACAAGGCTCTTCACCAGCCAGAAGCCGGAGTCGTTGAAGTGAGAGCACACGGTGGAGCCGCCGGCGATGGCAGCGGTGACGCAGGCCAGATACAGCGGGCTCAGCTCGCTGATGCCGGGCATGGCGGAGATGATGCCTGCTGCCATGGTCATAGCCACGGTAGAGGAACCAACGGAGATGCGCACCAGAGCAGCCACGATGAAGGCCACCAGAACCAGCGGCAGGCTGGCGTTTGCCACGGCGTTGCCGATGACATCGCCCAGACCGGAGTTCTGCAGCATATAGCGCAGCACGCCGCCGCAGGCAGTGACCAGCAGGATCATACCGGTGGGCTCCAGAGACTTGGTCATGATCTTTTCCAGCTGGTCATTGTTATAGCCGTGACGGGTGCCCAGCAGATACATAGCAGCGATGGTAGCCAGCAGCAGAGCCATGAAGGGCTCACCGAGGAAGGCCAGAACGGGCTGGATGCCAGCCAGAGCGGGCACCACTTTTGCCACAGAGTTTGCAATGATGAGGACCAGCGGGATCAGGATGATGCCCACGATGGTGCCGAACTTGGGCAGCTTGCTCTCGTCGATGTCTGCCTGCTGTGCAACGTGCTCGGGCACCTCGATCATATACTTCTTGCCGCAGATGGAGCCCCAGATGGGACCGGCAGCGATCATGGCGAAGATGCCGCAGAAGATGCCGATGAGGATGACCCAGCCCAGATCAACGCCCAGCATGCTGGCCACCAGAACGGGGCCCGGCGTGGGAGGGATGAAGGCGTGGCCGACAGCCAGACCGGCCAGCAGAGGGATGACATAGTACAGGACCGAGCGCTTGGTGCGCTTTGCCAGCGAGAAGGCCAGCGGGATCAGGATGATCAGACCGGCATCAAAGAACACCGGCATGGCCACCACCAGACCTGTGATACCCAGCGCCCATGCGGCTTTTTCGTCGCCGAACTTGCGCACCATAGTCACGGCCAGCGTCTGTGCGCCGCCGGATTCTTCCAGAATGGCACCGAACATGGAGCCAAGGCCCACCAGAAGAGCGATGCCCTTTAAGGTGTTGCCGATACCTTCGTTGACCGAGCCGATGATGTCAGACAAGGGCATACCGGCCATCAGGCCGATGCCCACCGCACCGATCAGGATGGAGATCATGGCGTGGACTTTGAACTTGATGATAAGGATGAGCAAAAGGATCAGGCCCGCCACCGCGGCGAACACGAGCCGCGCGGCGTCCGGGGTTGCAACAGCTGTCATAAACATTTCCTCCATTTTTTGATGTTTTGTGTGCTTTGGGTCTTACTTCAGCGCCGTCCCCGCAGACGGACACCGGATTTCGATGGTTTTTATAGACGAAGCAATATCCGCTTTTTTGTTTTTGGCGTAACTTTATCCAGACCGTTCAGCAAAACAACGCTGAACAGTTGATTTTTTGTTTTTGGTTTTTATCGCAAACGAAGCGTTTTTACTCCATATATGCACCCTTCATGGGGCTGACGGCGTGCTGAGAGTAGAGTTTCAGCAGGCCCTTGGTGTACTTGGGAGCCTTGGGCTTCCAGTTGGCACGGCGCTGGGCAAGGATGGTCTCCATCTCTTCGGGGGTCTTTTCCTCACCGTTCACGCCCACGATGGCAAGCTGACGGTTCGGCACATCGATGCGGATGAGATCGCCCTCTTCCACCAGAGCGATGGGGCCGCCCACAGCGGCCTCCGGGCTGACATGGCCGATGACCGGGCCGCGGCTTGCGCCGGAGAAGCGGCCGTCGGTGATGAGCGCCACGCTGGAAGCCAGCTTCGGGTCGGCGCAGATGGCCTCGCCGGTGTAGAACATCTCGGGCATGCCGCTGCCGCGGGGGCCTTCGTAACGGATGAAGATGGCATCTCCGGGCTGGACCTGCTTGTTCAGAACGGCGCTGATGCACTCTTCCTCGCTGTCAAAGGGCCTTGCGCGCAGGGTGGCGTGGAACATGTTCTTGGGGCAGGCGGTGTGCTTGATGACACTGCCTTCCGGGGCCAGATTGCCCTTCAGGATAGCGATGCTGCCGTCGGTGCCCTTGGCGTTGTCAAAGCTGTGGATGATGTCCTCGCGGGTGACCTTGATGCCCAGACCCTTGGTCTTTTCCTGCAGGATCTCGTCGCAGTGCTCGTAGAAGCCGTTCTTCTTCAGCTCTTCCAGGTTTTCGCCCAGCGTCTTGCCGGTGACAGTCATCACGTCCAGATGCAGCATGGACTTGATCTCTTCCATCACGCGGGGCACGCCGCCTGCATAGTAGAAGTACTGTGCGGGCCAGTCGCCGGAGGGACGGATGTTCAGCAGATAGTGTGCGCCGCGGTGCATCCGGTCAAAGGTGTCGGCATCGATCTCAAAGCCGAACTCGTGGGCAATGGCGGGCAGATGCATGGTGGCATTGGTGGAGCCGGAGATGGCGGCGTGCACCATGATGGCGTTTTCAAAGCTCTTCATGGTGACGATGTCCTTGGCCTTGATGCCCTCGGCCACCAGCTTCATCACCTGAACGCCGGCATCATAGGCAGCCTGCTTCAGCTCCGGGGCGGTGGCGGGCATCAGGGCGGTGCCGGGCAGCATCAGGCCCAGAGCCTCGGCCATGATCTGCATGGTAGAAGCAGTGCCCATAAAGGAGCAGGCACCGCAGCTGGGGCAGGCATTGTGCTTGTAGTAGTCCAGCTGCTCGTTGGGGATCACGCCCGTCTTTTCCCATGCGTCGAACTTGCCGATCTGTTCCAGCGTCAGCAGGTCGTTGATGGCGCAGGCGGGGTCGTTGACCACGTACTTCTTGGGCAGGGTGTGGGCTTCCATCACGCCGCCGGTGACCACGATGGCGCTCATATCCTTCAGGCGGCCAATGCTCATCAGCATGGCGGGCATGGACTTGTCGCAGCTGGCGATGAATACACCGCCGTCGTACACGGTGGCGTTGGCCTGAGCCTCCACCAGATTCACGATGGCGTCACGGTGGGGCAGCGAGTAGTTGATGCCGTCGTGGCCCTGTGCGATACCGTCGCACATATCGGTTGCAAAATAGCGTGCAGCCTTGCCGCCGTGGGTGTTGACTGCCTGTACAGCCTCCTTCACGAACTGATCCAGATGGGCGCTGCCGGGGTGGCTGTCGCCAAAGGTGCTCTCCACCATGATCTGGGGCTTTGCAAGGTCATCCACCTTCCAGCCCATGCCGATCTTCAGCGGATCGTTTTCCGGTGCCAGTTTACGCACTGCCTGAGAACGCAGTTCCATGATCATACCTCCAAAATGCTCTTTTCCTGCTTTGCAAATCGTCCTTTTGACTGTCGGACATCTTACATATTCATTTTAATCGACTCCCGCCTTGTTTGCAAGTTGTCGCAGTCAGAACCCACTTTATGACAATAACCAGCCCAGTTTTTCGTGCATACTGCTCTGAAATCTTGGATACATCATATAATCTAACCAGTTTTTCGACTTTTCTGTTTCATTCGTCTAAAAAAGTCATCAGACAACTTCAGGCATAAAAAGTCCCCGCACAGCCCTTGCACTGTGCGGGGACGTAAAATGCAGCGGCATCAGTCTTCCCATTCGCCGTCGTAAAGCTTTCGGATGCAGTTGCGGTTGAAGTTCAGGTGCATCACCATGGCAGACCGGGCGCCAATGGGGTCATGCCGGGCAATGGCTTCGGTGATCATGCGGTGGGTCAGGATGGTCTCCTCCGTCAGCTTTTTGTGGGTAACATTCACGAACATCATGACCGCCGTATCAATAATGGGGATCAGCTGCTCCACCACCATGTTCTTGCTGCTCTCGGCAATGCAGGTATGGAATGCGATGTCGTCCTCAATGTACAGATCACCGCTGTGGATCTTGCTCTCCACCCGGTCGCACAGGCGCTGGATGCGCTCAATGTCCTCGTCGGAAGCGTTTAAAGCGGCCATCTCGGCCATGCCCGGTTCCAGCAGCAGGCGCACATTGACAAGATCCAGTGCCAGCGCGTTCTTGTCCTGCACGCTGCGCAGGTTCAGCGGGTCCGAAAGGCCCTTGGCAGTCGTGACCACATAGGTGCCGGAGCCCCGCCGCACCTCCACGATGCCCTTGCTGGAAAGCAGCTTCACGGCTTCGCGCACCGTGCTGCGGCCCACACCGAATTTTTCGCCCAGTTCAAATTCATTGGGCAGCTTGGCTCCCGGCTCCAGCGGGGTATCCAGAATATAGTGGTAAATTTCGTCCTCCACCTGTTCGGCAAGGAGTTTGTTTTTCAGATGGGAAAATTCGCTCATGGGTGTTCCCTCCCCTGTTTTTAATTTATTATAAGGCAGGGCAGCAGACAAAAGCAAGGGCTGTCCTCATTCACAGACAGCCCTTGCTTTTGGGTATTTTATTCGTTTGCGGCCTTTTCCAGCTCCGCTTCCTCTGCGGCGGCTTCGGCCTCCTCCTGCTTCTGGTACTCCAGGAAAGCCGACCACATGGGTTCGATGTCCTTGCCCTTCACCCGGCGGTCGAAGTAGTTGCGGGTGATGTCCACCACAGTGCCGGACAGCACCAGCACGCCGATCAGGTTCGGGATCATCATCAGACCGTTGAAAGTGTCGGAAAGATCCCACGCAAGGCCCAGCTTCATGGTGGCACCCACCACGGTCATGCACACAAAGACCACCTTGTAGATGCGGCTGCCTGTGGTGCCGAAGAGATACTCCACGGCCTTGGTGCCGTAGTGGCTCCAGCCCAGCGTAGTGGAGTAGGCAAACAACAGAATGGAAACAGCAATGAACTTGGGGCCAAAGCTGCCAAATGCGGCGGTGAAGGCCTGACCCACCAATGCGTTGTCCTGCACACCGGCCAGTACAGCGCCGCTCTGCAGATCCACCACGCCGGTGGTCAGGATGACCAGAGCAGTGAGCGTGCAGACCACGATGGTATCGGCAAACACCTCAAACACGCCCCACATGCCCTGATGCACCGGCTCCTTGACGTTGGAAGCGGAGTTGACCATGACGGCAGAGCCGAGACCGGCTTCGTTGGAGAAGGCACCGCGCTTGAAGCCCCAGGTGATGGTCTGGCTGATGCCGTAGCCCAGCGCACCGCCGCCTGCCGCGTTCAGGTTAAACGCACCCTTGAAAATAGCTGCAAATGCCGCTGGGATGTTGCCCGCGTGCAGCACTACGATGATGAGCGCGCCTGCAATGTAGAACAGGGCCATGAGCGGCACCAGCTTTTCGGTAACAGCGGCAACGCGCTTCAAACCGCCAATGACGATAAGGGCCGTGACCACCATCAGGCACAGGCCGGTGACGAGGGTCGGTACGCCAAAAGCAGCGTTCATGTTGCCCGCGATGGAATTGATCTGGCTCATGTTTCCAATGCCGAAGGAAGCCAGAATGCAGAAACAGGCAAACAGCACTGCCAGCACCTTGCCCAGCTGTTTGCAGCCCTTCTTTGCGCCAAGACCATCGGTGAGGTAGTACATGGCACCGCCCGACCACTCGCCTTTTTCGTTTTTGCGGCGGTAGTACACGCCCAGCACATTCTCCGAAAAGCTGGTCATCATGCCAAGCAATGCCATGACCCACATCCAGAAGATGGCACCCGGCCCACCGGAAACGATAGCCGTTGCCACACCCACGATGTTGCCGGTGCCGATGGTTCCCGCCAGCGCCGTGCACATGCTCTGGAACTGGCTGATGGCCATATCCTCCTTGCTGGTGTGCGCGGTGATGTCCTTGTTGGTGAAGATCGCGCCGATAGTGTGCCGGAGCCAGTAGCCCATTTTGCGGAACTGGAAAAAGCCCGTGCGGGCGCTCATCCAGAAGCCGGTGCAGAACAGCAGTGCCAGACCAAACGGCCCCCACACCACGCCATTGATGGCATTGTTCACCTGCGTGATCATCTCGACCATTCTCTCTTTCCCCCTATACACAAAACAAAAGCGGACAGAACCCACCAAAGGCTCTGCCCGCAAAATTCGGAGCGCTCTCATTTTCCGCAGCCGGGGTGCGCCGCATTTCCGGCTGCGCCCCATTGCGCAAAGACGATGGCTCTGTCCTTTTGCCTGAGAGATACAGCCGCTTTCCCTGCGGCCTTACACCTTCGGCACCCACTTTACAAGCGGGCTTCTCCAGAGTGCACGGTCTTTCCCCGCCGTGCACGTCTTTTTCAGTTCTTCCGGCGCACAGTTGTACGCGATAGAAAGACTATACCATATTCTGTCCTTGTGCGCAAGACATTTTGTATATCATACGCTGCTTTTTCATCTGTTATGCCGACAGATGAATTTTGTTTTGGTATTACTTTTATCCTCCCTCATCATAGCGCTGCCATAAATTTATTTTACTTTTCTTTCGGCTCTGCGCCTTCAAACCCCCGGGCTTTGCCGTCCGGGCTGGCATCGCCGTTTTCTTTCGCGGTCTCGTAAGAATCTGTGCCGTAATAGGCGCTGGCGGGGCCGATCTCCAGCCAGAAGTTCTCCCGTTCTTTCTCTGTGGTCGGTGCTGTCTCTTTTTTGTTTTTCATCTGCAAACGCCTCCTTTTCTGCATAAAGTCTTGCCTGCAGGCCAAAGCTTTATGCAAAGGAAAGGCGGTGTATCCCATGCGCAGTGGAGGTTGGAAGCCCTTTTGGGCAGCACTGTTTGCTTCGCTGCTGGTGCTGGTGCCGCTGGTGGGCGGCACGGTGCTGCTGTCCCGTCAGCAGCTGCGCACCCAGCTGCGGCAGGCTGCCCGCAGCGAGAGCGGTGTGCCCATCCAGCTGCCCAAGACCACCGACCAGCTCACTGTGCTGCTGTGCGTCTCCGGCGAACAGCCCGGCTTTGTGCTGGCCTACCTGAACGCCAGCCAGAACTGCGTGCATCTGCTCAGCGTACCTGCCGTGCTCACCGTGCCTTTTGCAGAAGAAGAAACATCCCTTGCCCGCTGCTATGCCGCCGCTGGCCCGGCCCGCTGCCGCGAAGCGCTGGCACAGATGCTGGCCCTGCCGGAGGGCACAAGGTATCTGGCCTTCTCTCCCGATGTGCTGGAGCGCATTGCCAGCCGGTACGGGCCGGTGCGGGTAGGCTTTACCGGCGCACTGACCGAGGAAGAGCTTGCCCGCTATGGCCGCAGCCGGGCCGTGCAGGGCATTTCCGCCGGGGACGCGCACGAATTCCTGTGCCAGCTGCAGGCCGACGAAGCCTTTTCACCAGTACGCACCGCAGCGGCCCGCGCTGCCGTGTGGGATGCGTTTCTCCGGCAGGATCTGGACCTGCTGCCCGCCACCCTGCCGGATGCCCTGCGTGCCAGCAGTTCGGCCCTGCTCACCGACCTGACCGCGCTGGACTATGACGCTTTGGAACGCACACTGGAATTTCTTGCCAACAACAGCGCCGCTGTGGCGGCGCAGGCCCTGCCCGGCCAGTGGAATGCCGCCAGCGGCACTTACACGGTCACGGATGCTTCCCGCGCTGCCATGCAGACCTTTTTCAATGTTTCGCCCACCGAGGCGCAGGCCTCGTCCTTCAGCGAGCCATAACCCAGCACCAGCGTGCCCGCCGCTGAGGGTACTTCTCCGGTCAAGTCGTAATCGCTCAGCAGGCTCAGCTGCACGCCTTCGGCTTCCGCCGCGCAGCGCAGCGCAGCATCCGGCGGCGGGTCTTTGAGCTTTGCCAGCAGGTTCAGTCCGGTGTGCAGGCCCGCAAGGGTCAGCTCGCCGGGAGCAAAGGCAGTGTTCAACGCTGCCGCCAGCGCGTCCCGCCGGGCCTTGTAGGCCACACGCTCCCGGGCCAGATGCCGGGTGAAGTAGCCCTCGGTGATAAAGCGGGCCAGCGTCTGCTGCTCGAACCGGCTCACCGTGCCGGAGTAAAGGCGGTATTTTTTCCGCCATGCAGGCAGAAGATGCTCCGGCAGCACCATATAGGCGATACGGATGCTGGGAGCCAGACTGCGGGAGCAGGTGGAGAGGTACACCACCGGGCCGTCTGCACCCGCCATGCCCTGTAGGCTGGGCAGAGGCCGGGTATCAAAACGGAACTCCGAATCGTAATCATCTTCTATAATATACCGCCCGCCCGGCCTGCGGGCTGCCCAGTGCAGAAGCTCGGCCCTGCGGCCCGCAGGCATGGTAACGCCTGTGGGGAACTGGTGGCTGGGCGTGACGTAGCACACCGCTGCATCCGACCGGTTCAGTGCTTCCACCGAAAGGCCGTCCTCGTCCACCGGTAGGCAGCAGCAGTGCACACCGTTGTTCTGCAGCACCTGCAAAGCACGGGGGTAGCCCGGCGTTTCCACCGCTGCAGGGCCGGGCAGCAGCGGTGCCAGCAGGCCCAGCAGATATTCCAATCCCGCGCCCACCACGATCTGATGCGGCCCGCACTGCACACCGCGGTATTCAGAGAGATATTCCGCCAGCGCCTGCCGCAGGGCCGGGTCGCCCTGCGCATCGCCGTGGGTGAGCAGCTGGGGCGAAGAATAGAGCAGCTCCTTTTGCAGCCGCGCCCATGTGCGGAACGGGAACAGCTCCGGGTCTACCCCGCGGGTGGAAAGGTCGTACCGCACCGGCAGCTCAGGCGGTTCCGGTTTTGGCGGTGCGGGCTTCCGGCTCCATGGGCTTTGCCGGAGTGCCCGGAGCACGTTCCGGCCGGGGAGGCAGAGCCAGATATTCCTGTACATAAAAGCCGCTGCGCTCCCGCGATTCCAGATACCCTTCCGCCGCCAGCATCTGATAGGCGGCATCCACCGTATTCACCGAGACGGACAGCTCTGCCGCCAGCCGCCGCTTGCCGGGCATCCGGGTGCCCGCCGCAAGGGTGCCGCTTCGCATCTCTCCGGCAAGGCTGCGGTACAGCTGTTCGTACAGCGGCACGCCAGAAGAAGCATCCAGCGCCGTGGTCAGATGGACCATAAATCATCCCTCCTGTCTGGGTATTGCATCAAACTGACCCCATTAAAAAACTTTATTCTGGGTATTTTCATGGTGTCAGTTCTGCGTATAATAGGAGCATACCCGCTGGACACCCAAATGTCAAGTAGGATTGTAGGTAAGCGGTTGCGAAGCAATCAAAGCCCCAGTGGGGCTTTGAAGCGGCGAACGGTCTTGCCGCAGGCAAGATGGAAGGGCCTCGCCCTGACAAGTTCGCGTTTGTGAAGCGAAGCGGAACAATAAAGTCCCCAGTGGGGACTTTAAGTGACCGAACGGTCTTGCCGCAGGCAAGATGGAAGGGCCTCGCCCTGACAAGTTCGCATGGGTTTGGGCTGGTATTTTGGAAAATTGGAGGGAAAGTAAAATCATGTCTACTACTGCAATGTGGCTGCTTCTGGCAGTCGTTATCATCGTCATTCTGTTTGCAAGTGTGCTGTACAAGCGCACCTTCACCACCAAGGAGCTGGCCCTGACCGGTGTCATGGCCGCTTTAAGCCTTGTGGCCTATCTGTTCTTCCGTGTGCCGTTCTACGGCGGCTCTTCGTTCCATCTGGGCAACACCTTCACCGCCCTGACCGCCCTGCTGCTGGACGGTGTGTCCGGCGGTCTGGCCGGTGCCATTGGTCTGGCGCTGGCCGATATTCTGGCCGGTGACCCGGGCTACGCCGTCACCACCTTTGTGCTCAAGTTCATCATCGGCATCACCTGCGGTGCCGTGGCGCACAAGGCATTCAAGCTGCGCGACCTCGACAAGCACAGCTCCGGCTATCTCGTCAAGGTGATCGTTTCTGCCGGTTCCGGCCTGCTGCTGAACGTGCTGACCGACCCGTTCCTGGGCTACTTCCGCAATGTGTACATCTTTGGTCAGGAATACACCGTGGCACAGGCGCTGACCAAAATTGCAGGCGGCGTCACCTTTGTAAACAGCGTGGCCTCCACCGTGTGTGCGGTCATCCTGTACCTCGCCCTGCGTCCGGCCCTGGAGCGTGCCGGTCTGCTGCCCAAGGGCGAAAAACACTAAGCGATCTCTCTATCCTGATACAGCACTGCTGCCCTCACCTGCCGGACTCCTCCTATCCTCCGGCGGTGGGGGCAGTGGTGTTTTTCGTGGACGACCTATCACACGGAACTCCTCCAGTCTCGCATTCGCTCGACAGCCCCCTCGGGGACGGGGCTTTTGACAGAAACTGAAGCAAAAAAGCGCTCGTCACACAGTTCTGCATGACGAGCGTTTTTTGCTTTTTATCGCAATTTTCAAAAATAGTGCCTATTAAAACGGCATATTTGCGATATGCAGTTTGCGGATGTTGCTTGTGCATTAAAAACGCAAACTGCTATCATTACAGCTTTTCAAATACAAGGAACCGGAACGAGATATCGGTTTCCAGCTGGGACAGCGCAGCAAGGCGCTCCGCCCCGCCGCGCGGCGTTTTCCAGTAATAGGGTGTCATGGCGAACAGCGCTTCCAGCTGTTCGTGGGGCACCGTGACGCGGCCGGTCACTTCCCGTTCCCCAATGGCGGCAAAACCGTCATAGGCGATCTGCTGCACCGGGTTTTTATAGGGCTTTTCGTAGAGCACGGCCTTCATCTGGTACAGGTGTTCGGCACCGGGCACCACATAGATCATCCGTCCGCCCGGGCGCAGCACCCGCAGGAATTCCTCCTGTGCAAAGGGCGAAAAGCAGTTCAGCAGCAGGTCGGCCCAGCCGGTGCGCACCGGCTGGCTGAAGCTGGATGCCACCGCATACTGTGCCGTGGGCAGGGCCTTGGCCGCAAGACGCACCGCAGGCTTTGCGATATCAAAACCCGCCAGCTGCACCCGGCGGCCTTTCTCGGCAAGCGCCTGCGCGATGCAGCGGTCGTACCAGCCCTCGCCGCAGCCTGCATCCAGCAGATGCAGCGCCGCCTCCGGGCTGGCAGGCTGGCCGTACTCTGCGCACAGCTCACCCACCGCTTTGCCAAAGATGCCGTAGTATCCGGCATTCAGGAACGCGCGGCGGGCGGCCACCATCTCCTTGCTGTCGCCGGGGGCCTTGGTGCGCATGCTCTGCACCGGCAGCAGATGCCAGTAGCCCTCCTTGGCGCGGTCAAAGCAGTGGCCTTTTGTGCATTTCAGGGTGCTGTCGCCGGTCAGTTTCTCCCCGCACAGCGGGCACTGCCATGGGGCAAACGGTTCATTTTTGCTCATACTTCGTCGCTGTGGTCCTCAATGGGTGCAGTTGCACCGCCGTGGGCGTTCATATACTCCTCAAAGTTCGTGAACTTCTGCTGCGGCGGACGACGGCTGATGAGCATAAGGCCCGGGTCTTCGTCCCTTGCAGCAGCGGCACGGCCGCGGCGGCTGCTCTCCGCTCTGGGGGCACGGGCCGGTGCAGGCTGTGCATTGCGGGACACATTCTGACGGCCGCGCTGGCCGTTGTTTGCACCGCGGCCCTGCTCTGCGCTCTGGCTCTGGGCGGCAGGCTGGCTGTTCTGGCGGGCCGGGCGTTCATTGCGGCGGCCGCGCGGGCCCTGACTGCCGCCGGACTGCTGTGCAGGCTGTGCAGCCGTACGGATGGCCGGGGCGGCGGGTGCAGCCGGAGTCTTTTTGGCCGGGCGCAGCGGAGTGGCCTCCGGGGCGCTCACAAAATGCGGGTCAAACTTGGGCTGCGCATTGCTGCCGCGGGCAGGAGCATTCTGCTCCCGGCGCGGGCGGCTGTTATTATTGGAACGGTCGCTGCTGCGTCCGCCGGAAGTGCGCTTGGTATCATCCATGAGTGGTTCCTCTTTTTCGGTTTTTGCGGGCTTTGCCTGCACCTTGGGTGCGGGTGCAGCCTTTTTTTCAGGTTTTGCGTTTTTTGCTTCGGCCTTTGCGGGCTTCGGCTGCTTTGCGGCAGGCTTTTCTGCCGGTTCAGCGGCGGCTGCCTTGGGCTTTTTGCCGCGCACCGGCGGCTCCGGGCGCACCGGCGCGGGCACGCCGTCCCACGGGTGGCCGCTCACCACGGGAATTTTGCGGCGGTTCAGCTTTTCGATGCCTGCCAGATACTCCTGCTCCTCAGGTGCACAGAAGCTGACCGCCGTACCGTCGGCACCGGCGCGGGCCGTGCGGCCGATGCGGTGCACGTAAGTCTCCGGTACCTCGGGCAGGTCGTAGTTGAACACATGGGACAGCTCGCTGATATCGATGCCGCGGGCGGCGATATCGGTGGCTACCAGCACCTTGGTCTTACCAGCCTTGAAGTTTTCCAGCGCGGTCACGCGGGCGGTCTGGCTCTTGTTGCCATGGATGGCCGCCGCCGGGATGCCCTGCTTGGTGAGGTCTTTTGCAATTTTATCCGCGCCGTGCTTGGTGCGGCTGAACACCAGCGCGTTCACCACCGGGGGCTGCAGGTTCTTGATGAGCCACGGCAGCAGGAATTTCTTGTTGCCCTTTTCCACATGGTACAGGCTCTGCTGGATGCGGTCCACGGTGCTGGACACCGGGTCCACCTTGACGAAGGCGGGCTTGCGCAGGATGCCTGCGGCCAGCTGTTCGATCTCGGTGGGCATGGTGGCGCTGAACATCAGGTTCTGACGCTCCCCGGGCAGCTTTGCGATCACCTTCTTCACATCGTGCACAAAGCCCATATCCAGCATCCGGTCGGCTTCGTCCAGCACAAAGATCTCAAGGTTCGAGAGATCGATAAATCCCTGACCGATCAGGTCGTTGAGCCGTCCCGGGCAGGCGATCAGGATGTCCACGCCCTTTTTCAGCGCTTCCACCTGCGGTGCCTGGCCCACGCCGCCAAAAATGACGGTGCTGCGCAGCTTGAGATACTTGCCGTAGGCATCAAAGCTTTCGCCGATCTGCAAAGCAAGCTCACGGGTAGGGGTCAGGATCAGGGCGCGGATGGCACCCTTTCTGCGGGGCGCATTGGCCGTGAGCCGGTCCAGCATGGGCAGCGCAAAAGCAGCCGTCTTGCCGGTACCGGTCTGGGCGCAGCCCATCAGATCCCGGCCGGACAGCACCGGCGGGATCGCCGCCGCCTGAATGGGCGACGGGGTCTCATAGCCTGCCTCCTGCACAGCGCGCAGAAGCGGGGCGGACAGATTCAATTCTTTAAATGTCATGGTTCTCCAATAATTATTCCGTAATTTTCCGGCACTCCACATAGTACCGCTTTTCTTCTGCGTGGCCCATGCTGAAGGTCTTGCGCGGCAGCACGCCGCCCATCACAACGCCTTTGAACAGGTCACTCTTGGCAAACGGCGGCATCAGGAATGCCACAGCACCTTTTTTGCACAGGGCGCGCACAGCAGGCTCGTCGTGCACATAGTCCACGCGGGCTTCCTTGTGGTGCTCAAGATAGTACTCGATAAATTCGTCAATGGTGCCCACGGTCAGCGGTGCGGTCGGGTCCTCAAAGCTGAGCACGTTGGACATGTGCGGCCCGGCCAGCGTGAAGGGCTGCTGCTTGCTGCCGCCAAAGCTGCAGCCGGCCATATTGGAATCGCTCCAGGTGATCAGGCTCAGCAGCACCGCTGCGCAGTCCACATTGAACAGCACGCGGTGGATCGGCTCGATCTCGATCGCAGGCGAGTGCACATTGCACACCTCGGCCAGACACCAGCGGGCCGGATGGTTTGCTGCCTGCTCCGGTGTGAGTGTCTTTTTCAGCTCCTCCCAGCAGGCCTTTGCAGTGGCCAGCGAGTGGTTGCCGTCGCCCACGGCCAGCGTCAGCGGGTCGCGGCGGGTGGCATCCGGATACTTTTTGTCGAATTCTTCCTGACTGCCCAGCACAGCCAGCGCATCTTCGATCTGCGCAATGAGGGCAGGGTCTTCCACAGCCCAGCCCGCAATGTGGCCACCGTTCAGCATCAATTCGCCCTCGTACACCTTGGGCAGTTCGGCTTTATGCGCCGCCACCGGCTCGATGAGGGTGCAGCCGGGGTCGTCCGCCAGCATCATGATGTGGGGCGTTTCCAGCGCGGCACCGGTGCGCACCTTCATGCGGGGCGGGATGCGGCTTTCCACGGTGCTTTCGCTGGGACGCACCGTACATTTCTCGCCCCGGCGGTAGCTGTAGGCTTCCAGATCCACCATGCCCACAAGGCCCTGCCGCACCTTACCGCTCTGCTCGGTGCGCTCCACGTAAACAAAGCCGTCCACCGCGCGAGTCAGCACGTTCCGGGCATAGTCATCCATGGTGGCATGGATCTTCTCAATGCGTGCATCGGCATCGCCGTCTTCCAGATAGACCTCCGGCAGGATCATGTTCAGGGTGCTTGGGCTGCCTGCCGCGGCAGCCTCGGCTTTCTGCCAGTAATCCCGGTCACTGGTGAACTGATCGCAGGCAATGCAGCCCCACTTTTCCAGTGGGATCTGCTCCGAAGGCAGAAGGATGTGGGCCGGTGCAAAGCAGGATTTGGTATTCATAGCAGATTCCTCCCTCTTATAAAACCAGAGACGTTACTGGAAAATGTCGGCGCTGTGCAGCACCAGATGCTGCACGCCCTGTCCGGCGGCAGACTGCTGCAGTGCGGTGCGGCTGTCGGCGTCCATCGCCTTGTCTGCCGTCACCAGCAGGTTGTCCATGCCCAGCGTCACAGCGGGCACATCCAGCGACACGCTGTTGGTATTGCACTGATCCAGCGTGTAGCTGAACCACAGGGTCATGCTGCCCGCAAAGCGGCTCTGCAGGGCGGCGATATCCGCCTTGAGCTGATCCGCGCGGGAAACGCCGCTGGTTTCGCCGTAGTCCTGTTTGCGGCTGAGCTTCGGGAACTGGACATTGGTCAGGACTACCTGCTCAAAGCCCATGCCCTGCACCTCGGCTACCAGATCGCCTACATATTCCACTGCCGCAGCGGAGTAGGGATTCAGCCATGCATTGCCGTCCTTCTGGGCGTCCAGCCACAGGCCGTCGCCGTAGTGGATGGCCATGCTGCGGTCGGTGCGGGAGGAGATGGGGTCCTTGAAGGCTGCAAGCTGGGCCACAGGGATCACGCCCTCTTCCCGGAAGATGGCCGCGATGCGGGCCGGGTCCACGGTGGTTTCGGCAATGCTCTGGGCGGCAGCCGGCACCTGCGAAGCGTAGCAGATGCTGCCATCCGGTGTTTTCAGGGTCACAAGGCCGTAATCCGCTCCCTGCGCCTTGAGCTGCTGCGCCGCTGCACGGATGGCCGCATCATCGGCAAGAGTGCTCACATCCACTGCGGCCCAGCTGCCGCCGGTAATGGCCTTGCCGTCCAGCTCCTTGGGCTGTTCCGGCTCCGGCTGGGACGAAGCCGCTTCCTGTACCGCCGAGGATGCAGCTGCTTCGGACGAGGCGGCTGCGCGGGATGCCGATTCAGCTTCCAGATCACGGTTCTTCACCACAGTATACCAGGTGTGGGTAGCCCAGTCCAGCACGTGGGGTGCTGCCAGCCAGGCTGCGCCCAGCACCGCCAGCACCAGCACCACGATGCCGATGCCTTTTTTGATGCGTGTACCGCGGCTGTAGAAGCTGCGGCGGTAGCGCTTGACCTTCTGACGTTTATACTTTGCCATTGTCGATTCTCCTCCCTGCCAATGTTACAGGATCACAGAATGTCCGGTGAAACCATAGATTGCCAGTGCCAGCACGCCGATATACACCAGCGTGATGGGCAGGCCGCGGAATGCTTCCGGGATGGCCTTGCTGCGCAGGCGATGGCGGGCTTCCGTTACCAACAGCACCGCCAGCACATAGCCAAGGCCGCTGCCAAGGCCAAAGCCAAGGCTCTGCCCCAGCGTAAAGCTCTGGGTGCGCTCCACCAGTACAGTGCCAAGCACACAGCTGTTCAGGCCCGCCAGCGGCACGATGCGCAGCAATGCGCTGCGGTGCGGCAGGCCTTTCGCCAGCCACAGCACGGCGTGCTCCAGAACGCACACCACGGCAATGCTGGCAATATACACCAGCGGGCGCAGCTGGGCACGGTTTGCCAGCGGCGCGATCCGGCTGCCGGCATACCACGCAAAGGGCGTTACCAGCACCTGCGTGATGCACAGCTGCATACCGAACAGCCAGCTGCTGGTGCGGTCATCGCCCACCAGCTGCACCAGACGCGAAACGCCCAGTACACGGGTAAAGACGGCGTTCTGCGCGAACACCGCCAGCAGTGCATAGCTGAAGAACACTGCGCTTGTTGTTACAACATCTCTCATTGTTCGCGGTCCGCCTCCTTCTGGGAATGCACATCCACAAGGTTGCGTGCCTCTTTGGTGAGATATGCCTTGCGCTTTTGGGCCAGTGCACGCCATACGGCGCACAGCACACCCAGCACGATAAAGCCGCCTGCCGGCATGCTTGCCATGGGCAGCACCGGGCGGCTGACAACCACACCGAACATGGTGCCTGCGGCCAGCCATTCACGGACGCAGCCCAGCAGCACCAGCAGCAAAGCATAGCCCACCGTGATGCGCAGGCCCTTGGAGACAGCCTTACGCACCGTCTCCTGCACGCGGCCAAAGCGGTAGGTCAGCAGCGGCTCCATGGTGAGCAGGGGCAGGTAGATGCCAAGGCTCAGCAGGCTGGTGCTGAACAGCATATTCAGGATGGGATACACCGCCAGATACACCACCGCCGTGCTGAAGCCGTACACCAGTGCACGGGGCAGCAGCTTTTTCTGCAGCGTTTCCGGAGCGGGGTCCTCGTCGTGCAGGGGCACAAGGCGGCTCAGCAGACAGGCCAGCACGCGGGAGGGCACCAGCAGCAGCGCCACCGCCACCGCCAGCATCACCGCATTCTGGCCGCTGGTGGCAAGCACCACCAGCGGGGCAAGGCCCATGCCCTGCATGACCACCGGGTTATTCAGAAACACACGGTCGTGGTGGGCAAACTTGTTGGGATCTTTTACGATCAGTTCAGCCGTTGCGCGTCTCATTGTGCTGCCCCCTTTCCGGCATCTGCCTGCAGATGGGTCAGGTGATACAGCTTTGCCTCGGTGCGGTCGATCCATGCCGACACACTGTTGACCACCAGCAGCGCAAAGCACACACCGGTCTCGTACACGCCATAGTAGCGGAAGCCCATGCTCACAACGCCCACCAGCACGCCGTACAGCACACGGCCCATGCGGTGGTGCACGCAGGTGTAAGGCTCGTTGATCAGGAACACCGCGCTGAACAGGATCGCGCCAGTCAGCAGCTCATCCCGCACACACTGCAGGCGGGGCAGGATATTTGACAGCACGGCACTGTCGGCAAGGCCCGCCTGCCGCGGGAAGAAGAACGCAATGACCGCACAGGTCACAAGAAAGCTGATCGATGCAGACATGTGGGCATCCTTCTGGGTCCACAAAAACAGGCCGCAGGCAAGGATCACCAGCGCAGCGCCGGTGCCCATGGGAGCAGCATATTCGCCCAGACCCAGCGCCAGCGAGCCGATGTTCAGCATGCCGCCGCTGCGCAGGGTGTCCTCAATGGCGCTGGAGACCGGCACCATGGAAGCGTCCCACAAAGGGATGTTCGTATAGGGCTGCGGATAGCGGAACACCTGTTCCGGCCATGACACTGCCGCCACCACATAGCCCACAGCAGCCGGGTTGAAGGGGTAGCTGCCGTAGCCGCCAAAGATCTCCTTGCCGATCAGCACACCGGCAAGCACTGCGGCGATCAGAACATAGATATCCACCGTCACCGGCATCAGCAGGGCAATGACGAGCGCAAAGCTCTCGTTGGAAAAGTCACTGCCCTGATACACGCGGCGGCGCAGCAGCGAAACGAGACGGTCGCACAGGTTGCCGGTAAGCACCGCAATGCCGCACAGCAGCAGCGGGCGCACACCGTACAGAAAACAGGCCATGCACAGCACCGGCACCGCCATAAAGCAGATATGCTTATAGTAGCGGCCGGTCTTCTGGAGCTGTGCCTCCTGCTCCCGGATCAAAGATTCATCCATAAATGGTTATCCTTTCAAAGGCTGGCGAGGTGCTGCACGGCTGCAGCAGGGTCTGCTGCGCCGAACACTGCACTGCCCGCCACCAGAATATCAGCGCCCGCTTCCACGCACTGGGGCGCGGTGGCATTGTCCACGCCGCCGTCCACTTCCAGCAGATAGTGTGCGCCGCGCGCTTCGCGCTCTGCCTTGAGCCAGCGCAGCTTGTCCAGCGCCGAGGGCATGAACTTCTGCCCGCCGAAGCCGGGCTCCACGCTCATCACCAGCACAAGATCCAGCTGGTCAAGATACGGCGCCAGCGCCTGCGGCTCGGTGCCGGGCTTGATGGTCAGCCCCACCTTGCAGCCCAGCGCCCGGACGGCATCGATGGTGGCCTGGATATCGTCCTCGCACTCAAGGTGGAAGTTGTACAGGGTGGCACCGGCTTTGATGAAGGCTTCCGCATACTGCAGCGGATGGCTGATCATCAGGTGCACATCATAAAAGGCATCCGGCAGATTTTTGTGCAGGCTCTTGAGCACCGGCACGCCAAAGCTGATGTTGGGCACAAAGTGGCCGTCCATCACGTCGTAATGCAGCATCTGTGCACCGGCATCCAGCACCATGCGGCAGTCTGCACCCAGTTTGCCAAAATCAGCGGAAAGGATCGAAGGACTTACGATTGCCATATTCTATCTTTACGCTCCGTTATTTTATAAATTCTTATTCCAATTTGTCCCATTGTGCTGGCGGTTTCAAACCGCAAAAACAGCATGGGCATGGTTATCTTTTAGTTTACATGAAAACGAGCAAAAAATCAAACCCGCCAACGGCTTTTTCACGGAAATGACGTATTTGGAAAGATCTGTCCATCTGCGAAGGAACTCCCTCAGTCAAAGCCTGACGGCTTTGCCAGCTCCCCCGAGGGGGGAGCTTTATGAGC
>ERZ779762.267-NODE-267-length-34119-cov-4.757251_pt1 | contig 34119 bp, 23 predicted proteins | sample MGYA00511887_ERZ779762 | MGnify/ENA primary metagenome ERZ779762 (study PRJEB29588, sample SAMEA2163052) | human gut metagenome | biome: human gut; feature: human-associated habitat; material: faeces | place: Denmark | collected 2008/2010 ...
GACTGTGTATTGAATTACTTCATCAGCATCTACAACCGCCTGGAAGGACGCGCGGGTATCGTGTTCATGAGTACCGACTATATCAAGCGGCGTGTGGACAACGGGCTGAGATACAACAAGAAAGGCTACAAGGAAATTAACAGCCGCATCGGACGCAAGTTCTTCGACCTGAACGCCACCAGCCGCAATGACGTGTATGCCATCTGTCAGGCCAACGGGCTGACCGGTGAAGCCGAGATAAGACGTGTGCTGAAAGATGCTGAAACCAGTGACAATGACCTGCGCCGTGTGAAACGGGTGATACATGCGCAGAAGCGCCGTGCCGAGCAGCAGAAAGGAGGGGCAGAGTAATGAGTGAGACTTTTGAACGTAATGCCAAGGGGGTACGTGAGATGCTTTCCATGAAGTTTGACACACTGGACTTTGAGGGGGTGTGGCATGACGCTTTCGGCACCCCCGAGCGTCGGGGTGTCTGGTTTGTGTGGGGGAACTCCGGTAACGGAAAGACTTCATTTGTGATGCAGCTCTGCAAGTATCTCTGCCGTTTCGGCCGTGTGGCCTATAACAGTATGGAAGAAGGTGCCTGCCTCACCATGCAGGACACACTCCGCCGCTTTGGCATGATGGAGGTCAACCGTCGCTTTCTGCTTATCGACAATGAAAGCATCGAGCAGCTCAGCCTGCGTCTGAAACGTCAGAAATCACCAGATTTTGTGGTGATAGACAGTTTCCAATACACACAGATGACCTATCGGCAGTATATTGAATTCAAAGAACGCCACCGTAACAAGCTGATGATTTTTATCAGCCATGCCAGTGGCAGGCTGCCTACCGGACGCAGTGGCAAGAGCGTGATGTTTGACGCGTCTTTGAAAATCTACGTCGAGGGCTACCGGGCTTTCAGCAAGGGACGCTTCATCGGTCCGAAAGGCTACTATGACATCTGGCCGGAAGAGGCGGCAAGATATTGGGGAGAATGTAATATGTAATGAGCCATGAGAACGACTGCCAACAAACCTATCAGCGCCCAGCAGCTTAAAGCCCTGCACGCCACCTTCCACCGTATCGGCATGGATGACGAGGCCCGCCACGGCTGCATCTACGAGTTCACTTCCGGCCGTACGGAAAGCAGCCGGGAACTGACGATGCGTGAGGCGCGGCAGCTGCTGGAGCGGTTGAACCCGACGGACGACAAGGCACGGGCCATGCAGATGGCAGAAGCCAGGAATGTATTCCGGGACATTTACCGCCTTTCGTTCCTGATACCCCAGCTGAACCAGGGTTTTACCAGCGACAGCGAGGAGGAATACCGCATGAACGTGGCGAAGCTGAACATCTGGGCACGTAAGTACAGCAAGGCGCATAAGGACATTACAAGCATGAGGCTTTGGGAGCTCCAGGCCACCAAGAAACAGCTGGAGGCGTGGATGCGCCGTGAGGAAAGGAAACTTAAAAAGGATTGATACAATGAGAAAGAAACAGGAAATAAAGAAAGGAATTACCATTCTCCGCATGAAAGGGGATAAAATCAGTCTGCTCCAGGCCGAGGTGCTGGAAAACGGGCATAATGAGAGTCAGGTGTTTGCCACCTACGTAGCTTCTGTTCCGGAGGAAGACAAGGACGAGACCGTGTTTTATGCCTGCCGTGACGCCGCCCGTTTTGCCGCAGGGCGATTATCGCTGGAAGAGCTGATACCCGATGCGGACAGATATCCGGTGACGGTTGACAGACCTGAGCCCAAAGAGCGCCAGTCAGTCAGTGTACGGGAGTTTGAGGCTCTGAAGCGTAAGGTCACGCAGTTGGAAGGCTTTGTGGAGGATTTGTTGAAAGAACGCCGCCAACGTGCCGAATACCAGAAATTGCCGGATACGAACCGTGCGGACTATATCGGCCAGAAAGATGCTACAGAGCTTATAGGATGTAGCCGTGAGACGCTGAATGCCTGGCAGCGTAAGGGTGACATTACCGGATACCGCAAAGCCGGACTGGTCTATTACAGCAGGAGTGAGCTTGCCGCCGCTCCGGTTGTGCAGAATTTTATCACAATAAAAAAGGGGAGGAGATGAGATGGTAGATAATAATAATCAATATATCCCAATGGTCCATATCGTAGACAGAAACAAACGCCGTGAACGGCTGGCGTCCCGTCTCGAAGTCTGTGCAGACCGTATCTGTGACCTGCAGGACCGGTTGATGGCGGGCATTACCGCCTTGAAGTCTATCGAGTACGACCGCCTGCTGGATGAATACCGGGCGGAGCTGGTGCGTTACGACAACATCGACCGGGAACTCCGGCAATTGGAGGACCCTACGAAAACAGAAGAGTACAGGGCTTATTACCGCAATGCCAGCAAGCAGCAGAAAAATAAAATCAACTATTAAATTATTAACCCTATCAAAAGAGCAAGAATTATGGCAAGAACAAAGAAAACAGTAGTCAGCGGTATCAGCCGCGAGCAGGCAGAGCAGGCCTTCGCAGATTTTGCGGCGGCCGATGCCAAAGTACAGAACCTCACCTCGAAGATGGACCTTGAGATGACCCGTATCCGCGAGAAGTATGCAGACCAGCTGGCAGAACTGTCTGCCACGAAGGAAAAGAACTTCGACATCATGCAGGCATACGCCGTAGAAAACAAGGAAGAACTGTTCTCCAGGAAGAAAAGCCTGGAGAGCGCCCATGGCGTGTTCGGCTTCCGTACCGGCACACCGAAGCTGAAGAACCTGAAGGGGTTCACCTGGGCGGCAGTGACGAATTTATGCAAGGAGCTTTTGCCGCAGTATATCCGCACCAGTGAGGAGCTTGCCAAGGACAGACTGCTGGCTGACCGTGAGAATCCTGACGTGGTATCCTATTTCCCGAAGATCGGTGTGCAGGTGGTGCAGGAGGAGACCTTCTATGTGGAGCCTAAAAAGGAGAGCGATGCGGTTGAGCAGTGAGATGAGGGAGATACACCGCCGTTACCGGTACCGTCCCCGCGGGCGGTGCTGGGCTGTGTACCTTGACATCACCTACCGTCAGGGTGACAGCTTCCCTCCGAGGATATCCACTCTTGGCACCAAGGTGAATGAATATCCGACCAGGGAAGAGGCACGGCGCGAGGTGTACAGACTGAACGGCTGGAATTATGAAAGGAGAAAAAGAACTTAATACAGAACAGACCATGAGCAAGAAACAGAACGGGGTGCTGGTAACGGCACCCCACTTCGGAACGGGACGGGAGACCGTCGGAGAATTCCCGGGGTATTCCTGCGGCTATTGTCAGGGCAACGGCTATTTCCAGGGGGATATCACGGTAAAGGATACGGAACTGGTCCCGTGCCCCAAGTGTGGCGGTACCGGCAAGGTGAAGGGCATCGTTACGGTGGACTGGGTACCGGACGGGGAAGTGAAACCCTGCCTCAAAGGGAATTCAAACAACATTTAACCACTGAAGTCCTATGCGTATTCCCGTAAAATACATTGTCCAGATAGACAATTTCCATGTGGCGGATTTCATCTTCTACTGGAACTATTATGACCAGCCCTGCTCCCTGCTTTTACAGAAGCCCAAAACAGAAGGGCTTACCGCCATCAAACTGGTGGTTGACAGTGACGAGACCGCCAGCTTTTTGCTCAGGGCGAAGGAGAAGACGGGATGCAGGCTATATCAGGTTGACTAACAATAAATCAAAGAAATGAAACAATTGATAGAAAAGGCCTTTGAGGAATCCTGGCTAAATGATTATTATCATGGAAATTATAAAGGTTTTGCACAAGTAGGTTTCCATTCAGGTATAGAATGGCTAAAAAGTATGTTCCCGATGATGTATTTTCCTCCTTGTATCATGCCGGAAGACTGTATGGAAAATACTGTGTCAGAGGGAGAGGAAACCATTGTCGCCACTACTGATGACTACATTATTTTTTATAAGCATAAGGGCTTTGATGTTGCATATCGGGAATATTGGAAGGGACGCCATAACAATAAGTGGAAATGGAAAGTGAGATATGGACGTTATGTGAATGATGACGAGATTCTTTGTTCAATCCCGAGTCTTACTACAAGATGAAGATTTAGACTGTTAAGAGACTCTCATTCTTGACGACCTTTTTGTTTTTACACATCAGTTAAGTTAGCACCAATCAGGATATTTTAAATGAAAGGCAAATAGGTTTTTATTTTCAAAAAACTATAATAAATGAATAAAAGCAATGCAACAAAATATCCCAGATACGGAAAAGGAGAATCACACGGAATTCCTTTCCGAAGCCTTCTTCCAATAGGATTAAAGAATGTTTTTGTAGCTGGCCGTTGTATTTCAACCGATCATTACGCACATGGAAGTCTACGTGTAATGCCACTTTGCCTGGTGACTGGAGAGGCTGTAGGTGTAGCTGCCGGACAAATCTGCAGATCCCAATCACCTGACGTACATAATGTAGATATAAAACGACTTAGAAACAGGCTTCAACAGGTAGGTCTATTGTTGTAATACTGTAAAAAAGAAGGACGCCAAAAATCATGGCGCCCTTCTCCTATCAATCACAGTCTTACGAGAACTATTTCAAATCCAAAGTGCTTCTTACTGCTGCAATAGCCGATTCACTCGGTGTAACCGTCTTCCTTGTACAATAATCAAATTCGGCTGATTTTTCACCGCTAAATGACTTCCATTTCAGTTTTAGTTTAACCGTTTTACCCTCTGTATCAGGTAGTTCGTCCAACTTAAAAGCTGCTAAGCCATCACCTTCACTTCCGTAGGTATCGCCATACGCATTGTGACGGAATTCTACCTCATAAGGATTCTCCGGATTTTGTCCCAACAACAAGTTAACGAAATGCTTTTTACTGCCTCCCCATATAGTCCTGAAACGAAGTGTCAGATATCCATCTTCAGCGATAGTTACCCAATCATTCACAATCTCTACAGGGTCTGTGCCATACACCTCATCATTTTTTTCTCCCAAATCCGGTGCAATAGGCTTGGTCAGGATACTGTCTATCCAGTTTATATGCACGGCCTTTGTGTAATCGCCACTGGGTTCATTCACTTCACTGTAATTCACCAAGGCTCTAACTTCTTTGTCTCCGAAAGGAGAAGTACTTACATTGGTCGGCAATAAAGTCGTCTTATCATCCAACTGCAAGAAGAATGCATCGTCGGCAGCCCCCTTTACTGTTACAAGAGCATTAGGATACCTTAAATAATAGGCATTGTTATCATCATCGTCCAAACAGGACTGCAAACCTATAGTACAAACAATAGCCCCGGCAAATAAAAGTGCTTTATTAAATACAAAATTAATTTTCATAGTGTGGTTCCTCCTATTAAACATTTAAAATAATTTTTCTACATTATAGAAATGAAATATGGGAGAAAAGACTGCATGACATATTGTTAATTAACAATAATGTATCAGAGAGAACAAGCCACAGCCTAAGACACGAGCGTTCCCACTAAAGGAAACTATAGTTCCCACTAAAGGGAACCGGCGTTCCCATTAAGAGAAACTGCAGTTCCCACCAAGGGAAACGGGCGTTCCCATTAAGGGAAACTGACACGCGCATTGCTACACTACAAACTGATTTCACCTTATAGAAATAAAAAGAAAATGCAAACGGTATATAAACAATGAAGTCCTATAAAATACAAATAAAAACAAGACCTTCGCACTCAATTCAACAACATTCGCATAAAACGCTTATATGGACTGGTAATAAAGGCATTAGGCACTACAGATGTAAAGAAACAGAACGAAAACGGTGTAGGCAAGTGATTTATCAGCACTTACCTACACCGTACCTACACCCCGTTAATCAACTACATATCTGCAACTTATGCATTGGATGTAGAAGTGTATGCAAAAACGCATAAAACTCTTCTTTGTACAGCAAGTAATTCTCACTACTTACTGAAATCCCTTGGAGTCGGAACAGGTGGCAATGGCTTACGATCCTGCAATTCCTTCATCACTTCTTCGATAGCCTTATTGAGCTGTTCATCTTCACCGTTCCATTCCTTCACCGGATCATTATCTATCAAGATATCCGGATCGACACCATGATTTTCAATAATCCACTGGCCTGTTTTCACATCATAGCTGGTGAAGAAAGGAACACGGATATCCGTGCCATCCATATAAGGCAACGGGCCGCTGATACCTACAATACCACCCCAGGTACGGGTACCGATAAGTTTACCAATCCCCAGTGCACGGAATCCCCATGGAAAGAGGTCACCGTCGGAAGCAGAATATTTATTAATCAAACAGACCTTCGGTCCCACTTGCACGGCATCGGGTATAGTGCCGACACGCTTCGTACCACGTCCCATCGTCAATCGGTAAGGTTCGCGAGACAAACGTTCCAGAATCATAGGAGATACATTACCGCCACCATTGGCACGGTCGTCTATAATCAGACCTTCCTTATCAAGTTGCGGATAGAAATAACGGGAGAACTCGTTCAGACCTTCCGGACCCATATCAGGAATATAGATATAACCAATACGTCCATTGGATGCCTTTTCCACCTTCTTCAGATTATTCTGTACCCAGTTATAATGATAAAGAGGATATTCATTTTCCAGCGGACTGATGACAATCTTTCTTGCACCTGCCAATTGCGGCTTGCTGTTCAGCGAGATTTCTGTCGGTACATCAGCCTTTCCTACCAGTAAAGCATAGATATTCTTCACCGTATTTGTCGGTATGCCGTCAATGGCAACGATGTATTCCCCGGCCTTAACCTCAATACCCGGTTCAGTAAGCGGAGAGCGCAGTTCCTTACTCCAGGAAGCACCGGGAAGTATCTTATCCAAACGGAAGAAACCACTCTTATCTGCCGATACCTCAGCACCCAGCAAACCGGTCTTGATACGTGCCGGTTTATCCGTTTCACCCGGATTGACGTATGCGTGTCCGCAGTTAAGCTCACCAATCATCTCTCCAATGATATAGTTCAGGTCGAGACGCGTCTTTGCATAAGGCAGCAGAACAGAGTATTTCTGTTTGATTGCTTTCCAATCCACACCATGCATATTCTCCAGATAAAAACCATCACGATAAGCACGCCAGGCCTCATCGAAGATTTGTGCCCATTCCTTAGGGTAATCTATCGTAATGGACATATTATCCATATTGACAGGCGTACTCAGATTAGCCGCTCCTTCCGGTATAGCGGTTACATAAAGCTTGTTGTCCTTGTAGAACAAAGCCTTTTGGCTACCCGGAGTAACCGTCATCATAGCACCATCGGCAACCGTTTCTTCTTTCTGTCCTTCAAGATCGAAAAACTTCGTTCCGCCATTGCCCCAGTAATATACCTTCTTTCCGTTTGAATAGAAATTAGCATAATAAGAAGCCGACAATGGAAGCTTGATGATACGTTCGGTGATACCTTCCGGATCAAACTTGACGAGTGACGCAGAAGCAGTTTCCTGTTTCGCGTCTTTCTTTCCGGCAGTCTTTTCAGCAGCCTTCGGAGCCTCACTCTCACTGTCGTTCTTCACTCCGGCATCTTTCTGTATGAAAGGTGACGGGGTATCTTTTGAGAGCAAAGCAAGATAAACTCCATACATATTATTATAGACGTGGTTCCATTCCAACCAGCCGTATGTAGGATTGAAATCACGGGCAGATGAGAAAATCAGATACTTACCATCCGTACTGAATACCGGTGAAGAAGAATTATACCACTTGTCCGTCACCGGATATTCCTTCTTTCCGGCAATATCATAGACATATACAACAGTTATTTCATTGTCTGCATCACGGGTATAGGTCAGCCATTTGCTATCCGGTGAAAAAGTCACATCCTGCGGTTCCTCCATCGGGTCCTGCAATAGCATAGTCACCTGTCGTGAAACTACATCCAGCAGATTGATCCGATTCTGGCGGTCGGTATAAACAATCTTTTTACTGTCCGGACTCCATTCGAAAGAGCGGATATACGTATCATTATTCTTGGTCAGCTGCACCGGATTACCTTCCACTGCATCCTGAAGATAAAGTTCTGTCTCCCCGGTAGCATCCGAGATATAAGCAATGTATTTTCCATCCGGAGACCATTGTGCATTACGTTCGTGGGTACCCGGAGTGCGGGTTATATTTTTCGTCACACCCTTGGTTGAGGGTAGATTAAAGACCTCTCCGCGAGCAGTCACCACCACCCGTTCTCCGTCGGGAGATGCACTGGCGGCTGTCAGATACTTAGCCCCATTCTTTATGGCGCTGCGTGCATAGATATTATCCGAAGCAAGACTGATATTGACTTTCTCGGGCTGACGGGTGGCAGCATCCATCTTATAGATATATCCGCCATTCTCAAACACAATGGTATTGCCGGAAGCACTCGGGAACTTCACATCATATTCAGTAAAGTTAGTAACCTTCGACGTCTGCTTTGTCTTCGTATTATAAACAAAGATATTCATGGTGCGGTCACGGTCGGAAAGGAAAAAGATATCATCGCCTATCCACATGGGGAAGATATCCTGAGCAACATTATTCGTTATATTCTCCACTGATTTCTTTGCCGGATCGTATATCCAGACATCATCCGCCATACCACCTTTATAATACTTCCAGGTACGGAATTCACGCATGGTACGGTTGTAAGCCAGTCGCTTGCCATCGGGAGAATAACTACAGAATCCACCCTCGGGCAAAGGAATAATTTCGGGCATACCACCCTCCTGATTGACAGAATAAAGCTTACCGGCAAAACCGTCACTGATACGGTTACGATAAATGATCTGTTTACCATCTGGTGTCCAAGTCATCACAATATTGTTAGGTCCCATACGATCGCCCAGATCATCACGGGAATTCGTTGCAGTATACGTCAGGCGTTGTGGTTCTCCACCGGCTGCCGGAATGGCATATACTTCCGTATTTCCATCATACTGACCGGTAAAAGCAATCGTTTTGCCATCGGGTGAAAAACGAGGGAACATTTCGTAACCCACATGCGAAGTCAGGCGCTGCGCCTCTCCTCCAGTGACAGGCACTCTATACAAATCGCCTGCATACGAGAAAACAATCTCGTTCCCGTTCGTTGCCGGAAAGCGCAATAAACGCGCTTCATCTGCTGCCGAAAGACAGACAGATACACCTACAAGGGCAAATAAGGATAAAAGTAATTTCTTATTCATACTCTTAAATATTAATTGACTTACAAAAGTATGAAAAGAAAAATAATAATTACACAAAAAGCATACAAAAAGATCAATCCTGCCAATTTTCATTCAATAAAAACTCCGAGATATGCTTGTGTCTCACCCCCTCTATATTGTCCTGCCATATTTCATCCATACTCACTACATATTTGGGATAATGGTCATTAATGGCAAGTAAAGGTGTAAACTCCCTGTCAATGGTGGCCTGCGATGCCAATTGATAAGTGACCTGAACATAAATCTTTTCTTCTCTGCGCAATGCCACGAAATCGACCTCCTTATCATCCTGCTTGCCAATGTACACTTTATAGCCTCTCCGCTTCATTTCCCAATATACCACATTTTCCAACGCTCCAGCTATCAGGCGGTCTTTATATCCCATTACCGAGTAAATAAGCGACAAATCACTCACAAAATATTTTTCATTGGTCTGTAGCAATTCTTTCCCTTTTATGTCGTAACGCTGCACACGCTGAATGATAAATGCTCCTTCTAAAGCACTCAAATAGTTATAAATAGTATTAATATCCACCTTACGTTGCTGATTTTTGAAATAATCGGCAATATTCTTTGCATTCAAACGATTACCGATATTATCAAAAACAAATTTCACTATTCGTTCCAGCAGTTCCACATTACGAATGCCATGGCGTTGCACCGTATCGCGCAAAATAACAGAAGAATAAATATCATACACAATCTTATAAATAGCCTCATAAGTATAATCAGTCGTATGAATAGCAGGAAAACCACCCATACGCAAATATTTCCGAAACTCCTCATGAATTCCTATTTTATCTTGAAACAAAGACAGACCATGAAAATCCAGATACTCCCTGAAAGAGAGAGTCATAATATGAAAGTCAACATATCGGCCAGCCAAATAAGTAGAAAGTTCTGAAGAAAGCATACGGGAGTTAGAGCCGGTTACATAAATATCCACATCCCAATCTACCATAAACGAATTGACTGCCTTCTCCCAATGTTCCACTTCCTGTATTTCATCCAGAAGAATATAATATTTCTCCTTTGCACTTTTCACTACATTGCTAATATGGATATATAAAGCTTTAGCATTTTTCACATCCATCCATTCGAAACTCTCAAAGTTCATGTAAATGATATGGTTTTTATCCACTCCTCTCTTCATGAGTTCCTCACGGATTAATTGCAAAACAACCGATTTCCCGCAACGACGGATCCCGGCAATCACTTTTACAAAAGGCTGGTCTATAAAGGGAATGATTTGCTGCATGTATAGTTCTCTATCAATCATATCGGCAAAATGTTTTAGGGATTACAACCACAAAGATACACTATTTCCGGAAGACCTTTAGGGTTATACCCCGAAGAAAAGGATTGTTTTCGATTTTTTTTAGGGTTATACCCCGAAAACAATATCAAAAGCAAGAAAATCTTCGCCACTTTAAGTACAACTCAACCGATGCTCTGATTATTAACAAACTCTCCGGGTTTGATACCGAATTGCTTTTGGAAACATTTGGCAAAATAAGATGGATTATTAAAACCTACCATATAGCAAATCTCATTGATCCGGTATTTATTCTCTGAAAGCAAAGCAGCAGCTTTCTTTAACCTCACAATCTGAATCAGTTCATTCGGAGTAACATTAGCCAGCGTTTTTATTTTGGCAAATAATCCGGAACGACTGATGCAAAGTTCTTCTGCCAGAAAATCAACAGACAGTTCCGAATTTGAGAAGTTTTGCTCTATAATCTCATTGATACGGGTAAGGAATTTATTATCCATAGAATTATTGGCAATACTGTTCAATGGTACCAATGGCATTTTAGAGAATTTCTGACGCAACAAATTACGTAGATCAAGCAGATTCTTAATACATGCTTCCAGATACTGTACCGAGAAAGGCTTTTCAATATAAGCATCCGCCCCGCAGTCCATACCTTCTATCTTTGAATTCGTATCCGTTTTAGCTGTCAGCAAAATAAACGGTATATGACTGATGGCCTGATCAGCGCGCAAAGCCTTGCAAAGTTCCACCCCATCCATGCGCGGCATCATCCAGTCGCTCACAATCAAAGTCACATCATTCTCCTTCAACTTTTCCAAAGCCTCTATCCCATCTTCAGCCGTAAGAATAGAGTATTGATTAGAGAAACTGCCGGAAAGGAAGTTCAGCATTTCTTCGTTATCATCCACAATCAGCATGACTGGTTTATCCTTAGAGACTACTGCCGGTAAACTTTCCGATAAAATATCCTCAGGAATTGCCGGATTCAGTCCATTCGCTTCCCCTTCCTGAACTGCCTCCTGACTTTGTTCTATGGGCAACGTTACTATAAAGGACGATCCTTTATTGACTTCAGACTCCACTTCTATGCAGCCATTATGAGACTCCACAATACCTTTCACAATACTCAGTCCAATACCTGTACCGGGTTTATTGTCCATGGCCTGATAGAATGGTTTGAAAATCTTCTTCTGATCCTCCTTACTTATGCCGATTCCGTTATCTGTCACCCTGATTACAAATGTATGCTGTTTCGGTTGCACCACACACGAAAGGATAACTTCATCTTTTGTATACTTACTTGCATTCGTCAGCAAATTACTGATAAGCTTTGTAACCGCCTCGCTATCCACCATAGCCGTAAAATTCGCATCGGGATACTCCACCGTAAGATGAGCACCATGTTGGGTTATGAAAGGATTAAACCGTTCACAAACAGCCTCCAGCAATTGACGGATATTCTGTGATGTGTACTTCATAGTCATCCCCTCCTGTTCCACTTTGCGGAAATCCAACAACTGATTTACCAAGAACAATAATCTCTGACTATTACGATCTATAATATTAAGGTCATCACGCAGCATCGCCGGCATAGGTATGGATGATCTCATAATCTTTTCCAACGGACCAATGATAAGCGAAACCGGAGTACGGATTTCATGAGCTATCATTGTGAAAAACTTAATCTTAGCTTCATGCACCTCTTTCTCTTTATTCACATTCAGTTGCTTAATCTCTGCTGTATGTTTCTTTTCACTCCTTTTCAGCAGAAAGCGGATGAAGAAAGTCAATGCCACACACAACAACAGGAAATAAAACAGTTTGGCCGGTAGACTCCAATAGAAAGGCGGATGAATAACTATTTTCAGGCTTGCTTCCTGTTCGCTCCAGATACCATCGTTGTTAGTAGCCCTCACCTTAAAAATATAGGTCCCGGCAGGCAGATTGGTATAAGTAGCCTTGTTTTGGGAACCTACATAATTCCATTCTTTATCAAACCCCTCCAGTTTATAAGCATACTGATTCTTTTCCGGCGTACAATAGCTCAATGAAGCATAAAGCAAGCTGAAGACATGATCTTTATAAGATAATTCCAGCTGTTCCATCTGGTTCAGAGCCTTCGGCAACAACTTATCACCTATCCGGATCTCTTTATTGAATACTTCCAGTCCCGTAATAATTACCGGAGGGAGTATCTTGTTCGTTCTAATCTGATAAGGATAGAAAGCATTAAACCCATTTACAGAACCAATGTAGATTTTCCCATCGGAAGCTTTCAAAGCAGCATTCACCAGAAATTGCTCGCTTTGCAATCCGTCGCTTCGTGTAAAGACCTGACAACTTTCTCCGGGAACATATCGCACCAGCCCTTTTGTAGTAGTCAGCCATAAGACACGCTGATCTTCAATAATAGCACAAATATTACTGCTGGGAATATCCAATGGAATTAATTCAAATTGGTCTTCCTTTGCATTGTATTTGCAAAGTCCGTTCATCGTTCCAATCCACATTTCCCCATTACCATCTATCAATACACAATTCACCTGATCATTAATCAATGCACCGGGGGCACTGCTATGTACATAATTCGTCCATTCCTGCTTACCCGGATCATACTTGAACAACCCGTTTCCCTGAGAAGAGAACCAGATATTTCCATCGGCATCCTGATCTATGTCCATGATCCAAGAACCAAGATCCCTTATTCGGGTAAAGTTATCCTCGTCCCTGTTATACAAGTTTACTCCCGACATGGAGGTTACCCAAATACGGGCTTCACGGTCCTTAAAGATAGCATAAGAGCTGCTTCTATCAAGGGTCGTGGGATCTCCCGCTTTAGTTGTATAAACTCTGAATACCCCTGTCTTTGTATTCAACACATTAACTCCCCCCGTATAAGTACCAATCCATAAATCATCACCATCCATACAAAGTGCATGTACGTTATGATAAGAAAGACTATTTCTGTGCTCATCGGGCAGATAATGAGTAAAACGTTTATCTTTAGGTGAAAAGCAACTCAAACCACCGTCATCAGAGGCAATCCAAATATGCCCGTAAGTGTCTTCACAAAAGCGTCCGATAACAGTTCCATTGACAGAATTGGAAAAACGAGAATGAGCAAAGCACTCAAACTGCCCGGTATTGGGTGACAGATAATTCACACCACCATAGAAGGTTCCTATCCAGATTCCGCCTTCGCGGTCTTTTACAATAGGATAAACAAAACGATTGGACAAAGAATAAGGATTCGTTTCATCTTCTGTAAATAATTGGTGTTCGCATGTAAGGGTATTAAACAGCAAAAGCCCGTCATCCGAACCTATCAGTAGTTGATGGGGAGCATATTCCATCAAAGAGTGAATATGCGTTGCCCCTTTACCATCCGACGGGTGCAAGTAAGTAGTTGCCTTACCAGTATACCGGTCTATCTTTTGCAAACCACACTCCCAGGTTCCCAACCAGAGTGCATGTTCAGAATCTTCCAGCATAACCAAAGAGTTGGAATCATACCCACCCGTATCGTAGGTAATATGGAAAGGCTCAAATTTATTCTCCGCTTTATTCAACTTAGAGACAGTCGGGTATCCCCAATTAGTAACAGCCCATATTTGATTTTCACCGTCAATCAACACACTGGCCATTAACCCATCGGCATTTTTAAACTCATAATGCTCCAGATAATGTTTGGATACATTATATTTGAAGATTCCCTGACCTACGGTTGAAAACCACAAATTGCCATCCCTGTCTTCAGCAATATGATTCACATTGGTTTTAATACTATCCCCTTTAGCTGTCAGAAGCTTAAACGGTTCGAAGTTTTCCGTTTCATAATCATAAATATAAACTCCGTCCCCTGTTCCTATCCAAATTCGATCTGCAGTATCATATAAAAATGAGATATAATCATTAATTCCTTCAGGATTCAACCTGTATATTTTAATAGTGGTACCGTCATAACGGTTTAGACCATCATCTGTACCTAACCACATAAAGCCATATTTATCCTGCATAATAGCACGTACAGCAGAAGAAGACAATCCGTCTTCTACTGAAAAATGACGAAACCAAAAATCAGTAGAACCGGCAGAGAGCATCAGCGGAACCATAACAGCTATAATCGCAAGGATAATCTTTTTCATTTCTTTACCAGATATTGGTTGAACATAATTCCCAGTACAATCAATATGAGGCCGATATACGTTGTAAATACAATCTGCTCACCCAATATGATTGCAATAAAAAACAAAGACAAGAAGGGAGACAGGTAGCAAAGCTGGTTGACTAGTGCCGGATTGGATGTTTTCCGCATGGCAAGACTGAAAAAGATAAAAGGAATACCCATTTCGAACCCACCGACATACATACCCGACAAGATACCGGGCAAAGTATTCAAATGAACACCCACTATCATTGCGCCAATCAGCAAATACAACGTGCCGAACAGGAAACTCATAAACAGAGCGATACTACCATCTGTTTTATCTTTGAACTTATTGTTTATCATCCAATACATGGCCCACAGCAAAGCACTCAATGCCGCCAATAATAAGCCATGCACGGGTATATCCATACCTCCCGACTGTCCGGTTCCTACAGAAATAAGTACTACTCCACCCAGTGAAATGAACATGCCGATATATTTCTTCGGCGGTATGGGCTGATGGGCAAACAAAGCCAACAAAATGAGCAGTACAATAGGCCATGCATAATTGATGGGCTGTGCCACCTGTGCAGGTAGCAGGTCGTATGCCTTGAACAACACCAGATAATAAGCGACAGGGTTCAGCAATCCCAACAATGCAAAATATCCCCATTGGCGGCCGGAAAGTTCCGACACCAGTCTCCACTTCTTCTGGAAAGTCAGCAAAAGGACAAATATGACTAATGAAGTACAACTGGCTATCAGCAACATCTCAAAATGAGTAAGATGCGTTAAAGCTATCTTAAAAGCAGTGGCTACAGTAGACCAACTAAGCACTGCAATGCAGGCATAAATAACGGCACTTGTACTGTTTTTCATCGGTTCGTATATGTTTCTTTTGCAGACATCGTATTTATCTGTATATTTATAAAGGATTGCTTCCCGTAACCCTGATGTGGTATGGCCATTGAGCATCTTTCTCTCCCGGAGTAGGATTCATCCAATGCTCCGTCGGCGCTCCCATCACAACCAGCCACAAATAAGTCAGAGTTTGATCTTTTGGAGCTGTAAAAATAATACTTTTCCCGCTATTATCGCCCATTTCGCCATAAATAGATTTACCTTCTGCCGTTACAGCAACAAAACCATAACGCCAACCTGCCTTATCTGTATGGATTGCAGTATATCCTTCCTTTCCCGCTTCTCCGCAGAAGTCCACTTTCACTTTCTCTCCCGGTTGAGGAACAAGCAAAGGAATCGCATTGAATCCATAATTTTCAGGACAATTCTCTGGTGCTATCCCATACCAACCATTCGGCTGAGCTATTAGCTGAGAAGTATATTTATTGGCATACGGGCGTGTTTCTTTCCATACACGCGGAAAATCCCAGTTGATAAAGTGCCGGTAAGTATCAAACATCTCGTCACAGAATTGTTTCTGATTCAAAGCAGCCAAACGTTTGTAGGTGATAACCGGGTCTTCTCCCCTCTTTCCCTGACGGTAAAGTTCGGCTATGATGGGAAGTCCCCGTTTCATACCCCAATATTCCAATACGTAAGGTGAATGATAAATGTTCTCCATGTGGAGATAAGCCTTGTGAGTCAACTTCATGAAAGCATCCCAATGATATTTTTCATCAGTAATCCATTCGGGATTAACCTGCCACAGCATCCATTGCGAAGTCATTTCAAAGAAACCGCATCCTCCCCAGGCTTCACCCTGCCCGTCACAACTGATTTGTGCCTGAAAACTATGTCCCAATTCATGGGCGATGCAGTTCAGTTTCTTATCTTGCACACGGTTGGGGGCAATCCATAATGCACCGATTTCTCCGTCATAATCTCCACCGTATGCCGTGCCTTCCAGGGAATAATTCAGCATCACCATCATACGATACTTGTCGCATTTGGAACCGGGACGTGAGAACTCCAGTGTATCACGGAAGAAACGGTAAAAACTCTCTAATCTATCCATCAGATTCGGTAAATCGACCTGCATATTGTGCCCTTCCAACTGAGGCGGATTGGATAAGTCATTCCCAAACCCTTTCTCCCAAAAGATAACAAAATTCTCCGTACAAGCCATACGATGATAACTCCATCTGCTTTCAGGATTTTGCAAATCAATTCCTTGAAGGTCTTTAGGGATATAAATGGACTTGCCAGCAGGCATAGGAACCTTGTTTCCTTGAGCTTCTATTTTGCAAGTCACAGTCAGAATAAGTAATAATACCAAGATATATTTTTTCATATCACCTAATTGTTATGTTAAACTTAAAAACAGCTTGTACTTTCCGCCCTGTTTCATATTCATATACAAAGCTTTGCTTAATCGTATAAAATTCACCTATTTTGCAGTGTCCCGGATACTGTCCTACTTTAAAGATAAAATTTTCCTTATCAAGTTCTGAATACACCTTTGCTTCCTCTCCCCATACACACACATTTCCATTTACATCGAACCAATGTCCCGGCTCATTAGCCGTAGAAGTAGTATTCAATGAACCATCCTTATTTAGACCAGCAAAAATAATATCTTTTCCCCATTTATCACGTATTTGTTCAGGAGTCAATGAGAGAGCCTGACAGAGTTTCTGAAGTTCTACTTCAACTTTAGAACTCGCATAATCCGTACTGCTAAAAGTTACAGGCACATCATAGGTCAAGATAATATTTTCAGGAATCTTATCTGGGTCTATATCAATCTGCCCATACAAATTTGTCCCGCAAAACTTCACTTTATAAGGCCATTGCTCATCATTTGCATCATTATCATCCCAAGCATGGTGCCAATGTTGAGTAGGTGCCCCACTCACCACAAAGGATAACTTCTGGCAATTTTCAGGACACTTAAAAGTAACTTCACCCTTCTTTTTAGAGAAAACGTTACTATATACACAGGTTCCATTCTTCAAATAGGCAACAAAACCGTATCTCCATCCAGCTTTATCTATATTCTTCTTACGATATCCGTCAGCACCTTCCATACCCAAGAAATCAGCACTGATTACAGTTCCAGCAGAAGGAACATTCAAACAGATTACATTATAACCATAATTCTCAATACATTGTGTTGGATCTATCGTATAATATCCACCTTCCGAGGCAATCAGTTTACATTGTTGCCGACCTACATAATCCTGCCCGTATTCTCTTATTCCATCAATATCCCAATTCACCAAGCGACGAGCCACATCAAACATTTCATCATTAAATTCTTCCTGGGTAATGCCTGTTATGCGTTGGTAAGCCTCAATCGGGTCTTCCGGTTTTCGGGCTTCACGCCATAGTCTTCCAATGAACTCAACGCCATGTTTCATGCACCAATAATCCTGAATAAAATAATTGGCATAGCGAGGAGTTTCATGTAACGGATGTTTATGAAAAGACGTCAAGTACTCGTTGAAGTAATAATTAGCAAACTGCTCTTCATGATATATCTGATAAGCCTGCCATTGGGCGCATTGTTCCCAAAAGCAATTTCCTCCTTCTCCATTCTCTCCAAAACCATAACGCCAACCGCAGCCACTTGACGGATTATCACAGTAAGTCTGATATTGAAAACTGTGTCCTACCTCATGTGCAATCGTAGAACCAACAGGCTGACACGTACTGGGATTCACCCATAAAGCACCGATAACATCATCATATCCAGAGCCTGTTGCAAGCCATTCTGATTGATATTTCAGGAAAATCATCATGCGATATTTATCCGTATTGGATTTTCCTGTCTCAATAAACTTCAACTTATTCACATTTACATCATAAAAAAGCTCCGCTTTTTCCAACAAGTCTTTGATATCTACCCTCAAAGCCTGGTCTGTAACTGTAGCAGGATTGTTGCCGAAACCTTTCTCCCAGAAAACTATAAAGTTATCTGAATAGTCCATGCGGTAATAACTCCATTGACTTTCCTCCTTTGTAAAATCATTGCTCTGTAACTCATTAGGAATATATATCTGTTTACCTGTTGGCAAAGTGTATTCTGGCACAGGATTAGGATTTGGTTCCGGTTCAGGCAGTAATGCCTCACCTTTTCCATCAGAACATGCAAACATATTCGCACAAAAACTGATAAACAATACAAAATAGGCTAATTTATTTTTCATTGAAGAATTCTAATATTTAAAGAAAAAGGAACGCCTTTTTCCATACGCTCCTTTTTCATGAATTCAATTTATCACTTTAATTACCAACCATAGTTTTGTATAAGATTCGGATTCTTGTTAATATCATCCTGCGGAATAGGGAACAAGTACATCTTATCAGAGAAGACACATTTTACATCCACTGTACGTTTATAGTAAATCTGTAATCCGGCATCTCTTGAGTCCCATACTCTATCCCACCAATAATCAGGATTACTTGCATTATCAGTCATTGATGTATAACCCAGTTCCTTTGCTTTAGCCATAATTTCAGCTTCTGTGGGTTGCGCATTCATACGATAATTAGGAATGCCAAATGATTTATCACCTACTTTCCAGCGGCGCACATCCCAATATCTATGTCCTTCAAAGAAAAGTTCCACACGACGTTCATTTCTAATACGTTTACGCATACCAATCTGACTATTGTCTTCCGAAGTTATAGGAAGCTTCGGCATGTCTACACGCGAACGAACTTCATTAATAGCATCATACACCTCTTGATTAGGAGTTGCATAATATTCATTCAAAGCCTCAGCTTTTATCAGATATAATTCAGCCAAACGGAACAAAGGATAATTAGAACTTGTACCAATCCAGTTTTTAATGTCAGCTACCGGATTCATGAACTTACGCAAACCATATCCTGTTTCATTATTGGTATTTACATTGGGATATCCATCAACCCACCAATAAGTATAATACTCAAGATTTCTCCAATAAGCAAAATGATAGCAGCGTTCCAAACCTTCTGTTGCATTCCTGAATTTGGCTCCTTGGAAAGTTAATGAAGCATAGAAACGAGGATCACGGTTTATATACATATTATATAAATCATATTCTCCCATATCTCTTATTACAGTTCCATTCAGGTCTTTATATACATTCGTACAAGGTTGCCAAGATGTTCCATCCCATAACTGATCTACATGCGAGAAACCTGTTTCAGAATATCCAGATTCCGGATTTATGGTTGGCTGACCATTAGAATCATAGATAATACAACCATCCTCATCCATCAAGAAAGGCAAATATCCGTCAGCTGTTTCATAAGCATCCACTTGATTCTGCATAATGGAAAAACGTCCCCAGCCTCCTTTATCTTCAGAATGTGAATTACAACTTACATCCTCATAGATACCATAAGTTTGGATACTTGCCAAAATAAATTCCGGATTGGATGTATTACTATAAAATAGTTTCTCATATTTATTTATTGAATTATCTCCCGTCAAAGACATCTTAATTCCCGCCCCAAGGCAACAATTTATGGCAGCATCAGCAGCATCAGCAGCTCTTTTCCAAAGTTCTTTGTCATAAGTCTGCGGGAAAAGCTGAGTTCCATCCACATTCTTAATATCTTTATACATCGTATTTCCATTATAAAGCGGACTAGCAGCATAAAGCAATGTACGTGCTTTCAATGCCAAACATGCTGTTTTTGAGATGCGGCCATAATTGGTATCATCCGACCAAGTATCTGGTAAAACAGAAGCCGCTTCATCCAATTCGCTGCAGATAAAATCTACAATTTTATCTACTGGATCTCGCGGAACTTGTGTTCCCGCTATGTCAGAAATATCCTGAACTTCTGTAATCAAAGGCACAGCACCATATTGACGAAGCAGATCAAAGTACATATATGCACGTAAGAAACGAGCCTCCTGCTTAAATTGCTTCACCTTTGTACCATAGGTTTGTTGCTGGCTTTGAGTCAAGGGTACACTTTCTATCTTATTAATAAAGTTAGTAGATTTACGAATCAATGCATAGTTCCAACTCCAGTCACCTAATGGATTATAACTCGTAGTCAAACCGCCTAGTTTAAAATAGGTAGTGGGGGCAGTTGTTCCCCAATGGTCAATCATTTCATCACCTGCACATCCAGTCCAAGTAAACGGACCATCTCTAAGCAAACGATCGTCACTGTTCTGTGCTGTCCATTTAAGAATATCGTGATACATAGCCCCCAAATCTTGTTGCGCAAGGGTAATATCTTGAAAGATTTTATCTTCTGTCATAATTTCAGCCGGTACAATGTCCAAGTAATCGCAAGAACCCAAAACAGAACTGGCCAGGAATAAAAGCACAAGAGCTTTTGATTTATAATTTTTCAACATAATCTTTTACTTTTAGAATGAAACGTGAACACCAAAATTAAATACCTTCATTTGCGGATAATTAATAGCACCATTCGGAGCCTCCGGATCAAATATCTTCATATGATCCCATGTCAGCAAATTAACACCATTCACATAGAAACGAAGTTCTTCAACACCTAAGAAATTGGTAGCTGACTTAGGCAACCGATAACCTATTTCAACATTCTTCAAACGAACATAATCACTGGATTTCAACCAGTATGTTGATTCTATATAATTATTGTCACTGTGGTCAGAAGATAAACGAGGATAGAAAACCTTGGCATTTTGTTCTGCTGTATTATTTGATGACCAATAGTTATTCAACACATCCTGTGCTACGGACGCTTTAGACTCAAAGGGCCAAAGAGCCTTTCCCGTGAACCATGTATATCCGCCTAATGCACTTTGGAATAATACGCTAAAGTCAAAATTCTTATAATTACCTCCAAGAGACAAACCTATAATCTTATCAGGAGTAGAGTTTTTACCCAAATATCCCCGGTCGTCATCATTGATAACACCATCACCATTTAAATCCTTATAACGAATATCACCAGGTTGCAAGTTAGCAGCAGTTGTTTTGGCGACATTAGGGTCATTTACTTCATCCCAACTTTGGAATAAGCCTTCAGCTATATAGCCATACATTTCATCAATATGAGTTCCGGCACGACGCTGCCAAGGTTTGTCAGATTTGTCCGGTTCGTCAGCAGTAACAATCTTATTAGTTGCATAAGAAAAATTACCTTTGATAGAATACCCCCAATCATGGAAGTTTTTACGATGTTCCAATTCGATTTCAAAACCTTTATTTGTTACAATACCGGCATTAATAGAAGGTAACTTCGTCACACCAGACGTACTAGGAATAGTTCCAGGGCTACAAAGAATATCAGTACGTCTCTCATGAAATACATCTACAACTAAATGGATAGCACTTTTCCATAAATCTAAATCCAAACCAACATTCAGTTTCTTTGCTTTTTCCCAAGTTACACTCTCATTACCAGTTGAATACACACCGGCTCCATATAAATTCAAGCCATTACCTGTATGACCAAATGCATAATTCTTCCAGCCAGTAGTCCATTGGCTCTGATACAAGAAACGTGAACCATTATCATCATTACCGACCAAACCATAAGAGAAACGGAATTTTAATAAATCAATAGCAGAGATATTCTTCAAGAAGTTTTCTTCCGAAATAACATAGCTCAAAGATACCGCAGGGAAAAAGCCCATGCGCTGACCTTTCATAAAGTTCTCAGAGCCATTATATCCCATATTAAATTCACCAAAATATTTACCTGCATAGTTATAAGTAACGCGCCCTACCAAGCCTTGTTTACGAAACGGAAGTCCATTTATCGCATCATCTGCATTTATAAGTCTACTACTTTGGTTGTACATAACCAATCCGGTTACATTGTGTTTGCCAAAACTACGACTATAGTTCAGCATTGCTTCCAGCAAAGTATAGCGAGTGCCATTGGCAGTTACACTATATCCTAATTCTTCTGTACCGGTTCTGACATTAGCATAAGTACCTTTTGACAAATCGGTTTCTGTTTCAGCAATAGAGAATTTATAAGCATTGTATCCTCTTGAACGAGCCACATTACGATAATTGTCAGCATCAAAAGACAAACGTGCCGTTAGACTCAAACCCGAAGTCACAAGTCTACTCATATCCCAAGTGACCCCTGCTGTAGCATTTAATGTAGTGCTTTTATTAGCAGCGTAACCAGTCTTCGTCAACAATGCATAAGGGTTTGCCTCAGCATTTGCATATTCAGCAATAGATCCATCAGGGTTAGTCATAGGATAATAGTAAGGTAAACGGGTTTTAATAGCTTCGAACAAACCTGCCGCACTTGTTCCCGGATAGTTCTGGTCTTGAATAATGCCTCCTAAATTAAGCATCATCTTTACATCTTTACGGATATCTACGTCTATGTTTGTACGAAAGTTATATCTTTCCATCTTAGCATTAGTGTTATATTCTGACATATCAGAATGCTTATAGATGCCATCTTGACTTAGATAACCCACCGATACAAAGTAACGAAATAAAGAACCACCACCTGTAACATTCACATTAGCTTGCATTTGTCCAGTATTGTCTTTTAACAGTTCATCAGTCCAATTCACACTAGGAAATAAATACTGATAAGTCGGATTACTGCGATCTCGATATTTGGCAATAGTTTCCGGAGTATATTGACTCGATTTTCCATCATTTGCTAAACCTTCTTCATACAACGTCAATACATCATATGAGTCACAGTACTCTGTTAGGCGAGTTGGAGTCTGAATTCCATAAGAATAGTTTAATGAAACTTTAGGAGTGCCTACTTCTCCGCGTTTCGTCGTTACTAAAACTACGCCGTTAGCTCCGCGTACACCATATACAGCCGTAGCAGAAGCGTCTTTCAAAATTGATACACTTTCTATTTCATTTGCATCAATATCACCGAATGAACGTTCTACGCCATCCACCAATATCAAAGGGGTCGTACTTCCAGTAAATGTAGCTTTACCACGTACAAAAATATTAGCTCCATCATATCCGGGTTCACCAGAAGACTGAATGGCTGTTAAACCTGTAACTTTACCTACTAATGCATTAGTAATATTCGCTACGGGAGTTTGTTTCAGGACTTTTTGATTGACAGAAGTTATAGCTCCAGTAACACTCGCTTTCTTCTGTGTACCATACCCTACAACTACAACCTCTTCCAAAGTCTGTTCACTCGTCTTTAGGACAACATCTATAGATGTTCTTCCCTGTACATTAACAGTCTGGTCTTCGTATCCGACATAAGAAACTGATAGCTGAGCATCTTTCTTAGATACTTTAATAGTGTACTTACCATTAAAATCCGTAATAGTACCATTATTGCTAACACCTACCTCTCGGATAGTCGCTCCAATAAGGGTTTCTCCCGTTTGATCCATTACTGTACCAGATACCTGGTATTGTGCTCTGGCATATACACCGATAAGACAGAGCAGCAGTGCTAATAGACATTTCTGCATACTACATTGTTTTTACTTAATTATTAGATTTTGATTAACTATTAGTTTACTTTCCATTCAATCACCCCACCCGAAACACCTTTCTGCAACTGAGCAGCAATTTTCAATCCTGTCGTTTTTACCGGTTTAAAGTCAAGGCTGTTGTAGCAGTCTTTCTTTACCGTGTATTCATTCAATGCTTCTACTTCTTTCCAAGTTTTACCAGCTTTATAATAGAGTTTCCAGCTTTCCGGCACGCGGAAGTTCCCATCGTAATGATCGAAATCCAGCCAATAAACCTGCACGTTTGAAACGGTATAAGGCTGATCAAATTGGTAAGCCAGCGTTTCCAGTGTTCCGTTTCTCAACCACCAATAGTGGTAAGGCTTAGAAATATCCGACGAACATTTCGGTTCCCATTGGTCATTCACCCCCCATGCCCAGCTTTCTACGGAGGCTGATTCAGGAGCATCTTTTTGGATAGGAGCCTGTATCATCAGAGTCCGTGCCTTGCTGGCAATTGTCGGTTCGGGAATGGGACGAGCATACTCGGCAGCTTCAGGAATCCAAACTGCCATTTGGTCTGCACCACGATTATTCCAGGTTGAATAAGGAATGGCTTTGAAAGGAACCTCTTTCACACTACCATCTTTACCCACTTCTTTCGCATTACCGGTCAGCACTACAACACCGTTCAACAGATTAACGTCATAAGCTGCTTCCATTGGAGTGGTATCAGGAATAAACTTGTTGAAAACAGTGCTGTCAGACTGATCTTTGCCTTCCAGACAGAATATGATAGGCCCACGTTCGATAGCCAGTTTACCACGGTCATCTTCCACATTATCATTGGCTTTAATACGGCGCACATCCATCGGAAGACTGATTTCTACCACATCACCCGCTTTCCAAGTACGTGAAATAGTAGCGTAGCCATCATATTGTTTGGCATTTACTTTCTTACCGTTAACAGAGATGCTGTAAGCACCTGCCTTATCAGTAAATGAGTAAAGATCCGTCGGTACGGGAGCATCCTGCGCCCAACCCGGGATACGAAAACGTAAAGCAAATTCCTGCTCTTTCTCAGGAGTAACTAAGATGGAAACCTTTCCTTCCCAAGGATACTCAGTAGTCTGTTCCAAAGCTACATTATTGCTGTCCGTATTAAGGTCAGCTTTACTCTGGATATAAAGATTGACATAAATATCATTGCCCTGAGTGGCGTACATATAATAAGGTACAGAAGCCATGAAGCGGGTTACATTACCCGGACAGCAAGCACAACCAAACCAATGCTGGCGTTCGTGCTGCCCCATAGATTCAAGCGGATTATCATAGAAGAACTTGTCACCGCTAAGGGAAACACCCGAAATCACACCATTATAAAGTGCACGTTCCAACACATCGGCATATTTGGCGTTTCCCGTAGCCAGAAACATGCGGTGATTCCAATAAACATTGGCGATGGCTGCACAAGTTTCGCAATATGCGGTATGATTGTTCAGTTCATAGTCAGGTCCAAAGCCTTCACCCTGCGGACGGGAACCTATACCTCCGGTAATAAAGAGTTTCTTGCTTGCCATATTCTCCCAAATACGACTCAGTGCGTTGAAATAAGCTGTGTCCTGAGTCAGGGCAGCTACATCGGCAACACCCGAATAAAGGTATCCGGCACGTACGGCATGGCCTACGATTTCGTCTTGCTGCAAAATAGGTTTGTGATCCTGACTGTATTCGCTAAGGCGATGACCGTCTGTTCCACGTCCGGTTTCCTCCACGAAATATTTAGCCATTTTCAGATATTTCTCGTCACCTGTCACTTTATATAATTTAGCAAGCGCCATTTCAGCGATGGGATGCCCCGAAGGAACATGCTTTTGTCCCTCACCGGGACCAAATACCTGACAAACAAGGTCGGCATTTTTGATAGCTACATCGAGCAGAGAGCGCTTACCTGTCGCGCGATAGTGTGCAACAGCAGCTTCGTACAAGTGACCACTATTATAAAGTTCGTGACTGTTGATTTTTTCCCAACGATGCGTCCCCCACCAACCGGAAAGGCGGTAGCATTTATTAGTTACGCACGTAGTGAGATAGCCGTCCGGTTCCTGAGCGGCTGCGATAAGGGAGATGACACTATCCAGATAAGCATCCAGTGCTTTGTCATACTTCACAGCCAGCGAGTAGGAGGCTCCTTCTATTATCTTATAAGGATCGGTATCGTCAAAAGAGAAATCACCACGGTGTTCGCCTTTCATTAATCCTCCGGCAATGGCAAAGTTATCGAAGCGCCCGTTCTTCTCACATTCTTTAAATGCGGAAGGTATGGAGACTGTGCGATTGGTTTCAATACGCGGAGTCCAGAAGTTATCGTTCAGGTGAACTTGTGTAAAAGGAACTTCTTTAATCGGAGCATCAGGCTGAACGTAAAGTTCGCTACAAGCACTCATGCTCAGAAGGGCGATGCTACCGAAAAGGAATTGGATTCGTTTCTTCATAATATCATATATGTATTTTTAGTTCGTTACCAAAAGTGTACGGCAAAGGAAAAGGATTTATCTTAAACTGAATGAAACGAAAGTCTATATGAATGCAAAAATAGTCGGGCTACAAAGGCTCTGGAGGATATTTAGATTATTATTGCATTGGCTTGGATTATTTTTTCATGGCTGCAGATATTATACCCGAACCGCACCTGGGATGCACTTGCTCCGTACATTCTTCACTCAGAGGTACCTCTGCACGGAGAAAGTACGGGGAAGGTACGGAGCAAGTACGGTACAGGTACGACGCAGAGGTATTTCTGATACAGCGCAGAGGCATAGTTTCTCAAGAATAGTTTCTTAATCTAATGGAAATCATCTATCTTTGTCATTCAGAAACATTGCTTAAAGGAGGAACTGATTATGATGTATATGGCACCTGCGAACAGAAAACGTTTACCTTATGGTATGATGAACTTTGAGGATATCCGCCTTGAAAACTATTATTATGTAGACAAGACCGCCTTTATTCCCATGATTGAGCAGGCAGACCGCTTCTTTTTCTTTATCCGTCCCCGCCGCTTCGGCAAGAGCCTGACGCTGAACTTGCTACAACACTACTATGATGTGCGTGCCAAGGACAAGTTTGACACGCTGTTCGGTGACCTCTACATTGGGCAGCATCCTACGCACGACCGTAACAGCTATCTGGTACTGAAGCTCAACTTCTCCGGCATCATCGGTGAGCTGAACAATTACCGCCAGGGACTGGATGCGCACTGCCAGACCATGTTCGACTATTTTTGTGATATTTATGCCGACTATCTGCCACAGGGCATCAAGGAAAAGCTGGATGAAAAAGATGGTGCGGTAGAGCAGCTTGAATATCTATATACAGAATGCCAAAAGACGAATCAGAAGATTTACCTCTTCATTGATGAATATGATCATTTTACCAATGCCATCCTTTCGGATGCCGGAAGTTTACACCGTTACACAGACGAGACACATAAGGAAGGTTATCTGCGCGCTTTCTTCAATAAGGTGAAAGCCGGAACCGACTCTTGCATCAAGCGCTGCTTCATCACCGGAGTCAGTCCCGTGACGATGGATGACCTGACCAGCGGTTTCAATATCGGGACAAACTATTCCCTTACGCCGGAATTTAACGCAATGATGGGCTTTACGGAAGAGGAAGTGCGCGAAATGCTGACATACTATTCCACGAACAGCCCATTCCATCACAGCGTGGACGAATTGATAGAGATAATAAAACCGTGGTATGACAATTATTGCTTTGCTGAGGAATGCTATGGTGGAACTACGATGTACAATTCCAACATGGTGCTCTATTTCGTCAAGAACTATATTCAAAATGGCAAAGCTCCGCGAAGTATGTTAGAAGATAACATTCGTATCGACTACGAGAAGCTGCGCATGCTCATCCGCAAGGACAAGGAGTTTGCACACGATGCTTCCATTATCCAAACCTTGGTAAGCCAAGGCTTCATCACTGGGGAATTGAAGAAAGGTTTTCCGGCTGTCAACATAACCAATCCCGACAACTTCGTGAGCCTGCTCTATTATTTTGGGATGCTTACCATCAGCGGCACGCACGAAGGAAAGACGAAGCTCACCATCCCCAACATGGTAGTCCGCGAACAGTTATACACCTATCTGCTGAACACCTACAACGATGCCGACCTCAGTTTTGACAGTTATGAAAAGAGTGAACTGGCAAGTGCCTTGGCCTATCGTGGCGACTGGCAAGCTTACTTCGGTTACATCGCTGATTGCCTGAAACGTTACGCCTCCCAGCGCGACAAGCAGAAGGGCGAATTCTTCGTCCACGGCTTTACCCTTGCCATGACGGCTCAGAACCGCTTCTACCGTCCCATCTCCGAGCAGGACACGCAGGACGGCTATGTAGATATCTTTCTTTGTCCGATGCTGGAGATTTACTCTGACATGAAACACAGTTACATCGTGGAACTGAAATATGCCAAATACAAAGACCCCGAAACCCGAGTGGAGGAACTTCGTCGGGAAGCCATCGAACAGGCCAACCGTTATGCAGAGACAGACACGGTGAAGTGTGCTATCGGTGCCACAGAATTACATAAGATTGTGGTGGTATATAAAGGAATGGAAATGCGGGTGTGCGAAGAGGTGTAGCCTCCGTCCCGGTGCCTATGCAAAAATAGTCCAAAGACTAAAAAGATAATCCAAACATAGTCCAAGAATGCCATAAAAGGGTGATTCTTGGACTATTCTTTTATTACATTATATTATTCAGTCCTTCCGCTCATCCTTTTTTCGTTTACTTTGCACACGAACCAAATAAAGAGCTAATCGATTATGAAAAACTGCACATCTCTCAAATTAGTCGTTATTTCCTTGTTTTTATACTTCGGGAGTAATCCACTCGGGGCAGCTCCCGGAAAGAAATATGCGCTCTCCTCTCCTGATGGTAAGTTGAAGGTGGAGGTTACTGCCGGAAACGAACTGTCTTATCAGGTGATGCACGAAAACGATACAATTCTCTCTCATTCTAACATAGGATTAGTTCTGGCAGACGGAACTACAATAGGAAACAATTCTCAGGTAACAGGTATTAAAAGGAAAAAGGTCAGAGATAATGTAGAGTCTCCTTTCTATCGCTTCAAGGAGTTCATAGCCACATGCAATGAGCTCAACTTGAAGCTGAAAGGTGATTTCGGCGTTACCTTCCGCGCCCATAATGAAGGAGTGGCTTATCGTTTTTACACAACACAAAAGACAGAAGTAATCATCAAAGAGGAAGTGGCAGAATTTAACTTCAATCAGGATTACACAGCCTATCTTCCTTATACAACCAACGATAAGAAGCCAATGGCAATGGCTTTCCAGAATGTCTACGACGTTACTCCACTATCGAAGGCACAGTCGAAACCGGCTTTCCTGCCCGTAACCGTGGACTGTGGTAAAGCCAAGCTGACGATATTGGAGTCTGACCTCGAAGCTTATCCCGGTATGTTTGTAGAGAAAGTTGTCTCCTCGTCAACTTACTCCCTGAAAGGAGTATTTGCCCCCTACCCCACCAAGACAGATTTCTACCCCTGGCGCAAGCAGGAATATGTGACAGAGACAACTGATTTCATAGCCCGCAGCAAAGGCGCCCGCCCTTATCCCTGGCGTGTGCTGGCTGTGACGGAAAAAGATACGGATATGCCCGTCAACAATCTGGTTTATGCACTGGCATCCCCCAACCGCATAGGCGACACTTCCTGGATAAAAACCGGGAAAGTGGCCTGGGACTGGTGGAATGACTGGAACCTGAAAGATGTTCCCTTCAAGGCAGGTATCAATATGGATACCTACAAATATTATATAGATTTCGCCAGCCGCAACGGCATCGAGTTTATTGTGCTCGACGAAGGCTGGTACGCCCCCAAAAGCGGTGATATGCTGACCGTCATTCCCGAACTGAACCTCCCGGAGCTGGTCGCTTACGGAAAGGAGAAAGGAGTGGAACTCATACTTTGGACAGTATTCAACGTACTCGACAGCCAACTGGAAGCTGCTTGCAAAAAGTACTCCGCCATGGGCATCAAAGGTTTTAAAGTCGACTTCCTCGACCGCGACGACCAGACAGCCGTTGAAATGGTATACCGCATTGCCGAAGCCACCGCCAAGCATAAACTGACGCTCGACCTGCACGGCATCTATAAACCGACAGGTATCAACCGTACTTATCCGAACATCATCAACTTCGAAAGCCTCTTCGGCATGGAAGAAGTGAAATGGACGGACATTAAAAATAACATGCCGCTTTATGATGTCACTTTCCCCTACATCCGTATGATGGCAGGTCCGGTAGACTACACACCGGGAGCTATGCGTAATGCCACAAAAGCTGACTGGCGTGCCGTTTACTATACGCCAATGAGTATGGGAACCCGTTGCCATCAACTGGCTGCCTACATCGTGCATGATTCCCCCCTCACCATGCTGTGCGATGCACCGACTAATTATCTGAATGAACAGGAATGTGTAGATTTCATCACTTCCATTCCTGTAGAAACTGATTCTACTTTTATCGCCACAGGCAAATTAGGAGAATACATTGTGACTGTCCGTAAGAAAGACATCAACTGGTACATCGGCGGAATGACGAACTGGGATGAACGGGATGTGGAAATAGACTTCTCTTTCCTGCCAACAGATGCCTGTTACACCGCCACATTATTTACTGACGGTATCAACGCCAACAAACAGGCGGAAGATTACCGCACAGAAACGCTCACAATAGATAAAAACAGCCGGATGAAATTGCATTTAGCTTCGGGAGGAGGATTTGCAATGAAGCTCGAAGCCTGTCCGATACGCGGAACGGTGACGGCAATACCCGAAGGCAAGAATATTCCTTCTTTCTATAAGAAATACATTGAAACGGAAGGTTTATATGTCACTTCATCTGAACGGGTGAGCGACGAGGCATTGCTGAAAGCCTGTGATATTATCAGTCTGATGCTGGCTAAACGTCCTGACGTGAAAGCACATATGGTGAAGATGGGTTGCCACGTGATGGTAATAGGGAAAGATGAAGCGACTTGCGACTTACCGGAGTTTGCCCATATCTGCAATTCTCCCGACAGCATTGCTTACTGGAACTGGCGTGCCCGAGGTTTCGGAGGTGCACCGGAAGATGAACTCTCCGCCAGTTGCGGAGAGGAAAACCTGCTGGCTTTGCCACAGGATAAGTATACGGGTGAGAATATCCTGATTCATGAATTTGCACACTTGATACATCTGGTAGGGATAGTTAGTATAGAACCTGATTTCAATGACCGGCTGGAGACTTTATGGAGAAACGCAGGCGAAAAAGGATTATGGGCAAATACTTATGCCTTAAGCAATAAAGAGGAATATTTTGCCGAATGTGTGCAGTCTTTCTTTAGCTGTAATCGCTATGCCGAGCCTGCCAATGGAGTGCACAATTCCATGAACCGTCGTGTGAAGCTGAAAGCATACGACCCGGATATGTATAAGTTACTGAAAGAGTACTTTTATGAGATAGAGATACCGATTAATAATGAAATACATAAATGACCAGCGTAGCGCTGGAGCAAAGTTTGCTGCAGCGATGCAAGTAATTTTTCAGATAATAAAGTAATAATATGAATAGAATCATCCTTTTAATCACTTCTCTTTTAATAGGAGTTGTCACTGCCTTTGCACAGACCAATTTCAATGCTCCGGGCGCGGGCAATCCCGTCATCCCCGGATACTTTGCCGACCCTACTATAAAGAAGTTCGGTGACACTTATTATATGTATGCCACAACCGATGGTAGTGGTGCCGGCTTCGGCCCTGCCCAGGTGTGGACGAGCAAAGACTTCGTAAACTGGACACTGATGCCCATGAACTGGCCCGACAGCCACTGGATATGGGCTCCCGACGTGATGCAGCACACCGATGGCAAGTATTACTATTTCTATTGCCAGCCCTGCATCATCCATTGCGGAGTCAGTGAAACTCCCCGCGGTCCGTGGAAGAACATTCTGGGAGAAAGCGAAGCAGTCCTCATTCCGGACCGTTTTGTAACAAATGCCATCACACTGGACGGACAGACTTTTGTAGATGACGACGGTTCGGTATACATGTACTGGGGCACCTGGGGGATTTACAAAGGCTTCGGTTGCGGTGCCGGAAAACTGGCACCCGACTTGAAAAGTTTCACCGAAACCCGCCTCATCCCCAATACCGAAGCAACGGATTTCTTCGAAGCTCCCTTTGTCATCAAGCGGAATGGAACTTACTACTTCATGTATTCTTCCGGTTCCTGCCACGACCATACCTACCGTGTGCAATATGCCACTGCGGACCAGCCTTTAGGTCCTTATAAATATGGCGGTTGCATTCTCGAAACTAATACTGACGGCACCATTCACGGTCCCGGACACCACAGCATCTTGCAGGAGGGCGACAACTACTACATCGTCTACCACCGTCACGACAATCCGCACTCCAACCGTGGCTTCCACCGCCAGCTTTGTATCGACCGCATGGAGTTTGCCGCAGACGGAAGCATCCGGAAGATTACTCCCACCCACGATGGTGTAGGCATACTGGCTCCCGCTGTAGTCAAGTCAACCAACCTCGCCTTTGGAAAAAGCGTGCGTGCCTCTTCCTCTTATGATGACAATTTCCGTCCCGAATATGCCGTAGATGATAACAACGGTACCTTGTGGCGTCCGCGTGGTATGGGACAGGAATGGATTGAAATAGACTTGGGACGTAGCCAACCGATACAAACCATCTGGACACAATTTGAATACGGCACGCAGTTCTATCAATATCTGATTGAAACTTCCACCGATGGAAAACACTGGAATATCTTTGCCGATAAACGGAACAACCATCTGGCAGGCAGTCCGATGGTGGACTTCGGAAAAGCCAAAGCCCGCTACGTCCGCCTCACCTATACCGGTGGGCAAAAGAACGGTTTCGGTGGTGCCATCTGGAACATCAAAGTATTCTCCGGCATCGAAGCCTCCGCCCCGCAGCAATGGCTCGGACTGACTGCCGCCGACTGGAATGGTCGCGAATGGCAAAACAACGAAGGGATGTTGGGAGGAGCTTTCACTCTCAAAGAAGGCGCAGCCCGCACCGGACGTATGGACGGACGTGACGCCTTGATACTTGAACCGAGCACTACGCTGGAATTCCGTCATCCGCTGATTTCTCCTTTCAAAGAACATACAATTAGCGCGTTAGTTTATAGATTAGGTAGGTGGCAAAGCAACGAAGCGGAGTCCGCCCTCTCATCGGGTGTGATTTCGCTTCAAAGCGGAGCCGAACCTTTAATCATCACTAACTTCCGCTATTATAACTGGAAACAGGAACCTGCCGAACAAGCCTATGATGCCACCACGGATATTGTTCGTCTGCCGACAGCCGACCAGCAAAAGCGCGGTCTGGTAGTGAGTATCACTGCCGATGACTTTGCAGCCGGAGACACCGTGCACTATTTCTCCAATCATGGAGTAGACGGATACTTCGAAGCTCAACGCGCGCCTTCTGTCATCCGGGAAGTGCAAGGCAAGAAGAGCTTCCACTTTGAGGGACATCAGGTATTCCGTTCCAGTTTCTCACTCCCTGCAACCTTGCTGGACAATGCTCCCTATACATTGGAAGCTTGGATATTGAACGACTCCATCGCAGAAAACGAATGCGTAGCCGATTTCACGACATCGCACGACGAATTGGAAAAGATTATGCTGGTAAACGGTACAGAACCGCGCTGCGGAGTTATCAACCACTACGGTTGGTATGAGGATGCCGGTTATAAGGATATGAAAACGCTGGAAGGCAAATGGCAACACGTCTATATCTGCTTTGACGGCCGGATGGAGCAGGTATATATAAATGGACAACTAATCAGTGAAAAAGACATTCAATTGCTGATAAAACCGTCACAATACGTAACTTTGGGGCAGAATGCAGAACGCAACTGGCCGTTCACAGGCTACTTGCATTCACTGAAACTCTGGGACGAATATATTCCGATGAAAAAATAACACCATAAATAGAATGATAACCATGAAGAAACTTTTAGTAAGCACTCTGATGCTTGCCACTGCAATAGGCGGTCAGGCACAAGTGAAAAATCAGTCGCACGGATACCCCATTGACCCTGTGCCCTTCACTTCGGTAAAAGTAACCGACTCCTTTTGGGGGCAGCGCCTCAACGCAAGCCGTGAA
>ERZ779762.269-NODE-269-length-33982-cov-4.781207_pt1 | contig 33982 bp, 26 predicted proteins | sample MGYA00511887_ERZ779762 | MGnify/ENA primary metagenome ERZ779762 (study PRJEB29588, sample SAMEA2163052) | human gut metagenome | biome: human gut; feature: human-associated habitat; material: faeces | place: Denmark | collected 2008/2010 ...
CCGGGAGTTTCCTCCACATATGAATGTGTTCTGCCTCGGAATTTGTTAGCATAACAGAATTACATCTGGGATTTTGCTCCCTGATATCTGTGTTGCCTATAAGGAAATCTACTGATACATTAAATATTTCTGATAGTTTTATAAGTGTGGAAATATCAGGTTCATTTGATGTTTTTTCATATTTAAATATTGCCTGCTGAGATATACTGAGCATTTCGGCAAGCCTTTGCTGTGATAATCCTGATTCTTCTCGTAACAACCGTAAGTTTTTGACCATAGAAACCTCCTAATTAGCTATATATTAATTTTACCAAATATATTGCGATTATTAAAAAACCGTTTAGTTGTTGACAAAACCAAAAGGTTGTGATATAATACAACTAAAGGTAGTAAAATTACCCACAAAATGTGGTTGTTTATCAGGAGATGTCAAAATGTTCGATAGGTTATTTGGCGAGGGTCAGGAACTTCAATTCAACAAGCTAAAAATTATGGTACCTATTTCTTTAGTGCTGGTTGTTGCTATGGTGATCTATGGCATAGTATCCGGTGACTCTTCATGGATCGTTGGAATATTAATAGTTGGATTCGTCTGGGGCGTTCGATATGTTCCGAAGTTTATTTTTCACAAATCAATAGGCAATTTATTTGCTGAAAATATCTTTTCCGGAGTGGCTGCAATGTTCGGCATGCTTATTCTTTCCTGCGCTTTTGGCGTGGTAATTATGGTTCTTGGTATATTAAGGTTCATTTACCTGCTGGTCGTTCGTGCTTCTAGGAGAGCCGAGTAGCAGTATCACCTTAACTACTGGAATAATAAACAAAACGGCGGCTGCGAATGCAGGCTGTCAGAAAAAACAGGAGGTTTTATTATGAAGATCATGAAGAAAATAGCCGCAGCACTCCTTGCAGCGGTAATGGCTGTCACAGCCTTTGCCATAACCGCAAGTGCGGACAGCATTTACGACACCGCAAAGGAGATCAAGAGCGGTGTTGAGGTGACTGCAACCGGAATTGGATACGGAGAGTGTGCTGATTACAAAATCAAGGTCACAAAGAGCGGCACACTGTCACTGAATCTTACTATCGGAATGGATAAAGCGTATATTTTTGTTCTGGATTCTGATGGAAATGGTGTTAAATACAGTGATTATCAGGTGGTTACCGGAAATGCAACATGGTATGATCAAAATCATACAAAAGGTAATTCATTCAATTGCTCATGGAACAGTTCGACTGAAAAAATTAAATTTAAAGCGGATTATTCAGTAGAAAAGGGAACTTATTACATAAGGATACAGCACAATGACTGGGGTTCCAGTTCAAATGGAAATCGTAAAATAAACCTCACCGCCACCTTCCCCTCTGCCACAGTATCCAAAGCCAAGATAAGCTATCTGACATTAAAGGTATCTCAAGGTGACGTTGCAGAGCTTGGCACTGTTCTGAGCGGTTCAGGCTCGGTCGAGTGGACAAGCAGCAAAGCTTCTGTTGCGACCGTAAATTCGAGTGGCAAGGTAACTGCCAAGGCAAAGGGTTCTGCGATAATCACTGCGAAATGCGGTTCTTCTAAACAGAAAATCAAGATAATCGTAAAGTGACCTGACATTTCTCAGGCTTCGCTTCTTAAGCGGTGACGCATATTCAGCATTGAATTGATCGCGAGGTGAAAATAATGGACAATGCGCTTATCAACGTTCATTACCGAAAGCCGCTCCAAGACGAGGGATGCTGCAAGTTCTGCAAGTATAATAACGAGGATAACGAGAATTTTTGCCAAAAGCTCTCTTTTTGGATTCCCAACACCGAATTTATATGTGATGAATACGAAGACAGCGATTTGCTGAAAAGTATTGAGTCGTGCTTAAATGAAGCGTACGCACTTCGGGACAAAGATATATCTGAAATGACAGACGCCGAGCTTGAAACGGAACGTGGTCACGACAAATTCGTGATGCTGGAATATGCCAAACGTCAGGAAAAAAGGCAGAACTGGAGCGAAGCAATCAGGGCATATAAATCAGCGGGAGATCAGGGCGTTGAATCGGCATATTATCATGCCGGAATAATAGCAGATAATATGCAGTCATATCGAAAAGCCGCCAATCTGTACAAACTTGGTTATAAAATGGGCGACGAATGGTGTGCTTATCGTCTTGGATGTCTTTATTATTACAAACAGATTTCGGGATTGTTTGCCGATTCAAAAGCCCGCAGGTGTTTGCTGTATGCAGCAAGGAAAGGTATTCCGAATGCACAGTCAAAATACGCCGTGTATTTAATAGAGCATAATAGGAACATTGAAGCGTCAGAAAACAGTGGTGAGTTCTGGCTTATGTGTGCCTTGCTTAATTGTGACCAGGAGGCATCGGATGTAATAAGAAAGATTCGTTCAGGTTTTACTGAAAACACACTTGAATACTACGATAAGCGTTTGTTTGAAATTAAGCATTACATTATTGAGAATCGCCCAGAATACATTCCCAATTATAAAAGTTAGAAAGTCATGCGAATAACCGAAAGTGTTTATAAACGTATGATCAACAGTCCGCCATGTCCTCCGGAAACAGGCGGAATACTAGGTGGAAACCACGGCGTGATAACCCATATCGTTACTGACAGGGGTCTGGGTGATTACGACAGATATGTTCCGGACACCTCATATCTGAACAGGGTTATAATTCAATGGGCTGAACATGGAATTTCATTCATGGGAATATACCATACCCATTTCAATAACGATATCGGATTATCGCACGGTGATAAGCGATATATCTCTGTAATAATGGACGGCACCAGTGACGAAAGTGTTCTGTATTTTCCGATAGTTCTTCCCGGCAAAAGCGTAATAGCTTACCGCGCCGAGAAAAATGGTGAACTATCTGTTATCCGAGAGAAAGCTGAAATCATAAAAGGAGGTGAAACAAATGAATAATCAGACAACAGAAAAGGGCGTAAAGATCATCAGAATCCCAGAGGGTAGCTTCTGCGGTGGAAACTGTTCCGACTGCGTTTACTGGGAGCGCAACAATCGTGACAGCAATGACAGAGGATATTGCAATCACTACGGAAGTTATTATCACCCTTCCGAGCGTCAGGGATGTCTTTCTTATGAGAGCAGATGATTATTGAGCCTAAAGAACAATTTTAATAATCATCTTTTTTTTGATTTAGTGATCCGCAACTTATTTTTCGTCACGAGTTAAGGCAATACCTCACGCCAATAAAATGTTGGATTATGTGTGGTGTTGCCTTAACAACTATTTATCTGAAAGGATTCATTAAACTGTGGTGTTGCCTTAACAACTATTTATCTGAAAGGATTCATTAAACTACGGTTATGGATAATGATAATATCCTTATCGTAAATATGAACACACTTGAGAAAACTAAGATCACATTACCCAACAAGGATTAAATGCGATCTATGATCACTATTCAATAAAGGAGGATACTTATGAAACACATTACCAAAGCATTATCATCAATACTGCTGGCGGCTTCTATTGCTGTTGGCAGCGTTGCAGTGAGTGAAATCACAAGCGTCAGCGCAAGCGCAGCTGATACCCATGATCTTTCAATTACGGGCTATGTATCATTTTATTTGACCCAAGGCGAATATACCGATATCGAATATAGATTTTCGGGAGAGGGAATAGCGGCAGTTCGTCTGAGAACAAGTGATAACATGACAGCATACACCAAAAATGTAAGATGGATTGAATATCCTGGCACCTGTCAGGCTTTCTACTGCATTAAGAATCTTGATGGCAACGATGGAACATTGCAATTCAGCCTGCTTGACGATGATTATCAGGAAGCGATGACATTTAATACCAATATATTGGTGGAAAAAGAGCCAGCCCAAATAACATTTAATGACATGTACTTCCCTACGTCGATAAACGAAGGTGAACACTGCCATATCAGCGGTGAAATAACCTCCACGGATATGATTGACAGCATTGAAGCCTATGTTTTTCAGTATGGCAGTTCGAATGTTGTTCTTTATTCGAGCGTATCGCCTGATCGTACAAGCTATGGACTTTATGATTCCGATTTGGACAATGGAATAGATTTTTCCAAACTTTCAGCAGGCAGCTACTACATAAGCTATCATGTTACAAGCGGTACAAAGGAAGAATACTATACCATTGACTTCAATGTCAACAGTACTGTCCCTGCGGAACCTACGGTAACTTTCAGCGATATGTATTTTCCGTCTTCAATAGATGAAGGAAATGGTCAGCATATCAGCGGTACTATAAGTTCTACCCAAAACATTGATACTATTCGGGCCGTAGTATACAGCAGCGATTCAAACGCGGTACTTTCTGCCAAGCAATACCCGAATTCCAAGAGCTATTCCCTTTATGATTCTGACCTTGACTGGGCGCTGAGCTTTTCGCAGCTTTTACCCGGCGACTACACACTGACATATTTTGTGTCAAGCGGTTCTGCTGACAGAAGCTATACTCACAATTTCACAGTCAAGGCTGCGGAATCTGCTGTGCCTGTCGTATCTTTTGAGAATATGTCATTCCCGTTATCGTTTGAGCAGGGTACCGACCCTGTTATGAACGGCAACATCAGGTCTACTCAGAATGTTGATTACCTGTCTATTGAAGTTCGTGACAGCTACGGGAATATCGTGCTCTATTCCTATAATAATCTTGCATGGTGGTATATTACACTTCAAGGTTCTGGAATGAATACAGATATTGATTTTTCAAAACTTGACGCAGGCGACTATACAATAAACTATTATGCCTCAAGCGGTCTTGGAAGCAATACATACACTCAGTATTTCACCGTATATCCTGCGTATAAGCCTGACCCAGTGATCACATTCAGTAGTATGTCCTTTTCAGAATCAATTCCCAAGGGCAATGGTCAGCATATCAGCGGAACTATCAGTTCTACTGATGAAATAGACACGATTCAGGCAGTTGTGACTGATTCCTCAGGAAAGGTTTGGCTGAATGCAAAGAGATACCCCGGTCAGAATACATATTCTTTGTTCAATTCAGCACTTGATTGGGATCTCTCTTTCTCTGAGCTTCCGGCAGGCGACTATAAGCTGACATACTTTGTCGCAAGTGGCGCAACAGACAGAAGCTATACTCATACATTTACAGTAAGAGAAAATACTGAGGATGGAGCAATTATACTGTTTCACGACATGGAATTCCCCGAAAATATAGCGGTCGGCAAGGGTCAGCATATCAAAGGAACGATAACATCGTCTGGTATTATAAAAAAGGTTCAGGCGGTGATCACCGACAGTTCTGGCAAGGAGATAAAGTCCGCAGTTAAATATCCGAATACTGGTTCATACACGCTGTATGACTCTGAACTTGACTGGGCCCTGCCATTTTCCGGACTCGGTGCCGGAAGCTATACCCTGACATATAACGTTACGGCTGGAAGTTCGACGAAATCGTACTCCTGTAATTTTACTGTCGGGAAAAATACCAGCACAAAGCTGAGTCTTGAAAAGGGATTTGCATATTGTGCAAAATGGTGGAATAAGCGCAATAAATCATGGCCAAACAACGGATCTGATTGTGCAAATTTTGCGTCACAGTTCCTTGCTGCCAGCGGTCTTCCAAAGGATAGCCAGTTCAAGCCTGGTACAAGAGTTGTCAAGGGTTTTGACAATCTGAAAAAGTACCTTTATAAGAATTATGGCGTTCAGACTATAATGAGGAAAAAGTACTCAGACTGTCTGGCTGTTGAAGAAGGTTTTGCAAAATACAAATCTAATCTGTCGTATAAGGATATCAAGCCAGGCGATTTGGTAGTTATGCCCGGATATGACAGCAATGGAAATAAGATTAACGACGGTCACATAATGATCGTATATAAGGTCGGCGGGAGCAAAATCTATTGCTATGGTCACAGCAACGACAGAAACGGTAAGACTTTTTATGTGAGCGACAGTTACATTCAAGGTGTAGTTAAGACATCTGCCCTATTTGGCTAAAAAATGAACATCTCCGGCATTAAATCGATGTCGGAGATGTTTGCTCTTATATGACATTAACTAATCAAGACAAGCTATTTAAATGCGAGGTCTTATAAAATGTGTCGCTTTTTCTTGAGTTCGGCATGATTTCCTGCGGTTTTAATCTTCATAAGTTCCATCTGAAAAAAGTGGCTCTCAGGTCTGCTGCCTGATTCAATATTTATTACATTTTGTGCATGGCATTTCTCGGCCGGCTTGTTTGTTATACGCTTTTTTCGGTTCATTCTTCTTTTTTGCAGTATCAGCAAGCCCGAGCTTCCATAGTATGGTTGCTCGGACTTGGGTGTTGAGTTATTTTACAGCGCCTTTCTTTTTTATTTGGAGATTTGACGCAATCTGTGTGGGAAATAAAGTCGGTGGAAAATTATAGTTAACAAATTGTTGTTTAAAGGCGAAACGCTGCTTGTGAGAGAAAACTATAATTTAGCGGCGAGTGTTCCGCTTACTGCAACCCCAAATCGGGAGTCAAGGGCGGAGCCCTTGTCGCCGTCAGGCGAAACCTCCGCACGAAGTGCGGATACTCCGTGCGGAGCACGGCTACTCTGCGCGCTGGCGCGCAGTCAAAACGTTCAAAAGCGCTAAAGGGGTGTGGGGGAAAACAAGAGTAACATTCCCAACGCGCACCAATCAGGCAGAATCAGAATATTAGCAATAAACGCACTTGGTTTAGTCTTAACACACCGATTATGCTAAATACCTCTATTTGCCTGAATTTTTGTGGATTTTTAGAGGTTACCATATATATGAAAACTACCGTAATCGTCCACCATATCGACGACCTTGGACGTATCGTTATCCCTAAGGAGATCTGCAGGAATATGCACATTCGCGAGGGCACCCCATAGATAATATCCATCGTTGTTGCCGGTGGATATTTTCTTATAGATTTGTATATGTTATTATCAAATCTGGGCAATTTATGAAACAGTTTCCATAAAGCTATTGACTTTTTTTGTGTGATGTTTTATAATATTATTTGTAATGGCATTCAATTGTTGAGTGCTTCAGACAAACTAAAAAGGAGAAGATTTCATGCGAATGTTCAGTAAACAAACCATTGCGTGGCTGCTGCTTGCAGGTATGCTGCAGTCTTCCATCAGCGTTACTGCGCTGGCTGACAGCACTGTTCCGGAAGCGGCTGCGGTTTCGGCACATGCACAGGGAGAAACTCCGGAAAAAGCCGAGGAGGTTGTTCCGGCCGCCGCTGTGCAGGCTTCTGACGCAGACGAGCAGAACATCATAGTGCCTTCAGTGCTTGGCGTGCTGGTGGACAATGATAACGCCGACGCTGATGTACAGGGCAGCTTTGATGAGAAAACAGGCACCCTTACCATATCCGGCAGCGGAGTTGTTACCGCCGTGACAGCCAACGCACAGTGGGCTAAGTACAGATCGAAGATAACATCTGTTGTTATTGAAAATGGCATAGAACAGATCGGCGACAGTGTTTTCCAGAATTACGAGGGCATCACAAAGGTCACTTTCCCGAGCACGCTGACGACAATCGGCAATCTTGCTTTTTCGGGCTGCGTAAATCTTACTTCGGTGGCTATACCGGCCGTTGACGCAATAGGCAATGAAGCGTTCCGCGGCTGTAAGTCGCTTTCCAGCGCGACTATCGCCGACGGAGTTACCGCGATACCCGATTACTGTTTTGCAGGCTGCACATCCCTGCAGTCGGTCGCTGTTCCGTCCAATACCCTCAAATCTATCGGCAAATATGCATTTTCAAGCTGCGGTTCGCTTGAAAATTTTAATTACATTGTTAATGGAATCGTAAAGGAGAACGCTGTAGGTCTTTTTGAAATACCCAACGGAGTTGTGTCCATAGATGATTTTGCATTTGAAGCTTGTATCGGAATAAAGAGCCTGATCATCTCAGAGACTGTTTCATATATCGGCGGCTCTGCGTTCATAACATCAACAAACCTTAAGGAAGTTTCCGTTGCCGACGGTCAAACACCTCTTTTTATTAACGCAGGTGCATTCAAGGAACTCACAAATCTCACTACCGTTACGCTCAACCGTGCAACGTATCTCGGACAGGGAGCATTTGAAAGGACCGGCATTTCACGAATTTCGCTGCCGTCTACCCTTACTGAGATAGACAAGTATTGCTTCCGTGACTCTGCCCTTGAGGAGCTGACATTCGTGCCCAGCAAGCTCAAGATAGGCGAAAGCGCGTTCGGCAACTGCGAAAAGCTGAAAACCGTCGATATGATGGTATCAGAGGACGGCGTTGGTATCTATGATATTGGAAAGACCGCATTTGAAAGTTGTACCGCCCTGACTGAGATAGTTATCCCGTCAACCATAACTAATATGGGCGAAAAGGCTTTCCAGAACTGTACGTCGTTAGCCGATGTGACTATCTCCGAGGGTGCGCAGTACATAGGAATAAAGGCTTTCCTCAACGACCCTATCACAGAGATAACGATACCGTCAAGCGTAACTAACATGACGTCTGCGTTTGAAAATCATGCAATGCTCAGCAAGGCTGTCATCAGCTGCGCAGACGTAAGCTCTAAGGCTTTCAACGGCTGCAAAGTGCTCAGCAGCGTTAAACTCAACGACGGCGTAAAGAGCATTTCAGAAAGTGCATTTGCAGGCTGCGCTGCGATAACCACCATCGACCTGCCTGAAAGCACCACAACGCTGAAAAGCGGCGCGTTTTCCATGTGCACAGGTCTTGTTAACTTTAACGGCAGGAACAGGGTAGATCTTCATGCGCTTTCTGCGATAGGGACCAGCGCTTTTTCAGGCTGCTCCGCTATAAACAATGTGACCTGGGCTGACAGCGTTACAACAGTAAGCCACGGAGTGTTTAGCGGGTGTACGTCTCTCAGCAATATAAAGCTCAGCAACAATGTTACAATCATAGGCGATACTTCATTTAACGGCACTGCTTTAAAGGAAATGACAATGCCGGCAAGCCTTACCCAAATAGGTAAAACTGCTTTTGCAAGCTGCGTCTATCTTGCAAAGGTCGACATGACTAATTCGCCGAATATCGTCACCATTGGCGAAGGCGCATTTTCGGGTGATATCGTCCTTAATAACGTATCTCTCCCTGCAGGCGTTGTAAGACTGAACAATAACGTTTTCAAGGGCTGCGTGGCTCTTTCTGACATCTCTGTGGCAAGCGCGGAGGCCGGCACGCTGACCTATATCGGCAACAATGCGTTCGACGGCTGTAAGGTGCTCAAGGGCTTCAATATCCCCGGCTCCGTGACTAATATCGGTAACTACGCATTCAACGGCTGCGCAGTTATGGATATCAGCATTGAAAAGCCGGACGCCGATGTGACAGCTGTTACATGGGGCAATTATGCTTTTGCAGACTGCTCAAATCTGGGCAAGTCTTATATTATCCAGTGCCCCGACCAGCTCAAGGCGATTAACAACGGTCTGTTCAAGAACTGCGTTTCCCTCAGGATACCCAATGATTTCATACCCGAGAACGTGACCGCGATAGGCAACGAAGCGTTCAGCGGCTGCACGAACGATGAGTTTACGGGTATCATCATTCCCGCAAAGGTTGCCAGAATAGGCGACTCTGCATTCTATAACTGCAGGAACATTGAAAATGTTGATTTCCGCACGTCGGTTCTGACCACTATCGGCAAGGAGGCGTTTGCAGGCTGCGAAAAAATCGCGAATATCGTTGTGCCGGTATCCGTTACCACTCTCGGCGCCGGTACTTTCAAGGATTGCTCGGCTCTCTGCAGCGTAACGCTTTCGGGTACCCGCATTCTGGCAATACCCGACCAGACGTTCATGAACTGCTATTCACTGCACACTGTTGAGATGCCCGGTGGTTACTATAACACTAGCGGCGTGCTGCAGCCGTTCAGAACTATCGGTAAATCCGCATTTGCCGGCTGTCACAGCCTTGGCAGCGTTGAGATAAACGGTCAGAATACATTCGTTATCCCGCTTTCCACAACAGCAATAGGCGAGAGCGCATTTGAGGACTGCGATTCACTGAAATATATCGTTGCTCCGCTGAATGCAACTCTCGGCAAGAGGGCGTTTGCAAACTGCACGTCCCTGGAGACTGCGATAATCCTGTCCAACAAGCAGATGACTGATACATTTGCCGGCTGCGAGAATCTGAAAATATTCTGCTATCCCACCGCTAATTTAGTCATCAGCTATGCACAGAACAACTCGATAGAATATGAGTTCCTGGCAGGAAGCAACGGTACTTATATAGCAGTGCTCAAGCAGCCTGCAAACTGGACTGCAGCCAAGGTCGGCGACAAGGCTGTGTTTGTTACGAATGCGGTCTCCGACGGCGCGCTTCAGTATATCTGGTACATCAAGCTGCCCGGCGAGAAGGAATTTGTAAAGAGCAACACGACCGGTGACACGTTTACGATCAATGTTACAGAGGCTTCAGAGGGCACTGCAGTTTATTGCATGATAAACGAGACCAAGAACGAGGCTTCATCTGAGATCATCAACACCATCAATACTGAAACGGCTTATATCACGTCGATGACAACTCCTGTCATCAGCGATGTCACCAAGCTGGGTGAGATCAAGTGGGGCAAGGTAAGCAGCGCAGATAAGTATATCGTATACAGGGCGACTACCGAGAATGGCGCAAAGACCAAGATCAAGGAGATCACCGATCCTTCTGTCACGACCTATACCGATTCAACGGCTGCAGACGGCGCGACATATTTCTATTTCGTCACCGCTGTCAATAATGTTTCCGGCGTTAACATCACATCTGAGCCGAAGCGCGTCACTATTGATAAGGTACCGGGTATAACCACCATCACATCTGCAGTTTCCGGCGACGGTCAGGTATCGCTTGAGTGGAAACCGATAACTAAAGCAAGGCAGTACAGAGTGCAGCGCAGCACTGGCTCTACATGGCAGACGGTCGCGACCATCACCAGTACGTCATATGTTGACAAGGGACTTGTCAACGGTACCACTTACTCCTACCGCATCGTATGCAATGTGAACAATGTCTGGAAGGATCCTTCAGATGTCGTTAAGGTAACGCCTATGGGGGCTCTTGATGTTCCTGAAATCTCAGCTATAAACACGAATGGAACTAATGTCACTGTTTCGTGGAACAAGATAACAGGTGCGACAAGCTATCGAGTATACCGTGCGGACAGCACAACAGGTGCAAAGACCCTGGTAAAGACAGTAGGTACGCTTTATGGAACTGATACAACAGTAACTGTAGGAAAAACCTACTATTATTTCATAGCTGCTTACGATTCTTCCACCAGCAGACTGAGCGCTTATTCGTTACCGAGAAGCATAAAGGTCGAGAAAGTTCTCACTGCTCCCGAAATCACATCTGCAACCGCCAACGGCACAAGCGTATCCCTTAAGTGGAACGCAGTGACCGACGCGACAAGCTACCGCATATACAGAGCAGACAGCGCAACAGGCGCAAAGACCCTGGTAAAGACAGTCGGCACGCTTTATGGCACAGATACAAATGTAACAGCAGGAAAGACCTACTATTACTTCGTGGCAGCATACGACTCCAAGACCGGAAGACTGAGCGCATATTCCGAAGCAAAGAGCGTAAAGGTACAGGCAGCGATAGCAGCACCTGTGATAACCAAGATCACTTCCAATGACACAAGTGTACGCATTGAATGGGAAGCAGTTGCAGACGCAACGAGCTACCGCGTATACAGAGCGGACAGCAAGACTGGAGCAAAGAAACTGGTAAAGACAGTCGGCACGCTGTACTGCACAGATACGACAGCAACAGCAGGGAAGACCTACTATTACTTCGTAGCAGCATACGACTCCAAGACTGGAAGACTTAGCGTTTACTCTGAGGCTGAGAGCATCACAGTATAAGCTCATGTCCTTTGGAATTACCCATAAAAAAATCCATCGGTGTTGCCGGTGGATTTTTTTATATAAAAGCTAGTAGAAAAATTAAGCGCTTAACAGGAAATTTGGAAAACTGGTCTAACTTTCTTGACATTGAACAGATTTTGTTATATAATGTATTTTGAAAGCAAATAAATTTTTGTTTGGAGGTAAGAACATGAAAGGTAAAGGCATATTGAAAAAATTCGTTGCATTTGCGATGGCTTCGATTATCGGAATTCAGAGTTCGCTAGCTTATGCTGATGAGGTTGAAAATGAGAAGAGTGATATTCCTTATGTAGATTCACTAGAAGATGATGCAGAACAAAATGAAACGCAACAAGTTAATTATATTGATTGGCTTAATAATATAGTAGGTCAGCCAATTAAAGGTGATGGCGAATGCCCGACGCTAATATATGCTTATATAAATGAATGTTTCGGTCGACATTATTCAACTCACAATGGAGTTAACGTTGCTAGAACTGTTTGCAATGACTTTCCTGATCTTTTTACTTTCGTTGAATATAGCCCTACCATGCAGTTGAAAATCGGGGATATCGTTTCTTTTGAAGGCGCTACTTACGGGCATGTTGGTATTGTGTTAGGCGTCGAAGGTGACAAATTTTATATGGCTGATCAATGGTCTAGTACTTCATATATTCATAGACAAACGATTTATCTTTCTAATGGAATATATGGCAGCTCTGGTCAATATAAACTAATAAATGCTGCTAGCCTGGTAACAACAACCACCCCCGACATCGACCCCGCAGTTCTGTCTGTCAAAGCAGGAACAAACAAAACAAATACTGATTTTTCCTGGACAAGCACCGAAACAGATGTAAACTTTGATGTTGTTATTTATAAGGATAAACTTTGGGAAGGCGACCCTGCGCTCCGCACGAATGTAGGAAGCAATCATTCGTTTTCCTGCCTCCTTGCTCCCGGAAAGTATTGCGCATATATTGATACGATCAGAAACGACACCGGCGTGCTGCTAATGAGCAATGTTGTGGAGTTCACAGTAACAATTCCCAAGTATGATTACACAATCGAGAATATAGATCAGGCAGAAACAGCGCTTTATCTAATATATAATCAGAATGAAAACACTGTCAGAGCTGGCAGGACGAAGCGCCAGATGATAGAGTATCTTCTAACTTCGTCCGACTACGCCGTGTTCGGTGGAGCTAACTGGCCTGTAGGCATCAACGACTATACGGACACAATCACCGATAACGGTCTTGCAGCGATAGACGGCACTACTACAATAAAACTCGACAGTAGTTCACGTGCACAGATTTCGTTTGGCTGGTTTGCGTCGGGTGTTGTGTATACACAAGATATATCACACACCAGCGCCAGATGCTCTAAAATCATGGATAATCCAGGCGCAGGAAACTACACTGTCGATTATGTCAGAAACCATTTCAAACAGAAATTACAGGCAGGCGAACATATAAGAATAGATGAGCTTTGCTCGCTGACTTTTGTTTCCTGTGATGACAACGGATTTTACTGGCTGGAATACGGCTCTGACGACGGAAGCGATGCTCATATAAGAATGAGATATGCTTCATATGATACATTTGTTTCATGGGTGAACAGTACTGGCAGGGCAATGTGGCACTACTATGTTGACCTTACCGATAACACGCCTCATTCAATAAGCAATGCAAATATTTCCGTAATAGAAAACCAAAGATATTCCGGTAAAGAAATAACACCTGAGGTTACGGTAACATATAACGGAAGAACCCTTAAAAAGAATGTTGATTACACTGTAAGTTATGCAAACAATATCAATGCGGGAACAGCTTCTGTTACTGTTACAGGTATTGGAGCATTCACAGGTTCAACGACTTCTAATTTTACCATTGACCGATTATCTATTTACTATGCACAGCTTCAGCGATTCCTAACCAAGGAAATCTATTATAATGGTTCGCCTTGCACTGTTCCTATTATTTTGGTCTACAACGGAACTACATTAACCGAGGGTAAGGACTATACCGTTAAGTTCACCAATAATGTGAACGTAGGTACTGCAGGAATTTACATAGACGGAATAGGTAATTTCTGCGATACAAGGACTCAGGCTTTTCCTATCCTTTCTAAGAATATAAACCAATGCACTGTCAATGCAGATCTGTCTGACAAAAACCATACTTCCAAGCCAATTACCCCTGCTGTTTCTGTTTTTGATCCCGAGAGAAACTGTGAACTTATAAACGGTGTGGATTTCAGTTTGGAATACACAAATAATATTGAGCCTGGAACAGCTTCTATAATTATAAAGGGTATCAATAATTATTCAGGTAATGTGGTCCTTAATTTTAATATTAAAAAACCAGTTCTTTCTGCTCCTACGATTACAAAAATCGCTTCCAATGGCAGCAATGTATCCCTGGAATGGAACAGTGTATCTGGTGCCACTAGTTACCGCGTATTCCGTGCAGAAAGTGCAAATGGTGCGAAAACAAGGGTAAAGACAGTCGATACGCTCGGCTGCACAGATACGACGGTAACATCAGGCAAGACTTACTATTACTTCGTGGCAGCATACGACTCCAAGACCGGAAGACTGAGCGCATATTCCGAAGCAAAGAGCGTAAAGGTACAGGCAGCGATAGCAGCACCTGTGATAACCAAGATCACTTCCAATGACACAAGTGTACGCATTGAATGGGAAGCAGTTGCAGACGCAACGAGCTACCGCGTATACAGAGCGGACAGCAAGACTGGAGCAAAGAAACTGGTAAAGACAGTCGGCACGCTGTACTGCACAGATACGACAGCAACAGCAGGGAAGACCTACTATTACTTCGTAGCAGCATACGACTCCAAGACTGGAAGACTTAGCGTTTACTCTGAGGCTGAGAGCATTATAGTATAAGCGTCGAACCATATAAAGTCCTGAATAACATCAAATTCGCCCCTTTTCTTTCAGAAACAGAGAGGGGCGAAAGTTTTGCCGGAGTTATACGCTATATGCGTAATTCCCGTCAGAGCGTTTATCTACTTTTGGCGTGCCTGCCATGACAGGTCGCAGGTCCACAGCAGGAATATCCCCGGTGCTGCGTATCTGGTAGTAACGTTGGCATTTCAGCAGTTCATTTGCAGCGTCCACCTGACCGAACATCGTTCTTTCAGAGCCTATTTCCAACTTAGTCCATTTTATCTCCAGAACATCACCGGACTTTGCACCGGAGTTTATAGTAAACTGTGTGCGGACATACGCTGTGGTTTCCGGAAGATTTTTAATGGACACGCTGTTAAGTCCATTCTGAAGTTTTATCTTGTCTGATGATTTTATCACCGTGCCAGCTGAGTTGTATGCATAGATGACCATGTATGCATATTCGTTAGTCGATGCAATATTTGCGGTCAGCGTCAGATTACTTCCATGCAGGGTGCTTGAAACTGTCATCTGCTGATACAGCGCAAAAACGGTTGAAGTTATCGCATCAGCACAGCGAATGCGTACCCCGATTTCAAGCGGCGTTATCTCGAAGTAGCTCTGCGACAACCAGCAGTCCACTGTGTTTCCAGTAACGGTATACGAACTCTGTCCACGCTGATTAATTGCAAAATCAGGATTTGTCAAAAGGTTATCAGCATATCTAACGCTGTTGACATATTCCTTGGTTACGCCGCCGTCCGTAGACGACGGCTTAAAAAATTTACTGGAGCATCACTTCCGATAACAGTGACTTCGCTGTTTCCACAAAGCTCAAGACTTCTTTCAACACACGGAAAGACAATACTTTCCCCAGGCTGAATAATGACTGTGCCATCGTTGCCTTCAGAAAGTCCCTGTTTTGTGCAGGCGAGAATTTTTTCGGTGCCGTTGTTTTTGATGCAAGCATAGTCTCCTATGCTGCTAACTTTCTCTTTTCCGTTAAGAATGATGTTTTTAATTGACATTTTGCGTCTTCCTTAAATTACATTAGGGCTTGTGCCCTGATGATATATTACTGGTTTTTAAACTGCATTTTACTGCAAGCTATGGACTTTTGGCGCAATATGTGATAAAATACTAACATAAGCAGAATAATTGAAATAAAGCAATCGGAGGAAAACAAAGTGGAAAGACCTCTTAAAATATTCATGTGCTGTCACAGTCAATGTTACCTCGTGCCACCTGCGGTTGTACCCGTTCAGGGTGGCAGAACGCTGCATCCTTCATTGGATGGTATGTGTGGCGATGACATTGGCGACAGCATTTCCGAAAAGAATCCCTTTTACTGTGAACTTACGGTGCAGTATTACGCATGGAAGAACGAAGAACTATCAAGTTATGGCTTCTGCCATTACCGCAGATTTTTCTGTTTTGACAAAAGTATCCGTAAACCTTATAGAGTTACAGGTAAACCTTCTGAGAGAATTAAGTCACGTGCATTTATATCCGAGGATAAAATGCTTGAACTGCTAAAAGATTTTAATATTGCAACGGTGCGCAGCGAGGATATGGGTGTTTCAGTGCGGGAGCATTACTGCACCTCAAAATACCATTACAAAGAAGATCTTGAACTGTTTTTGCGTGTTCTTGAGGAAAAAGTGCCGCATATCATGCCATATGCCAGAGAATATCTCTCTCAGAACAGGCAGTATTTCTGCAATATGTTCATCATGGATAGAGAGCATTTTAACGAATATTGCAGTTTGCTTTTCCCTGTCTTAGAGGAATTCGACCGTCGCAAAACACTGCACGGCGACGCGCAATCTGATAGAACAGATGGCTATCTTGGAGAGCGTTTTGTAGGAATATACCTTTTTTATGCAAGAGATAACGGAGCAAGGATACTGGAACTTCCAAGATTGGACATATGTTTTCCGCTGAAAAAAAGGCTGCTGTGTAGGATATTGCCGCCAGAAAGTAAAGTAAGGTTTACCATAAAAAAATACATGAAGCATTTTTCATGATTAACAGTCGTTGGTTTTGGCAATATAAAAGTAATGTGGAGATGAAAATATTACCATGGTTTACGATTATCTTATCGTTGGTGCAGGTCTTTTCGGTTCTGTATTTGCACATGAAGCTGCAAAAGTCGGAAAGAAGTGCCTTGTTATAGACAGGCGTTCTCATGTTGCAGGGAACATATACACAGAGCAGATAGAAGATATAAATGTTCACAGGTATGGTGCCCATATTTTTCATACATCTGATAAGAAAATTTGGGATTATATGAATATGTTTGCGGAGTTCAATAATTTTATCAACTCCCCGATAGCTGTGTATCAAAACGAGTTGTATAATCTTCCTTTCAATATGAACACATTTTCGAAAATGTGGGGTATCAGGACTCCACAGGAAGCAAAAAATATTATCTCAAGACAGATAGCAGAACTTGAAATAGGAGAGCCGAAAAACCTTGAGGAACAGGCTCTTAAACTTGTTGGCAGAGATGTATATGAAAAGCTCATTAAGGGATATACTGAAAAGCAATGGGGACGTCCCTGTACGGAGCTTCCTGCATTTATCATCAGACGTATTCCATTGAGATTTTGCTATAATAATAACTATTTTAATGATCGTTATCAGGGAATTCCCATAGGTGGTTATACTCATATTATTGAGAAAATGCTTTCCGATGTTGACGTCCAGACAAGCACGGAATATTCTGGTTTTATCAGAGAAAACAAAAATATCGCACAAAAAACGGTCTTTACCGGTATGATAGATGAATTCTTTGATTATTGCTATGGTTCGCTTGAATACCGTTCACTCCGTTTTGAAACGGAAACTTTGGATTGCACTGATTATCAGGGGTGTGCTGTTGTGAATTACACTAACAGAGAGGTTCCATATACCCGGATAATAGAGCACAAGCATTTTGAATTTGGCACTCAGCCAAGAACTGTTATCAGTCGTGAATACCCTACTGAATGGTTGCCTGGTGCAGAGCCGTATTATCCGGTTAACAGCGCTGAAAACAATGCATTATTTGAAAGATACCTGAAGCTTGCCGAAAGCCGTAGCGATGTCGTTTTTGGCGGCAGACTTGGCACCTACGCTTACCTTGACATGGATAAGGTCGTGGCTTCTGCGCTCTCGGTTGCGCATATGGAATTGAACTGACGAAGAACTCCCGCATTCAATTTTGAAATGCGGGAGCTTTTTAATCAGCTTGTTTCTATCTGTTTTTCTTTGATGAATAAGCTTTTTATTTTGGGTTTGTTATTTTTCCATAGGAGTTTAAGCGTTTCAGTGAGGAACATGCAAAACAGTGAGGACGTTGTTATCAGTGATATGGAGATAACGAGTTCCTGTACAAGAGTAAGATCCATATTGGTTTCCCTGAGCACCCTTATCCACATGAAGTGGTTGAGATAGACTGATAGACTGAGCTTGCCGAGCCAGCTGAATATTAGTGAGGAGAACAGTTCCGGCGACCAGCTTAGTCCGCTGAAAGATATAGTGACTGCAGCGGCAAGCAGAATAACCGCAAAGAAATCCCAACGTGACCTCTCTATGAACATTGAAGCTACGACCACGGTAAGATAGCATCCGAATTCAGCAATGGTAAGGAGAGTTTTAAGTAATCTGGTGGGGTGAATGTTATGATTCTCCTTAGTGATGTGGGAACATATGTTGTGTGCGATGCATCCGAGACATATCATCGCCATAGCCCGGGTGAAATAAGGAAACATTCTGAATGTGTCGTTTGAATAGTCGAATGTGTCAAGATATCCATATTTAAGGCATTTTTCCTGCATGAAGTAGATCGTCACGCAAGGCACGATGACATTAAGAAACAGTTGCCTTTTAGCATGGAGCATTGGAAACAGGACAAGCATGGCAAGGAGCATTGCCGACAGATACCACGAGCTTTCTACAAGCCATGAGTTGATATCAACAAGCCCGGTTATCTGTAGCATGAGCACTTGAAATAGCGAGTCGCTAAAAACACCGGAAAATTCATCGGGCTGGAAGATAAGGTATAGAAGAGCAGAAGCAAGGTGCGCAAAAAGATATGCTGGCAGTATAGCTAACCACTTCCTGAGAATAAATTTCCCGGTGGCAATGCCTGTGTTGCCCTCGTAGTTAAGTGCGGAGCGCGCCATAAGAAATCCGGACACGATGAAAAAGAACTCAACGCCGATCGACTGTCCGTTGACCCAGTGATACTGTCCGGTGAGATAGGATGGGAGGAACATGGTGTGGCGCATTACGATCAGTGCCGCGAAGATGAATCTCCAGAATTCTATTGCGCCGTTGCGGCGATTGGTTTCTTTCATTAGTTTTCGTTATCCTTAACAGATTTTGTGGCGCTACGATCTGCGCCTGCGTTCCCAATTGTGTCGTAAATGGCATTCACCTCTACTGCGTTGGAACACTTGGAGTAAACAACTTCATCTCTGACCCTGCGGAATACGGAAAGGCGATATGTGCATAATGATGAATCAATAGGATATTCTGTGATATCTCCAGGAAGCTCGGATACGACTTCCCAGGAGCTATCAATGTTACGTTCCACGAGATAACCAGTTATCGGGATATTAGGCGTGTTTCCCCACGAAAGCAGCAGCCCATTTTCGTTGGTGGATATATTCAGCATAGGAGAGTAATCCGTAAGTTCCATTTCTGGTTGATTTGTGTCGTAGTAATAGAACATCGGTTCTGCTTTTATGCCGAGTCTTTCGCCTTGCTTCTGACTGCTGTCATATGCAGCGGCGGCATAAGAATACAGCTCTCCACTGATGACTGTCTGGTCTGTGAAGTGCTTTTCCCTGGGTGGCACCGCTTGTAGCAGTTCTTCATCACCATTGTTCACTCTGCGGAACGGCTGATAGCTTGTAGGCTCGCAGTTCCTGCAATCCCAGCTGAAATCCAGGCCCTGTTTTTCAGCGTCATACCTGATATTCAGCATAAAGCATGGTGTTTCCTTGACGGGCTGACGTGGATTATGCAGCCTTGCCGTTATCAGCATGGATAGTGCTGCACATAGAAGTCCTGCTGATACTGCCAGTCCAATAAGGTTGCTGCGTATTTTTTTATCCATATCTTATCAAAAGCTCCCTGCCCCACATTCTAGGTTGAATATAGGATTGATTTATTTCGTGAGCAATTCCCTTATAACGTTTTCGGCAATGTATTCCATATCGCTTTCACCGTATCGCTGGTCGATAGGGAGATATACAATGTCGTTCACCAACTGTGAAGTGCGCGGGTTTTCTGCATTTTTTAGTTCAGGCCATAGCATGGGGGTGTATATCTTTACGGAGTTCAGATATGCTCTGAGTCTACAGCCGTCATTGATGAACAGCGGATAGAAGAACAGTCCTGCATTCTCACGTGGATCGATTTTGTTATACACTCCCAGATGAGAATGGAGTATTCTGAAATTCTCAGCTCTGCGCTGCGAAGCGTAGTCGTAATTGATGTTGGACATCATCAGTTGAGTGCTCAACGTCATTCTGGCGGGTGGGGCGCTGTCAAGCAGCTCTTCATGCACCTTGCTTGTGGCATAGTACTGAGAGGCTGTGGTATTTATTCGCCCGATGATATGCGTCAGATCGCATTCTGCTTCTGGGAAACCAAGATTGGCGTATGCGTAAAGCACTTTTTCGTTGTCTGTGTAGAGGTATGCGCCGTCCGGTACGCCAAAATACTTGCGGCAGGAATATATCGTATCCACACCATCCACTGGCATACGGAAAAATGCCTGAACATTATCGACGATCATGTTGCGGAAGCGCACTTTCAGTGTAGAAATATCATCATTTGAGAGCTGACCGAAGTAGTTGGTGATGTAAACGCATTCGTCATCTCCAACTTCCGGAAGCACAGGCTGAAACATGTCGTCCAGATCGTATAGAACCATCTGGATTCCAGCCCTGCTGCAAGCTTCCCTCACTGTGTAACAGGAAAAATCCGGGACGTATAGTCTTGCAGGCTTACGATGTAGGAGTATGAACTCCAGCGCTGTGCGAGCAAGATTGAAGCGAAGAGCATTTTTGTGGTATTCTTCACGGGTGGGGTCGTTCTCCAGCCCGAAATAGCCGCCTATTTCTTTCACAGGGATCTCCTTAATGTTTCAGTTCGGAATTTGTTTAGATCAGCTCAATATTCAACCATTTATCAGAACTGGACATAACTCTATCAAGTTCCTCACGGCTGTCAAATCTCAGGAATATATCGCCAAGTGACATGTTTGCGCCAGTGAATGGCTTCACAACATCGCCTTCTTTAACAGCCTGGTCGATGACTTTGACATACTTTCTTTTTATTTCCGGGTCAATGTTGATTTCCTTAAATACTCCGCTTTGCCCTGGTCTTGCATGAATTACCATCTCACACCAGTGACCCTCGCAGGGTTTCTGTGTGACTTCTTCTGTCGGCATGCCAACAGCTTTCATTACTTCATTCCTGATGAGGTCAACGCCGAATGCAAGTTTTTGTATCTCGGCTATCTTGCAGCCGCCGCCACGGGGAGATACTTCCATAATATATGGCTTACCCTTGGCAACGCAGGTTTCAATGTTGTAGATACCTGTTCTTACATTGAGAAGAGTCATCAGTCGCTGTATCTCACATGTCAGGTAGTCCTGATGTTCCTGCTTCATTGAGGACGGCCAGATGATGTACGCTGGGGTGTATGGGTTAGCTGCCGTGCTGTCAAAAAGCTGGTCTGAATAGGTAACAAATTTCAGCTTTCCGTCAACGGTGAACGGATCGGCACTGGAGTGATATCCATCAAATTCCAGAAAATCCTCTATTATAAACGCGCCATCTCTTGCCTGGTCAAGGGCAGTGGTGATGGCTTGTGGCAGCTGCTCAGGGGAATCAACTCTCGTCACGCCTTTGCTGCCGGCGGAATCAACCGGCTTCACAATAACTGGCCAGTTGAAGAAGTCTGTGTCGTTGAGAGGTTCATCGGGGTTTTCATATCGCTTTGCGTGAGGGCAGTTGAAGCCGTTGTCGTGAAGAAAATTTCTGAACATTCCCTTATCCTGAAGCAGGCTGGCTGCCTTATATGAGCACTGGAAAGGCAGACCCATTTTCTCAGCAACATAAGCTGCAGTTACAACACCGGGGTCGCAGGCGAAGGACATAACACCGTCAACGTTAAGCTGTTGTGCAATTTTCAGCACTGCTTCCTTTTCTATGATGCTCACATTGTGATATTCGTCGGAATATTTGTGAGCTGTGTTGTCAGGCAGGTAATCGCATGTTATGGTGTAAATGCCCAGTTCATGGGCAGCTTCAATGACCGGCAGAAGGTATCTGCTTCCACCCAAAAGCAATAGTTTTTTCATTATGTCCACCTTATTAAATCAGTTATTCTCGAGAATGATATCGCATATTCTATCGACGTCCTCAACGGACAGATCGGCATACAGTGGCAGTGCGAGCACTCTGTCTGCAAAATAGTGAGAGAGCGGCGTCTTCTCTGCAGGATACTTTCCCTCATAGCATTCTGCGCTGTCAACAGATGGATAGAAGTATCTTCTGGCGAGGATATCGTGCTTTGCAAGTTTTTCAAGCACTTCTTCGCGTTTGAGCCTGTATCCATCGAATATTACGGGATAATATGCATAATTATATTCGACGCCTTTCTGTGGCTTTAACAGCTTTATCCCCTTTATGTCTGAAAGGCGATCGGTATAGCGGTCTGCTGCTCTTTTTCTCTTTGCTATTTCGCCGTCGATGTGACGAAGATTGCAGATTCCCATTGCAGCTTCAAATTCATTCATGCGGGCGTTGGTGCCGACATAGCCGATGGTGTCATTGCCAGTTAGACCAAAGTTCGTGATGTTGTTGATAGCTTTGAACCTTTCGGAGTTTTTGAATGCCAGGATACCTCCTTCAATGGTGTGAAACACCTTTGTCGCATGTGTGCTGAACATGGCAGCGTCTCCGAAATTGCCTATCCCGATGCCGTTTATCTTTTCACCAAAAGCATGAGCCGCGTCATAGATAACAAGCAGGTCGTGCTTCTTTGCAATCTTTTCGATAGCGTCAACGTGGCATGCATATCCGTAGACATGGGTCGCAACGATAGCACTTGTCTTATCGGTTATCAATGCTTCTATCTTATTTTCGTCTATTGTCAGGTCTGCCTCGTTTATATCGCAGAAGACAGGTGTGAGATGGTTTCTCACGATGGCATGTGAAGTGGAAATAAAGGTAAACGGAGAGGTTATGACCTCTCCCTTGATACCTGATGTCTGGATTGCAGCTTCAAGTGTGGTATGACCGTTTGCGCAAAGTGCGATATTCGGGACACCAAGGTAGTTTTTAAGCTGTTCTTCCAATTCATGATGGAGAGCGCCTCTGTTTGAAAGCCAGTGGCTTTCCCACAGGGGCTTGATTGTTTCGCAATATTCTTCAAAATCGGGCATAGACGATCTTGTAACAGGAATTTTAGACATGGTATTTTATCCTCCAGAATATATTAAATTTGCAGTCGCTTTCAGTAAGCGTGGGTGCGTTTTTTCTTTAATAGACTTGATTATTTCCAGGTCAGTTAACAGCGGTTTTAGTTTTCGGGTCGGCTTAACATATATGCACTGCTGTAAATGTTGGAGCTTGTTTTGATTTTATGACGTAATCTGTCACCTCGCCATTAGTGCGTTGTAGTTGATTTGCCTGTGGAGCTGACCTTGGAAGTGTATTCCTACTGGTACGACTTCAAACACAGCTTTTCTGCATTCTATTATTTTCTTTACCTGTTTGCGTACATTTTCTGATAGTATTTCTGATATTCACCGTTGATGATATGTTCCCACCAAGAACGGTTATCTAGGTACCACTGTATCGTTTTCTGTATCCCGTCAGCAAATTTAGTTTCGGGGAGCCAGCCAAGCTCGCTATTTATTTTGGTCGGGTCAATGGCGTAGCGCATGTCATGTCCCTTGCGGTCAGTGACGTATGTTATGAGACTTTCAGGTTTGCCGAGTGCTTTGCATATTATCTTCACAATATCAATGTTACGCATTTCGTTATGACCGCCGATATTGTACACTTCGCCAACCGTTCCGTTGTGTATTATCAGGTCGATAGCGCGGCAATGATCCTCAACATACAGCCAGTCGCGCACGTTAAGCCCCTCGCCGTAGACAGGCAGCGGCTTGTCATTGAGAGCATTTGCTATCATCAGCGGTATCAGCTTTTCAGGAAAATGATACGGACCATAGTTGTTGGAGCATCTTGAGATAGTCACAGGCAGCCCAAACGTGCGGTGATATGCCTGCACAAGGAGATCCGCACTCGCCTTTGAGGCTGAATACGGGCTTGATGTGTGTATAGGGGTTTCTTCTGTAAAAAACAGGTCGGGGCGGTCGAGTGGCAGGTCGCCATAAACCTCGTCCGTGGACACCTGATGATATCGCTTTATGCCGTACTTGCGGCAAGCGTCCATCATCACCTGAGTGCCGATGATGTTCGTTTTAAGGAATACACCTGGATCGTAAATGGAGCGGTCAACGTGACTTTCTGCTGCAAAATTCACCACTATGTCGGGAGATTCTTCTTCAAAGACCCTGCTCACGACCTCGCGGTCGGTGATATCAACTTTGCAGAAGCGGAAATTTTGGTTGTCCATTACTGAAGCGAGGGTCTCCATATTTCCGGCGTATGTCAGGCAGTCAAGGCACACGATTCGATAGTCCTTGTGAGTTTTTAGCATATAATGTATAAAGTTGCCGCCTATGAAACCTGCGCCGCCAGTTACTATAATCGTCATAATTCCGCTTCCTCCGCAAGTGAAATGATATATTTTCCATAATCCGTTACAGAAAGCTCCTCGCCCAGTTTGCGCATCTGAGCGGTGTCGATAAATCCTCTGCGCCATGCTATTTCTTCTATGCAGGATATGTAGAAGCCTTGCATTTCCTGCACGGTCTTGACAAAAGAGCTTGCCTTGTGCATTCCTTTAGGTGATCCGGTGTCCAGCCATGAGATACCGCGCCCCATTATGACGACGTCCAGTTTGCCCTGTTCAAGGTAATGGTTGTTGATAGATGTTATCTCTATCTCTCCTCTCGCAGAAGGCTTAACATTTTTTGCAACTTCAATAACGCTGTTGTCATAGAAATACAGCCCAGGCACAGCATAGTTGGATTTTGGCTTTTCAGGTTTTTCGTGAATTGCGATCACCTTTTGGTTATTGTCGAATTCTACCACACCGAATTCGCGAGGGTTTTTTACATAGCAGCCGAAAATGGTTGCACTGCCGTTTTCGGCTTTCTTTTTTGCACTGCCAAGCAACGCAGTAAGACTCTGACCGTAGAATACGTTATCGCCAAGTGCAAGGCATACGCTGTCATTGCCAATAAATTCCTCGCCGATGATAAAGGCATCGGCAAGTCCGCGTGGGCGCTCCTGGACAGCATACTGAATATTGATACCTATTCTGCTGCCGTCACCAAGAAGTTTGCGATAATTAGGCGTGTCATCTGGTGTGGATATTACTAAGATATCTTTTATGCCTGCCAGCATCAGAACAGACAACGGGTAATATATCAATGGCTTGTCGTAGATAGGAAGAAGCTGTTTTGAAACAGAAATAGTATTGGGATAAAGGCGCGTACCTTTGCCCCCTGCTAGAATAATACCTTTCACAATAACCTCCAATAATACTAATTTAGACACCTTGCCAACAATTAGCTAAAATTGTCAAAAGCGATAATTGAACTTTCGAAAATGAAACACTTATAAATTTATTATACATTATAATTCTTCATAAGTCAATAGCCAACTCTCAAATCATTTGATATGGTGTGTTCAGTTATGTCGTTTTGCCCTTGACAAAGGTGCCCAGTCATGATATAATATAAAAGAATGCGACTATATTATTAATGTGGTTTGGGAAGTGACTGCATGGATAAAGATATTAAAGTTAGTGTTATCGTTTTAGCGTATAACCATGAAAAATATCTTCCGCAGGCATTAGACAGCATAATTTCGCAGAAAACTGAGCACCGATTTGAGATACTGATAAATGATGACGCTTCAACAGACGGTACTGCACTGATAGCTAAGGATTATGCCGACAGATACCCTGATATCATCAGGTTTTTCAGGCAGGAGAATAATTTGGGCGGCACACGCAGCGGTTATGAAATGCTGATAAGGTGCCGCGGGGAATATATAGCAAGCTGCGAGGGCGATGATTACTGGTGCGATGACTATAAACTCCAGAAGCAAATAGAGTTTCTCGATACACACCCTGATTATTCCGGGTGCGCTCACGATATGATCATCGTTGATGAAAATGGAGTCCCGACAAAAAATCAGCACCTGAGGTGGATAAGCCGCAAGCGTGACTATTCGGCAAAGGATTTCAAGGGAATATTCCTGCCAGGACATCCCAATTCGATCATGCGCAGAAATCTATTCCTCAACCCTGATTACGATGGGAGTATTTTTTATAAGGCCCATCGAAATATTGGAGACAGGACAAATGCCTTGATATGGTCGGCTCTTGGAAAAATATATAGAATGCCGGACCGCATGGGTTGCTACCGCTGTGTAAGGAAAAAAGACGGCGCTAATCTCACGTCACAGTTGTATGTGAACAGCACCGACAAGCTTCGGGACGATTTCAGGTATACCATGACGCTTGAACAATATGCTGCCGACACTTTGAAATGTCCTGATATCAGCTTTGAATATCACAAAAGTGAGCTGTTTGTCTCGGCCGTGTTTGATGCCGCAAGAAAGCGCTGCGATGCAGATCTCCCGCGTGAAATTCTCAACTCCTGCCAACACAAGGCGCTGTGTGTATTGAACGCACCGGTACTGATCATGAAAAAGGCTTTTGAAAAGCTGTTAGGAAAAAATAGATAGCGAAAGGAATTTGAAGTCGGTATGAAATACTTGCATATCATGCTTGCAAATGGCTCTTCTACCTATAAATTCATTCGCGGATTGTTCGACAGTCTGCCACGTGAGGAGTTTTTTGAGCATGAGTTTATTATTTCGGAGACCTTGAATTATGTGGTCAAAAACGCGCCCAATCTCCTTGTATACAATTACGATAATATAAATTACCTTCCTATAAAGGGGAAAAAGACTGTCAGGCTTCGTCTTGAACTTATGAAGGAAAAAATGGAGCAGGCAGACCTTATTGTCTGGCATTCTCTTTTGCCAATGAACACTTTAAAAAAAGCAAAATTGGCGAATAAATACTGCTATAAATCAGCGTGGGTGACTATGATGGAAGACCGCGTGAAGCCCAATGTCAATTCAAAAGACAGGGGAGCAAAGAAACTCGCGAAAGAAAAAATAAAGTTCATGAAAGCTGTGAAGTACGTAAACTGTTCCGTTCCGTGGTTCATGAAGTCGTTCACACATGATTATGGTGAAAACAAAGTGGTCTCCGAGATACCTGTTCCCATTGATAGCAGATGTCTTGAGGCAATGAATAACTGCAGTTCTACACAGGACGATAAGCTTAGGATAGTTGTTGGGTATAACGGCAGAACTGCTAACAGGCATGAAATGCTTTTCAAAAATCTGAATTTACATCCTGAGGACGATTTTTGCATAATCATGCCGATGAATTTTGCTATTTATGGCGAATGGGGAGTTACTGAAAGCTGGCAATATAGGTCGCGTGTACTTGAAAATTGTGTGAATTACTTCGGCGTCGGGAAAGCGGTAAAGCTCCGCAGAAAAGACGTCCCCATTGAAGAGTACTTTCGTATGTACGCTTCGTGCGATATAGGTGTGTTCAACGATAACCGTCCTCTTTCAATGACACTGCTGTTTTATATGCTATATATGGGGAAAAAGGTATTTATTAAAGGTTCTAGCGTTCTTGTACCACGCCTTAGGAGCCTATATTTGCCAGTATATTCTCTTGCCGAGCTAAAGAACATGAGCGCACACGAATTGAAGGCTCCCACATGTGACAAGGATTTCCTCGATATGTATCGCATAGAGAAGCGCTTTGACCAGCCACTGACGTCGTTTGTCGAAGAAGAGTGCATAAATACCGTTTACAAGTGGAATAAACCATCTCTTCAGCAGGAGAACGCAAGCGAACAAGAAGATATATTGAACGAGCAGGACAGCGATGCTGATGAAAAGCTGCTTACAAATGTCGTTACAGAAGATAAAATAAAACATACGTCGCAGGAAATCTCTGAGGAACAGTTAGAGATATATTTTAAGCCTATGACCCTTGATGAGCAGGCAGAAATAAGTCGGCGCCGCGCGATTGGCAGAAGATGGCTTGAAAGGTATATGTCCGTTTCTAATACCATGGAACGTTGGATAGCATGGCTGGATTCAGTGAGAAATGACAGTGGCATCGAGGATAAATTCGATATGAATGTAATGGAGGGATTGGAACACGATGAACAAGCTTCCAGATAAGATCCCTGTCCTGCATATTGTTACAGCTGCTCCGCAGAACGCACGAGGACTGATGGAATTCGTGAATGCCCGCAATGATGACAATACGCACTATTTTCTGTTTGATAGCACTATTCAGATACTCAACCAGTGGCCTGAGTGGTGTAAGTACCAATATTGCGGTTTGTTCCTGCCAGGCGGTTCCAAGCTGAAAAGATATCGTTTTATCAAGCAGGTAATAGAAAGAGCCGATAAAGTCGTGCTCTATGGAATGTATTTTTCCAGAAAGATATATTACTTCCTGTTGCACTGGAATCCACAACTGTTGAAGAAATTTACCTGGATAGAATGGGGCGCTGATCTTTATGAGTGGAGATCGCCGGTAACAGGATTCATCAGCAGAAAGATGGATCAGATTGGACAGGAGATACGCGACCGTATCCCGCAGGTGGTGCTGACATTCCCGGTGGACGAGCTGATATTCCGTCGCAACCATGGCAATTTTGCAGAAACTATTCCACTTAGTCTGCCAAGTACTCGTCCGATGCTGCCGCGAATAGACGCAGCTTATGCTGAAAAAAAGACTGATAAGCTTAGAATACAGGTAGGTCATAACGGATTACTCTCTACCAACCAGATACGTACGTTGGATACGCTGTCTAAGTTCAAGGACGAGAATATCCAGGTTGTTATTCCGCTGGCATACAATATTGGCAACCTGAGCAACACGATAGATAAACAGGCGTATAAAAGTGCTGTTATTTCCGTTGCCAAGAATTACTTTGGCAACAAGGCTGTGCCCTTTGTCAATATGATAAGGCTCGATTATTACATGAGATATCTTTGGACAGTGGATATCGTGATATTCGATTTTAAGCGTCCTTGCGGTTTGGGAAACCTTTTCTTCATGATATACATGGGAAAAAAAGTTTTCCTTCCTGCAGATTCGGATTACTATAAGTTCCTGACAGATAACGGAATAAAAGTTTATGACACAAACCGTATCTCGGAGATGTCGTTTGAGGAGTTCTCCGCACCGCCAGAGCCGAGTGACCCTAGTTTCATAAATGACCTTTACGATTACGAGAAGAATATAAGATCATGGGAGCAGCTGTTCGCAACATGGACAGGCAAGGAGCTTCCAAATACTGATCAGGAGGCAGAATGAAAGATATAATCATAGTTGGAGCAGGTGGTTTCGGCAGGGAACTGCTAGAAGTCATCAAGCATATCAACCGCGAAAAGCCGACATATAACATACTTGGTTTTATCAACGATATCCCTGGCACGCTTGATGAATATCCTGCGGGAAAAGAATACAAAATACTGGGCACAATAAAGGATTGGCAGCCAACTGGCAATGAGGTTTATGCAATGGGTATTTCCTCACCGTCAGGCAAGAAAAAGGTTGCAGAGTTACTTAAATCAAGGGGCGCGCATTTTGAAACCATCATATCGCCTCGTGTTTTCGTTGCAGATTATGTGACGTTTGGCGAGGGTGTTGTCATAACGGCGTTCAGCGTGCAGGAGAATGCAAAGATAGGCAATTTTGTCACCATAGCTGGCTCAGTCGTTGGTGGTACATGCGAGATAGGCGACTATACAACTACGACGGCGTTTGCAAATCTCACAAATTCAAAGATAGGCTCTGGTGTATTTGTGGGAAGCCATGCAGTGATACTGAACAACATGAAGATTGGCGATAACTGCACCATATGCGCAGGCAGCATTGTGTTCAACAACATAAAAGCAGGTACCAAGGTATGGGGTAACCCCGCTAAAAAGGCGCCTTTCTGATGGATTACAGGACTATACGTTCTTTAATAATAAGCCATTAAATAATTTGGAGGAAAAACTATGACTAATCTTGAAAAGTACAACAATGCATTTATTGAAACTTTCGGCATAACTGCCGATAAGCTGGACGGGCTTGCATATCAGGCTATTCCCGAGTGGGACAGCGTAGGTCATATGCAGCTAATTGCAGCCATTGAGGATGCGTTCGACATCATGATAGACACTGATGACATCATTGATCTCAGCTCATATGAAAAGGGCAAAGAACTTTTGACAAAATATGAGGTAGAATTCTGATACTGCCTGTCGGATAAGGGAGAGTTTATGTTTTTTTATCGTCAAATAGAAAAGTACGGAGATGCGACCGCACTCATTTCTGCTGACGGCAAAAAGACCAGTTACAGTGAATTGACGACTGCGGCTGACAGTTTTGCAGCCGCAGTCGATTCGCATAGGTTGGTATTTCTGCTGTGCAGCAATAACATTGAGTCGGTTGTTGGATATGTCGCTTGTATGCGTGGCAGCAGCGTGCCTGCGATGCTCAGTGAAAAAATTGACCCGGCGTTGCTTGATGAACTGATGGAGAACTATCACCCATCATATGTTTGGCTTCCATCGCAGATAAGAGAAAGCGTTAATGGAGAGGTAGTTTTCAGCTACGGCAACAATGTACTGGTAAAAACGACGTACACGTTGGATTATTCTATTAGCAACGAGCTGAAGCTGCTCCTTACCACATCTGGAAGCACTGGTAGTCCTAAATTCGTTCGTCAGACCGAGAAGAATATCCAGAGCAACACCGAGTCGATAGTGGAGTATTTGGAAATACGACCTGACGACCGTGCCATCACGACTATGCCAATGAACTACACATATGGATTATCCATATTAAACAGCCATCTGTATTGTGGCGCAGCTGTTATTCTGAATGAATATACGCTGATGGATAAGCGCTTCTGGGCGCTCATGAAAGGTGAGCAAGCTACTACTTTCGGTGGTGTGCCGTACATTTATGAAATGCTGAAAAAGCTGCGCTTCGGCAGAATGGATATTCCATCGCTCAGATATCTTACACAGGCGGGTGGAAAATTATCTCCGGAGTTGGCAGACGAGTTTTCTGGAATATGTCGAGAACGTGGTATGAAGTTCATTGTTATGTACGGTCAGACTGAGGCGACGGCAAGAATGGCATGGCGTCCATGGGAGTATGCTTCGTCAAAATCGGCGAGCATGGGTATTGCTATCCCCGGTGGAGAGTTCTCACTGATAGATGTTGACGGTAATGTCATTGAAACGCCTGAAACTGTCGGGGAACTTGTTTATCGCGGAGATAATGTTACAATGGGTTATGCACAGTCAAGGCATGATTTGGCAAAGGGCGATGAAAACAACGGAATTCTTCACACTGGCGACATGGCAAAGCGTGACGCTGACGGGTTTTATTACATTGTCGGAAGGAAAAAGCGCTTTCTTAAGCTGTTTGGAAACAGGGTGAACCTCGACGAGGTGGAGCAGCTGCTTAAAAAGCAGGGTATAGACTGCGCTGTTGCTGGAACTGACGATAATATGGTGATATACATCACCGATGAAAGCAAGTTTGCCAAAGCGTCGGACTTCATTGACAACCATACTGCGATATCACACGGCGGTTTCAAGATCCAAGTGATACCCGAGATACCGCGTAACGAGTCTGGAAAAATACTGTATTCGGAGTTGAAATAATGTCTGTTTTAGATTATGATGCACTATTTGCGATACCGCCATATTCTCTTGATAAAAACGAGAAAAAGACATTGTATAGTAAGTGGCTGACAGGTCTGCGCGAGCATCACTGTGAAAAATGCCATCCGTACAGAAAGCTGGTGGAAAGTCTCGGTAACGATCCGGCGCTTCCAGTGCGGCTTTTCAAGGAATTCGACCTTAGGAGTTGTGGAGAGGACACCGTAAACAAGACAATGACTTCCTCCGGCACTACTGGTCAACGTGTGTCGAAAATATATCTTGACCGTGATACGTCTGCGCGCCAGACAAAAGCACTGGTGAAGATAGTTTCCGATTTCACAGGCAAAGCGCGCATGCCAATGCTCATAATTGATTCCAGTGCAGTAATAAAGAACCGGAACATGTTTTCTGCCCGCGGCGCCGGTATTCTCGGGTTTTCCATGCTTGGGCGTGATATCACATACGCACTTGACGAAAACATGCAGCCAGATTGGGACGTTATAAACGAATTCTGTAAAAAGTACGAGGGTCAGGAAGTGCTGCTGTTTGGCTTCACTTTTATGATATGGTTGTATTTTTACCTTCCGCTCAAGCAGGCAGGCAGAAAACTCCCGATCAAGGGAACCATGATACATGGCGGTGGCTGGAAAAAGCTAACCGATATGCAGGTGTCAGGTGAGCAGTTCCGCGAGGAACTGAAGTCGGTCACTGAACTTGACAGAGTGCTGAATTATTACGGCATGGTGGAGCAGACCGGCTCTATATTTATGGAATGTGAGTGTGGTCATCTTCATGCTTCTTTATTCTCGGATATCGATATCATTCGTCCAGAGGACTTCAGCACAGCAGCTTATGGAGAAAAGGGGCTCATAAAGCTAACATCGCTTCTTCCAACGAGTTATCCCGGACATATTCTTCTCTCCGAGGACGAGGGAGAGATACTAGGAGAGGACGACTGCCCCTGCGGAAGAAAGGGCAAATACTTCAAGATATACGGGCGCATAAAGGGCGCGGAGATAAGGGGGTGCAGTGATACCTATGAACGGCGTTAAATACCTTGTCGGCAGCGAAGATGTTCTGCCGAAGGCTGGCAGGGCGTTTTCAGACGGTGTGTGCGAGTTCCTTGCGGAGCTTTCCAGTGCACTTATGAAAGACCGCAGGGCTGCTGCATATCCCGATATTGTATCGTTCGCCTTTTTCTGCCGCAGGGCGAATGTTGCAGCTATCAGAGAAAAATACAGTGATGAATTGCGCTTTGGCAGAGGTTTGGCATTCCACATTGCTCCGTCAAATGTTCCTATAAACTTTGCATTTTCTTTCGTATTTGGGTTGCTTTCAGGCAATGCAAATATTGTCAGGGTGTCAACAAAGGATTTCCCACAGACTGTTATTGTATGCGATAAAATAAACAGTGTTATTGCCAAATATCCGGAGCTTTCTGAAAGAAATGCCGTTGTGTCTTATCCGGCTGATGACGAGATCAGTTCAGCTTATTCAAAATCGGCAGATGTCAGGATAATCTGGGGCGGCGACAATACCGTGAACCTCTTCAAGAAGATGGAAGTCAAGCCGCGCTGCATTGACATTGCCTTTTCGGACAGATATTCCATCGGAGTCATAAACGGCAGAGCAGTGGAACTTGCAGAGGAAAAGGAAATATCAAGGTTGGCAGAAGCATTTTACAACGATACCTACCTTATGGATCAGAATGCCTGCTCAACACCGCAGATGATTTTTTGGACTGAACCCTCGGAAGCATCAAAGCAACGTTTTTGGACAGCAGTAGAGAATTATGCTTCTCATAGGTATGAACTTCAGGCAGAGAGCGCAGTCAATAAATATACGCAGTTATGCCGCGATATTCTGAACTCGGATAGAAAAGTGCATTCCGAACGGAAAACAAGCTTACTGTACCGTGTTATTCCAGATAGTCTGCCAGATGATATAACCATGTGCCGCGGCACATGCGGATATTTCTATGAGCATGATATTAGCAGCCTTGATGATATAGATAGATATGTCACCCAGAAGTTTCAAACTGTATGCGCATATGGCATAGACAGGCAAGAGCTGTATGACTGGATAGTTCGCGCAGAACTCCCGGGGGTAGACCGTATCGTTCCTTTTGGAAAATCGCTGGACATCGGGGAGATATGGGACGGATATGATATTATTCGCTTCGGTTCCAGAATAGTCAGCATTGTTTAGGAGACCAGCTATGAAAAGTCAATAGACAAAAGCGCCAAAAATTAAGCGACAAGTTT
>ERZ779762.295-NODE-295-length-32179-cov-2.062912_pt1 | contig 32179 bp, 29 predicted proteins | sample MGYA00511887_ERZ779762 | MGnify/ENA primary metagenome ERZ779762 (study PRJEB29588, sample SAMEA2163052) | human gut metagenome | biome: human gut; feature: human-associated habitat; material: faeces | place: Denmark | collected 2008/2010 ...
AGAATTTCAGAACTGCTCGATTTAAAGAAAGAAAATGTTCATCTGGATGAACAGTATTTTGATGTTATCTGTAGTAAAACAGAAAATGGTATCAGAAAAGTTCCAATAGCAGACAAAGTTCTGCCATATTACAAAGCTTGGTATGAATCCTGCCCTGAATGTGAATATTTACTTCATACAGAAGTTGGAAAACATTTTGAATACCGAAACTACTACGATAGCTATTTCAAGCCATTGATGGAACAGCTAGGTATTAATCGTACACCTCACTGCTGCAGACATACATGCATCTCAATGTTAGCAGAAGCTGGTATTAACCAGACGATTATCAAAAAGATTGCGGGGCACTCAGGTGCAATGACACTCACAGAGAAAGTGTATACCCACTTTGATATAAAGGAGCTTGTAGATGCGATTAATAAGATTTAAACAAAGAAAAGGACACTCCCCAGTATCTCTACTGAAAAATGTCCTATACATATCAATATCTTTGTTGCATACCTGCTGCATATGTGTTGCATTCGATGTAAATTCCAGCACATCTGACGGCATTCCTCAACTTCTGTAACCCTTGAAAAATGGGCTTTTCTTGATATCTTCGTTCTTGAAAGATTATCTCTTTGAGAACTGCGGAGCGCGACGAGCGGCTTTGAGGCCGTACTTCTTACGCTCTTTCATACGTGGATCACGTGTTAAGAATCCAGCAGACTTAAGAACCGGTCTGTACTCTGAATCTACCTGAAGGAGTGCACGAGCGATTCCGTGACGGATTGCTCCGGCCTGTCCTGTGTATCCACCACCACGAACGTTAACTAAAACGTCGAACTTGTCAACTGTCTCAGTTGCAACTAATGGCTGGCGAACAACTACCTTTAATGTCTCAAGACCAAGGTACTCATCGATATCTCTTTTATTGATTGTAATCTTTCCTGTTCCAGGTACTAAATATACTCTAGCAACAGATGATTTTCTTCTTCCTGTTCCGTAATACTTTGTAGTAGCCAATTTACTTTACCTCCTATTAAAACTCTAATGTCTCAGGCTTCTGAGCTGCATGTTTGTGATCTGGTCCAGCGTATACGAATAACTTTGTATACATCTGACGTCCAAGAGGTCCCTTTGGAAGCATTCCCTTTACAGCGTACTCGATAACGCGCTCTGGGTGCTTGTTCATCATCTCTCTTAATGTTGTCTCTTTCATACCACCGATATAATCTGAGTGATGATAGTAAATCTTCTGGTCTAATTTCTTACCAGTAACCTTAACCTTGTCAGCATTGACAACGATTACATAATCACCTGTGTCAATGTGTGGTGTAAAGATTGCTTTATTCTTTCCTCTTAATACTTTAGCAACTTCTGATGCTAAACGTCCTAATGTCTTACCTTCAGCGTCTACTACGTACCATTTTCTGTCGATTGTAGCAGGACTAGCCATAAATGTTTTCATCGGTTTTCCTCCTTAAATGATTCGATTACTTTTAATGCCGATGTCTCTTGAAATCGCGTATGTCCGGACGCCACTTCCTTTTTGACATCTTATAGTCCTCTGTTCCATCTCAGATGACTATCATTATCTATACTAAATGGTTGCCGGGGCTTTGGCTTCCATTTATCTACTTTTACAGACCTAGATATTATACTTGCGTAACCGGCTGTTGTCAAGTGTTTTTCACCCTTATTTTCGGCTTTTTCTTTAAGCTTTTTCTTTAAGCTATTTCTTGAAACTTTTCCTTTAAGTTTTTCTTTATGTTTATACTTTTTCTTTAAACTTTTATTTTAAAACTGCATATATACAAAATCAGCCGGATTCACTCCCGGTCCGTAGTAACCGAATATTATTACTATAAAGATGCCAAGATATATTATCGCCCAGCGAAGCGGCAGCTTTCTTGAAAGTATAAAATCGCGCATGTCGAGCTTTTTATTTTCCTCAACGAAGCTTATGAAGAACCACAGCAGCGTACATATTATAAGTAAAAGTATATCGTACTCGTCCAGTCCGCATGCTCCGAGATTCAAAATGATGTTGTTTATTCCAAGCTCGCTGATATGGAAATCCGCGACTGATTTAAAAAGCATGTGAAATGCAGTCGACGCATTTGCTGCTATGTCAAAATAGTAGCCTACCAGTATGAGCATAAAGGTCCAAAGCACTGATACAATTGTCGCAAATATACCCTTTTCCCTTAGGCCGGTCAGCTTAAAAAAGCCGCCTGCCACCTTTTTGTTTACCGGAGCAAAAAGCTCTGCAAGCATGATGACAATGCCATTCCAGAGTCCGAAATACAGGTATTTCATATTGGCACCATGCCATACTCCGATGACGATAAATGTGATGACACTCGCGATGCAGCCCGGAAGCACCTTACTGATATGCGCACCAAATCTCGGCTTTAGCCATTTGCCAAAGTTCAGGAAACGCTTTGAGATTGAAAGCGGGTAGAAGATATAGTTTCTGCACCAGTCTCCAAGAGTCATATGCCAGCGGTGCCAGTACTCAGTGAGCGAGCGCGAAAAATACGGATGATTGAAGTTTGTTGACATCGTTATGCCAAACATCTCCGCAATACCGCGCACTATATCGATTCCTCCCGAGAAATCCGCATAAAGCTGCAACGCATACACTACTGCCGCAAAAAATACATAAGTGCCCGAAAAATCCATCGGCTTATCCATTACAAAATTGATGATATTTACCGCACGGTCTGCTATCACAAGCTTTTTCATGACTCCCCAAAGCACCAGAAGCGCACCCTTTTGCAGATTTTCAAGTCTCAGGGAATGTCCCTCATAAAGCTGTCCCGCAAGCTTATCATATATCGCAATCGGTCCCTGTATGATCTGTGGGAAAAATGATACAAACAGCGCTACCTTAAGGAAATTCTTTTCAGGCTCGACAATTTCCCTGTATACATCCATCACATAGCCCATGGACTGGAAGGTGTAGAAGGATATGCCAAGTGGAAGCAAAAGTCCAAGCTCGCCCGCATATGGTATATATTTAAGGAATGCCAGAATGCCGAAATTGCAAAGCAGCGCAAAAAGCATGACTGCCACTCTCTTTTTTCTGCCCTTTTCCTTGTATTCCTTTCTGGTCTGTCTGTCCCAGTCCTCCTTGTGGCTTTTTACGATGGCATTCTGCTCCTTTAGCAGCTTGTCAATCCATATTGTTGAGCCATAGGTGGTGCATATTGTGAAAATGATAAACAGCACATACCACTTACATATAATCACATAGTATGCCATGCTTCCCGCCAGAAGCACATACCAGCGGTATTTCTTCGGAAAGCAATAATATAGTACAAGCAACACGATTACAAATATCGCATATTTTAATGAAATGAGTTCCATTTTATTTACTCCAAATCTATTTTCTAAAGTAATACTGCCAGACATACTTTAATTAACAGGCAGTATTTATTTTAAAGTCCATACACTATCATGCTATTTTTTTACCGGGGTATTTAACTCCTTTGCAGGCTTTGCTTCGTTGTTCGTATCTGCTACCTTATTTGTCGCAAGGCTTGACGAAAAATTATAAGGCAGATAAACGGACATCTCAAAATAATGATTGCCCAGACTCAGATCCGTATCCTTTGCGCAGGCACTTATCACCTTGTCAGCGCGCCTTGCGCACTCGCCCCATGCACTCTTAAGCTCCGGTGAGTGGTCTGCATTAAGCCTGTAATTATCAGACAGATATTTTCCCATATATGTAGTGAATTTGAGGCTTCCATTTATATTCAGGTGCTCTGAATTGTAGAAATCATCTCTACTATTGATTCCGATAAGTTCCTTATCGCCTTCAAAGCTCGCAAAATCATAGCCATAAGACTCCACCAGCTCCTTCACGTCACAAAGCACCTGCGGATTCTTTATCTCCTTCTCATGAGGGAACCTCGCAAAAAGCACCTTTTCCACCCCCTGTGCTTTACAATACTCAAGCAGATCAGTCATATACGCTCTGCTCTTGTCGGTAAAGTAGAGCTTTTTCTGCTTGCCTGATGGGCAATCGGAATATTTTGCAATAGATGAAAATCCCTTCATGCATGATGTTTTTGCAAAATACATTCCAACTCTTGTGGCAAAGGTGTGTGCACATTTGTCAATATCCTTCCAATTGCTGTGATATAGCTTTAAAGGGTTTCTAAAGTTATCCTGCTCATCCTTTGGCACAATCTCTTTTATTGTATCAAGCCTGTTTTCCTCATTATGGATATTGTCTATCCAGCTATGCAGCTTTACCGTTCTGTCGTAATAGCTGTCATTTTGTAAAAAGCCATTCACTTCAAAAACCACAACCTTCGGATGCTGTCTGGTGAGAGCTTCTCTGAGCATAGATTTGTACAGACTGCCGGGCACCCCTGATACCCCAAGCGAGTATGATGTGTATCCATAATTCTTCCAGGCCTCGGTTGCGCTGTAATCAGCGTATACCTCGCTGGCTCCTATCATCATCACATCAATTGTGTTCTTCGGCTCCTTGTAAAACCCCTCTATAGTCGCAATATTGACAGCATCCGTCATCTTAAAAAATGTCGAGACAAACGAAAACAGCACGACAAATACCAGGGCAAACGCTCCTATACGGATTACCTTACGGTGTCTGCCTTTTCCTTCGTCTGTGCTGTTTATGGCTTTGTTTTTTATAATTTTCTCTTTTCCTTTTGTAAATCTCATAACCGTCTTCATCTCCAAGCTTCTTTTTACCGTACCGTGTATTAATAGTAACGACATTATAGCCTATTATTGAAGCTAAAAACTGATATTCCAAAAATCTTAATATAATATTAAAAATCTAAAGCTGTTACTCGTACTTGAGTCCTATCATTGTAAGCCCATGGGCCGGGGCTGTAGGACCTGCTGCTGCCCTGTCTGTTGCGGCTATTATGTCCTTCATCGCATCTGCCGGCATATCGCTTCCACCTATCTTCACAAGTGTTCCTGCGATTATGCGCACCATATTGTATAAAAAGCCGTTTCCTGTCACACGTATTGTGATGATGTCACCGGCCTTTGACACCGTACAGTCATATATCGTGCGGACTGTGGTCTGTGCCTGCGAGTTTGCCGAGCAAAAGCTTGCAAAATCATGCTCTCCTATGAGATATTTTGCAGCCTCACTCATCTTTTCTGTGTCAAGCGGATAATGATAGAAATATGTGTCAAGCCTGCGTGTCGGATTTCTGAACCTCGCATTTAAAATGCGGTATTCATAGGTTTTACGGCTCTTTGAGAAGCGTGGATGAAAATCATCGCTTACCTCACAGGAATCGACCACCACTATATCCTCCGGAAGCTTCTGATTCAGTGCATACGATATCTTTTCCGCCGGCATGCGGGTATTGGTGTCAAACATACACACATTTCCAAGTGAATGCACTCCCGCATCGGTGCGGCTTGCTCCTGTCACCTTTATATCCTCCTTTAACAGGCGGCTCAGGTGCTCGTTTAATACCTGCTCAATTGTTATGCCGTTTGGCTGTATCTGCCAGCCGCAGTAATTTGTGCCATCGTAGGCTACAATCATTTTTACACGCATATATCTCTCCTGTTTTGCCTGCACTATCTATTTCACTATCTGAAAATAAGATTGCCCAGATTCACCGGCAGAAGGATTCTAAGCACTATCACAACCGCTAAAAACGCAAATATGAAAAGATATGCTATTTTATCGTCCTTTTCATATACGAGCGGCTTCATCTTTGTCCTGCCCTCTCCACCATTGTAGCATCTGGCCTCCATGGCCATTGCGAGGTCATCCGCACGCCTGAATGCCGATACGAAAAGAGGCACTAAAAGAGGCACCATGCTCTTTGCTCTTTTTATGATATTTCCATGCTCAAAATCAGCTCCTCTTGCCATCTGTGCTTTCATTATTTTGTCCGTCTCCTCAATAAGGATTGGAATAAAACGAAGCGCTATAGACATCATCATAGCTATTGCATGCACCGGAACATGTATTTTGTTTAAAAAGCCCAGTGATTTCTCAAGACCGTCCGTGAGCTGGTTTGGTGTGGTGGTGAGTGTCATGAGCGAGGTTCCTATAATGAGCAGCACAAGTCGTATCATCATGGTTGCTGCATTTATCAGTCCGGTATCAGAAATGTGCAGTATACCGTACTCCCAGATTGTGTACTCTCCCTGTGTGAAAAACACGCTGAAGCATGCTGTAAAAAGCAGTAGTATTATAATGGATTTGAGTCCCTTTACCATGAACTTAAAGGGCACCTTTGATATCTTTATAACTGCGGCAAGCGCGGCAACTATAAACAGCACACCGGCTATTCCCTTGTAGGAAAACAGCGCAATAATATATATAAGTGTTGCGAAAAGCTTTACTCTTGGGTCCAGTTTATGTATTGGCGACTGAGCCGGATAATACTGGCCTATGGTAATATCACGAATCATTTTTGTATTCCTTCCTCATAATTTGTATCAAAATGTCAGCATTGGTGAGCTATTTAAAGGCTTTTAGTATTGAGTCCCTCGCCTCCGCAACTGTCGTCGCCGAAAGATCAACCGGTATGCCCTTTTCCACCAGATCATGCATCAGATATGTGACCTGCGGTGCTGCAAGTCCGACTGCCTCGAGCTCCTTGTAGTGTGAGAATACCTCCTTCGGCACTCCGTCAAACATCACCTCTCCTGAATTCATAACAATGATGCGGTCCACATACTCCGCAACATCCTCCATGCTGTGTGATACGAGTATGATTGTGATACCCAGATCCTTTTTCATCTGTAAAAGCAGTCCCAGTATCTCATCTCTGCCCGCAGGATCCAGTCCCGCTGTCGGCTCATCAAGTATGAGTACGTCAGGGTGCATTGCAAGTACTCCAGCTATGGCTACACGCCTTTTTTGTCCTCCGGACAAATCAAATGGCGGCTGATAGTAGAGATCCTCCGGAAAATGTACATTCTGCAGTGCCTCATAGGCTCTTAGCTCCACTGTTTTTCTATCGAGCCCCTGATTTTTCGGTCCAAAGCATACATCCTCAAAGTTGGTTGTCTCAAAAAGCTGATGCTCCGGATACTGGAACACCATCCCCACCTTGTGACGAAGCTTGCTTAAATCATAATCATTGTCATATATATCCTGTCCATTGTAGTATATATGACCGCTTGTCGCCTTCAAAAGGCCGTTCATATGCTGGATAAGTGTGGATTTTCCCGAACCGGTGTGACCGATTATTCCAATAAACTCTCCATCATTTATCTCAAGGCTTACATCCTTAAGTGCCTGCACCTTGTAGGCTGAGTCGGCACTGTAGCAATAGTTTATGTGATCTAGAATTATTGACATATTTTCTCCCGCCTATCTGTTTTTCAGCGCAACAAGCGCATTTACAAGTTCTTCTCTCGTCAGGATTCCATCAGGGATATCAAGCCCTGCCTTTTTGAGCTCATCGGCTACCAGTGTCACCTGCGGCACATCAAGCCTGTGTTCCTTCAGCTCGTCCACCCTTGAAAAAATCTCACGCGGTGTGCCGTCCATGACCACCTTGCCCTTTTCCATGACATAGACATGGTCTGCGCCGACCACCTCCTCCATGTAATGAGTGATGAGAATGATGGTCACGCCCTTTTTCTTATTGAGCTCATGGGCTGTGGCTATGACCTCCTTGCGGCCGTTTGGGTCAAGCATGGCTGTAGGCTCGTCAAATACTATGCATTTTGGCTCCATTGCCACAACTCCCGCGATTGCCACACGCTGCTTCTGACCTCCGGAGAGCTTGTTCGGTGAATGTGTGCGGTACTTTGTCATACCGACAGCCCTTAGTGCATAGTCCACGCGCTGCCAGATTTCATCTGTCGGCACACCGATATTCTCAGGTCCAAAGCCCACATCCTCCTCCACGACATTGGCGATAATCTGATTGTCGGGATTCTGGAAAACCATACCTGCACTTTTCCTGACAGGTATGACATTCTCTTCCTTTGACACATCCATGCCATCCACCCATATGGTGCCGTCGCTCGGCGCAAGAAGTGCATTGATATGCTTTGCAAGAGTTGATTTTCCTGAACCATTGTGACCGAGGATTGCAATAAACTGTCCCTCTTTTATGTCGAGGTTTACGTTGTCGAGTGCTGTAGTGATTGACTCTACATTGCCTTCCTCGTCTCTTCGTATAAATTCATGTACTAATTTGCTTGTTTTAATTATGCCCATTTCTTTTTCCTAAAAATCTACCGTATTTACAATTATCATAGCTGTTAAAGCCCAAATAGCTGCCAAAAATATGCGCTTTACCGCTTGATTTAGTCATCCCAGCTCAGGTGATGAAGCTCTCCCTCAAGCCTCATATGATCAAAATTATTCTGTCTCAACGCCTCGTAGAGCACGATAGCTACTGAATTTGACAAATTAAGTGACCTTGTCTCACCTATCATCGGTATCCTGATGCACGTATCCGGATGCTCCTTTAGTATCTCCTCCGGAATGCCTGCGCTTTCCTTGCCAAACATAATATAGCAGTCGGGCTCAAAATGAGCATCAGAGTACACATGTCTGCCCTTTGTTGTCGCATAATATATCTTTGCGCCCGGATTTCTCTCAAGGAAATCCTGCCAGTCCACATATGTGGTAACGTCGAGGTCCTTCCAGTAATCCATTCCGGCTCTCTTTAGTGCCTTCTCTGAAAGTGAAAAGCCAAGCGGCTCTATAAGATGAAGCCTCGTGCCTGTCGCGACGCAGGTTCTTCCGATATTTCCTGTATTTGCCGGAATTTCCGGCTCATGTAACACTATGTTCAGCTTTGCCATTTTGTCTCCTGTCAATTTAAACTATTTATTATCCATCCCGGCGCGAAGCTCTGTGACAAACTCCTCAATGCGGCCGAGCGCCTCCTTTAAATCATCAAGCGAATATGCATATGATATACGTAAAAAGCCCTCACCGCACTCTCCGAATGCAGTTCCCGGAACCACGGCAATCTTCTTGCTGTTTAGAAGCTTTGTGGCAAACTCATCGGATGTCATGCCAAACTCCTTGATGCTTGGGAACGCATAAAAGGCCCCGAAAGGCTCAAAGCACTTAAGCCCCATCTCCTTAAAGCGGTGAAGCACATAGCGTCTGCGGCCGTTGTATTCCTCCCTCATCTGTGCAACATCCTCATCGCCGTTTTTCATAGCCTCGACAGCCGCATACTGGCTCGTGGTCGGCGCACACATGATTGCAAACTGATGAATCTTTAGCATCTGCTTTAAAATGGTCTCAGGTGCACACGCATATCCAAGCCTCCAGCCTGTCATGGCATAAGCCTTGGAAAAACCGTTTATGAGCACTGTGCGCTCCTTCATTCCCGGAAACGATGCTATAGATACATGCTTATCCACATATGTAAGCTCAGAATAAATCTCGTCACTTATCACAAACAGATCATGCTCCTTAACCACCTGAACGATTGCTTCAAGGTCTGCTTTTTCCATGATAGCGCCTGTAGGGTTGTTAGGGAAAGGCATGATAAGTATCTTTGTCTTTGGAGTGATAACAGCCTCAAGCTCCTCGGCTGTCAGCCTGAAATCATTTTCCTCCTTGAGCTCCACAATCACAGGTGTGCCTCCTGCCAGCACAGTACATGGCACATATGAAACATAGCTTGGCTGTGGGATAATCACTTCATCTCCCGCATCTAGCATGGCGCGCAGTGCGATATCTATAGCCTCGCTGCCGCCGACAGTTACCATGATCTCTTTGTTGTAATCATATGTCATGCCGTATCTTCTGTCGAGATATTTTGCAATCTCAATCTTTAACTCCTTGAGTCCGGCATTTGAGGTGTAGAAGGTGCGTCCCTTTTCAAGGGAATATATGCCCTCATCCCTGATATGCCACGGTGTGTCAAAATCAGGCTCACCTACTCCGAGCGAAATCGCATCCTTCATCTCGCTCACTATATCAAAAAACTTACGGATGCCCGATGGCTGGATAGTCTTTATGGTACTGGATAAAGGGTCTCTCATTATGACATAATTCCCCTTTCATCGGATTTGACAGGTGCCGCCATGATAGTTCCATGGTCCTTGTATTTCTTCAGAATAAAGTTTGTCTTTGTCGAAAGCACCTGATCCAGTGTAGAAAGCTTATCTGTCACAAACTGTGATACCTCGCGCAGAGTCTTGCCCTCGAGTGTGACCATGAGGTCGAAGCCGCCTGAGATAAGGTATACAGACTTCACCTCAGGATAGTTGTATATACGCTCGGCAATCTTGTCGAAGCCCATGCCGCGCTGTGGTGTCACTCTGACCTCTATCATGGCTGTGACCTTCTCAAGGCCTGCCTTGTCCCAGTCAATCAGTGTGTGATATCCGCAGATGACATTCTCCTGCTCCATAGCAGCAATCTCGTTCGCCACACTTGCCTCATCCACACCAAGCATGATTGCAAGCTCCTTCAGGTTTATCCTGCTGTTTTTCTCTATAAATGTTAATATCTTTTCTCTCATGATATATATTCTCCTGATTCAAATATATTAGTTGAAAACCTTGTATATCTCGTCAGTCTGGGCAGTCTCCAAAAATCGTCTCTCCTCGCCGGAAATCAGCACTCTGTCGTTTGAATCGGTTGTGGCACCGACTATAACAGCATTTTGTCCTGTTTTCTCAAGCTCTCTGACTACGCGGGTACCATCTGCAGCTATGATTATCAGACTTCCTCCTGACAAAAGCTTATACGGGTTTATGTCAAAAAATTCACTTATTTCAATCGTATCCTGCCTGATAGGGAGCTTCTTTAAATCGATGTCAAGACCAATTCCCGAAGCCTCTGCCATATCCCAGAATGCTCCAAAGATGCCTCCCTGCGAAGCGTCATGGATTGCCGCCACACCGGCGCCAATCGCGGATGCGGCCTCCATTGCGGTGGAAATATGGTCTATATATGCTGCTGATTTATCTATAAATGCCTTGGAAAATCTCGTTTCAAGCTCGGCTCTTTTCTCATTTGCAAGAATTGCTGTGCCCTCAAGCCCCACATAGCCTGTCACTATTATGTCCATGCCGGGTGCTGCTGCCGATGATGGTGTAAGCGCCTGCTCACAGGCCTCACCTATTGCTGTAACTGTCACCACGATATTCTTCACCGCACGGCTCACCTGTGTATGTCCGCCAAGCACCACAATGCCTGCTTCCTCACATACAGCATCAATCGCTCTCACCGTCTCGCGAAGCACGGCTTCGTTTTCTGTGGTAGGTACAAGCAGTGCCAGCTCTATCCCAACAGGACCTGCCCCCATGGCATAAATATTGTTCAATGCATCATAAACTGCGCAGTTAGCACGCACATGCTTATCCGATACATCAAGTGTGAACGTCTGAGTAGCAGTAACTAACTTGGTTTGGTCACCTGCCTGCATGGAAATCACCGCACAGTCCTCACCTACTGCCGGTTTAAAAAGTATTCTGTCGCTTTTGGTATGAAGTTGTTTTAAGACAGAGCGCTTTAAAACCGACTCTGATATTTTACCGTTTTTCATGTGTTTTCCTGTTCCTAATAATAATATGCTGTGTATACTGTTGCAGCCCGGTGCATTGATTGCAAATAACTACATCAGAAACAACTACCTGCGGGCATTTACTGCGTCTGTCCTGCCGGCTGCTGTGTCTGGGTGCCCTGTGCCTGCCCTGCTGCATTCTGGTCTGTCGGCTGCGGCTGCGTGCCCTGTGCCTGCCCTGCTGCATTCGGATCTGTAGTCTGGGTCTGCGCGCCCTGTGTCTGCCCTGCCGCATTCGGATCCTGTGTCTGAGTCTGTGCTGCCTGTGCTGCCTGAACCTCTGCTGCCGCAGACGCAGCAATGGATTTAAACGAGCCCTCATCATTAGCCGCTGCCGCCGCCTGAAGCTGCGCAACAACCTCCGCTGATGCTCCTGCTGTACCAACCGTCACGATTTTTGGTGATGACTTGTACTTGCTGTTGTTGAATACCTCATCACTCTGCACTGTACCATCGACTGTGACCGTCTTCCAGAGCCTTGCTGTAAGTCCCTTGTGCGCAGACTGCTCAGTGTGGAAATAGCCGACCGGCTGACCTGCATCAAACTTAAACTGCGTAACCGGATCCTCCTCGGAAATCGTCTCACTCCTGAATGAAATTTCCCTGTTTGCCGGTCTCGTCTCCACTCCGTACACATTGAAGGTGATGACTCCACCACTGCAATAGCCCTCTATATACACCGGATTGTCCAGATTATTTTTAAACTTAAGATCCTTGTAGGTACCTGCGATTGCCGCATCGTCAGATGGCTTTACATAGTTTACTATCATGGAATGGTTGTAGCGCTGCACTATCTCAAGCTCAGCCCTTATAACCGCATTGTAGAGTGTGGTAGCAACCTGGCACACGCCTCCGCCTACCGAGTCCACTACCTGACCGTTCTCGTATGCGCCTGCTATCTGATAGCCGTTGTCAGTTGTGATAGGGCTGATAGCCTCGTAAACCGAGAACTGCTCACCCGGATATATGACACTGCCGTTTATCAGGCTGCACGCGTTCTTTACATTGGCTGCACGCCCTGCTGCCGAGCTGCTGAAATCTGTAGAAAAGCCTCCCAGATTATCCTTTATCTTTGAGAGCTCCTCCTTTGAGCCCCTCGGCTGAACCGTATTTGTGACCAGCTCTATCTCATTCGCCGAACCATCCCAGCTATTCTGCAAAAAATCATTTATGGCATAGACAGATTTTACCACATCAACCTCTTTGCCTTCCTGTCCCGGGACAAAATCGAAGCTGTCACCGTTTCTCTGCAGCGAATTGTTAACTGCCTTTATATTGAGCTCGTCGCTCTTGTCATAAATCATATTTGCGGTCTTTTGTTTATCAACCGACAGATACATATTGACGGCAACATTGCCCTTTTTGAGCTCCTCTGACTCCACAAATCTGTCAATCAGGCTGCCCTCATGGCACACTGAAAGAGCCTCGTCCGTCGCTGCATCAGAGTCCGCCGAAACAGACATTTCCTGTGCTGTTGCATCAAATGAACTATTGGCACCCTTTAATGAAAAGGATGTATCCTTTATGCTGTCAACATAGGCATCAACTGCTTTTTTTGCTTCTTCCTTTGTCATACCGCCTACATCCACACTGCCAATGCACACACCCTCTGTAATTGTCTGTACCTTTGCCTTCTTTGTGCCTGACGAACCGCTTGCATATGCACTTACCATGCCTGATGCTGCCACAAGCACAAATGCCATTGTACCCAGTAATAATGCTTTTTTATTAATCTTCATTTCCGCTTCCTTTTCCTGAGGCTGTTAAAAGCGCCCCTGTCATCGCTTAGCTGAACTGCATTTTATATCATATTATCATATTTTTTCCATATTTCAAGAAAAGCTATACAAGACTTGACACAAATGTTGTCACAAGCATCGCTGCTATAACCACTATTATCACTATAGCAACCACCTTCTGATTTCTTTTTTTATTAAAATCGTACATACTATTCACCTCTGTTCAAAAATGAGTTATACTATTTTCATATATGAGAAAGGATTTTCCAACATATGATTCCAATTTGTCTAATTTTGTTCATTTTATTTATTGCAGTGATTACTTTTGCCATAAAGAGGGCTGATTCTGCCCAGGCAAAGGTCACCGAGGAGTTCTGGGAAAAGGAGCGTAAGGCCAACTCAACCCTCCGCGGAGATACCACTGACCTGTGTTATATTACCATACAGGAAAAGTTTTTTCCATTAAATAATGATAAAATAAATGATTTAAGGGATAAAACCCTTGTCAATCTCGCCTGAATGACAAACACTGATTTAATGCTTAAATATGGCATTCTCAATTTTAAAAAGCTGTCTGAATATGATGATAATTTCACGAAATTTGTTTCAATGCTGCCGGACTATTACAATAGGCTTAAGGAAGCAGGCTATGAATCGCTGGCCAATGAGCTGCTCGAATTTGCAGTGGAGCAGGGTGCCGATTCAAAGAACGTATACAGTCTGTTAGCCAACGCCTTCATCAGCATGTCAAAAACTGACCGGCTTGCAGAGCTTATCGAGAAAGCAAAGCAGCTTAATTCTCTTTCAAGGGATGGAATCGTTTCTATGCTTGAGAGCCTGCAAGCTGATACCGCCCCGGCCGGTAATTAATTTGCGTTATAGCTTATTTTCGTTATAGCTTATTGTATTATAACTTATTGTATTGAAACTTATTGTATTGAAACTTATTCCGTGCCATCCACACACCTATTAATGTACTTACTGCGATATTCATCGTACAGCCTTGAGGCCTGACTTCTGGTCAGGTTGTCCCACGATATGACATCTGCTATCCCATACTCAGCCATCAGCTCCTTTAGCTGTCTGACCTGATGTGCTGTGGCAGGTGTCTGTTTTTTTGCCTTGTATACAAGTGGCTTTGACTCCACCGGCTCACCCTTTTCATCCATCAGTGCAAGCAGCTTTTCAAATATCTGCTTTGTCTCTATCGCATCATCGAGCGCCCTGTGCGCATTTTCCCTGCTCACACCAAAATACTCGCACAAATCCTCCAGCTTCTTTGACTGCTCAGCAGGCAGACATTTTCTGGCTATTTTCAGAGTATCATATGCATTCAGTGAGAGGGTTCTCTTGTGATTTACCGCCCACTGCTTTAAAAAGCTGTAATCAAAGGTCACATTCTGCCCGAGTATGATATCATCACCGATAAAATTAAGCAGGTTATCCACAGCCTCGTCCATATCTGCCGCGTTTTCCACATCATTGTCGGTAATTCCCGTTAATTCCTGCACACGTTGTGGAATATGCTGCTTCGGATTTACCAGTGTGGATATCGTATCCACTATCTCGCCGCCCCTCACACGTGCCGCACCTATCTCTATTATCTTGTCATTTTTAGCTGAAAGACCTGTCATTTCAAGGTCAATCACCGTGTAATTTTTTATATTATCTATGTTGCTCATTTTTCTTAGTCTGTAAACCTTTCCGGCTTTTAACACTATAGTCGTATCACATTACTGTTATTTTATACACTTCGCTATAGCCATATCGCTTTACTGTTATTCTATATACTCCACCAGCGCCTGGTGGTCAAGCGGGTCTCTCATGTCGTAGTGGAAAAGCGCCCACACCGGCTCCTTATGATACTTTGGCAGTTCATCCAGCTTGCGCGTGTGCTTGTCCGGAAAAATATAGTGGAATGGCTCCACATGCGACAGCTTTCCATTCTTACAGTATGCATGTGTCATATGCTTGAAGCTTCCTATATCTGTGGCCCACCTCGGGCGGCTCTTGCAGTTCTCACGATAGTACAAATCAAAGATGAGTGACTCCTGAATCATGCTGTAAATCTGCGCATTTTCATCAGAATCAGTATTATCTCTATCTATGGCATTTTCGTCAAAATCAGTATTATCTCTATCTCCGGCAGTTTCGGATAATACCACAGAAGTCATAGCATCACTGTCACAGCCATGCAGGTATAAAGCCAGAAATTCAAGCAGTATCTCACACCTTCTGATGCGCGAATGGCTCATTCCAAAATAGCCGTTTGCCTCATAAAAATCTCCAAGCTCCTGAAAAAACTCAAACGCACTGTCAAAGATACACTCCATGAGCTTCATCGTAATCTCAAACTGTCCGCTGTTGTAATACACCTCAAGCATATCCTCGACGCGCTTAATCTTTATCACATCATCAAACGAAAGCCATTTTGTGGACATTACCTCATATGGTGGCTTGTCATGGTACACAATACCATATTCCGCGGCATGCTCAAACATGTACGAGCCCTTGAGCACCTTTAAGAACCCAAGCTGCAGCTGGTTTGGCTTAAGCTCATAAATCTCATCAAAGGAACGCCCAAAGCTGTCATAGTCCTCGTATGGCAGCCCTGCAATCAGATCCAGATGCTCATGGATATTGTTGCCGCTTTGAATGAGCCTCACAACATCCTTAAGCCTCTCAAGCTTCATAGTCCTATGAATCTCCTTAATCGTGACCTCATTGGTTGACTGCACACCGATTTCAAGCTGTATCAGCCCCGGCCTCATATCAGAAATCAGCTCAAGCTCCTCCTGATTCAGCAGATCCGCTGATATCTCAAAGTGAAAGTTTGTCACACCATTGTCATTCGCCTTTATAAAGCGCCACAGCTCCATGGCATGAGCATGATTGCAGTTGAAGGTTCTGTCCACAAACTTAATCTGAGGCACCTTCTGGTCTATGAAAAACTTAAGCTCCCTTTTGACAATCTCAGTATCCCTGAAACGCAGTGTCTTATCCACCGATGACAGACAGTAGCTGCACGAAAACGGGCATCCTCTGCTGCTCTCGTAGTAGATGATGCGGTTTGAAAAATCATCGAGAGTATCATAGCAGAATGGAATTTCACTCATGTTTTTGATTGGGCGTGGACTTGTGAATACTATTTCACCGGCTTTATTGCCTCCTATGTTGTTCACACTTGTACTATTACCTGTGCTGTTTTTTCTGAAAGCAATGCCTGCAATATCACTCAGCTTTCTTTTATGCGCATAGTAACCGCACAGCTCTCTAAAGGTATCCTCTCCCTCGCCTATCATCACACCGTCTATGTATGGATTTTCCCGCAGAAATGCCTCCACCTCATAAGACACCTCAGGGCCTCCAACCCATATCGGCACTGACGGACAAAGCTTTTTATACTCGCGTGCAATATCAGTCACATAATCAATATTCCATATATAGCACGAAAAACAAAGTACGTCGGGCTTTCTCTTATAAAGCTCCTCAAGAATGTAATCCTTTTGATTGTTTATCGTGTATTCTGCAAGCTCCACAGCATCCCTGTACTCCCCGGCACAGGCGCGCAGTGAGTAAACTGCGAGGTTTGAATGTATGTATTTTGCATTTATTGCTGTCAGTAAAATGTTCATGGTTTCTCCTTAAAAAATGACCCTTGAATGTAGACTTTACGCCACATTCAAAGGTCTGCTTCGTATTATTACAGCATCGACATATTAGCAAGCCTGTCGTACATGCCGCTTGCAAACAGCACCATCATGCCAATCGTGCAGATGACCGACAGCACAAATCCTATTATCGATGTAATCATACCGGCAGTTGCTATTGCATTGTCATACTGCTTTGCCCTTTTTGACATTTTGGAAGCAAGCATGCCGACAATTCCAAGTCCCACCAGATATCCAAAAAACGAGAAAATAATACTGCAAATACCAAGCACCAGTGAAACCACTGCAAGCTTAGCGCCCTCCCTCTCGTCATCTATGATAGTCTCATTATTGTAGAGCATCTCAAGACGGATACGCCTTGATTTACGCAGCATAACAAGCATAGGAATACCTAGTACAACAAATGCGATACAGTTAATTGCCGAAAACTCATTAATCCTGTCGACCACTCCGCCTCCCTCAAATATTCCCGATGATAAAAGTCCTCCCATATCTACAACAGTATGGAAAATGGCAAGCATCCAGAAATTGCGTGTAGACGCGTATATCATGCAAAACAGCACACCCATGAGACATGCTGAAATAACCTGTATCAGACAACTGCTGAACTTAACCCCTGCGCCTATATTGGAAAAATGCATCAATCCAAACAGTACGCCTCCCAAAACTACGGCTCCTGTGATTCCACCTTTCGTCTTTGGAAAAGCTCTCAGCAGCAGATTGAACACTACGCCTCTGAACACCAGCTCCTCAACGAGCCCTACAAGGCAGACCGCGATAAAGAAAAAGATGATGTTGTAAAATGCCTTCACATCACCATGCTCGCTCAAAAAGCACATATAAATACTTGAAACAACAGCACACAGACAATAAACTATGAAAAAACCACCTGTGTATAAGCTTCTTGTCCATCCTGCTGCATTTTCCTTAAAGATATCCCACAGCCCAAATAAATATGTGATGCCAAGAAAAATAACTAAAATAACGGTCTCCACAATAGCCTGCAGCAGATAGTCATCCGCCTTTTCCATGCCCGGAATCAGTCCCAATACTTTTCCGCTCCACTGCAAGGGTGCAATGAAAATAAAAACTGCAAGAATGGCAAATATTATATTTGCCGGTGCTGAAAGGTTTCTCAATTTCTGTTTCATAACTTTAAATCTCCTCATTTGCGTGTTATTAAGTATGAAAATATTCTATAGCATTTACTTTGACATTGCAAGCAAAGGATTTCATACTTCAATGGACAGCAAAAAAGCCCTGTCCTTACGAACAGAGCCCTATGCATTATGTTGCACTTACAAGCCTTACTATCACATCAATTCCAGCCGCCCAAAAGAGTATCGCCCCCACGATATATACCTTTGTCTTTTGCTCGAAACCGTAGTGATATCCTGTGTAAATGCCTGCCACTATACAGATAACAGTGAGCAGCGCCACCATTATCATAATGGTGAAAAGTCCGGTACCAAGAAAGCCGAATGCTATTCCTGCAAGAACCGTATAAAATGCGGTGATTCCTGCTATCCTTAGCACTCTTTTCATGTCAAGCTGTGCCTGACAATGCTCCTCAATCCTTTCGTTTCTTATAGCCTTTCCTATAAGCCTGATCCCCAGTCCTATCAGTATTCCGATAGAAATTATCTCTCCTAAAAGTGCTTCATCCTTCACCGAATATTTCCCATTAAGGAAGCTTGACAGGAAATACCCGATGTACATTGCTAACAACTGGCAAACTGCAACTATGAAGCAAATGGCTGTAAGCTGTTTCTTATTTACTTTCTGGATCAGGGATCCCTGACATTCCATCGCAACGAAAATCTCCAGTGAGCTTCCCGCCACGATTAACAGATATTCTATCCAGCCCATTTTTGCCTCCCCCTAATGTACAAACATCCTTAACTGTTCAGTACCTTCACAGTTGCGGACCGCAAGCGCATGAGAATCAGCTGCGCTGATGGGCGCTTGCTCCTACATAATCTATGTTTTCTTACGAAATATGCGGTACCGCATATTTCTGTACTGAATAGTTACAAACATCCTTTAATAATTAATTATTTGTCGCTATCTGCCTTAGCATCTATTGAAGCTAATTTATATATGAACTTAACGCTGCCCGTCTGTCCATCAGCGATTGCTGAGTATGTCTGATATTCCTCACCTGCGTCAATTACTGCCTGAAGCTTGTCGGTGAATGGCTTTAAGTCACCGTTGTATGCGTCGAGAATCTTGTTGATTCCCTCCTCATTGAACTGTACCATACCGTCTGCAAGTGTGTGTGCACCCTCTGAAAGTGTCTTAGAGCCTGTTGTGAGCTGGTCTACACCTGAGACTATCTGATTTGTTCCATCTGCAAGCTGTGAGGCTCCGCTGTTGAGCTGTGCATTGTTTGCTACAAGTGTGTTTGAGCCGTCTACAAGCTGCTTGATTCCACTTGTGAGAGTTGGTACTGAGTTCATGAGTGACTGTGTTCCGGCTGAAAGCTGGCTTGCTCCGGCATTGAGTGCTGTTGCTCCGGCATTTAATGTATCGTTGTTTGCAACTAATGTATTTGAGCCATCCACAAGCTGCTTGATTCCACCTGTAAGAGTTGGAATTGAATTTACCAAAGATTTAGTACCATTAGCAAGTGATGACGCTCCTGTTGAAAGAGCATCTGCTCCTGTTACAAGGCTATATCCATTTTCCTGTTTTGCATTAATCTGTGACGAAACATTAGATTTTGCAGACTCAATTCCTGTAATAACTGCACTTTGAGCTGCGTTTTCTGCCCCAGTTTTTGCCGCATCAGCTACAGCTTCTCCCACTTTATCTTTTGAGTTATTTGCAACACCTGCCATAACCTTGGTTGCCATATCATTGAGTTTCTGATCTACTATCGCACTAACTAATGCATCATAATCTGGTATAGTTTGTGGTAAATTTAATACTTCTTTAACACTCTGCTGAAGTTTTGGACTATTATTATATGTTTTTTTAATTGTAGCTGTATCTTTACTTGCTAAATCAGGAACACTACCCTTTATCGCGGTTTCAACTGTAGCACCTACAGTAGCATTTATCATATTCATAAGGTCTGAATCATTAAGCAACTGAACTGCCTGCTTTACAGAATCATCACTTGTCATAGTCTCATAATAAACTCCAGACGCTTTTGCTTTAGTATTTTCATAATTAGCTTCATTATCTGGATTAGAAAACTGCTTATCAACACTATCCTTTGCAGCCGCCTGATATCCAGCCTTTTCCTTATCCGTAAGAGGTGTCTTTAATCCAGTGTCCAGTGATTTTATGCCTTCATTTATACTGCTTGCACTTGCTGATAACTGACTAGCTCCATCATCAAGCTTTGTAGCTCCATCCACCAATGTTCCTGATTTTTCTGCCAAAGTTCCAATACCGGCATCTAAATCACTTGCTCCCTTTGCAAGACCATTTGCTCCATCCGTATATGATTTCAAGCCATCCTTAAGTGTCGCACTTCCGCTTGCAAGCTGTCCTGCTCCACTATTAAGCTTATCTGCTCCTGAAACCAGGGCTCCTGTACTGTTTCCAAGTGTATTCAGTCCACCACTTAATGTACTAACACCATCAGTATATGTCTTAAGTCCACTCTGCAGTGTGCCAACTCCTGATGCGAATGTGCCGAGCTTGCTCTGCAATGTTGAAAGTCCGTCAGCAAGTGTGTCAGTACCCTCTGCCAGTGTCTTTGAGCCATCCTGAAGCTGTGTTGAGGCATCCTTTAAGTCATTTATCATGTCATCGAGGTCTGATGTGTCAATTCCGTCTGTGCTTACATAATCAGATGCGTTTACCACGAAGGTCATGGCTGCAGGCATTGAGAAATTCTCCACATCTGCTGTCATTTCCATGTATTCAGGGATATTTACATCGCCATCGAGGTCTTTGTCCTTGATTCCGAGGCTGTCATTTAAGCCAGGAAGTGCATAGCCGAGCACTACGCTTGATGAGTCGCTTACCTCAGCCTTGCCGTTTGTCACTTCGATATTCTCGAAGCCATCACCAAGTACAAGTCCTGTTATTGCTGCAAATGGTACGGAAACTGTCTGCTTCTCGCCGTTTACTGTCTCTGTATATGATGTGGTATTTGTGTAGTCAAAACGGATTTTGACCTTTCCTGATTTTCCTGCAAGGTCCTCAGGTGAGATTTCTTTTCCATCGAGGTAATATGTAACCTTCTGTGTTACAGGTGGTTTCTCTGTTGCTGTGCCCTGGTAATAAATGTCCTTGCCACCGGCCTGCCATGTGAGCTTATCACCGCTTTGTGTGAATTTTTCCTTGCCCTTTACGTTCTCGATATCTGAAAGGTTTGAAGCATCCTCCACGGTATCCTTTTTGTCTTTATTTTTAAGGTGATCTACTACGATTGTTTTGTTTACGTTGCCGTTTGCATCTGAGATGAGGTATACGCTCTCGTCCTTGTCTGCATCGTTATCCTTTAATGATACGCTGTCCATGAGCTTATCTGCTATGTCATCAGCATCTTTGCTGCTGTCTGTTGTGCTGTCTGCCTCGGCTGTGACTGCGGTGCTGTTCTTCTCTGCAAAAACCGCTGTTGCTCCGATTCCTGTACCTACAAGTGCTATTGTGAGGACTCCGGCTACAACACGGACAATATATTTACTTTTTAACTTTTCTTTCAATTCTGGTAATTTCATGTCTTATTCCTCCTGATTTTGTTTTTGAGGTCATATTTTTATGTTATGAGGGTTAAAAAGTATTTTATCCCTCATTTATGATTAATCAGATTACTAAGCTGTCAGGTTCTTGTTTTTAAAGCCTGCGCTTGTGGCACATATTACTTTGTCAAAAATCATAAACATTGACGGAAGTATAAATACTACTACAAACATACTGATGATTGCGCCTCGTGCAAGCAGTATACAGATAGAACTGATCATATCAATGTTTGAATAAAGTCCTACACCAAAGGTTGCGGCGAAGAAACAGAGTGCACTGACGATAACTGAGTTTGTCGAATCTGCAAGTGCCTTTGTGATTGCCGGCTTTTTGTCCATTCCGGTGTATCTGTTCTTTCTGTACTTTGTGGTCATAAGTATCGCATAGTCAACCGTTGCACCAAGCTGTATGGTTCCGATTACGATGCTCGCGATAAACGGAAGCTTCGTTCCTGTAAATCCCGGAATTCCCATGTTTACAAAGATTGCAAACTCGATGACCGCTACAAGTATGATTGGAAGCGATACTGATTTGAATACTACGAGGATGATAAGGAATATCAATACGATTGATACTGCACTTACACGCTTAAAGTCTGTATCTGTGATAGTGATAAGATCCTTTGTACAAGGTGCCTCACCGATAAGCATTGCGTCCTCGCTGTAATTCTTTACTATCTTTTTAATCTCTGTAATCTGGTTGTTTACCTCATCAGATGCTGTCGCATATTTTGATGAAACAAGCATCATCTGGTAATCACCGTTTTTAAATATCTCCTTTGCCTCATCCGGCACCATATCATCCGGTATGGTAGGTCCGAGTATTGAATCAAGCGATACTGCAAGCTTTACTCCATCGACCTTCTTGATATCATTTATCATGCTTATGCTGTCTGCCTTTGACATATCGCTCGGTGCGATGATGATATGTGTGGCACCCATAGCATACTCCTTGTCGAGTCTTTCATTGGCCTGCTTACTGTATGCGCTGTCAGGCATCGTTCCTGCAAGGTCATAGTAGACCTGATCATGAGTGTATCCGTATATTGCCGGGATGAGCACTACGATGAAAATCACTGCAAGTATCTTATAATGATTTGTTACCCAGCTTGCAATCCTTGAAACATCCGGCATGAGAATCTTGTGCTTTGTCTTCTCGATTGCCTTATCACATGCAAGAATCAGTGCAGGGAGAATTGTTACACATCCGATAACTCCGAATACAACACCCTTTGCCATTACGATTCCCAGGTCAAGTCCAAGTGTAAAGCTCATGAAGCAGAGGGCTACGAAGCCTGCGATTGTTGTGATTGAGCTTCCTGTTACTGAGACAATTGTGTGGGAAATGGCATGTGCCATGGCTCGCTTCTTGTCTCCGTCATATCTGTCTATCTGCTCCTGATAGCTGTGCCAGAGGAAAATCGAGTAATCCATTGTTACGGCGAGCTGCAATACTGCTGTCAGTGCCAGTGTCAGGTATGAAATCTGTCCCTGTATAAAGTTTGTTCCCAGGTTATAGATAATAGCCATTCCTATGCTTAGGAGGAATAACATCGGAACAATTATTGAATCCATTGTAATTCCCATGACAAGCATTGAAAGCAATGCTGCTATGATGACATATATAGGAGCCTGCTGCATAACAAGTGTCTTTGTATCTGCGTTGACCGCTGCCATTCCTGCTACGAAGCAGTGGTTTTTCACCATCTTATCCATCTTGTTGACGGCTTCCATTGTCTCATCCGAACCCATTGTGTCACTGTAGGTGACGAGCATGAGCTGGCTGTTTGCATCCTTGTTGTTAAATGCGTCGTACACCTCATCCGGAATTGCCTCTCTTGGCAATGTGGAATCAGCGATTGTTCCGTACCAGATGACATCATTTACACCCTTAAGGTCCTCTATGTCATCTGCCAGAGTCTCTATGTCCTGATCCTTCATATCCTCTAAGATCACAAATGACAACGCTCCGGTTCCAAACTCATCTACCATGATATCCTGGCCCTTCATAGTCTCTATCTGGCTTGGCAGATAAGAAAGGATATCAAAGTTGATTCTCGTGTTGATAAAGCTGATGCCCGACGGTATAAGCAGTGCAAATGCAACTATCAGTATCAGCACACGATGTTTTACGACTCCTTTTCCAAATTTAATCATTAGATTCACCACTCTTTCTTTTATTCGTATTGAAGTATAAAAAAAAAGACCGAATAAATAAATATTCAATCTCTTCGATTTGTCATGTGAGATATACAAATCCATCAATTTGTATATCCGATATGACACATATATGATATTGTATTTGATTTCTGACACTTTTTCACAGCATTTTTATATTTATATGAACACATGCCTCTTTATGATTCTGCTTTATGAGCTTGCTTAAGCCGTCATTTTCCATGGCAATTGTCCTCTACAGCTCACTTAGTATATCATCCATCGAGCGCGTAATCAGATACATGTATGCCTCCGCCATCTCCTTCGGCTCAATATCATCCATGCCCTGGGCTATCCAGCCCTCCGTGATAAAGCACAACGACTGCGCATAATATGTAGAAATCACCTCCGGTGTGAGCCAGCGGTATTTGGATTTCTTTCCTGTACTCTTTTCGTTTATGATATTCATAAACATCTCGTAGACGCACTTCATGGCAATCTGATTAAACGTCACAGCCCCCTCCAGCTTTAGTGCTTTCTTGTAAAAAACACTGTTTGCCGAGATATTATTGAGCATCAGCACAATCGCTTCAAAAATCATTCCGGCATTGAGCAGTGGCTTGATGGGCTCAAGCAGCTCGTTTTTGATAATCCACTCTATCAGCTCGTACTTGTCCTGAAAATGATTGTAAAACGTAGGGCGGATAACTCCGGCCTTGTCCGTTATCTCTTTAATTGTAATCTTATCGATTGGCTTTTTCGCCGAAAGCTCTATAAGGCTCTCAGCGAGCACCAGATCTATTGCATTCTTACCTTGCTGTGTCATTACTCATCAAACTCCATCGTGACAAAGTAGCCCTTCTCAGTCTCCCTCACATCCACGACATCGCCCTCACGGCTTTTGAGCCTCTCGCTGACCACGTAGTTTCCCGACATGGCAATCGCATGCTCTATCGTATAATAATATGAAGTCGGAAGCTTGCTCTCTGTTACCTTCAGATGGTCACCGACCTTGGTAAGTCCGGGTCTCTCCATCTTAAACTCCATCCGACGCATTCTGCCGCCTTTCTGTTACTGCTTAATTGTCCTCTTTTCTGTCCTCAACAAACGTTGCCTCAAACTCCTTTTGCTTGTTGTAGGCGCTCTCAGCCTTTGTGGCACGGCTTGTAATCCAGATATTGGACACTCCGTTGAAAATCAATATAATTCCGACAACAACAGTGGCTGTCTTCATTACATCAAATGCATTTGTCACACAGATTATTCCAAAAATCAGACTGATTATTGAAAAAATCAGGCCGACACTCCAGCCTCCGTAACCGTATTTTCTGGCATCCACTGCCTCAATAATGCTCCTGATGCTGTGAAAAATGAGCACCAGACCGATGACTATAGGTATCAGGCTCACCACAACCTTTGGCTGTACCAGAAACCATATACCCACTGCCAAAACCACAAGCCCCAGCATCGCTGAAAAACCATTCGTGACTATATTCAAAAAATAGCTGCACATATAGACCACTCCGATGATGATAAGCACCACCGCAAGCACATTGGCCACAATCGTGAGCACCGAAGCTCTCCATATGATAAACACCAGTCCCAGCGCTATACAAAGCACTGATGACAATAGAAAATCAGCCTTGATTCTGCCTAAAAACTCCTTCATACACGACCTCCTTTATATATCCTGCCCTACATTACTTTTCTAATTCTGTTCCTCTGCACTTTTCTTAACCAGGTCAAGAACAGTCTGAAGCTCAGCACCCTCAACCGGTGCAGCTCCATATCCAAGACGCTTGTAATCCTCTGTAATCTCAGCCAGCTCAGTAGTTTTATCGCCCTTCGCATCAATTACAAAATATCTGCCCTGTGACGTAGCATCATCCCACACGAGATAAGCACGGATTGCGCAGTTTGGAGCCATATCCCTTGTCGGGAAATCAACTCTGGTGACATTAAGCGTATCAGAAATCTGCATAGACATAACAGAGAAATCCTCCTCCATATATGGATACATACGCTTCTGCTGATATGCCTCCTCGTACAGCTCATCTATTAACTTTTCCTTCTCATCGGCAAGTCGGTCCATGAACTCTTTTCCGCCCTCAAACATCTTCGCCGGCAGGAAAATATGCTCATACTGCATACGCTCGAAGATGACATACTGCTCTGCTGTCATCTGTACAGTCTTGCCCTTTGTCGGTGATGTAGGATGTCCCTCTCTTCTGGCCTTTTCCACTGCCTCAATCTTTTCTACAAGAGGCTTTTTGAAAATCAGATTGTGAGTGAACGGGTTGAATGCGATGCCATTAATCTTTGACTCTTTATTTGCCACCATATTGTTGACTGCAAGAAACGGCATATTTACAATGCATGGTGACGGATGATCCTTAGAAAGCTGTGCCTTTGAGGTATAAATCGGCATGAAAGCCTCTCCCTCACCGTTTTTAATAAATAGCGGAATCGGCTTGTTGTTCTCTCCGACATTTGCAGGTACCAGGAATCTGCTCTTAGTGCATTTTTCAATGAGCTTATTGAGCGTCTCCGCCTTTTTGTCGCTTGAATACTGTGTCATCAGCGCCTCAACCTCCGGGTTATGCACCTCAAGAGTGAAGGCCGGATCATCCTTTAATTTATTTTTGATTTTATTTTTATCCATTTATACTGCTTCTCCTTATATTAAATGCCCGGATTTACATCCAGGCATTATTTTAACACATTTCTTTTATCAACTCAACAATCTTAGTGTCTCTTGCTATCCATTCTTTATCAAGAAAAGCGCTGTTGGCCTTTATTATCTCATCCGGCGTAGCCCATGACAGATGATACTCAAGCCTTATCTCGCTGTCTGTCATCTGTGCTGCCACATGCTCGTTCTTCACATCACAGAAATACACGTAGGTGTGACAGTAATATATCTTGTCAGCCTCAAATATATCGCGTCTCTTTTCTATAACCTTGCCGCACTCCCTGATGCTTTCCGGCACGACAAGAAGCCCTGCCTCCTCGCGCACCTCCCGTGCCAGCGCAACCTCGTTGGTCTCGCCTGCATCGATGCCGCCGCCCAGTATCTTGTAGTAGCCCTCACCGGCCTGCTGCATGGCAAGCTTGCCGTCTCTGATAATAACCGCGCGCACCGCGAAGCGCTCAAATACTTCCATATCATCGGAATAATTGTGTTTGTCAAATGTATATAGCGTTCTCATATTTATCCTCCGTATATGGGCTGTAATCATTCATTAGTATACATGGAAAGTAGTTTTTATTCTACACCATTTGATAGCGAATTGGAATACTATTATCGTCCATTTACCTGCAAAGTAGCACCACTGTCTCTATGTGCTCTGTAAACGGAAAACAGTCATATGGTGTTGCACGCTTCACTGTATATCCATGCTTTGTGAGATACTTTAAATCCCTCGCCAGTGTTTCCGGACCACATGACACATACACCACTCTCTCCGGTGACAACTTGACAACAGATGATAAAAATGCCTCGTCGCTGCCGGTTCTTGGAGGATCCATTATGACAACATCCGCTTTCTCACCCTTTTGTGCCATCTCGACCATGAATTCTCCGGCATCATCATTGTAGAAGCGGATATTTCTGATGTCGTTTCGCTTTGCATTGATGACTGCATCACGGATTGCATCACGGTTTAGCTCGACACCGATGACTTCACCTGCATTTTTCGCTGCTATGATGCCTATGGTTCCGGTGCCGCAGTATGCATCAATTACACGCTCCTTGCCGGTAAGGTGTGCCTCATGAATGGCTTTTTCGTATAAAAGCTCCGTCTGTACCGGATTCACCTGATAAAACGAGCCTGGTGAGATGCGGAATGTACAGCCACACAGCTTATCCTCTATGAAGCCCTTGCCATAAAGCGTGATGTTTCTGTCTCCGAGCACCATGCTTGTCTTTTTATCATTCACGTTGAGCACCACTGTCGTGATATTGGGATGCTTCTTCCTGAGTGCTTTTACGAAATTGTTCTTCGATGGAAGTATCGGCGATGCCAGGACAAGCACTACCATTATCTGCCCTGTTGCATAACCCTTTCTTACAAGCACATGTCTGAGAAGGCCATAGCCGGTGTCCTCATCATAGGTCTTTATCCTGAATGAGCGGAGCATATCCTTTATGTCCCTTATTATCTCATCTGACTCCTGCTCCTCTATCATGCAGCTTTCGATATCCACCACATCATGTGTGTTTTTCCTGTAGGCTCCCGCCACAATCTGACCGCGCCTCGTACAGTCAAAGGCTGCATGAACCTTGTGACGATAATAGAGCGGATTTTTCATGCCGACAATCGGCTCCACAAAGCAAAAAGGCTTTAGCAGCTTTTTCATGTATGCCTGCTTGGTTTTTAACTGTTCCTTATATTCTACGCCCTGATAGTCGCAGCCGCCACATTTCTTCGCATACGGACATACGTTATCGCTTTTTGCCCGGCTGCTTTTTTCCCTTACCCTCTCCTGTCCTGCAGGGTTTTTGTATTTTTTCTCATTGTGCATGTTATGCGTGGTCTTTTTTCTGGAATTGCCTTGATTTCCCGCCATATCTGTACCCCTTAAAATCAGCTTTGCTGACTACTTGCCGTATGTATTATATAAATACACATGATTATCTATACAGTGCCATCCGCTTGAAGCGCCTGCTGTCACACATATATATGTCTTTCCGCTTGCTGCCTTCTCGTAGCTGACCGCACAGTTACCAGACTGATTTACAAAGCCTGTCTTTGCACCAATTACCTCACCACTTGTCATCCTGTCCTCTATACGGCGCAGGAACAGATTCGATATGTTCAAATTCTCCGGATGCTGCGGTGTTGCAGCCGTGCTATATGTATGATTTGAAAGTACTGTTTTACAAATGTCGTCCTGCATCGCTGCCTGCATGATGACCGCCATATCATAGGCTGTGCTGTAATTGTTCTCATCATATATGCCGACAGGGTTTGCAAAATGTGTGGTCTGGCCTATACCAAGCTCTGCTGCCTTCTGGTTCATCATATCGACAAATGCTTCCATGGAGCCTGCTGTATAAACCGCAAGCTGATATGCCGATTCTCCACCTGATGGCAGGATGGTTCCGTTAAACACATCGCGAAGAGGCACCTGCTCACCGTCTAAAAAGCCTGTTGTACTGCAATCATGCACATATGAATAATCTGTGGCTTCTCTTGTAATTGTAACAACCTCGTTGAGCTTGTTTTCTATCACAGCCTGCCTGTCTATTTCGGTGTTTTCATTCTCCGCTGCAGCAATTGCATTTTTCTCAGCCTGCTCTGCTGCTACAAGCACTGTCATAACCTTTGTCATGGAAGCCGGATACATTTTCTCATGAGCATTTTTTCCCGCAACAACTGTGCCGTCCTGCTCATCAATCACTACGGCATAAGAGCTCTCAAGCTCATCTCCGATTGCTGCTGTAGCATCAGACTCCTTTGGCACAAAGAGCTCCTTTGCTTCCTCTGTCTCACTTACCTGCTCAGTCACACCGGTCACATTTTCTGTGGCCGTTCCTGTGTCTTTTGCCTTATTACTGTCTTTTTTTGTTTTATTAAAGCACGATATAACTATTATAATCGCTATAACGACTATCACAGCCACTATTCCTACAAGCTTAATCTGTGAAGCTCCTGTATTTTGTCTGCGGCGTCTGTAATTTTTTCTGCTATTATTTCTCATATCCAATCCCTATCTCGTTGTAACTATTCATCCCACGCACATTCGCAAAACCACACTTGAATAATCACATTTCATTTTATACTGTAACCTATTTAGTATACTCCCTATCCGGAAGCTGTGCAATAATTATCGCAATAAACATGAGCACACATCCAAAAATTTCTCTGCCACCTAGCATCTGGTCCAGCAGAATCCATCCTGCAATCACAGAAACCACCGACTCAAGACTCATCGCCACCGATGCCACCGCCGGATTTAAGCCCTTTTGTCCGACAATCTGCAGCGTATAGCCCACTCCGCTTGAGAAAATACCGGCATAGAGAATCGGAATCCATGCATCCCAGGTGCAAAGCGACTGTGCCCACTGCGCTATACCGCCGGCAGACGGTCCCATATCAGTAAAAATCATCACTATACATGAGCCAAGTCCGGTGACAAAAAACTCAATGCATGAAAGTCTGACCGCATCTACCTGTGATACGAAATGGTCAATCACAAGTATCTGTATCGCAAAGCACAATGCACCTGCCAACAGGAGCAAATCCGAGCCGCTAAGTGAAAATGTCCCATTCATGCACAGAAAATACATGCCTATCAGTGCAATAAATACACCTATCCATATTTTGACTCCGCATTTTCTTTTAAGGAAAATCCCAAGTATCGGCACCATAAGTATATATGTAGCTGTAAGAAATCCTGCCTTGCCGGATTCTGCGCCCATGCTGATTCCAAGCTGCTGCAGGTTGCTCGCAAAGAAAAGTGCTATTCCACAGCAGCTTCCGGCTATCCAAAGCTCTTTCTTTTGCTTTTTGCTTTCAGGTCTGTTTACCGTCAGCTCTTTCATATCAAGTATTTTTATAACCGGCAGAAGACAGAGCGCACCAATAAGGAAGCGGATTCCGTTGAATGAAAATGCTCCAACTGCATCCCCTCCCTTTGACTGCGCTACAAAGGCTATTCCCCAGACTATATCTGCCAAAAACAAAATAAAGACATGTCTTGTCTTTGAGGCTGTATTCATTATAATAGTTCCTCCGTGTTATTAAATCTATTTAAGGTTACCGCTTACCATTGACTCCGGTAACCTTAGTAATCCGTCTTATTTGACAAAATCAGAGATATTATATCACCGTCTACCTTAAATTGCATACTTAAATATACTCTTATATGTCATTTGTATATGAAATTATACAAAAAACAGGCAGCACCCCCTCTTTGGGTATTCGCCGCCTGTCTTTATATCTTATTGCGTAACACTATTATTTACGCTATTCTGCCAGCTTAAAATGCTTTATCTCTCCGTTTCCTGCCACATAGAAATCATTATCCTTGTAAATGCCTCTGTAGCCTTCTGTATTTTTATAGGTCAGTGCCTGCTGCTCCAAAAGACTAAAGCCGTTTTCACTGTCATACGAAAACAGATAGTAGTCATTCGCAGTAAATCCTATCAGATTTTTCTCCGGGTCAGCAAGAATAGCCTTGTAGTTGTATACAAACTCATTACTCCAGCTCTCAGAACTGTCGATAAGTTTCTGGTTCACCTCAACCGGCTTTGTCGGATCACTCACATCAAACATAGTAAGCTTTATCTTACTCTGCTGCGAATCACCATAGCCTATTCCAAGTACGTGCGTATCATCCCACATATGCAGATATTCGGAAAATCCACTCACCTCAAGCTCTCCCAAAAGCTTTGGTGCTGTCGGATTAGATATGTCTGCTACAAAAAGAGGATCTGTCTGCCTGTATGTGATGAAATATACGTATTTTCCAACAAAGCGGGCTGCGTATATACTCTCCCCGCGTGCAATCTCGTTTATCACACCGACCTCATTCATATCCTTATCCAGCACATGAAGCGAATTGACAGGCTGGCTGCCGGTATTTGAGGTTGGAAGCACATACAGATAACCTCCCTGCTCATTTATTGCAAATTTATCGTTAAGATAACCATTCACTGAAGTCGTCTCCCCGGTCTTCATCACTCCATCCTCAAACGAAATTTTGCTGATTTTGGTAAGCTCACGGCTTGCACTCCAATCAGAATGATACAGATACATGGCATTGCTAGAAACGTATACCTCGCCGCTATTATTCATAATGCATTTTGCATCTATCGTCTTATCAGGTTTATCCACATCAAAGCTCGAAATAACTGTGCCTGAGTATGTATCCTCTCCTATATAAAAACAGTCATAGCTTATCACTTTGCCATTTACCTGAGGCACCCATTTCTCCAGATTATCCTCCTGCAGCGCCACATTTCTATTCATATCGGAGGTCTTTATATATGTGTCTGAAAAAACATATACCGTATTGCCGATTTTGCGCGATGTATTGTAAAATCCATCCTGACGCGCTTTACCTATAAGCACCGGTTTCGTTGGGTCAGCTATATCATAGCTATAGCATATAGTCTCATCCTTATCGCCTGCATGGTTTGACATAATAAGCATTTTTCCGTCACTGATATAAAGCTCCTCTACAGTATCTGACGGTACCTCAAAATCAGGACGAAACAGCGTCTCTTCCCCAGGCTTTCCCTTTGAAATATCCGTAATGGATATCTGACCATCCTCGACCATGTAAATGTATTTTCCGTCCGTCTTTACCACATCACTCTCATCAACGCCCTCTGTCATCACGTTGGTTGTTGAATACTCTGTATTGGCTGCCGACTCCTGTTTATTTGTAGAAGATGAATCAGA